>TARA_R110002072_G_scaffold89232_4_pt1 | contig 110765 bp, 107 predicted proteins | sample TARA_R110002072 | Tara Oceans TARA_R110002072 (sample SAMEA4397118) | marine metagenome | biome: Polar Biome; feature: [SRF] surface water layer (ENVO:00010504); material: water (ENVO:00002006), including particulate matter (ENVO:01000060) such as... | depth 5 m
CTTCGTCAACGTAGGGAGCGAGCTCCGAGAACGTCTAACTAGTTAGACAACTCGGAGGCTCCCTTATTAGACTGACTATTGATGGGATCACCTCCTTTTTACGTTCAGGGAGTCCATCGGCACGCTTGTCGACCCCCCCTGTTTAGGATGCAAGCGAGTAATTCTGTAGCGAAATTTAGCCCATGCTTCCTGTAGTGTCAAAGATAGTGTCAAAGCCAGTCTCAAAGACAGTGTCAAAGGGCGTGTTAATGTGGGCGTTTCGCCCGTATTGAGGTACTTTCTGCGGCAGAAAGAGCGGTTGTTCTCCGCGCCCGGTCCGTGCCCCGCTCAGGGAATCAAAAACTTCTGTTCCCAACTTGATCCATCATGGAGGAAAACCCGCCGATCGTGGATTCGATCCTCGCGATTCAAATCCAGCATCTCAACTCGGTTGGCGATCAGTTCAACCCCCGTTGCTTCATCGGGCGGTAGCATATCGTCGGGTTTATAGGTCTGTTTAATGCGGTTGATCTCGTCGACCAGTACTTGCCTGGAGGCGACTTCGCTACTTTGAGCGGCAAACTCCTTATAGACATAGTCAAGTTGCTTGGAACCTCTCGGGCGGCGAAACCAGTTGGTTTTTACCTCATCGGGCTCCACCATATTGGTCGCACCCTGAATTCGATATTGCTTCTGTCGGCTCGGATACCAGAGCAATAGTTCATAGTGAGCGCCGTCTTTGAGCAGGTGCCATTTTGGACTGGTACTGTTGATGAACAGGCGAACGGATCTTCCGATGATGTCCCGAACCACCAGGGTTCTGACAGAAGCCTGGCCGCCGGAGGATGCGAGGGAAAGAAAACAGATGTCCGCGTTTGGGTCCTGGACCTTGCGTGCCTCGAGTCGATCAGCCTTAATTAGGGCAATTGGGTCCATGGGTATTTCTCGCTATTTGTAAGAGGCGTAGAGCGTTTTTATCCAACGTTCTTCGTTAATAAAGCCAGTGCCCCAGCTATCCCATTTTTGTTCAAATCCATCGTCAAGAATCCGTTGCTCAGTCTTGCCATCTGCAATCCAACGTTTCATCGCGCTGCTTGTTTCGTTCAACATATCCAGATAGCGCTCAAGGTCTGCTTTATTCGCCAAAGATCCATGGCCGGGAATAATTTTTGTGTCGGCATCCATCAGCGGCAACATCTTTTCAACGGCAGCAATTAAACCTTTTACAGAACCACCGGCGCCGATATCAACAAATGGGAATTTGTCCTTAAAAAAGTTATCTCCCATATGCACAACATTGGACCCCTTAAAGTGGATCATGCTATCTCCGTCCGTATGACCACTCGGGGTATGAATCAAATGGATTTCATCGCCATTAAAATGAATGCTGGCATTTTCGGCATAGGTGATGACCGGTAGCGCTTCTGCTGGATAGTTACCCTCGGTGTCCTCGTTGATCAACCGGATGCGGACATTATGGTGCGCCATGATAATACTGTCGGAGCCGAATTTAGCGTTACCGCCCGTATGATCTCCGTGGTAGTGGGTGTTGAGCAGGAAGGTTGGCGCCTCGGCACTGATGGTCTTAAGCGCCGTTTTTATCTTGCCAGCGAGTGGCTCAAACTGGTCGTCAATCATCAACATACCATCATCGCCATTGGATACACCGATGTTGCCTCCAGCGCCCTCCAGCATAAAAATGTTGTCAGTCACGGGTATTATTTTGATTTGGATTTTTGCCCAACGATCCTCTGCTGCCTGGGCCCAGGTACTCAAAATAGTCAAGAAGATAAATAGTAGTGGTTTCATGGCGTGTCTCCAAAAATAGTTAAACCGATGGTTGGTCGGGCTCTATAGCGTCTGGATCAAAATCAAATACACCGAAGGTGAAGCCTTCCGGTGGTGTCGCTCTAAACTGAACCATTCTTTCGTAAATAAACCCGTGAGCGCTGCCGGCGACGGCGTCGCGAATCATATCGTTGCTATCACATTCGCTGGCGGCATTGAGCAGTCGCTCAAAGCTGAAAATAAATTTGTTTGAGTGCCTGGTTCGAATTGGCGTACCCCAGAACAATTTGTATGCGTATCGCTCACTATGGAGAAAGGAGAGTTCCATCAGTTGCCTTGAGAACACCTCAGGATCCTGTTGGGCATTCTTGTGCCACAACTCCGAGAGTTTTTCAGAAGGAACGTTTCCCGCGGCGTTGGTTCCCTGACTAGAGATGTATAGGAACCCAAGAATATTGCCTAGCTGTTGTTTAACGATGTCATGGGTGCGAAGAAAAGCCTCGCGGCGGGCGTGCATTTCTGACTCGGAGATGGCGGTGGATTGAATCGACGCTTGTTCTACCGAACGCTGCATTTCGAGTGACTGCATTTTCAGAGCTTCGGTATTCTGGGCGAGTTCTTTTTGTTGGGAAAAGTAGGCCAGAACAAACCACAGGAATGCCAGAGGAGCAAAGGAGCCTTCCAAAAAACTCCCGAGGGTGTCGATTGGTACGTTGCCGATATTAAACCAGCCAACGGCGCCGGAAATGTACATGCCGAGCACTAGCAACCAAATTGCCGTTACCGCGATCCCTAGCCAGATTCGCCAATCAATGGTCCGAGGAGAAAATAATCCACTAGTCGTATCCAATTGCACCCTGTTTTCAACCTGATACTGGGCGGGTTCCTGGGATCTGACCTGTGGTTGAGGATCTGGGTTCATGAGTTCCTTGTTAGTACTTGAACAAGTTGTTTGAACAAGTCGTTTCGAACTGCGATTCAATTAACGGAGCAGCACAGCGGTTGTTGCTGCTCGGGCCCACTGATTCATTATTATGACGATCAAGCAGGGCAAAGCAAACTTAGCCCCGTCGGCTTATTTGTTGGTCCGCAATCACCTGTTCCGCGGAGGATATGTGGGCGCAGATCTCATCTGTTGTGTAGGTCACGGTGGCCTCGATAAATTCATGCTGTTCATAGCCAGTTTGTAGCGGAGACGCTAGTCTTAAGGAGATCACCTCTGCGTTGCTGCGGGCTTCGTCACGGTGGACACCATTTATAAACAAGTGGACCTCATATCGCGATGACTTATGCTGTAGCGCTTCTGCCCGGTCGGAAATCTCCAGCCGTAATGTTGCGCCTGCGTATTCTGTCTCCAATTGATGGTCCATTTTTGTCATTCGCGTCCTTTGGGAGCCGGATTATAGGACGAATTTCAGTAATGAAGCACGGTTCTAAATGAAGTATCATGCGCGCGATTCTTACGATCTAACACAGGAAATTTTATGAGTCAGCTAGACGAAGCCAAAACAACGGCGCTGCAACTTCAAAATGGACTCGCCCGGCTGGGTGAAGGTCGAACCGTCGCATTGTCCGTGCATAAAGCAAAAGAGCTGGTGGCGGAAATGGAAGGTCAGATCGCCAAACTTATTGCTCAACTTGATAGCGCCGGCTAATTAAGTCGATCGATCGCCGTGCGGTTTGAAGCCTATTCTGGCACCTTTGGTGCAACCGTTCATGATATTGATCTCTGTAATCCCCTGACATCAACTGAGTTAGGGGATCTGCGAGCAGCCTTGCTTGAATATGAGGTTCTATTTTTCCGCGATCAACCTCTCCAGCCCGAACACCACTCCGCCCTGGCGGATCATTTTGGTCCTCCGCAATTCCACGAAGCCTATGATCATGTGCCGGGTTTCCCGCAGATCACTATTCTAGAAAACGATGCAGAGCGACCCTCGAAGATAGAGGTTTGGCATTCGGATATGACATTCCGCCCATCGCCTCCAATTGGTTCGATTCTGCATGGCGTGATTATTCCGGAGCGAGGAGGCGATACCATGTTTGCCTCGATGTCGTCGGCGTTTGCTGGTTTGTCCGATCAGATGCAATTGTTGCTTTCCGGCCTCACGGCGGTCCATGACTTCTCCTATGGTTTCAAAGAAAGCCTTGCGGAGCCAGGAGGCCAGGCGCGATTAGCGGATATGGTGCAAAATAATCCACCCGTCGAGCATCCTGTGGTCCGAACCCACCCCGAGTCCGGTAAGCAAGGCCTCTATGTAAACCCACTGTTTACGGTGGGTATCAAAGGCATGAAGGAAAAAGAAAGTCGCGCACTGCTAGAATTTCTCTACCAGCACATGATAATCCCGGAATTTACCTGCCGGTTTCGTTGGCAGCCTGATTCGATCGCCTTTTGGGATAACAGGATTACCCAGCATAAACCGGTTAATGACTACTGGCCCCAACATCGAAAAATGCAGCGCATTACCATCGACTAGCTCGTTATCAGTCAGACCTGTATTTCCCGTCACAATTCTTTTAGTACTTCCTTTAGTGCTGCGATAAATCCCTGGGGCTGATCTAAAAATACGTGATGATGGGCGTCTGGGACCTTCTTTAGCAGCTTCTCGGGAAATAACGTCTTCAACAGCTCAAGTGCCCCGGGGGGGCAGAAACGGCTTAGTTCTCCGTAAATGTAAGCTGAGGGCATTTTGAGTTCTTGAATCATCGTCGCGGCGTCTGGGTAATCCCAATTATCGGGCCAGAGCTTATCGAACACCTGGGGATCTAGTTTGAACTGAAACCCCCTATTGCTTGCTCGAAGCGAATATTTTGCAAGATGATCAACAATATAATCCGCCGGACGTGGCTGTGGGGGACGTAACCGGAAGCGACGCTGGGCCTGCTCCAGGCTGGGGTAATAGCGTTCTCTTGGCGCCTTGATTGGTTCAGGGACGGTTGCATCTCTGCGGCTGGCCGATATAACTGAGTCCACCAGCACCAGTGCTTTGAATTCTGTTGGGTGAAGGTGGGCGGCAATTCTGGCCATCGATCCGCCAAAACTGTGGGCAACCACTATCGTATCTGAACCCAGTTTGTTGGCCACGGCAACAATCTCCGCTGAGTACTGGCTCGGCCGATATTGCTCCCGATGATCACTATCACCATTACCGCTCATATCCAGTGCCCCAACTCGATACTGTTGGGAAAATGCCGGTGCAATAAAATCCCACCAGTGGGCGTGCGCAGCATGCCCATGAACAAATAATAGGCCGGGTTTTTTCTGGTCAGAAGACCATGTTTGGTAGTGAATGTTTGCGCCGAGTACCTCAAGGGTATGGTGCCTGGGTACATCATTCAGGTTGTGATTGAACCAGTCTGGAGTCAAAGCGCATGCCAATTAGGTTGATTAAGGAGATGGGTGAAGAGCTGAATGAATAGTATAACGCCGCTGCTTATTGATTGTGCCAAAAACCTAAGACGGTATGATGAAGAAAAAAAGAGGACAGCATGAGTAGAAAAAACCTCTGGAGCAATCGATCCGCTGGATTCGCGATTATAGTCGCATTTTTAGTCGGCATTCTGGCCGCCGCAGCGTTGCGCCAATCAAACGGTGTAAATCCGACGAGTGCGACTCACTCCGCCGCTAAAGGCCAGACGAGCGTATCCTGGCGAATACCAATTGCATTTGGCAGCAACTTACCGGCGCTGGGAGACAATATCCTTTTTGTCACAAACTCGTTAAAAGTATCGTCCAACAATCGGATCAAGTTGCAGGTTTTTGAGCCGGGTATGTTGATGCCTGCTTTTAGCATCACCGAAGGTGTCCGGGACGGTAAAGTTGAAGCTGGATATACCTGGCTTGGCTATGATCAGGGCAAAATTGCGGCCACGCCACTGCTGTCGGCGGTACCTTTTGGTATGGAGCCCTGGGAATTCACCGCCTGGTATTTTGAAGATGAAGGTAAATTGCTCACGGAGGAGATCTACGCTAAACATAATATCCATCCGATTCTGTGCGGCATAATTGGTCCAGAGACCGCTGGGTGGTTTCGAAAGCGAATTGATACTCTGGAGGACCTGCAGGGCCTGAAGATTCGATTTGCTGGCCTGGGTGGAAAAGTATTACAAAAGCTCGGTGCTTCGGTCACCCTCATTCCGGGCGGGGAAATATTTCAGGCATTAGAGAAGGGTGCAATTGATGCAACGGAATATTCGATGCCCGCTGTCGATCAGATGTTGGGTTTCGATCGAGTCGCAAAATACAACTATTTCCCTGGTTGGCATCAGACCTTTACAGCAGCTCACCTGGTTGTTAATCAACAGACCTGGAACAGTCTATCGGTTTCTGATCAGGAGTTGATTAACACTACCTGTACCGCGGGTGTGATGCGAAATCTATCCCGGGGTGAGGCAATCCAGGGTGCAGTGATGCAAGGTTTTGCCGAGCGAGGCGTCACTACGGTGAAGTTCCCCGATGCAATTTTAAGGGAGCTTAAGGTGGTCACCGACGAGGTATTGCAGGAAGAGGCCGACAGGGACGCTGACTTCAAAAAAATCTGGAACTCTCAGAAACGCTTTCAAGCGAGCTACCAGCATTGGAAACGTAACGCTTATTTAGACCGGGACTTTTAAAAGTGGAGTGGCCCCACAATCGTTTCTCAATCTGGGTTGATCGACAACTGAATTGGATCGGTGAGAGTGTGTCCTGGCTTTGGCTCATGTTGCTCGGTGTCATCGTGCTTAATGTAGTGATGCGGTACGCCTTTGGCGAAGGTCGCATTGAGTTTGAAGAAATCCAATGGCACCTGTACGCCATCGGGTTTTTGTTGGGGCTTTCCTACGCCAACGTTTCCGATTCCCATGTTCGAGTCGATGTTGTCCGGGCCAGACTCAAACCCCGCCATCAGGCATGGATTGAATTATATGGCATCCTGTTGCTGCTCCTACCATTTCTGGCGCTTATCATTTTTTACGCAATTCCCTTCGTTCAATACTCCTATTTGAATGCTGAAGTGTCTGAAGCGCCGGGAGGCTTGCCATTTCGTTGGCTGATCAAAAGTTTTCTGATTGTCGGTTTTTCTTTGCTGTTGCTGAGTAGCATCGCAAGACTGTCGAGGGTCTGGGGTTATCTGTTTGGAGAAGATGATGGTCGGTGACGTCCTCTCGATTTTGATGTTCCTGGCCTTTATTGGTCTGATCTTTACCGGGTTCCCTGTGGCCTGGGTATTGGGTGGACTTGCGGTGCTCTTTACTGCCCTCGGCATATTGCTCAGTGTTGATTTTGGATTGCCCGTTGCGATGTCCTGGGATTACAGCTCAATAGCCGTTGAGCGGATGTGGGATGTGATGAACAACTGGGTTCTGGTTGCATTACCGATGTTTATTTTTATGGGTCTGATGCTCGACAAGGCGGGTGTTGCCCAGAGGTTAATGTCAAATTTTGTCAAACTGTTCGGTGCTGTGCGGGGTGGTTTAGCGGTGACGGTTGCGTTGATTGGCATCCTGCTCGCCGCGACAACGGGTATTATTGGTGCATCAGTGGTGTTGTTGGCGTTACTTGGGTTACCCAAGATGCTTGATCAAAACTACAAACCTGAGTTGGCTGTGGGGACGGTATGTGCAGTTGGGACGCTGGGTATTTTGATCCCGCCAAGTATTATGCTGGTTTTGATGGCAGACCGACTTGCAATGCCCGTCGGTGATTTGTTCCTCGGCGCACTCTTTCCGGGCTTGTTGTTAGGTAGTCTGTTTGTGGTTTACATTCTTGGATACGCCTATCTAAATCCCGATGCCGCACCTGTACCGGAGAATCCTGAGCCCGTCAGCGGCAAGTTGATTCTGAATGTTATCGTTTCTATATTTGCTCCCGCGGGGCTAATTGTTGCAGTCCTGGGTTCAATATTCTTTGGCATCGCAACCCCTACCGAGGCGGCGGGGGTAGGGGCCTTCGGTGCATTGTTATTGGCCTGGATGAACCAACAACTTAATTTGGCCGTTCTGCGTGAGGTGCTGCGGGAGACCACGCGAACCACCGCTTATATTTTTGCGATCTTCATTGGTGCTACGGCCTACTCCCTGGTGCTGAGGGGACTTGGCGGGGACGAACTCATTGCCGGTCTGTTAAAAGGCTTGCCCTTTGGGCCGACGGGCATTTTGCTTGGCATCCTGCTGTTTACCTTTATTTTGGGTTTTTTCCTGGACTGGATTGAAATTACGTTGATTGTCCTGCCCTTGGTAAGTCCCGTGGTAATGGACCTTGGCTTTGATCTAGTGTGGTTTACGGTGCTGTTTGCGGTGTGTTTACAAACATCTTTTTTGACGCCGCCGGTCGGCTTTGCCATTTTCTATTTAAAGGGGGTAGCGCCACCGGAGATCTCTGTCTCGACAATCTATCGCGGAGTGTTGCCGTTTATTCTGCTTCAGCTGGTTGGACTGACACTGATCTTTGTCTTGCCGTCAATTGTGACCTGGTTGCCGGGCCAGGCTTATTAGCGATATTGAAGGGAGCTAGCCTAGAGTGTCTTTAGGTAGGCTTGACTCTTGAGCATAAAGCGGAGGTCGGTCTCCTTTTGTTGCAACCAACCCGGTGTTTTTTCGCCATAGGTTTGTGCTTTGGGGACGATGCCCTCCAATAACCCTAACCAATCATCATTAGATTCATATTGGTATTTGCGAAGGACCTGCTGCAACTCTGGATAACGATCTAACTGAAACCGAATTCTGGGTAGATGATTTTTCCAGGCATTCAGGCTGTCCTGACTGATGGGTCTTAAGCCTTTCAGAGAGATTTGCGCTTTTTCTGAGGATGTTGCGTATTCGTGGAACCGTGAGAAGGGGTGAATAGTCTCAAGAAAAGTAAACTGAGCGGATAGTTGCTCCTGCACCCTGTCGGGTTCGCAAACCAATTCCTCATAAGCCACTAGATGAAACCGGGGATGCTGTAGGAGCCTTGTCACGGCCCGTTCGTAACGCAACCAGCGCTCGAAGCTGGCGTAATAGATATCAGACCGGGTGGGATGAATGCTGGTGATTACAGCCCTTGGATCCCTTCGCACATAAATTAAGTGCAAATTCGGGTCGGCCTGAAAGATCCGGTGGATGTGGGTAATATCCGAAGGTTTTTTGCTGAAGTAGAGTGATTTGTCCGGCTGGTCGACGGGCACAAATATAGATTGTTCATGCTCACAGTGATCGTCGTGGCGAAAACAGGTGGCGAGCATTTCGAATAAAAGGGTTGTACCGCTGCGGCGACAACCGGTTATATGGACGCGTTTCATGGTGCACATTGTAAGGGGTTCGGTCCGGTAATGGGAGTTGCGAGGAAACTCGATTGGATTGTGTCTTGGATCCGGCGTACTGTGGCTAAATCCCACTAGAGAACAAGGAGAGAATAAATGTCTAAACTGGATGCCGGTGATCAGTTGCCGGATGTCACATTAAAGGTTGGTGAGTCTGGGCTTATCTCTTTGCCTAACGACATCACAACCGACTACGCAGTGGTGCTGTTCTATAGAGGACATTGGTGACCTTTCTGCCGCCGTCTGTTAGATGGCTTCGAAGCACGACTAGATAAGTTTAAGGAAATGGGTGTGAGTATTTATGCAGCCAGTTCTGATCCCCTGGAGAAGGCCGAGGAAGTGGCAAGCAACTTATCCTTTCCTATCGGTTGGGGCGTCGAGCGACCCACTGGAGACTCCATCGGATCTTTCTGGGATGACCGGGGCAACTATGTCCAACCCAGTGAGTTTGTTGTGACGCAAAAAGGTAGAGTTATATCTTCTAACTATTCATCTTCACCCATTGGTAGAATGGATCCTGAAGAGGCGATTGTATATCTGAATTTTGTTATTCAGTATCGGAACAAAGCTAAGGGTTAGTCTTTAAATAGATCATCCAGGGGATTAGTGTTGCCGGAATCGGATATTTCCTGGTCAACCTCATCCCCGAATAGGCTGGCGAGTTTTGCCTTTGTCCTGTCGTTCTGGTGCAGAGGACCCCGATACGCATTTCTATTCAGTAAAAAATATTCGCAAAAATTCGCAATAGTTTTTTCGGAGGGCGGATCAGCAAGATCGTTGTTACAGGAACCCGGTCGATTGGTGTCGTACTGGGTGCAAAAGCGACAGCAGTGCAGGACCTCGCCGCAGCTGTCACAATTGGCATGACGACTAATGGGTAACGGTTCCGCCGAGAGGTCCTGGCCGCAATTCCAACACTCGAGTGCTGTCATGAGTCGCGCCCTCCACTGATTTCGGGCTTAGCTGCTCGAATCCAGGGCTGGATGGGATCGTCGGGCAGGTTTGCCGTGATGTCTTCCTCTTTGAATACCTCAAAACCTCTGGCCAGGTAGTTTGGCAATGCCTGGGGGTGGTCAAGGGTGCAGGTGTGTAACCAGACCCTTTTGCCGCCGAGCTGCCATGCCTTGTTGATCGCATCCCGGAGTAAATGACCTCCAAAACCTTTGCCGATAAATTCTGGCAGTAGGCCAAAGTAACAAATCTCGGCAGAACCAGCAGCTTGGGCTTCTAGCTCAAAGTATCCGATGGGCGTTGCGTCTTTATAGGCAACCCAGGTTTCTGTTGTGGGCCTTTGCAAAAATGAAATCCACTCTTGATAACTCCATTGTAGTCTTTCATACCATAGCCAGGGAGCGCCGACCGCAACGTAGAGCATTCGGTTAAACTCTGGCAGAGCAGTATCCGCCTTACGCAACTCATAGGGCTTGTTAGGGTGGGGGGGTGTGATTCTGCTTGGATCGGTAATCTCGACATGCCAGACATGGACATTTTTTTTCATATGTTTTTTCTGCTTTTTTGTCTGGGCATCAACTGTTTATGGCCCAGCCGCCTGAAAACGGTACAACCTGACCCACCATAAAATCGCTTTTATCCGATGCGAGAAAGAGTGCTAGTTCCGCTGACTCCTCTGCTCGCGCGATACGTCCGATAGGCACATTGCGCTGTAGGTGTTTTTGGAATCGTTCCGAGGCGACAAGGTCGTCGGGAAAATAAGCGGGATTGCTGACGTAGTTTTGCGCAACAGCATTAATCTGGACATTGTGTTTGGCATACTCGATACCGCTAGCTTTAATGAAAGCGTTTTGCGCACCTCTGGCGGCACAATAAGCGGCGGAGCCAGCTATACCTCTAAGGGGTGCAGCGCTGGTGATGGCAACAATTTTGCCGTGACCTCGATCAATCATTTTTGGTCCAAAATGCCGCACCAGGCTCATAAGGGGGTGAACCATGACGTCGAAGAGTCGTTGCCAGCCTTCATCGGTAATGTCGGCAATCCCTGAACTGGTCGGGTCGAAGGCGAGGTTTGCAATCAGTATGTCGATATCATCCAGGCCCGCGGCGTATTCGGCAACGGATTGGTCTCCTGGCACAAAGCCCGGAATAGCCCGTACCGCCGCGCCCTCAGATTCAAACAGTTCGCATATAGCTGGACCCATATAGTCTTCAGATTGGGTGATGAGTACTTTTTTATTTTGAAGTCTGACACTCATGGTGACTCTCTCTAGTTAACGATGACTGCAAACGCCTCCAGGTGTTCTCTGGGTACAATTTCGAGTGCCTTAATGTGGGTGTTTTTGAGAAAAACCCTCGGGGCCATGCCATTGTCATACGCCTCGAGCCACCTGGCTGCACATAGGCACCAGCGGTCACCGGGCTTAAGCCCAGGAAATCCAAATTCTAGATGGGGGGTGGACAAATCGTTGCCCGCGAATCTGGAGTATTCGAGGAAGTCTTTATTGACCTCGATGCATACGGTGTGAGAACCAACATCTTCGTCACAGGTATTGCAGCAGCCATCTCTGAGAAAGCCGGTCATTGGCTCTGTGCTACAGGGCTCAAGTTGGCCACCCAGGACATTAATCGGTTCTTCAATCTTAATAGTTTGCATTAGATCCTGATGGTTGATGGTGAGAGACGTTCACAAGCGGCCAGTTTGCGTGAACTGAAACGACGAATCAAACCTTCCAGCCAGGTGGGTACTAAAAATGGTTTCCAGTGTAGAATCAGGTGGTGCAATGATTATCCGCCAGGTCTAATTCGGCGGTTGAAGCCCAGGCGTCGGGAATTTTCTTTTATCGATTCGGCGGTTTCTTTGCCTGCAATTTGCTGAATCTTTTCAAAGGACTCCTGACGGATTTCTTCCATGCGTTCCTGGCGATCTGCTCTGCTCAATGAGCTTGAGTTTCGTAGATTGGTGATTTGATCATTCGTTTCCTGTGAGATGGTATATACCTCGTTGATTTCCGCCGTAGAGTTTCCATAGCGCTCGCCAATGGACTGGAGTGAACGGTAGGCCGGATCCTGACTGCGAGCGTAAGCCTCGTAGCGGCTGGAACCCAGATAGTCCTGAATTCGAGACTCGCTTTCTTCTCTTTGGGAACGAAATTCACTGCGGTTGGAGAATCGATTAAAATCTACCCCTTCGTTTTCTTGTCGTATGGTAAAAATTTCTCTGAATTCCTGCTCAGAATAGTCAAAGTCCCCTAGCCCCTGTCGCATTCTACCGGCGAGCCTTGATTCTCTAAGCTGGTATTCAAATGTATCGGCTGTACCCAGTAGTTCTGATATCTGTCTTTGTAAATCCTGGCGCTGCAATCGAAGATCGTCTCTACTTTCCTGGGTATATCCGCCGGCGAATAGATTTTGAGACATCGCTTCATCGCGCCGTTGAAGATTGTGGAGTTGAATCTGTTTGTCGGAATTGAGAAAGGGCAGTCTATCGTTTAAGGGCTTAAACAGTTCTTCGAATAGGGGGTCATCGATAATTTCCGCACCGAACAGACTCAGAAGTTGTTGGCGTCGATCCGCTTCCCAGGACAGTTCATGGGTTAATTTTTCCTCCGGGTCCTTGTCGACGGCTTTCCAGTAGGGTTCTTTAATGCCATTGGCTTCGAGCAACAGATGGTCTCGATTGATGGTTGCAAGCATGATCTGTCGCAGCAGGGCTTCATCAAGGCCGGACAGGCGAAGCTCATTGATCAAAGAGTGATAGTCCTGGTCGAGCTGGGGTCCGCTCGATTGGATTACTGTCTTTGTGGCTGGCTCTGTTTCTGTATTTGTATTTGCCTGGGACTGGTCAGTCCTGAACTGGTTCTGCTGAATTGTACCGATAGGTGCCGTATTGGCTACTTGTGCGGGGGGCTGGGTAGATTGCATTGCTTGATAAAGCGCCCAACCAAAAACGCCATTGACAGTGATCAGGGCCAGAATGATGAGGTTCTTGATCATATTATATTGAGACTCCCCGCCGTGATTTTACCTAGAGAGTGGTTTCACCCAGCGCGCGATTGATCTTCTGGCTTGGCCAGACCTTGGGTGGTTGGGGTGCAGAATCCCCAATGACTGTTGTACCCCAGCCATCCATTGTGAGCTCAACGGAGCCGTGCTGGTTTTGAACGTAAACGCCTTTACCCGATACCATGGCCACATCAAGGGTGTTGTTGCCAAATAGGTAACCGCTCCAAAAATCAGTTCCGCGTACACCGATTACCGCAAGTGGTGTTCTGATTTCGAATCGAGGCCGGGTAGCAGACATGATACGGGCGGTCTTGGTTCTAACTGAACCACTGGTCAAGCTCATCTGGGCCACCGGAGCACTTAAGCTCGCATCAATGTCATAACGATGTAAAACGAAATGTGAATTGGGACCCAGGGCAAAGGTGGAGTCATCCCGCATGTTGAGGATTAGTCGGGAATCCTTATCGGTGCGAAGGATATCTTCCGCATAGATTCTGGATTGGGCCGCAAGAATGTAGGTTCGATTTTTTCGGGTGACCTCTGGATATCCGGAGGACTTGGCCACAATACCGATGACAGTTAACGGTTCGGCATTCGGCTGGGATTCGCAGCTCGCCAGTAGCAGCAGTAACAATGCAATGATGCCACGGGCAAGGAATTTCCCGTTCGAGTAACTATTGTTGGAAAAGTTATCTAGGAGGGACACGGGTGATTTGCTCCATATCAACAAATTCTCGATCGCCGCTGAGTCGATACTGGCGGCGTTTCAGGTCCGGGTAGTCGCACACATCAATCTCGTTTCTGTTGCCGCCCATTAAATAGACCAGATCTTCCTCAAAGGGATTGGTGAGGCTGTGGGCAACCGAGTGTTTGCCGAAGGCCATAAAGTCCCCAGGTCCAACTTCTTTGTTGTCCTCGTCTAGCCTGGCGATGCCGCGACCGGAGATGACATAGAGGAATTCTTCGTCATAGTGATGACTATGAAATGTTGTGGAGTCGTGGCCAGATTCTACTCTTACCATGTGCACGCCAATATCCTCAAGGCCCAACAAGTCTGTTAGTGATCGAGTGTGGCGGACGGCATTATTATTGTGCTGATGGACGACTTCTGTTTCTTCCAGGGCCGCAATATCCTCAGCACTTAGAAATGGGTTTGGCTTATCGGCCACGACGCTTATCTCGAGTTTTGGGTTTCGGCTTGTGTTCTCTTGCGCGATGGGTAGGTGCCGGCAAGGGCTTTAAAAGACTCTCGGGGGTTTGTTCGCAGATCATTGGAATGCCAAGCAACGCTTCGATACTGGGTAGCATAAAGGCGTCGTCTTCACAGGCAAGACTAATGGAGGTGCCTTTTGCGCCGGCGCGTCCGGTTCTGCCAATTCGGTGAACGTAATCTTCAGGGTCCTCAGGCAAATTAAAGTTGACGACGTGGGTCACGTCGTCAACATGAATACCGCGGCCCGCAACATCTGTTGCTACCAGAACACGCAGTTCACCACTTTTGAATCGATCAAGTGTCTGGATACGTTTTTTCTGGGGAACTTCGCCGGTCAGCAAACCGCAATCGACATCGTAACGATGTAGCTGGCTTTCTACTTCCCGGGTTTGATCCCGACGATTAACAAAAATCATGACTTTACCAACGCCCTCTTGATGAATGAGGTTGTAGATGACGGTGATTTTCTGATCGGCCGCGGTCAGGTAAACCTGCTGGGTCACGCTATCCACAGCAACCTTTTCCGGTTCAATTTCAATTCGTACTGGATCTAGCGTCCAACTTGATGCAAGTCTTTTGATGTCGTCACTGAAAGTTGCGCTGAAGAGTTGGGTTTGGCGATTCTCTTTCTTAGGTGTGCGGCGAATAATGTCTTTGACGTCCGGTATAAAGCCCATGCTGAGCATCCTGTCGGCCTCATCAATGACAAGGGTTTCTACCTGGGACAGATCAATGATGTTGTTGCGCATAAAATCTAACAGTCGACCTGGTGTGGCTACCACAAGGTCAATGGGCTTTTTCAATTGGGTTTTCTGTTTCTCGTAGTCAATCCCGCCAACAACGGCGATGGATTTGAAATCGCAGTATTTAGAAAGGTCATCCGCATCCTGTGTTATCTGTAGCACCAGTTCTCTTGTTGGTGCGATCACAAGCGCAAAAGGTGTACCTGCTTTGCGCTTTTCTACTTCTGGGTTTTCAAGGTGATAGGTAATGATTGAAATCAGGAACGCAGCGGTTTTGCCCGTGCCAGTTTGTGCCTGGGCAATAATGTCCTTACCGTCGATGGAGTGAGGTAACACCTCTTTTTGTACAGCGGTGCAGTCGCTAAACCCTAATTCACCGATTGCGTGATCCAGGGCTTCTGGCAGCTCCAATTGGGCAAAATCCCCTCGAGCTCTAATTCTCTCTTTCGGCTGAGGTTTTTCGCGAGGTTTCTTTTGCTTCGGTTTTGAGTCGTTCTCTACTTTTTTCTCGGCTTCGTTTTTGACATCGTGTTTAGATTCATTATCGACGGATCCGAGGAGCTTTTTAAGAAACTTCATCTATTGTGGTTACTCGTGGTCATTGCCTAGCAGTTGCCGGACGCTGGCCAACTTGATGCATGTGATTAGAACCTCGACGGCCTGTTTCAAGCTGGAAGTCGTGGGATACGTCGGTGCAATCCGGATATTTTCATCTTTTGGGTCGAGACCGTAGGGATAGGTTGCACCGGCGGGGGTGAGTTTAACACCAATTTCCCCCGCTAATTGGACGATTTTTCCAGCCAGTCCCGGTCGGGTGTTGAGGGAGATGAAGTAACCCCCACGTGGCTTTGACCAATTGGCTATACCCGTGTCCCCAAGCTCCGAGTCCAGGGCATCAAGCACGGCTTTAAACTTAGGCGCTATAAGCGCTCGATGTTTTTCCATATGCGCAGCGACACCTTCCGCGTCCTTCAGGAAGCGCACATGGCGGAGCTGATTGACCTTATCGAAGCCGATAGTTGAAGTTGCCATATACTTTTCGAATGCTGACAAATTTGATGGGGATAGGCCAATAAACGAGATGCCTGCACCGGCAAAGGTGACCTTTGATGTGGAGCCAAAAATGACCACTGAATCTTCATTTTTTTGATGTTCTGCCTCAACCATCAGACTTAGCAGCGGATCATGCTGGTCGGCGAGGTGGTGAACAGCGTAGGCGTTGTCCCAGATGATTCTGAAATTGTTCCCGGCCTGCTTTGCGAGGCGTGCAAATCGTTTCACCGTCTCCGCAGAATATGTCTCTCCACCAGGGTTTGAGTACTTTGGTACACACCAAATGCCTTTAATCATGGGATCTTCGCTAACGAGCTTTTCCACCTGGTCCATGTCGGGACCGGTGTTTGATAAATCCACTGGAATCATCTCGATGCCAAAGTGTTCGCAAATCGTGAAATGTCTATCGTAGCCAGGCACAGGGCAGAGAAACTTAATTGGGCTGTCAGCCTCGGTTCGCCAGGTTGATTGCAACATAAAGTCAACATAGGTGTGCATCAGGTTAAGAGAGCTGTTGCCGCCGACCATGATGTGTTCAGTGCGACAATCGAGCATTTCTGCGCCGAGCTGTCTTGCCTCTGGAATACCTAACAGACCACCATAGTTGCGAACGTCTGTGCCATCCTGGAGAAGGTAAAAACCCTTCAGAATACCATCAAGCTCGTTAGCAAGATCAAGCTGGTCAGCAGCGGGTTTGCCTCTGGTGAGGTCAAGATTGAGTCCTGCACTTTTAAAAGCGCTATAAGCTTCCGTTAGCGTCGTTTCTAATTGCTCGAGATCAGTTGTTGGAAGGTCAGCGTAGTTCACAATTTTCTCCAGAATCTAAGTGGCAAGGGAGCGTGAGGTTGGGGTGGGGGTTGAGGTGGAGAGCGTGGTGGAGAGCGAGCTGAGTTCTTCGACCCCCAGCATCAAATTGAGATTTTGCACGGCGGCGCCCGCGGCACCTTTACCCAGGTTGTCTAAAATCGAAATGACCTGGGAATGCTCATCATTGCCAAAAATATAGATATCGTTGCGATTTGTATTGTTGTTGATCTGAGGGTTAAGGAAGCCGTCCTCAATATCGTCCTGACTATTTGGCGGATGTACCGTGATGCAGGCTTCATTTTCATAGTAGGCGGAAAGTACTTCGAACAGATCCTCGGCCTTTTGCCCCGCCGTCAGGTGACTCCCAGCCAATGGCACGCTAACGAGCATGCCCTGCTTATAGTGCCCAACTGATGGTGTAAATAACGGTGCAAGGTTCAGGTTTGCGAAATGTTTCATTTCCGGAACGTGCTTATGGCTAAAGGACAAGGCGTAGGGCCGAACCCACCAGGGCTCGCCTTCGAGGCCTCGGGCCTCATAGGCTTCAATCATGTTTTTGCCACCGCCGGAATAGCCGGATACCGCATTAATGCTCAGTTGTGCCGCTGATTTAACGATGCCCGCTCCTACTAGCGGTTGAATCGCCAGGAGGAATCCCGTTGGATAGCAACCGGGGTTCGAGACAAATCGAGCTTCGGTTATTTTTTCTCGCTGGCCGGGCACAAGCTCCGCTAGCCCATAAACCCAATCTTTTGCAACGCGGTGGGCGGTGCTGGCGTCGAGGATGCGAGTGTGGGAATCAGCCGCGAGGGCCACGGTTTCCAGAGCAGCGTCATCCGGTAAGCACAGTATTGTGACGTCTGCTTCATTTAGAATCGCGCGTTTTACCGCGGGGTCCTTTCGCTTTGCCACGTCAATTTCGAGCAGTTCAATGTCATCCCGACTGCTGAGTCTGTCCTGGATCTGTAATCCGGTGGTGCCGGACTGTCCGTCTATGAATACCTTATACATTACCTAAATCTTCTAAAGAAAAGTCTTAAATCCTCCGCGAGAAGAGCAGGCTGCTCTAGAGCGGCAAAATGTCCTCCCCTGGGTTGAATCGTCCAGTGTACGATGTTGTAAAGCTCGTCGGCCCAGACCCGTGGCGGTTGATACAGCTCGCCGGGAAACATCGCACAACCCGTTGGGGTCGCGATTCTACCATGTTCAAAGAGATTGTTTTGTACATGTGCGGATTCAAAATAGAGTCTTGAGGAGGAAGTGATGGTCTGGGTGATCCAATAAATCATGATGTTAGTGAGTAATTCGTCGCGGCTAACGGCGAGTTCAAGGTTGCCGTCGTGTTGGCACCAGCCATGGAACTTCTCGATAATCCACCCGGCCAGCCCTGCTGGAGAATCATTCAGCCCGTAACCCAGAGTTTGTGGTTTGCTGCCCTGGATCGCCTGGTACCCAGTGCCATCGACCATATGTTGTTGCCGGGACTCTAGGAGCATTTTTTCCTGATCTGTCACACCTTCAAATGGATCGGACTTATGCTTCGGGAATCCGGCAAAAATCAGTGTTAAATGCAGCCCCAGGACTTGTTCTGGAGCGAGACGGGCAGTCCAACTGCTGATAGCCGAGCCCCAATCGCCACCCTGAACCACATATTTTTCATACCCCAATTGCTCCATTAAATTGATATGTCCGAGGGCAACCTGTTTCTGGTCGAAGCCTGGTTCGGTTGGTGCATCAGAGAATCCATAGCCTGGAATCGAAGGGCAGATCACATGAAAAGCATCTTCCCGTTGGCCGCCGTGTTCCTGGGGTTCTGTCAGGATGGGTATTATTTCTGAGAATTCTGCAATGGAGCCGGGCCAGCCATGGGTCATGAGCAGGGGTAGGGCATCGGGGTTAGAAGACCTGCTGTGAATAAAGTGTAATTGTCGACCAGGCTCCATTTCAGTTTTAAAGTGGTCGAATTGATTTAGCTTTTGCTCCTGTGCCCGCCAGTCAAAGGTATTTAGCCAGTAATCGCAAATATCCTTGAGATAGGTGAGGTCCGTACCGTACCGCCAGTCTTGTCCAACTTCATCGGGCCAGCGGGTCTGCTGCAGACGCCGATTCAAATCCGCTAAGGCTTCCTCGGAAACCTGGATGGTATAGGGCTGGATCATGGTGCTTTCTCAGCGGTCTGGTGGGGTTGAGAGCAGTTTATATGAACTTCTATCGAGCCGTGGAGTTTGCCTTCATCCTACCTCGGGTCCACTCCTCCCGTAGGTGGCTCAAATTAGAGATTATTCCACAGTGAGGTGGTTGCGGTTTGAATATCAATTGGTTGGATTCCGGTGTCAGCTGAGCTTCTGGGCAGATGTTTGGGTAGCAGTTCTGATTGCCAGAGGTTTTCGAACGCCACGGAACCGTGCTGGTGCTCGCGAATAAAGTGAACAAATTTGAGGGTTTTAAAACCATCAAACCAGTCCGTTAAAAATTTATCAAATACCCCGGCTGTTTGTTCTTGTTTACTGAGGATGAGTTTATCGAGCCCCTGTTGCTCCATAAACTGCCAGTGGATTGGGTCTTTAAAGTGAGCCTTCAAATTCCGGCGTGGCTGACAAGTCTGTAGCGCGTTAAGGAACCGTCCCAGAGATACAAAACATTGCGGGTGATAAAACAGGTAGTCCCGAATTGGCGCCGGCAATGAACGGATGGATTTGATGCCTGTCCCGGTGCCGAAGGGTACTCGATCCGATTCACGGCTTGATAGCTGAATAGGAGGACTATCCGCGAGGGCAAATGGGCCAATCTTGCGTAGTTTATTCAGCAGGTAAAAGTCCTCTCCAGCACTTCGCTGGGGAAACCCCCTTACCTGGGCATAAGCGTTGGCTTGACAAGCAATGGTGCTGCCGACAGTTGGGTAGGCGTAGTTCGATCCGGCAAATTTAAGTCCGTAGGCATACCAGAGTAGCGAAAATTCATAAAGTGCCGCTGCTTCGTCCGGCAGGTCGTGGAGAAACGGGTACAGCAAAAAAGCCAACTCATCTGTGGCGGCGTTAAAATAATCCCCAGGGAGAATCGCATCGGCGTCCGTCGACATGATCCAGGGCGTTAACACGTCGCCGTTATTGATCAGTCTCAACGCGATATCTGCGCCGATCTTTCTTGCCTTACCAACGCCCTGTCTGGGGGGAATTGGATTGGTGTACCGGTCTACTACAAGGATCACCTGCTGCTGACTTTGATACCAGGTGCAGTTTTGGCTGGATTGAATCTGGCGCCAGTTGGCCTCGATATCATCGAGTAGCTTGCCGGTAACGGGCTCGCTGGCGTCAGCGCTGTTAACCACCAGAATGACGATGAGATTGGTCAGTTTCGACCAGACCTGCTCTAACTGCGACAGTGATTCCTTGAATGCCGGAATCACTAATACATATTGGATTGGTTGTACCGGGCTGCGAATTAGGTTCGACTCTGGTTCAGCGTAACGGTCCAGATACTTGTTGATGGTATTCATGGGCTCACCGGTCTAGGTGGCCACTAATGGAGCCGCGGACGGATCGGTAGGTTGGTGATGATGTCGGCCTCGATCGAGAGCCATTCTTGCCAACGCTGGGTGATTGTCTGTTCGTCAAAATAAATGCCGGCAAGATCAAGAAAGAGCTGGTGGTGCCCGGCCTCTGAGCGGGCGAGGCTGTCATAGAAACGTCTCATGGACTCATCGCTATGGGCTTCTGCGATCAACCCAAATCGCTCTGCACCCCTTGCTTCGATCACGGCGCCACTTAACATGCGGTCCAAAAAATACACCTCAGAACCTTTCCGTACGTGTTTGATTAGCTGGTTAACGTAGGGGTCTTTCTCGTCGGAGGTTGGCGTTATACCGCGTGACAAAATCAATTTCATAACCTGGCGAAAGTGGTTCAGTTCCTCTAGCGCCAGGTCCAGCATTTGCGTAAGCAGCTCAGGTCTATCCGGGTAGTGGGCAATCATGCTCATTGCAACTGCGGAGGCTTTGCGTTCGTTGGCAGCGTGATCAATTAAAAACTCATCAAAATTGTCGAGCACCGAGGTGACCCAGAGATCCGAAGTGCTGACCTTTAACATCAAAATACTTCAGCAAAAAACCGGGCAATCTCTTCAACTTCTTCGAGGCAAACCTGGTGGCCCATCGGGTAGTCATACCAGCGAACGTCATAGCCGAGTCTGATCAAATTCTGCCGCGACGTTGCAGCGCGCATGATTGGGATCATGGGGTCCATTGTACCGTGGGCCATCATGATTGGGATTGCCAGATTTTCGTCGGTCCGTTCGCTTTCCGTTTTGGTAAAGTCATGCAAATAAGTGGATAGCGCCAAAACGCCGCAGAGGCGCTGGTGGTATCGAAGTGCTGTTGCCAGGGCAATCACGCCCCCTTGAGAAAAGCCAGCCAGTAGAATTCTGTGGGATGGAACACCCCGAGCGATTTCGTATTCGATAAACGCCACAATTTGTTGACTCGACTCCAAAATGTCGTCGCTTCCCTCATGTTCAGAGTGGGGCACAAAGTCATACCAGGCTCGCATTTCGTCGTCATTGTTGATGCTGACCGGTCGAACGGGTGCGTGGGGGAAAATGAAACGAATGCCATGGTCGTCGGGTAAATGCAGTTCGGGCACCAGGGGTTCAAAGTCGTGCCCATCGGCACCAAGACCGTGGAGCCAAATGACGGTGGCAGTTGCCGGAGTCTGGGGTTCAATTTCAACGTGGGGTAGTCTGGAATCAGTCACAACGGTTGTCTCATGCAGGAGAGCTGCATGATAACGGGCTGGGTTAGGTTTTCAACTTGTTGTAAGCCTGGGGAGGGCTTATTCCGCTTCTAAAAGGGTGTCGCAGCTTAGCTTCTCGAACTCGAGGTCAAATTGTTCATCCACTGGGACCGAGATATACAGGGCTGTATCCGGATACCCCTCCTTGACCAGTTGAGCAATATCTTTGATCTGACTGGCAGGCATTTTGAATCCAAAGTAGATGGCCTTAAGCGAATCCGTTGGAAAGGCCTCGTCCATGTACCAATCTTCAACGTCCTCACCGCAATCCAGGTCCTCCTCGTTCATCACTCTGATACAACGCCACTCTCTCTCATGGGCCAGGTGTTTTGCCTTGCTCAGGAGTTTGGATTCGAATTTTGCTTCAACAAGTGCCCGTTCAATCCCGACCAGGTCATTCACCTGTTCTCGAACGGTGGTTAGGTGCTGACGTTGAGCTGAATACTCCACGGCTTTCGGATTGGCCAGATTGCCTGAGCGTTCGAAGCGCATTGCTATGCCTTGAAAATTGTCGGCATATTGTTGCCAGGATTGCATTTCTTTTGGTGTGTCAGAAAAACAAATAACCCTGGCATTGGCTACGAGCTCTCGCCAACCGGAGACAATCGTCGCTAGCTTCTGTTGCAACGTTTCTGGAGTTGGTGCTAATAATTCTGATAGGGCATCCCAGGCTTCTGTTTCGTCTTTGAAGCGATCTTCCGCACGCCAACGACAGATGGCTTTGTACAGTGGGTGGTCTTTGTTGCCGGATGGAATGTCTCTGGTAAATAGCATCGACACCGCAGTGTTCAACATGGCCTTGTTGACCATGATGTGGTCGAAGCCTAACTGTGCCCCATGGCCAATAAACCATGGATCATTCAGCAATTCTGGGGATCTCCAACGGAGCGTGCCATCGCCCAGAATTTGGCGAGCGGTGTCAAAAGACATGTATTTGTAAAGTGAGTCTGGCGTGGCCAAAGCGGGTCCTTATCTTGATGCTTCCCTAATACTCTTATTAGTACCCATGCCGCTCGATTGGGTGTCTTACTAGAAGTCTAGCAAAGGATTCAGAAAACGCAGATTTTTGGCGGATTTCTGCCAATTTGTTGCTCCAATATGTTGGATGTGACTAAATTGGAGCTTACGTTCAATCGATCCATTATTGTTCATATCATTCGGATTCATAACTAAAGGGGACTCTCTTGGGACCACTGGCTGGCACTAAAATTATTGAATTGGCGGGAATTGGTCCCGGACCGTTTTGCGGCATGTTGCTTTCAGACCTTGGCGCAGAGGTGATCCGTGTGGATCGGGCCGCGGCAGGTAACAACCGACCCAAGGATGTGTTGACCCGAGGGCGGCAGTCGATTGCGGTTGATTTGAAGAGCCCCGAAGGTAAAGCCGTTGTGCTAAAACTGTGCGAATCCGCCGACGCAATATTTGAAGGTTTCCGCCCGGGCGTGACTGAGCGATTAGGCTTAGGCCCAGAGGATTGCATGGCGGTTAATCCGAAACTTGTTTACGGCCGCATGACCGGTTGGGGGCAGGATGGTCCAATGGCCCAGGCAGCTGGCCATGACATTAACTACATTGCGCTTTCGGGTGCTCTAAGTGCAATTGGCAGACAGGGCGAAAAACCTGTCCCACCCTTAAATCTGGTTGGAGACTTTGGTGGTGGCGGAATGGTACTGGCCCTTGGGCTGGTAAGCGCCATGCTTGAAGCTCAGAAATCCGGCAAAGGTCAGGTTGTTGATACTTCTATGGTGGATGGTGCTGCAATACTGATGTCGATGTTCTATTCCATGTCAGCGGTAGGGGCCTGGAATCCAGAACGTGGGACAAATCTGCTTGACGGTGGCGCTCACTTTTATGACACCTATGAGACAAGCGATGGCGGCTATATCTCCATCGGTTCTATTGAACCGCAGTTCTATGCATTGTTGATTGAGAAGGCAGGTCTGGATGCCGGGGAGTTTTCCGCCCAAATGAGCCGTGATCGCTGGCCCGAGTATAAAGACAAGCTCACAGCGGTGTTCAAAAGCAAAACCAGGGATGAGTGGTGTGTCCTGATGGAAGGCACAGATGTTTGTTTTGCGCCGGTTCTGTCCATGACGGAAGCCGCAGAGCACCCCCATAACATCGAGCGGGGCACTTTCACCGAGGTGGATGGCTTGCTGCAACCTTCTCCAGCACCAAAATTTTCTCGCACCAATCCCACCGTCACCCATGGTTCACGGATACCAGGGGAGGATACCTCCCAGGTGCTCAAGGCTGCTGGCTACTCGGACGAGGACATCAAAAGCCTGGTTGAAAGCGGAGCGGTCGCTCTGGCGGGAAATTAACCAGATCGGCTGAGGGGAGTAAAAAACCCCGCAAAATCAGTAGCTTTTGACGAAAAGCTGAAGAAGCTCAGCAACATCTGACAGAGCAAATTCTATTAATTTTGCGGGACTTTCCTTCATTTTGGTTGCGTTTGTTGTAGAATGCGCCATTCTTAAATCGGCTCGGGCCTGACGACGCACTTGTGTCACTTCAAAATACCTGATTAATGGGGTTTAGAAGGTTCAGCGTCTTAGATATCGCAGTACCGGCCAGGCAGAAAGAGTGGTTAGATTTGGATAGGCGGCAAGTCCCTATTCGTAACCAGTGTTCAACAAACCAGATCAATAGGTAAACCTCATGAGCGTAGAACTACTTGATACTACCCGTTTCCACGGGTTTAGAGTCAGGCGTCAAATCGCCGGGAAAACTTACCAGGAATACTTTTCACTAAAGGAAAATGGTAAGCGTCTGCGCGGAGAAGCGCGCGCGAAGGTTAAATTGCAAGCTGAGGATCGTGACGCGGTCCTGGCAAAACAGCAGGCGAAAGCAAAAGCAGAAGCGGCAAAAACTGCACTGTTTGATAAGGATGGCAAGGTTCGCGGTATTTTGTTCCGCATGAAAACCGAGAAAAGTGGTACCCGAACTCCAGTTTTCCAGATTGGCATTATGTCAGCCAAGGCTGGAAAAATTGTCAATACGACGGTTTCAATTAATCTCCATGGCCTCAAAGGTGCATGGGAGAAAGCAGTCGACTTCTACATTGACCACAAGAAAATTTCAAAACGCGCAGCAACCTATAAGCAGCTGCTTAAGGCATGCCCTTCCAAGGCTCAGTTAGAGGCCATGAAGCGCAAGCGGAAGAAGCGTAAATAGAAGAAATGTTGATAAGTTGATAAAAAGGGACATTGCGTCCCTTTTTTTTGCGCTTTTTTTGTCTATTTATAGGACCTGTATCATCTCAAAATTGGGTTTTTTCGTGTGGTAGTTTTGATGTTATGGTCGGCTTCACAAAATTGTAAGGATTTATTAGGCCATGAGTTATCAGGCTGAGTTTGAGAAAGCCAAGCACGATCCAGAAGCCTTCTGGCTGGAGCAGGCCAACCTAGTTGATTGGTATAAGCCCCCCCAAAAGGCCCTAACAGAAACGGAAGGTGGTGTTGCTGGCTGGTATCCAGACGGCGAGTTAAATACCGCTTATCTAGCACTTGACTACCATGTAAACACCGGTCGAGGTGATCAGTTAGCCTTGATCTACGATTCGCCGGTCACGAACACCGTCAAAACCTATACTTATCGAGAGCTTACCGACCAGGTTGCTCGCTTTGCAGGCGTGCTGCAGAACCTGGGGGTGGAGAAGGGTGATCGGGTCATCATCTATCTCCCGATGATTCCTGAAGCGGCGATAGCCATGCTGGCCTGTGCGCGAATTGGTGCGGTTCACTCCGTCGTGTTTGGTGGTTTTGCGGCTAAAGAGCTCGCCACCAGAATTGATGATGCCCTGCCTAAGCTTATGGTTTCTGCGAGTTGTGGCGTTGAGTTTTCGAATGTCATTTCCTATAAGCCGCTGTTAGATGAGGCGCAAAAACTGGCAAGCCACAAGGTCAGCGATGTTGTGTTCCTGCAAAGAGAGCAGTTGGTAGTAGATTTAGACGGAAACTATCGGGATTGGAACCAGTTGTTGGAGTCTGCGTCTCCGGTAGGTTGTGTGCCGGTAAAGGCGACGGATCCACTCTACATTCTCTATACCTCCGGTACGACTGGTAAACCTAAGGGTGTCGTCCGAGACAATGGTGGCCATGCGGTTGCGATGCGCTACTCGATGAAGGCGGTCTACGATGTTGAGCCTGGTGATGTATTTTGGGCCGCGTCGGATGTGGGTTGGGTTGTTGGCCATTCGTATATTGTCTACGCCCCTTTGATTACTGGTTGTACGACAATACTCTTTGAAGGTAAGCCCATCAGGACCCCAGATGCAGGGACTTTCTGGCGCGTGATTGAGGACTATAAGGTAAAAGTATTTTTCACGGCTCCTACTGCCTTCCGTGCGATTCGAAAGGAAGACCCGGATAGCCTGCTCTTAAAGAACTATGACCTTTCCTCCTTAAAAACCTTGTTTGTTGCTGGCGAGCGCACGGATCCCTCCACCTTTTTTTGGCTTGAAGAAATTCTTAAGGTGCCGGTGATTGACCACTGGTGGCAAACCGAAACCGGTTGGCCGGTGGCTTCTGACCCGATGGGCATTGAGGTGTTTGCTGCCAAGGCAGGTTCTGCAAGCTTCCCCATCCCTGGTTTTCAGGTCGAAATTTTATCTCCAGACGGTGAGCCTATGAAAAACGGCGAGGAAGGTGATGTGGTGATTCGTTTGCCGCTGCCGCCCGGTTGTTTGCCAACGGTGTGGGGTAATCATGAACGCTTTACTTCAGCCTACCTATCTCAGCACCCTGGTTTTTATCACACCGGTGACGGCGGGTATTTTGACGAGGATGGTTATCTATTTATCATGGGTCGAACCGACGACGTAATTAATGTTGCAGGTCATCGACTTTCAACCGGCGAGATGGAAGAGGTCGTGGCAGCCCATCCTGCGGTTGCGGAGTGTGCCGTCATTGGCGTCGAGGATGTCGATAAGGGGCAAATTCCTGTGGGTTTACTGATTGTTAAGGATGGGGCTAACCAGGAACTTGAGTCGCTCCAAACTGAGCTAATTGCAATGGTTCGTAAGGATATTGGTGCCTTTGCAAACTTTAAGCACACGGTAGTCGTGGATCGATTGCCGAAAACCCGTTCAGGGAAAATACTCAGGAGAGTCATGCGAGCAATTGCCGATAATCGTCCTTTTGATCCGCCGGCAACCATTGATGATCCCGTAATACTTGATGAAATTAAACAGGCTTTGGTTTTCGGGGGTATTGGTCTGGTTGCCAAGGACAAATTGTAAAAACGTGGCATGTAAAAAATGCGGTGAAATAAGACCTGTTGTGAAGAAGGAGTTCTCGTGAAGACTGTGTTGGTTACCGGTGCAACCTCCGGCTTTGGTGAAGCATCTGCCAGAAAGTTTGCCTTAGAAGGCTGTAAAGTTGTCTTGTGTGGTCGGCGAGAAGAGCGCCTGGCTGCCCTTTGTGAAGAGTTGGGTCCGCAGGTCCACGGGGTCCAATTGGATGTTCAAGATCGAGAGGCGGTGATTGAAGCGGTCAAAACATTACCCGTTGAATTTAGTGATATAGATGTTTTATTGAATAATGCGGGTCTGGCACTCGGATTGGGCGGCGCTGATGTTGCGGATCTTGATCAGTGGGACACGATGGTTGATACCAATATCAAGGGTTTGATGTACCTCTGCCGGGCTGTGCTGCCTTTGATGACGGCCAGGGGTGGTGGTCATGTGGTGAATATTGGCTCGGTTGCCGCAAGCTGGCCCTATCCTGGTGGCAATACCTATGGTGGTACCAAGGCCTTTGTGCAGCAATTTTCGCGCAATTTGCGAGCAGATCTACTGGGCCAGAATATCCGAGTGACCAATATTGAGCCGGGTATGTGCGATACAGAGTTCTCTGTGGTCCGGTTTGAAGGGGATGCAGACAGGGCTAAGCAGGTCTATTCGGGCATGAAACCCCTCTCCGCCGCGGATGTCGCTGAGATTGTCTATTGGACGACTGCATTACCTCCTCATATCAACGTTAATCAATTAGAAGTCATGCCCGTAGCGCAGGCCTGGTCGCCCTTTGCCGTACATCGGCAAGATGGATAGATGATTGGTCGTGTCGGATTCTAGGATTACCTGTATACTGCTTGTAATTCGCTAAATTTTTGAGTCCCATGATAATTGTTCACGGCATATTTCCGATTAAACCCGAGCTTCGTGACGAAGCCCTCGAGTTGATGCGTTTGATGTCCGTAGCCAGCCGGGATGAATATGGCTGTGTCAGCTATGAGTTCTACGCGGGCATCTCGGATCCTAATACCTTTCTCCTGTTCCAGGAATGGGAAAATGTTGACGCCTTGCAGGGCCACTTCCAGACAGATCATATGGAAGACTTCCTGAAGTCACTACCCGACGTGCTGGACGGTGAGGTGATGACTCGTCGATACGAGGTTCGCAGCACTGACGAACTAGGTTACGAAGAAGACGATGACTCGTTGTCTGATTTTGAACCTGAGCATCCTGGTGATGAAAATCACTACCGGGAAAAAATCGTCCACTAAACGATTTTTTCCCAACATCCTTTTCTCACTTCGAATTAACCCTTTTAGCTATTTGAAATCGCCGTTTTGATGGTGCTTCAATCGACTACAGGATTTCGAGTACGGACTCCGGTGGCCTACCGATTCTTGCCTTTCCATTGGCTAATACAATTGGGCGCTGCATCAGAATTGGATTTGCTACTATTGCTTCTATGAGTTTGGCTTCGGTCCAGTCCAGCATATCCTGGTTGAACGCGGCTTCGCCGGTACGAACAATGTCGATTAGCGGAACTCCGAGTTTACTTGTGATGTCTCTTAATGTGGTCGGGGTGGGTGCTGAATCGAGATAGAGGATGATCTCAGGGTTGTGTCCCTTTTCTTCTAACAGCGCCAGTGTTTGGCGGGATTTAGAGCAGCGAGGATTATGGTAGATTGTAATGTCTGTCATGGGTGAACTCGATGAGAGGGATGGATATTTTATTGGAACAGGTGGCGTGATGGAAAGTGTATTGACTGCTAAGGCGAGGAGGTTATGGGATTTTGTCCGCTATCTTAAGCAATGCTTTACCGAGGATAACTGTCAGACCACAGCGGCGGCCTTAACCTATCAAACGCTATTTGCCCTGGTCCCATTTCTGACGCTTGCATTTGTTGTCATAGAAAATTTCAGTGCGTTTCAGGGATTGAACAAACAATTTGAGAACTTTATTTTCTCCAACATAGTGCCGGAAAATGCCGGGGTCGTTCAGGAGTACATTCTTTCTTTTTCCCGCCAGACCAGAAATCTTAGTGTTCCCAGTACTGTCTTGCTTGTCGGGACTGCGTTTTTGATGTTGTTCACCATTGAAGGTACTTTCAATGATATCTGGCAGGTCAAGGAGCCTCGCCATGGTGCCCAGCGTTTTATTATGTATTGGGCGGTTCTCACCCTCGGCGCACCGTTTGTGATCGCCAGCATTGTCACGACTACCTATATTGAGTCATTGCCTTTTGTCAGTGACGTTTCTGAATCAACCAGAGGACTACATATTGTCCCGATCCTTCTCGGTACGGGCTTTTTAACGTTGGTCTATGTGGTGGTGCCAAACTGCTATGTCAGGTTTCGCTATGCATTGATTGGTGCCGGGTTCACGGCCGTTGTATTTGAAATATCCAAAGTGCTTTTTGCTGAAATTATGGCGAAATCAAATTTGGAGGCGATTTACGGGACCTTCGCGGCTGTGCCGCTGTTTTTGATTTGGTTGTATATTTCCTGGACTCTGGTGCTTTTTGGTGCGGAGGTGGTCAAGAGTCTTGGGGCCTATCGCTTCGAAGAAGATGAAGAGGTTGAGGCGCCCCTCTTTCAGGTCGTTTTGATTCTTGAACTTTTCTATCTTGCCCATCAAAAAGGCGAGGTACTTCACGATCAGGATATTCGTCGACATACCCGACGCATTCATTTGGAGCTTTGGCCTGAAATCAAGGCGCAGCTGATGGAGATGGGATTGATCAGAAATCTTGAGCGGGGTGGAATGATTTTGGCGAAGGACCTCAATGAGGTGTCTGTCTGGGATCTGTACCAGACATTAAAGTGGCAGCTGCCAGCCCAGGTCAAGGGAGAGCTGGCCTGGGAAAAAACTCTATCGAGTCAGTTTTCAGAGCTATATCAAAAAAGTGAGAATGACCTCAAGGGTGATCTCGAAACCTTATTCAAAGAGGGACGTTAGGTGAAGTTAAAGCGAGCGTTTGTACTGACGTTTATTTTCGGTCTGTTAAGTGGTTGCAGCCAACCTGACTTTTATGACGTTAATGGCAATGGCATTAGCCTCCAGGATCTGCACAGCAAGCCTTTGATTGTGAACTACTGGGCAACCTGGTGCGGCCCATGTATCAAAGAGATTCCGGAGCTTAATGATCTAGCGAAGCAACACGCCAGCGATCTGAATCTGGTTGGGGTCAATTTTGACCAACCCGATGAAAGCGAGCAAAAAGCCCAGGCCGACAAGATGAAAATTGAGTTCCCCGTTCTTGCGGGTGAGCCATCAGTGGCGCTAGGCGTGACTATTCCTCAAGTGCTACCGACCACTTATGTATTTGCGACCGGCGGCAAATTGATTGCAACACTGGTGGGTCCGCAAACCCAGGAATCATTGCTAAAGGCACTTGAAGCTAAGGATTAGCGAGTTCCCCCAGGGTTCGCAAGGCTTGCTCTACGCTGGCTGACCAGGGCAATGCACAGTTGAGTCGTAGGCAGTGGGCATATTTGTTAGGCGATGATGAAAATATTGCACCGGGTGCAATGCTGATGCGATGTTCAAGGGCCAGATTGGCAATCTCTGTTGTATTCATCCCTTTTGGCAGCTCGATCCACAGGGACATGCCGCCAGCCGGTCTGCTTGCTTTTACCTCGGAAGGAAAATACTGCACCACCTTTTCAAGAATCTTGCTGACACTTTGTGAGAGTTTTAACCTAAGGGACTTCAGATGTTTATCATATTGCCCCGATGCTAACAGTTCCGAAACGGCAATCTGACCGAGGGTATTGGTCGCAATGCTACTCACAAGTTTTTGATACTGTAGAGTTTCTGACATCGACTCACTGGCGATCCAGCCTATCCTCAGGGCGGGTGATAAAGTTTTAGAAAATGATGCGCAATGTACAACGTTGCCCTTTGCATCAAGTGACTTGAGGAGGCCGGGGCGTCTGCCCTCAAAATACAGGTCGCCATAAATGTCATCCTCGATAAGCGTCACATGCTCAAATCGATTTATCAGGCTCACCAGTTCCTGCTTGGCATCGTCGGGCATCAATGCTCCCACGGGATTGCTGAAATTCGGTACAACCACACAAGCCTTAATGGGCCACTGCTCGAGTGCAAGTTGCAACGCATCGACGGAAATTCCCCGGCGGGGATCGGTGGGGATTTCTAATGCTTTTAGCCCGAGGGTGTCGATCACCTGTAACAACCCATAGTAGGTAGGAGATTCAATCGCAACTATGTCTCCGGGTTGAGTGATGGATTTTAAGGTGAGGAAAATGGCTTCCTGGCAACCTGAGGTGATTGTAATGTGATCAGGATGAGTAATGCAGCCGTTAGCGGACATCCGCTTGGCGATCTGCTGGCGCAGGGAAGGTAAGCCAGGCGGTGCCTGATAACTAGCGTTCCATTTTGGGTTATCTCGCATCACCTTATTGACAGCACGTTCAACGGCGCTTGCCGGTAGATAGCTATGATCCGGTGCATTGGCGCCGAGTTGGATAATGTCCGGATTATTTAGATTCTGAATCAGTCGCAAAACCAGGGATTGGCCTGTGACCGGTTGTGGTCTTTTACTTGGAGTACTGGTGCGGGGTTCTTTTAGCTGGGATTGAAGTCTGGGTCTAACGTAGTAGCCGGACCGTGGTCGGGCCTCAATATAACCCTCGCTCTCCAGATGATGGTAAGCCGACACGACAGTCGCGGGGCTAACGCCCTCTTGTTCGCTTGCAGATCGCACACCCGGCAGCCGATCACCCGGGAGGTAGATGCCCTTGTCGATGCTGGTTGCAATATGATCAGCTAATGTTGCGTACAGGCTTGCCATGGTTTTTCCGGGTAGCTCAAACTGGACCGCCCGGTACAGTTCTTGTTGATGATACCGGTACAGATTGTAAGTTCAGCTGTCTGTACTGGTACAAAATAAAATAACTGAATCTGTACTGTACGAGCAAGGATCGCTAAAGTAAAGCCTGTTGAAGCGTAAAGTGATACCCGAATGGAATTTCTGTTGCCCCTATTGGCGTTTGTGTTGGTGAGTACCATTACGCCTGGACCGAATAATTTTCTCCTGGCGACCTCGGGTATTAAGTTTGGTGTGCGTGCCTCCCTGCGCCACGTGTTCGGCATTCACTGTGGCATATATCTGCTGGTGGTACTTTGTGGTCTTGGGCTTGGCCAGATACTGCTGACATTCCCCCAGGCGTTAATTGGTTTGAAGGTGTTCGGTACGGGTTACCTGATTTATTTGGCCTGGAAAATCATTGGCTTTCAGCTTGGAGAAAACCATACGGCGAATGTCGGTAAGCCTATGTCTACGCTGCAGGCGTTGCTGTTTCAATTTACTAACCCCAAGGCCTGGATGATGGCAACCACGGGTTTAAACATTTCGATTGGGATAGATGGATCAATGGTCACAGCAGTCATTGCGCTGACTGTTGGTTTTTCGACGCTGGGCTTGTGCTGCAACCTATTGTGGATATATGCAGGCGCGTCATTACAGAGTCTTTGGCAGCAGAAGCATTACCAACGCGTCATAAATGGTGCGCTGGCATTGCTAACTGTGCTGACCATCGTAATGTTTTGGACAGTTTAATTTAAGTGATGGTGAGCATCAGGCGACCACGATTAAGTGTTCAGCTCTTGTTGAATGGTCTCGATTAATCGAGGCACAATTCCATCAAGGGCAACATCCTCATTTCCGTCGCCATTGCGGGCAGCGTATTCAACCACACCATTGTCCAGACCTCGATCTCCAACCACAATGCGATGGGGAATACCGATCAGTTCAGCATCTGCAAACTTGGCACCAGGTCTCACGCCTTCTCTATCGTCCAACAGAACTTCGATACCTGCAGCACTCAGCTCTTGATATAACCTATCTGCAGTTCCGGCAACCGCTTCAGACTTGTGAGCATTAATAGGAATCACGATCACCTGGAACGGCGCAATGATGGTGGGCCACATCATGCCCTTATCGTCATGGTATTGCTCAATCACGGCAGCAACCAGGCGAGTAACCCCCATGCCGTAGCAACCCATATACATCACCTGGGCTTTGCCGTTTTCGTCGAGAACTGTGGCGTTCATCGACTTGGAATAGGTATCTCCTAGTTGGAAGATATGACCCACTTCGATACCACGCTTGAAGTCGATTGTGCCTTTACCATCGGGGCTAGGGTCTCCCTTACATACATCGCGAATATCTGCAATCTGGTCTGCTTGAGTATCTCGGCCCCAGTTCACGCCGGTAAAATGGTAGTCATCGCGATTCGCACCGCAAACGAAGTTGGCCATCGCAGCGGCACTGCGATCAACAATCACCGGAATGCCAATCGCCACTGGGCCAATAGAACCAGGACTACAACCGAGTGCCACTTTAATATCAGCTTCGTCGGCAAAGGTGACGGGAGATGCAATGCCTGCAATTTTTTCAGCTTTCACCGTGTTTAATTGGTGGTCACCTCGGAGTACCAGTGCCACGAGGGGTACTTCGTCCCCAACAACAATCAAGGTTTTTACAGTCTGAGTTGCAGTCAGTGTCAAAAATTCAGCAACCGCTTCAATCGTTTTGCAATCGGGTGTGTGTACTTCTAACTTATCAACATGGGCATCGGTTGAGTTAGCCGGTGCAACCGCTTCCGCCATCTCGATGTTCGCGGCATAGTCGCTGTCGGTGCTGAAGGCAATCTTGTCTTCGCCAGAATCTGCTAATACTTGAAATTCTTTTGTGACGTCACCGCCGATGCTACCGGAATCTGCCTGGACGGGTCGAAAATCCAGGGTCATGCGCTGCAGGATTCTGGTATAGGTGCTGTGCATTAAGTCATAGGTTTCTTCCAGGCTTGCAGGTGTTAAATGAAAGGAATAGGCATCTTTCATGATAAATTCCCGCGCCCGCATCAAGCCAAAACGAGGTCGGGTCTCGTCGCGAAACTTGGTCTGAATCTGGTAGTAATTAACGGGTAATTGTTTGTGGCTCTTGAGTTCGTTTCGAGCGATTTCGGTGATCACCTCCTCGTGAGTGGGTCCAAAACAAAAGTCCCGATCATGTCGATCTTTGAATTTCAGTAGCAATCCATCATCATATTTCGCCCATCGACCTGACTCCTGCCAAAGCTCAGCGGGTTGTACAACGGGCATCATCACTTCCTGGGCACCGGAGCGGTTCATTTCTTCCCGGATGATATGCTCTACTTTTTGCAGAACCCGCAACCCCATGGGGAGCCAGTTATAGATCCCCGACGCAAGCTTGCGAATAAATCCGCCGCGAATCAGCAATTGATGGCTGGCGATTTCTGCATCTGCAGGCGTCTCTTTGAGTGTGGCGATTGTGTATTGGGATGCTTTCATGGTCTAGGTTTCAAGTTAAATGTAAATGGCGGCTAAATAAGAAACAAAAAGAAAATGATTGTACAGTCTTGTTCAATGCGGTGCTTTAAAAGGTTCGGCTGAAAATGACAAGATTATTGGCTAATTGAGCATAAAATTAAACCATGGAATGTTCTCGGAGTTGACACTGCGGCGAGGTCAGTTTCGAATCCGTATGGCGTTAATATCCACCTGCGTTGTGCTAATCCGGGTAAGTTAGAGATGGTAAAGGGAAGTGCATCTGCTGGAGATAGAATTTCCACCTAACGTGGTTACCATGTCGCATCTGTCGAATAACTTCCTAACCTCATTTTTTTAAACTCAAAAATCGAACCCAAAAAAAAGGCCGCAATTGCGGCCCTTTTTCTATTTGTTTGTCGTACTAAACAAATTCTTTCAGGCCTTTAAGAGGCAGAACCTTAACTTTGGTGCTGGCTGGTTTAGCAGCGATATCCATAACTTCACCAGGACGGAAAGGATTAGGTACACCTTTACGAGCCTTGCGAGCAGGTTTCTTAACAGTCTTGATTTTAAGTAGGCCAGGTAGAGTGAACTCACCAGCGCCGCCTTTCTTAACATGACGTTCGATCAAATCAGACAATTCATTGAGGACATTTGAAACTTGCTTTTTGCTCAGTTCAGTATTGTCCGCGATTTCAGCGAGGATCGCGCTTTTTGTATATTTATTCTTGATCGCAGTAAGCTTCTTAGGAGCAGCTTTTTTTGCGGCGGTTTTCTTTGCAGTCGCCTTCTTTGCAGCCATTCGTCTGTGTCCTTTATGTAACTTTAGTTGTGGATTTTAGTGGTAAAGAATCTGGTGTTTTGCCGATAAAAATAGGCTTTTTCCACCCGCTCTTCAGTGGTGCCATTTATACGTTAATCACATTTTGGTCGCAATAGAAAACCAAGGAAAATGCTAAAAAAGCCCCATAAAATCGCGAATGGTAGTCTAGTAGTGATAGTTCGACGGGACTTCTAAGGCACTTCTAAGGTACTTCCGAAAAACTTTAAGTGGATTGGTGGATAACCTTTACCGCAGCGTCAAAGTGCTGTACCCAGCTCTCGGAAAAATGTGTGCCGGTGTGGCGATGAATTTCCATCACGCCATGCATGATGTTTGAACTGCCCTGGGCAGTAAAGGCATCCACAATGGCAAGAATTTTTGCGCCGGGACAAATTTCATCTGCGCTTCGTTGGTTAGGATAACCGCTGCCATTTTCCCTTTCGTGGTGGCAAAGGATCATGTCCCTGGCGTCGTTCCAATCCTGCATACGGTGGATCAGATCAGCAGCACTCTTAATGTGGGCCTGCATTGTTTTTCTTTCTTTGGCATTTAGCTGGCCTGGTTTATTCAAGACCTTAAAGGGAAGAAAGCCCATGCCTATATCGTGGGCTAGTACTGCCGCGGTAAGTTGTTCTTTATCGACGGGGCAGTCGGCCAGGTGATTCATTGTCAGCGCAAGATTGAGGCTTCGGGCTGTGCGGTTGTGCCACTTATCGGTGCGAAGTTCGACATTGACCGCAACTCCGAGCAGGAAACTCAGGTCCTTATTAAGTTCGATCTGCTGGTCTTTTAGTACCTGCAGTGCGAGATGTTGGCTATCCATTGCCCATCCTATTGGTTCACTTTCCGGTGTGTTATTACAAGGCAAGTCTAGCAGCCGCAACTCATCTCGCCATTTTGGTGGATTGGGGTATAATGCGCCGCCGCAAATCAAGCGGTAAAAATGGGCTAATTCTCAGGAGCTTTTCAATATATGCCGATATACGAATATCAGTGCGAGTCGTGTGGCCACAGGCTGGAAAAAATACAGAAAATGGCGGATGCGCCGTTAAAAGACTGTCCAGCTTGCGAAACCCCGTCCCTCAAGAAGCAAGTATCGGCTCCAGCCTTCCGCCTCAAAGGTGATGGATGGTACGAGACTGACTTTAAGACTGGGTCAAAGAAGAATGTATTGCATGGCCCGGATAGCAGTTCAAAGTCCTCGGATTCTAGTTCAAGTGGCGGTTCATCGAGCAGCAGTGACTCGAGCAGCAAAGATAGCGGTAGCTCAAGTGCTGCCAGCAGTACGAGCAGCTCCAGTACGAATAGTACAAGTAGTACAACCAAATCTAGCGACTAGTTACGCTAAGCACTCTATAAAAGAAGGGGTATACCAATGCGTAGCCACTATTGTGGCCAACTCAGGCAATCGGACATCGACGTAGATGTCTCCTTGTGTGGTTGGGTTCATCGACGCCGAGATCACGGTGGCGTTATTTTTCTGGACGTTCGTGACCATCAGGGCATTGTGCAGGTAGTTTTTGATCCAGACACGGTGGATGCCTTTGGCCTGGCCGACCAGGTTCGAAACGAATTTGTTTTGAAAATTTCGGGCCGAGTCAGAGCCCGGGATGCGGCTGCGGTTAATCCAAAAATGCCCACGGGCGAAATTGAGGTGCTCGGCAAGGAGATTGTGATCCTGAATGCGGCTGAGACGCCGCCGTTCCAATTGGATGAATATTCAGAAGCAGGGGAGGATATCCGACTGCGTTACCGTTATCTGGATTTGCGCCGTCCTGAAATGCAGGAAAAACTGCGATTACGCTCAAAAACCTCACATTTTGTTCGCCGCTATTTAGAAGATCGTGAATTTGTTGATATTGAAACGCCAATCCTGACCAAGGCGACCCCCGAGGGTGCCCGGGATTATCTGGTCCCTAGTCGAACTCACCCAGGTGAGTTTTTTGCGTTACCGCAATCTCCCCAGCTATTTAAGCAACTGCTGATGATGAGCGGTTTTGATAAGTACTACCAGATCGCAAGGTGTTTTCGGGACGAAGACCTGCGTGCGGATCGCCAGCCAGAATTTACCCAGATTGATATAGAGACGGCCTTTCTAGAAGAGCAGGCCATTATGGATTTGGCTGAAGACATGATGTCGATGCTCTTTAAGGAGCTAATTGGTGTCGACCTGGGCGAGTTTCCTGTCATGCCCTATGCCGAGGCGATGTCAACCTACGGTAGTGATCGACCTGATATGCGTTTTGGTTTGCCTCTGGTAGACCTGGCGGATGTTATGAAGGATGTTGAATTTAAAGTATTCAATACTCCGGCGAATGATCCTGACTCCCGCGTGGTTGCCTTACGTTTACCCGGTGGTGATCGACTTACCAGAAAAATGATTGACGACTACACCCGGTTTGTCAGCATCTATGGGGCCCGGGGACTGGCCTATATCCGAGTAAATGACGTTGAAGCGGGTATTGAAGGTTTGCAGTCGCCAATCCTGAAGTTCCTGCCGGACGACGTTGTGGTCAAGATCCTTGATCGAGTTGGTGCTGAAAACAAAGACATCATCTTCTTCGGAGCGGATAAGGCTGGCGTGGTAAATGATTCGATGGGTGCATTGAGAAGTAAGCTGGCGGAAGACCTCGATCTTTATGAGCGTGAGTGGGCACCCTTATGGGTCACTGAATTCCCAATGTTTGAAGGCAGTGATAAGGACGGCTGGACCGCAACCCATCACCCCTTTACCCAACCCATTGGCGATATGGATGAAATGCTGAAGCATCCAGGACAAACCCTATCCCGCGCCTATGACATGGTGTTAAACGGAAATGAATTAGGCGGTGGTTCGATTCGTGTCTGCCAAACTGAGATGCAGAAAAAGATCTTTAAGGTACTTAACCTGAATGACAATGAAGCCCAGGCGAAGTTTGGGTTTCTGCTTGACGCTTTGAAGTATGGTGCGCCGCCCCACGGTGGTCTGGCATTTGGTCTCGACCGGATTGTGATGTTGCTGACCGACTCTACGGCGATCAGAGATGTCATTGCATTTCCAAAAACCCAGACGGCAGCTTGTTTGCTGACTTCTGCACCGAGTGAGATTGATGCGCCACAATTACGGGATCTCAGTATTTCCGTCAACAAACCTGTAAAGAAGGAACAGGAGAGCTAGAGCATGGCTGGCCATAGTAAATGGAGCAATATTAAACACCGCAAAGCCGGTCAGGATGCGAAGCGAGCAAAGGTCTTTACCAAAATCATTCGCGAATTGACCATTGCCGCCCGTGACGGTGGCGGGGCGGTTGAAGACAATCCATCGCTGCGAACCATCGTGGAGAAAGCCAAGGCTGCGCAAATGCCTAAGGACACCATGGAGCGCGCAATTAGCCGTGGTGCTGGGGGCGAGGATGGTGCAGACCTTTCCGAGCTTACCTATGAAGGCTATGGCCCCGGTGGTGTCGCATTGCTTGTCGAGACCATGACCGACAACAGGAATCGAACCGTTGCGGAAGTCCGTCATGCGTTCACCCGTGCCGGTGGAAATCTGGGTACCGACGGGTCAGTTGCTTATCTTTTCGACAAAAAGGGTCAAATTAACTATGAACCTGGCGTTGATGAAGACAGCATAATGGAGGTGTCTATCGAAGCAGGGGCCGAGGATGTCGAGAGCAATGACGATGGCTCCGTTGATGTATTAACGGCGCCCGAAGACTTCCATACCGTCAAAGATGCCCTTGCTGAGGCGGGTTTGGAACCTGCTAACGCCGAGGTGGCGATGATTCCATCTACCTATTCTCCCCTTGATAAGGACACCGGAGAGAAGGTCATGCGTTTAATTGATGCCCTCGAAGACCTCGACGACGTGACCAATGTTTATACCAACGCCGATTTCCCCGATGATATGGACCTGGATTCCTAATTGTTTTTGTCGTTCGTCGCGTCGGTCAAACCCTGTGATAAACTGGCGCAACGAGCTTAGCGTCCATTCATCAAGGTCCAGCTAGTTCAATTTCACGCCAGCCTCGACGACGGTAGAAAATGTTATGGCAATCATTCTTGGTATCGATCCAGGTTCCCGCGTAACGGGTTACGGGGTGATTGAGACCATTGGGCAAAAACAACACTATATTGCCAGCGGCTGTATTCGAACCAATACCGGGTTTGAACTACCGGATAAACTCTCAGAAATTTATGCGGGCGTAACAGAACTAATCGAAACCTATGCCCCTCAAGAGTTGGCCATTGAGAAGATTTTTATGTCTCGTAGCGCCGAGTCTGCCTTAAAGCTTGGCCATGCTCGAGGTGTAGCAATTGTCGCCGGCGTCAATTTGAAGGTCCCTGTGTTTGAGTATGAAGCCCGCAAAGTGAAGCAAGCCGTTGTTGGTACCGGCTCAGCCACCAAACCCCAGGTACAACACATGGTGCAATCGTTACTCAAATTAAAGGGCAGTCCCCAGGCAGATGCAGCAGATGCCCTGGCCATTGCAATCTGTCATATCAATACTCAAGCCAACATGGCCAAGCTGACCGGTGCAAATCAGTTTCGCCGTGGTCGACTGGTGCATGTAGACAGATGATTGGACGAATCAAAGGTACTTTAATTGCCAAGGCCGCAACGGAAGTTATGGTTGATGTTGCGGGGCTTGGTTATGAAATTGATATTCCCCTGACCACCTTTTATGGTCTTCCTGAACTTGATTCTTTGGTGCTGCTCCATACCCATCTGGTGGTTCGAGAAGACGCGCAGCTGTTGTTTGGTTTTGGCACCCTCGAAGAACGGGAACTATTTAGAACCTTGATAAAGGTCAACGGTGTCGGGCCTAAATTGGCCATCACGATACTCTCGGGTATTGATGCCGCAACCTTTGCCGGAGCGGTCCGGAACAAAGATGTGAAAGCCCTGGTGGCTTTACCCGGGGTTGGCAAAAAGACCGCTGAAAGACTCATTATTGAAATGCAGGATCGATTGCCAGCGCTTGAGGCGGGGTCCTCCCAGAAGCCCTTGATTAAACCCGTTGATCACCTCGCTGATGCGGAGACAGCATTGATTAATCTTGGTTTTAAACCCCAGGAGGCAAGTCGCGCCCTTGCGGGTATAGAAGACGTTTCAGATTCAGTAGAGAACCTTATTAAACAGGCTCTTAAGAACCTTTCCTAACTGCTTGTCCTGTGGATTTGTGGCAAACTCTGATTTTCTCCAACTGTCCGCTTTATGATTGAATCTGACCGACTGGTGACGCCGGCAACCGATAGTGCTGAAGTCACCCAAGACTGGGCCATTCGGCCGACGTCCTTTGCTGAATATCGAGGCCAGGACCCTGTTCGCGACCAGATGCAAATCTTTATCGAAGCGGCTAAGGGTCGGGGTGAATCCCTCGATCACACTTTGATATTTGGTCCACCGGGGCTGGGTAAAACCACGTTGGCCAATATTATCGCCAATGAGATGGGCGTTAGCGTAAAAAGTACCTCGGGTCCGGTAATCGAAAAAAAGGGTGATCTGGTCGCAGCTCTGACCAATCTGGAAGCCGGCGACGTACTATTCATCGACGAAATTCATCGTCTGACCCCAACGATTGAAGAAGTGCTTTACCCGGCGATGGAAGACTACCAGATTGATATCACAATTGGTGAGGGACCAGCGGCACGAACCATTAAGCTGGATTTGCCACCTTTCACGTTAGTTGGTGCAACAACACGAACAGGGCTGCTGACCTCCCCGCTGCGGGATCGATTTGGCATTGTGCAACGTTTGGAATTTTACGAAACCGATGATTTAACCCGAATTATTTTGCGTTCTGCGGGTCTATTAGAGGTAGAGACCGACGAGGAAGGTGCATTTGAAATCGCAAAACGTGCACGGGGCACGCCACGGATTGCGAATCGGTTGTTACGCCGGGTTCGAGATTACGCTCAGGTTAAAGCTGAAGGGTTTATCAATCGTGAGGTGGCGGATCTGGCGCTTAACATGCTTAAGGTTGATGCCAATGGATTTGACCATATGGACCGACGCTTGTTGATGACCATGATTGAAAAGTTTGATGGCGGTCCCGTTGGCATCGAGAGTCTTGCGGCGGCGATTGGCGAGGAGCGGGATACAATAGAAGATGTGTATGAGCCCTACCTGATTCAGCAGGGTTTTATGATGCGAACCCCCCGGGGTAGGGTAGTGACACGAAATGCCTACTTACATTTTGGCTTACCCCAATCCGGTACCGACAAAGATCTATTTAGTGATGCGCCAGCTGTATCACCAAAAGATCCTCAATAAATACCCCTAAATATTTGATAAGGAAAGTCACCTTTGAACGAACAGCTTTCTATTCTTGATCTCATTCTGAATGCCAGTGTCCTGGTCCAGTGTGTGATGGCAATTCTGATGCTTGCCTCGTTGACGTCCTGGTTTATGATTTTTCAGCGGGGATTTGCCTTGTCAGGTATTCGTCAGAGCTCCGTCGCCTTTGAAAGTGAATTTTGGTCCGGCAAAGATCTACGCAAAATTTATCTCGAACTGGATACAGAACACCATGCGCCGATTGGCATGGAGCAAATATTTGTTTCGGGTTTTAAAGAGTTCACCCGGTTACGTAAGCAAGATAATCCGGACCCTGATCGTGTCATGCAAAGTGTCCAGCGCTCGATGCGAGTGGCAATGGCGAGAGAAGAGGAGCGGCTCGAAACTCATCTTGCGTTTCTTGCAACAGTAGGCTCAACCAGTCCTTACATCGGATTGTTTGGTACCGTGTGGGGCATTATGAATTCCTTCAGAAGTCTTGCGTTAGTTGAGCAGGCTAGTCTTTCGATTGTAGCGCCGGGTATTTCCGAGGCGTTGATCGCCACGGCGATGGGATTGTTTGCAGCCATTCCTGCGGTGATTGCCTATAACCGATACTCCGCCCAGGTAGAAATTATTGTCAATCGGTTTGAGGCTTTCACGGACGAATTTACCGGTATCTTGCAGCGCGCGGTACACACCGATGGCTAAGACAAAACGTCGCAAGCCTATGGCGGAAATCAACGTGGTGCCCTATATCGATGTGATGTTGGTCCTACTGGTGATATTTATGGTGGCAGCGCCGCTGCTTGTTCAGGGTATTGACGTCAACCTGCCGGATGCCAATTCAGGGCCGGTACAGTTGGATGAAAATGAACCTGCGCTTGTTGTGACAGCCACGGCGGATGGCACCTACTATATGAATGTTGGTGAAGAAGCAGAATCCGTTGCTTTGACTTTAATTGGCGAGCGGACCCAGAAAATCCTTCAGGCAAATCCCGATATAAAGGTATTGGTCGAAGGGGATGAGAGCCTGAACTATGGCGTTGTCATCAATTTGATGAACGTACTGCAGACCGCGGGCGCAAAGAACGTTGGGTTGATTACAGAACCCCCGGGCAGTTCATAGAAAGTGGAATTTTCACCGGCAAATGTGATGGCCTGGGCGCTGGCCATTTTCCTCCACGCGGCTGTGGTTGGCGCTTTTTTTGTGGATTGGCAACCGGAACAGCAGCTGGTGGTAAGTGAAATTCAGCCCTATTATATCGAGGCAAGCCTGGCAAAAGAAAATCCTCACACGGCTAAAAAAGAACGTCAGAATGCGGCCGCGGCGGAAAAGAAGAGACGGCAGAAGCGAGCTGCTGATGCTAAGGCACTCAATATTGCCCAGAAGCTTGAGACAGACAGGTTGAAGGCTCTGGCTGATCAGAAATTGAAGGATCAGCAGCAGGAGAAGGAACGATTAAAAGCCGAGGCCATCAAGGCGTCGCCCCCGGAGCCTGAACCGCCGGACGAAACGGTATTGGCTGAGTCTCGGAATGAATTGGACCGGGCCATTGAATTTGAGCGAAATCGTCGTAAAGCAGTGACTGACGATGAAAAAGCCATGGCCTATGTCGCGCAGATACAGTCAGACATTGGTCAAAATTGGTCAAGGCCACCCAGTGCACGCAATGGTATGCAGGCGCTGTTAAAAGTATTTCTGGTGCCGACTGGAGAAGTAGTAGATGTCACGTTGCTGACGTCTAGCGGCAATGAAGCATTTGATCGGTCCGTATTGTTAGCGGTACGGAAGGCTGAACGTTTTCTTGTGCCGGACGATCCACGGCAATTCGAACGTAATTTTCGGGAATTTGAAGTGCTCTTCCGCCCCGAAGACTTGAGGTTATAGATGACACAATTCAGGCTGGTTTTTGCCCTGTTGATATCAATACTCGCGACTTCCGTAGCGCTTGCGGACCTGCGCATTGAAGTCACCCAGGGTGTTGATAATGCCGTACGGGTAGGGGTTGTACCTTTCAAATATCCGGCGAGAACCAGTTTGCCCGAGAGCGTGCATGAGATTGTTGATGCGGATCTAACCCTGAGCGGTCGTTTTGCGACCTTGCCGGTCCAACAAATGCTCAGTTTGCCCACCGCCTCCGAGAAGGTGTTGTCCCGGGACTGGCGGTTACTGGATGTCGAATATCTGGTCATGGGCGAGATGGAGCGGCTGGAATATGGCTATCGGCTTCGGTTCGAACTTTATAATGTATTTAAGCAGTCGGTGGTCCTGCGGCAGGTCATAGAGGGCACTGAAGAAGAGCTGAGAGACATGGCGCACTATGTAAGTGACGAGGTTTTTGCGGCACTTACGGGTATTCCCGGTGCATTTTCAACCCGAATTATGTACATCACAGCAGATGGCCCAGCGGGGAATCAGAGCTTTAAACTCAATATTGCCGATGCCGATGGCCATCGACGTCAGACGGTCTTATCTTCTAAAGAGCCCATATTGTCAGCAACCTGGGCGCCGGACGGCAACCGGATTGCCTATGTGTCGTTCCAGAATGCGGGTCGGCCAGCAATATATATTCGCGACTTGAAAACCGGTATCACGCAACAGATTACCAATTTTTCCGGTCTAAACAGTGCGCCGGCCTTCTCGCCGGACGGCAAACAATTGGCGATGGTGTTGTCGAAGGACGGCAATCCTGACATTTATGTCCTGAATCTGGAAAACCGGCGCTTACGGAGAATTACCCGTCACTACGGTATTGATACGGAGCCTTCCTGGCGAGTGGATGGTCAGGCGATCGTTTTCACCAGTAATCGAGGTGGCAAACCGCAAATCTACCAGATGTTATTATCGGACCTGAGTATTGAGCGGTTGACCTTTGAAGGTGATTATAACGCCAAGGCGAGTTTGCTGCCGGATGGTAGCGGTCTTGTTATGGTGCACAGGCGTGGTGGTATCTTCCATATTGCCCTGCTTAACCTGCAAAGAGGCAGGCTAACGGTACTCACGGAGACTGCATTAGACGAATCACCAAGTATCGCGCCTAACGGAAGTATGCTAATTTACGCCACCCAGAAGAACGGGGAAGGAATTCTAGCGGCTGTCTCTATCGATGGTGGCGTGAAGTTCAATCTGCCGTCCAGTGAAGGTGATGTTAGAGAACCGGCCTGGTCGCCGCAGAAGACGAAGATTTTTACACCGATTTCACCTTAACCCCGGTTTTGTGACCGGCGAACGTGAATTCGCTAATTATAATGTGGTTTAATCCTCACATTGGCATGTACACAGGAGTTGATCATGGGAATAACAAGAAATCGTGGCCTACTGGCCCTAGTTACCGCTGGCTTAATTTTAGTGGGTTGTGCAAGTAAAGCACCAGAAGAGGATACCTCTACTGATACAACACCCGTCGCCACAGAAACTGTGGCACCTAAGGTAGAAACGCCTAAAGAAGTTAAGCCCAGCATTACTGGTGAAAAGGTGATGATTTCAAAGGGTCCAGGAATGGGCACAGAAACCCTTGATGGCATTTTCTACTTCGATTTTGATCAGGCGATTGTTAAGCGATCCGGTCATCCGGAACTTGATAAGCACGCCAGGGTACTTAAGGAAAACCCAGGCTTCCGAGTTCGCCTTGAAGGTCATGCAGACGAACGAGGAACTCGTGAGTACAACCTGGCACTGGGCGAGCGTCGAGCAAATGGCATTCGCGCTTATCTGACTGCCCAGGGTGCTTCACGTACTCAAATTGAGGTGATCAGCTACGGCGAAGAAAAACCTGCAGTGCTAGGTGGCGGCGAGAGCAGTTGGGCGCAAAACCGCCGCGTCGAAATTAAATACCGCAGATAGTGTTTTTTGATTTTGTAATGATATGACACAGCGACATCCCTCCTACTATGGTGTGATTGGTCTTCTCTTGATGACCATCACACCGTTTTCGTTTTCGGCTCAAAGTCCCATTGCAATCGAATCCCGTGAGGTTCAGCAGGGCGGCTCAACGCTGCCTTATCAGCCACTAATTGAGGATGAGTTTGACACTCAGCCGGGCGGGGAAACCCAATATCAGGTGCAACTACTTCAACAGGAAGTACAGGACCTGACTGGATTGGTCGAAGAATTGCGACACCAGTTGGAACAGATGCGTCGGACTCAGAATGATCGTTACCTCGAATTAGATGCACGTTTCCAGCGTCTGACTAATCGTGCCCCCGAGGCTACCTTGCCTATTGATGGGGTGCCCGATGCTGTAGCGGTTATCGCCGGAGAAGATGAAAAGACCCTCTACGACAATGCTGTAGAACTGATCAGAGCCAGACAATATGAACTGGCAATCTCTCAGCTTCAGGCCGTTATTGCTCGATATCCCGAGGGCGCGTTTACCGCTAATGCTTATTATTGGCTTGGTGAGGTCTACGCTGCAAAGTCTGAGCCCGATTATGAGGCTGCACGACAGGCTCTGGCTCAAGTGATCACATTTTTCCCCAACAATCGTAAAGTGCCGGATGCAGCATTTAAACTCGGCAAGGTGTATCACCTTATCGGCGACTGTGAGCGTGCAACCGAAATTCTAAATCAAGTCATCGAACAACATCAAACCACCACCGTGGCAAAGCTGGCCAGTGATTATTTGCGCGACCGGGTCGGTAGCTGCAACTAACTCCGCAGGCAATTTTTGAACAATCTTAGAATTACTGAACTCTTCTATTCCCTTCAGGGAGAAGCCCGTACCAGCGGCCGACCTACGGTATTTGTTCGTTTGACCGGCTGCCCTTTGCGTTGTCAGTACTGTGATAGCGAGTATGCGTTTCATGGTGGGCAGCAACAGTCGATTGATGACATCTGTACTGAAGTGGCGGGTTACAAACCGCGATACGTCACCGTTACCGGGGGTGAACCCCTGGCTCAGCCCAATTGTTTAGAATTGTTAACCAGACTCTGTGACGCTGGCTATGAGGTGTCCCTGGAGACGAGCGGTGCACTTGATATTGCCGCGGTTGATGACCGGGTTTCTATCGTGTTGGATATTAAAACCCCGGGATCGGGGGAAGCGCAGCGAAATTTATACAACAATATTGCGCTCCTAAAACCTGATGATCAGGTGAAATTTGTCATTTGTGATCGGCAGGACTTTGAATGGGCTAGATTTAAGATCTCTGAATATCAGTTGAATGATAAAACCACTGAAGTATTGTTTAGTGCGAGCTTTGATCAATTGCAGCCGGTAGAACTGGCGAACTGGGTCATCGAAGAGAACCTGGACGTACGACTGCAACTTCAAGTACACAAATATTTGTGGGGAGACAAGCCCGGTGTCTGAAAGAGAGTCTGAAAGAGAGCCTGAAAGAAAGTCTGATCAAGAGGCTGAGAATCCAATCAAGCGCGCCATTGTTTTATTGTCCGGTGGGCTGGATTCCGCAACCACACTCGTGCTGGCCACATCAGCAGGCTATGAATGTCATTGTTTGAGCTTTGATTATGGCCAGCGCCACATCACTGAAATCCAGTATGCCATGGCGTTAGCGAAGCAACATGGGGCGACCCACAGAACCGTTCGAATCGACATTGGTCAATTTGGTGGTTCTGCACTAACTGACGATACTATTGCGGTGCCCGAAGATGGTACAGAGGGTGGCATCCCAGTGACCTATGTACCTGCGCGGAATACGGTCTTTTTATCCTATGCGCTTGGATATGCAGAAGTGCTCGAAGCACACGATATCTATATTGGGGTGAATGCTGTGGACTACTCCGGTTATCCAGATTGCCGTCCGGAGTTTATTGCAGCCTTTGAGACCATGGCCAATCTGGCAACCCGCATTGGTGTGGAAGGCCAACCGGTTACAATTCATACACCTCTAATTGATCTCAAAAAGTCAGAAATCATCCAGGCCGGCGTCAAGCTTGGGCTGGATTATAGTCAAACTGTATCCTGCTACCAGTTGGATACTAAGGGGCGTGCCTGTCGAAAGTGCGATAGTTGCAGGATCAGACAGGCCGGGTTTCTTGATGCTGGCGTAGAAGACCCTACACCGTACGTCTAAAAGTTGGCTTTTTTATTGTAACCTTGGGGTTACACCCTTGTGTTATAACCCCACAATTCTCTAAGATTACTATCCCCCGATTGAAGTAAGGCCTCGCTCTTTATGGCGGATTCACGCGTACTGGTCATTGATGATGAAAAGGCCATTTGTGACTTTTGTGCCATTGCGCTAGAGCGCATCCCAAATCTAATTGTGACAACCGAGCATCGAGCAAAGCCTGCTCTAAAACTCTGTGAATCCGGCAAATTTGATCTGGTCCTAACGGATCTGAATATGCCGGGCACGAGTGGTGTTGAAGTCCTTAAGCTCGTCAAAGAAACCAGCCCGGATACGCCAGTTGTGGTCATGACGGGATACCCCAGTGTTGATAATTCCGTTGAGTGCCTGCGTCTCGGCGCATCGGATTACGTGCTGAAACCATTATTAATCGACGACCTGCTCTCAACGGTAACCCGGATTCTGGATGATCGCCGGCTCGTCGAGGAAAACCAACTGTTACGGCGGCAGTTAGAACGTAAGTCTTCTCAGATCCAGATTTATGGCAAGAGCGAAGGGATGGAAAGTGTGCGTAATTTGATCGCTGATCTGGCCGAAACCAATGTGGATGTCCTTATCTGGGGAGAAACAGGCACCGGCAAAGAGCTTGTTGCGAGAAATATTCACAATGGCAGTGAGCGAGCAAAAAAACCGTTTGTGCCGGTGGATTGCAGTGCGATACCTGCGGAGTTGTTCGAAAGTGAATTTTTTGGTCACGAGCGAGGTGCCTTTACCGGTGCCACGGAGCGTGCTCTGGGGCTGATGGAGTACGCCGACGGCGGCACCTTGTTCCTTGACGAGATTGGTGAGCTGTCCCTGCCCCAACAAGCCAAGCTGCTTCGTGCCCTGCAGGAAAGAAAATTCAGAAGAGTGGGTAGTCGAGAGGAAGTTTCTGTTGATATCCGCTTGCTCGCGGCAACAAATCGAGATCTACGGGAAGAAGTGGTCGCCAAACAATTCAGGGAAGATTTGTACTTCCGTATTCACGTTGGTGAGATCCGTTTACCGCCCCTGCGGCAACGGCTTGGGGATGTTGAAATGTTGTTAGATCATTTTCTTGTGCTCTACGGCCGAGAAATGAACCGCCCGGATCGGGAACCTAATGACGATGCAATGACGGTGCTCACTTCATATTCCTGGCCCGGTAACGTACGAGAGCTTATTAATGTTGTGCGGCGCATGTTGGCCCAGAGTAAGCGTAAGGTTCTGACTTTGGATGATGTCCCGGCAGAAATTCGCGAACAGGCCTCAAGTAATACGGAGCAAGGCCGCAAAGCTGGCTTTCTAGGTGAAAAAGCCAGGATGATGGAGCAATTTGAACACGACTATATGGTGCAGGTATTAAAAACCTGTAATGGTGACGTTTCCGCCGTCGCCAGAATGGCTGACATTTCCAGGCAGTCGGTCTATCGAATGTTGACTCGATTGAGTCTCGATGCTGATGACTATCGTTCGGATTGAACCTGAGTCTAAGATTCCGAGCCTTAGATCTGGTGTTTATGTAACTCCAGGGTGACAGTGAAACTTTGATCTGTCACCGGGAGTTGACAGCTCTTCCATACCACGCAAATTCGATTTAATTTCAAAACCGCATAATAAACAGGTGTTTATCGCGATATTCCAACCCGCGATGTCGAAATCCCATTCTGGCTCGAATTGTGCTTTCTATACTAAATAGAAAATACAAAGAAAATAAAGACGTGATCCATATGGCGTCGACAAATCAGGCAAGTGAAAGGATGCACCATGCTACTGACTGTTTATGAAGAGAAGGCTCTCGAGAACTTTGGCACAACCAATGACTGGTACTCCGTGAGTCAAATTGGCAATTGTCGTTTATCCACCTTGAACAAATTGGTGGATAAAGGTTATCTCGAAAGAATTCGCCGTCCCGGACCCTATGTGCCGAATGAAAGTATCCTGTTTCGATTTAGAGAAGACGCTTTAGCGGCCAGCGCCTAATCCAATCACTGCCTAATAATCAGTGGTTAGACCAGGCCCCGGTTTCGCATCAAGGGTGCAACGTCAGGCTCTCTGCCCTTAAACCGCTGATACAAGGCCATCGGATCCTCTGTACCACCTTTTTCTAGAATGTTTTTTCTAAATGAAGCGGCGGTCTCTGGGTCGAATAGGCCGTTTTTCTTAAACTCCTCAAAAGCATCAGCATCAAGCACTTCCGCCCAGATGTAGGCGTAGTACCCAGCAGAATAACCCCCTGAAAAGATATGTTGAAAATAGGTCGACCGATACCGGGGTGCAATTTCTTCAACCAATCCGATATCTTTCATGGCCTTTGTTTCTAGCTTTTCTGCATCGACCGATTCTCGGGCTTCAAGATCATGCCAATGTAGATCGAGGTACGAAGCGGCCAGGTACTCCGTTGTGGCGAAACCTTTGTTAAAAGTCTGACTGTCTCGAATTTTGTTGATGAGTTCCTCGGAAATTGTTTCCCCTGTCTCATAGTGACGTGCATAACTTCGTAATACGTCAGGCTCGATGGCCCAGTGTTCCATAATTTGTGAGGGCAATTCGACAAAGTCTTTTTTGACAGCGGTTCCAGCAAGGCTTCGATAGGTGACGTTGCTTAACAAGCCGTGTAGACCGTGACCAAATTCATGGAACAGGGTCCGTACTTCATCCAGGGTTAACAGACAGGGTGAACCCGGTGGAAAGTTACAGGTATTGAGAATAATGGGGTAAGTGTTCCCCCCATGTTGTTTCTGGGTGCGGAAGGCATTCATCCATGCGCCGGATTTCTTCGATGGGCGGAGAAAGTAGTCGGTAATAAACAAACCAATCATGTCACCGTTGGCTTCCTTGACTTCAAAAGCCTGGGCCGCTGAATGATATAGGGCTAAGTCCGGTACCCTATGGAAGGTGATGCCGTAGAGCTGGTTAGCCACTTGAAATGCACCATCTCTGACCCGTTCGAGCTCGAAGTATGGCTTCAAATCTTCAGCGTCTAGATCAAAGCGAGCTTTTCTTTCTTTCTCTGAGTAGTGCCACCAGTCCCAGGGCGCAAGTTTGAAATTGCCACCTTCGGTTTGAATATTGTTCTGTAGCGCTTCGATTTCCTCAAGCACTCTATTTTTTGCCGGTGTCCAGATGCTATCCAGCAACTGACTCACCTCGGTGGGGGTTTTAGCCATTCGATCGTCTAGAACAAATTCAGCATGGGTTTTGTATCCCATCAGGTTGGCCCGTTCCGCACGTAAACCGGCAATTTTCTCTGCGACTTGTTTGTTGTCGTGCTTGTTATCCCTGTCGCTGCAGTGGGTGTAAGCCTGCCAAAGTTGCTCTCGAAGATCACGGCGTTCGGAGTACTCCATAAAAGGTGTGAAGGAAGAGCGAGAAATTGTGAAAACAAATTGGCTAGACTTTCCTCGTCCCTCCGCCTCTATAGCGGCGGCATCTCGGACCGATTGGGGCAGACCCACAAGGTCCTTTTCATCGAGCACCAATTCAAAGTCGTTGCTGTCTAACAAAACGTTTTGACCAAAACAGGTTTGCAACGTGGCAAGTTCAGTATCAATCGCCTGGATCTGAGCGGATATTTCAGGCGATAGACTGGCACCCATCCGGACCATACGGGTGTGGAGTTCCTCCACCAACTTTCGTTGCTCACCATCTAAATCATCATTTTTATTGTTGAGGACATGATCTACTCGCTTAAATAGATCATGGCGACCAAAGATCCTGCTTTGATGAGCGCTGTAAAGGGGGACAATTTTGGTTTGGATGCTACGTAGATCATCATCGGAATTGGATGCCAGGATGACAAAGAAGACCGGCGCAATTCGATTCAGGGTCTCACCAGAGGTTTCGATAGCTTCAACCGTGTTGGCAAATGTGGGCGCGTCCAAATTTGCGACAATTGCCTCAATGGCCTGTAGTTGTTCTCTAAACCCCGTCTCGAATGCCGGTAAATAGTGGTCGGGTTGAATCTGATCAAAGGGTGGGAGCTGGTGAGGTGTATGCCAATCCTCGAGCAGTGGGTTTGTCATGTGGATTCCCCTTAGTTTTTTCGTTTAGGAAAATTGAGTTGGCGCTTCACGGGTCGTTCTGGACATTTGACCAGCGGTTTTTGAACAATCAAGTTATTTGGGTAGTTGACGATCTCACCGTTGTCGGACTCAAGTAATACTTGAAAGAGGGTGATATCAAGAATTTTCCCGGTGATGGAATTATCGCCGTCAACAATTCGAACCCTATCGCCAATTCTCGCTGGGTAGCTAAAGAATATGATGATGCTGGCGGTGATGTTGCTCAGTAGCGACCACTGGGCGACAAATGCGACACCCATGATGGCAAGCACCGAGGATGAGAACAGTATTAAGCTCCGATAATCTAAGCCCCAGATAAAACACAGTGCGAGCACACAGATAATCGCGACACCAAGATTAAAAACCTTAGAGATATAAATGGCTCGCTCTGGCGCAGCGCGTTTGCTGATACCGAGTTTTCCTAGTTTTCGTTTCACCAGTTGAGCGATGGAGATGCCAAAGGCAATGAGGAGTGCCGATAGGGCAATATCAAACGGGACGGTCACTTTAAACTCCAGATTCCGGATCCAATAATTCGTTAAAACTTTCTACCTGGTCAACTACAGCGTCAACCTGTTGGCGATAATAAGCGAGGTGATAAAGGGCATCACCCTCATGTACCAGCGGCAGGTTGGTGCGGCCAATGACCATCGCCTCATCCGGCGCAACGACCTTGTATTCACTAAAACCCAGTGGATCCGCGATGATGCCGAGTGTGCTATTGGCTTCCACTTTTGAGCCAAGCTTTACCCTGGTCCTTAGAATACCGCTGTGGGGCGCCCGGACCCAGGCTGTATGGGCAGAAACGACAGGTTTCTTGACGGTTTCTTCCCTGCGCCGCTTGGGTAGCATACCAATATGTCGCATAACGTTTTGAATGCCCCGAAGCCCGGCGCGAATTGAAATCTCGTCGAACCTTAAAGCTTCTCCGGCTTCGTATACGAGAACGGGTATTCCCGCATCCACGGCGGAGGCTCGCAGAGAACCATCACGGATCTTGGAATTCAAAATCGCCGGTACGCCAAATGCGTTGGCCATTGCTTTGAGTTCTTCATTGTCCAGGTTGGCTCTGATCTGGGGTAAATTTTCCCGATGTCGAGCGCCGGTATGTAAGTCGATACCGTGGGTACACTTACTGATGATTTCCTTTAAGAGTGTATCGGCCATGCGCGAGGCAAGGGAACCGCTGCTGCTGCCCGGAAAACTACGGTTTAGATCACGGCCATCGGGTAAATACCGGGACTGGGTGATAAATCCGTGGACGTTCACAATCGGAATTGCGATTAAGGTGCCTTTGATCCTATTGAGTTGCTTTAAGTTGACCAGGCGCCGAATGACTTCAACGCCATTAATTTCGTCGCCATGGATTGCGGCTGTGACAAAGAGTTTGGGGCCGGCTTGCTTGCCGTGAACAATGTGGGCCGTCAGATGGAGGTCAGAGTGGGTGACGGTTGATGCCAACGGAATCTCAACGGTGCGATAACTACCCGGCGCAATCTCATGATTGGAAATAATCAGCGACTCGTTTTTTACGGAACCCTTTTTGGAATTCTTAAGGTCACTCTTCAAAGTTCTATCCTTTGCTTTTGGTTCTGCGTGGGGGTTTTGGTCGAGCGTTGAGTTCGAGATATTCGATAATTGCACTGGCAACATCTTTTTTAGTTGCTGACTCGATGCCTTCGAGCCCAGGTGAACTATTGACCTCCATGACAAGGGGGCCGCGACTCGAACGCAATAGATCAACCCCGGAAACCCGTAGGCCGAGACTGTTGGCCGCCGCAACGGCAGTCTTTCGCTCTCTTGGGGTAAGCTTGGTAAGCCTCGCGGTGCCGCCTCTGTGTAGGTTAGAACGAAACTCTCCGGCCTGGGCGGTTCGCTCCATTGCAGCAACAACCTTGTTGCCAATCACAAATGCTCGGATGTCAGCGCCACCGGCTTCTTTGATAAACTCCTGAACGAGAAAATCTGCTTCAAGTTCCCTAAATGCGTCAATTACACTCTCGGCTGCCTTGGCGGTCTCCGCCAGCACCACCCCCCGACCCTGAGTGCCCTGTAATAGTTTTACGACTACCGGGGCGCCGCCGACCATTTTGATGAGTTCCTTGGGATTTTGAATGTGATGGGCAAAGCTCGTTGCGGGCATCCCAATATCTTTTCTGGACAGTAACTGCAGTGCCCGCAATTTGTCCCTTGATCGTCCTAGTGCAATAGATTCCGTTAGACAGTAGACGCCCATCATTTCGAATTGGCGTATGACCGCAGTACCGTAGTTAGTAACCGAGGCGCCGATCCGAGGAATCACCGCATCGAAACCTTTTAATTTTTCTCCCAGATACCAGATGGCTGGGCTGGTGGACGTAATATCCATGTAGCACTTCAGGGTATCGATCACGACAACCTCGTGACCCCGCTCGACGCCAGCTTCAAGCAGCCGTCTGGTGGAATAGAGGTGCTTATTCCTCGACAGAATCGCGATTTTCATCTTCTATTTGCTCGTCGACAGAAGTGTAGGATTGCCTGCTCAGGAGAAAAGACCGGCCGGGATTAACATTAAAGCGTTTTTTCATTGCATTGCGACCTAGCAGCATTCTAAAGCGCATGCTGTCTCGATTGGTAAGGGTCAACTCGGTTTCAAACTGAGTGTCTCCGATACCAAGGGTAGTCTGGATTACATAGCGTTCCTCGATATGTCCGCCGGAATCGGTCACCTCCCGTTGATCAACCAGCCGCGCCTCGCACTCGATCTCAAGATCCTGGTCTTGCTGATTCGGGTGCATGCCAAACTTAACCCATGGTTCGCCATCCTTTTCGAAGGGCTCAACATAAAAAGCGTGTAATGCGCAGGTTTTAGCGCCGGTATCTATTTTGGCTTTGATTTGCTCAATGCCAAGTTCAGGAAGAGTGATCCACTCGCGCCAGCCGATAGTTTCTTTACGTGCCATTCAGGATAACGCTCGTTTCTAAGTGGGCGAATCATACAGTCTAGGAGGTTGATTTAGCTAATTAAGGACGCCCAAACCGCCGATTGTGATCCCCTTAATCTAAAGGGCAGGATAAATTACGGAACGCTAGAGCATGCGGCTATCTAGTTGATGGCTCAGGCCTCGGCTGTGACATTACTGATGGTCTGGCTTGAACCGGCCAGGCTAACTCTGTTTTTGCCACTTTGTTTTGAGAAGTACGCCGCGGCGTCTGCTCTTTTCCTCAGGGCTGACGCGGATTCATCCGCCTGGCTTAAGGCCACCCCGATGCTGGCTGTGACCCGGTCAACTCCCCTGGGTGGGTTCTGCTCGATCAGTTCGCGAAGTTCTTCAGCGAGTTTTATTGCGGAGGATTCCGTTGCGTTTTTCAGTGCAATTTCAAACTCCTCACCACCGGTGCGGCTGGCAATGCCGCGGCGAGTACGCATAAAGTTCTTCAGGAGTTGGCCAATATGCCGTAGTACCGTGTCCCCAAAAGCGTGGCCGTGGACGTCATTGATAGATTTGAAACTGTCCATGTCGATTGCAACAATGGCCAGAGGGTGGTGTTGACGGACAAGGTAGTCCTCGACCCAGCGGGTATGAAAAGAACGATTTTGGAGTTCTGTTAATCGGTCAGTGTTGGCAATTTGAAGCGTCAGGCTGACAAAGTGGTAAGCAGCAGCGGCAATAATGACGCCGCCGGACAATAGCAGCAGATCGCCAATCGCGGGCCAGGTTGTGGATGAAAATTTGATCATTTCATCAGCGGTATCGACTAGAACGCCACATTGAAGGGCAAATAGCCCGATTAGTAGCCAACTGATTCTCGCGCCAGCCGCTCGAATGACTGAAACGGCGACAAACAATATGAAGGCAAACAGGGCTGTTGTGCCTTCTAACAGCAGGCTGGCAAAATTTTCTGACTCAAGGGGAGTGCTGACTAGCCAAACAAGAATGATTAAACCCAGCGTTAATACTAGATTGGCACCAATTAAGTAGAAGGCACGAGGTTTACTACGGCGAGCTATTTGGAAATCCATGGAACAACAGTCTTTTAATATGCCCCATAGTTTAACGACTAATCGTAGTGGGGAATAAACTTTGTTTGTAAATTTTTGGCTGATGGCCGTCTGTTCAAGGTTGAGCCAATCGTTGTTGGACATTACTGGGATGACTCAACTAATGTAAGCCGTTAGTCATCGAAAAAGGATAAAAAAGCTGTGGAGTTAACCGAGGATCAGCAACAATTTAAGGTGGTGATACAACGCTTCTTTGAAGCCAATTCTACGCCTCTTATGGTTCGTGAGTTGATGGCAACACCCGACGGCTACGATCCTTTGGTCTGGCAGCGAATGTGTGGAGAGATTGGCCTTGCCGGCATTCATATACCCGAGGTCTACGGCGGGATTGGCTTTGGTGCTGTAGAACTGGGGCTGGTGGCTGAGGAGATGGGTAGGCATTTGTATAGTGGACCGTTTTTCTCATCTTCGGTTATGGCGGGTTTTGCGTTGTTGGCCCTCAACAACGAAGCAGAGAAATTAAGATTGTTACCTGGGATTGCCGATGGCTCCTCGATAGTGACGTTAGTCCTCGATAGCTTAAACAAAGTTGAAGACCTGGGTCACAGCCTCAATGTGACAGCTGGGCGGCTAAGTGGTACGGCGAGCCTGGTGTTGGATGCTGGTATCGCAAATCAGTTACTGGTACTTGCCACCCATATTGATGCTGATGGGGAAGGAAAAGGGAATGAGAAAGGGCTGTATTTGGCAAAGCCAGATGCTGACGGTGTTTCGATTGCCCCTCGGCAGGTCATTGACCCTACCCGAAAGTTGTATGCCGTCAGCTTTAGGGATACTGAGGTGGAACGGATCGGCAATTTGTCCGCAGAGGCAATAGAAGCTTTGTGGGATCGATATAGCTTAACCCTTGCCCATGAAATGATTGGCGGTGCCCAGAAGCTTCTGGATTCCACCGTGGAATATACAAAGTTGCGGGTTCAGTTCGGTCGTGCAATCGGCTCATTCCAGGGCATTAAGCATCGGTGTGCAGAACTTTTAATGGAGCTTGAATTGGCCAAGAGCACGGTTCGAAATGCGGCTTTTGTTGCCGGGGATGCTGAAATCCATAGTGAGAAATATTTGCCAAGTATGGCGAAAGCAATGGCGAGCGATGCTTATATGACCATTGCAAAAGCGGCCATACAGCTGCGTGGCGGTATCGGCTTTACCTGGGAAGACGATACTCACCTGTGGTTTAAGCGGGCAAAAAGTTCTGAAGTGTTTTTAGGTACCCCGTCGGTTCATCGGGAACGGATGCTCAAAATTATGGAGCTCGATCATTATGTCGCTTGATAACCCGCATAAAAGTGCTCTTCAAACCTCCAGCCAAATTGAGGCTGAGCTTAATAGTTGGCTTGATGCAAATTGGTCAACGGAGCTGAGCTTAAAACAATGGCGTGAGCGTTTGGTAGAGGGTGGTTGGGCCTGTGTGCAATGGCCACGGGCATACTTCGGCCGGGATTTTGACAAAGAGCAAACGGCTCTGGTTAGAGATATTTTTACCGCCCGGGAGATTGTCGGCTCCGCCCAATCCGGGCCCAGACGTCTAGCGGCAGAAACTATTTTGGTTCATGGCAATGACGCCCAGAAAACCAAATACCTAAAACCAATCCTCACCGGTGAGCATGCCTGGTGCCAGCTATTTAGCGAGCCAGGCAGTGGGTCGGATCTGGCCGGTGCGACCACAAAAGCAGAACTGATGGGAGAGCAGGGTAATGAACGCTGGGTCGTCAACGGCCAGAAAGTCTGGACCACCAGCGCTCACCATGCGGATTTTGGCATCCTGCTGGCAAGAACCGATTGGGAAGTGCCCAAGCATCAGGGTCTGAGTTATTTTTTGATCGACATCAGGCAGCCCGGAATTGAGGTTCGACCCCTGAGGCAGATGAACGGTCATGCATCCTTTAATGAAGTGTTTATGTCCGATGCTGAAGTCGACACTACAGATTTGTTGGGAGGCTTAGGTAATGGTTGGTCCGTTGCGGCCACGACATTGACCATAGAAAGGCAAGGTTTTGGCGGTAATCGCAGTGATGGCGGTTTGGCTCGATTGGCAGAATTAAAAGGCCGCGTATATGAAGAATTTAGGCAAGAATTGGCAGTCGCCCTTGAACCCTACACCTGGTATCCCCAGCGAGCGGGGCGAGTTGATCTAGCTTTGCCCAGAGCCCTGGAGACCGGCGCCATTGCAGACCCGGTGATCCGTCAAGAACTGGCCAAACTGCTCTGTATGAAAAAGGGTGCTGATCTGGCGGCTTTGGGTGCCAATCAACAGCGTAAATCTGGCTCAAACGAAATTATCCCCGCTGGTTCTATTGGCAAGTTGGCGGCGAGTGAAATTGCTCGTCAAGGTGCCCTGGTGCAAACACTAATAAGCGGTGCTGATGCCATGCTTAGTGGTCCAGACTCTGCGCTTGGCGGTGTTGTCGCGGAAATACTATTGTCGGTGCCGGCGATTTCAATTGCCGGCGGAACCGATGAGATCCAAAAAAATATCATATCAGAGCGCGTGCTGGGAATGCCTAAAGAGCCACGGTCCGATACCGGACCATTTCGAGATATACCTCGGAATCTTAAATGACGGCAAATGGACGCAAAAGGCCGCCAACAGGAACACCAGGGAAAGAACAGAGCGTGAACTGGGGGATAAAACGCTTTAGCAAAGCAGTCTAGAAATTAACCCCAGGGTTGCCAATCTTAATCTCTATTTGGGCTCCCGCTGTGTCAGTGACACTTTGATCTCGGTACACTTTGATTTCGGTACACTTTGGACCTTTGTACCTATATAGCATTTATAGCATTCGTGATTTGTTTGCATTCGTGATTTGGATTTGAGGAGTAGTGGATGAAAGTAGCAGCAGTTAAGCAGCCAGGTGGGCTAGATAAGATTGTGATTGAGAATCGCGACGATCCTGTTGCCGGTCCCGGTCAGATATTAGTTAACGTCAAAGCAAACTCCCTTAATTTTCATGATTTTGCCGTTGTGTCCGGCATGATGCCGAATCAAGACGGGCGCATTCCCATGTCGGATGGTGCCGGAACCGTGGTGGCTGTCGGGGAAGGTGTGACGGAGTTTGCGGTCGGTGACTCGGTACTTTCCTTATTTTTTCCCAGCTGGCAAGACGGCGGGCCAGAACTTTCTAAGTTAATTGGTGTGCCCGGGGACCATGTAGATGGTTTTGCCGCTGAGCTGGTCGCGATGCCCGCCAGTGCTTTTACCCGAGCGCCAAAGGGCTATTCGATGGAAGAAGCCGCAACCCTGCCTTGTGCCGCGCTGACTGCCTGGCGCGCATTGGTGACCGAAGCGCAAATTAAACCCGGTGATTGGGTCTTAACCCAGGGTACCGGAGGCGTTTCTATTTTTGCTCTACAGTTCGCAAAAGCAGCGGGGTGCCGGGTGATTGCAACATCGTCCAGTAATGAGAAGCTCGCCAAGCTTAAGAAGTTGGGTGCAGATCACCTGATCAATTACAAGGAAACACCAGACTGGGGCGCTAAGGCTAAAGAGCTAACCGGTGGTGTTGGTGTTGATGAGGTGGTTGAAATTGGTGGTGCGGGTACCCTCGGGCAGTCTATTACCGCTTGCAGAATCGGCGGGCATATCTCTTTGATTGGTGTTCTGGCGGGTTTTGCCGGTGAAGTACCAACGGCCCAGCTGTTTTCCCAAAACATTACACTTAAGGGCATTACTGTTGGCTCTAAAGGTGAACAAGAAGATATGATTCGCGCCATTGAGGTCAGCGACATTCGGCCCATGATCAGCGATTCATACCCCTTGGATCAGTTAAAAGATGCGTTTGAGCTGCAGGCGGCCCAGAAGCATTTTGGTAAAATAGTCGTGACGATCTAATCGTCACGACCCAGCGTACGCCAGGAGCAGAGTTTTGAGTGAAGCAGTAAACAGAGATTTTTCCGCCGACGAGATCGAACTGTTTGATCAGGTCGTTAGAAGCCGACGTTCGGTTCGTGGATTTCTCGACAAACGGGTGCCTGAACAGGTACTTAAGGAAGTGTTTGAGACTGCAAGCTGGGCGCCCTCTGGGACAAATGTACAACCCTGGTTTACCTGTGTTGCGTCGGGCGATGTGAGAGATAACCTGCGTGCTGCATTTCTTGAAAGGAAGGCAAACAAAGTCAAGCCGACCCATGAGCACCCAGGTGACGGTAAAACCGGAGATCCCTGGCGTGAACGCAAGCGTGCCTGTGCGCGGGCGTTATATGGTGCTATGGGTATTGAATGGGAAGATATGGCGGGTCGTGGCCGCGCCGCGCTGCGGAACTATGAACTGTTCGATGCACCTCATGTCGCGTTCCTATGCATGGATGAGGTTTTTGGCACCCAGTCCGCATGTGATGTGGGTATGTATGCACAAACCTTGATGTTGGCCATGGCAGCTCACGGTATCGGTTCCTGTGCTCAGGGCACAATGCGTGATTACCCGGATCTGGTTAGAGAGGCGTTTGATCTCGAGCCATCCGTAAAGGTGTTGTTCGGCATTAGCTTCGGCTATGAAGATGTGGCAGTTCCAGCGAATGCAGCTCGAACCGTTCGCGCTAGTCTGGAAGAAACGGTTTCATTCCGAGGCTAATATCCACCGCTAGTGGATATAGAACAGGTGTTTTTAGCACAGAAACTTCTATGGGAAGCCAGTTCCCGGGCCCTGATAGCGGTAGAATGTGCTGATAGTCTAAATAAAAAAAGCACATGATCTCAATCTCAAAACCTCGTCGATTTCCCAGGCGCTTTCCCTCAGCTTTTCTACTGCTTGCCCTGACATGGTCCGGGCTGGGTGCTTTCTCAACAACAGAGCACCGCGTTGTTGAATCCAGCAACTATCTCATCGTGCTGGCTCAGGATGTGTCTGAAGTTGTTGGGTACCTACATGGGGAAGGGATTTCCATTGTTGACCAATTGCCAATCGTCGATGCTGTTGTTGTGCGTGATCGCGCCGGGCTAAGAACGTCTTTGCTGGGCATTAGTGGCGTGAAGTCTGTTGTCGCCAATCGAGCGGTGACAGTTAGTGGTCGCCGGGACCAGTCTCAGGAATCCAGAAACGATTCTGAGTCTAATGGGGTTAGGTTTAGCGACCCAGACTATCCTGGTCTGATTAATTCCGATCTGCTTCATACAGAAGGTTATCTGGGTGCGGGTGTAACGATTGCGATGATCGACAGCGGCCTATGGGAGCGTAGAGTCCTCACTAGAAGTGCAGCGGGAGAGCGCCGACTACTTGCCTATCATGATGTGTTGGAGGATGAGGATCGCCCGCGGGATGAGTATGGGCACGGAACGCATTTGGCGGGCATTGCATTGAGTAGTCAAACCACAAATTCTGGCGGATACAAAGGAATAGCGCCGGACGCTGACCTTGTGGTTGTCCGGGCGTTTGATGAGACCGGTGCAGGTACTTATCTGAGCGTACTAACAGCCCTTAATTGGGTATTTGATCAACGTGAATCGCTGAATATCCGTGTTCTTAATCTTTCCTTTAGCGCGATACCACAATCATTCTACTGGGATGACCCCGTAAATATGGCTGTCATGAAGCTCTGGGATGCTGGGGTTGTGGTGGTAGCCTCCGCGGGGAATGCAGGACCAGAGCCGATGACAATCGGAGTGCCCGGGAACAACCCCTACGTGGTGACCGTTGGCGCTATGACCGATAGCTATACGCCGGAGGATACTTCCGATGACCGACTGGCAACGTTTTCAGCAGCGGGTCCTACCGTGGAAGCATTCGTTAAGCCTGATCTCATCGCACCCGGTGGACATCTCACTAGTATCATGGGTGAGTCCTCCACGCTTGCTGACGAGCATCCTGAGTTTTTTGCGGGATCTAACTACTTCACTATGTCGGGTACTTCCCAGGCAGCGGCGGTCGTTTCTGGTGTTGCTGCCCAGATTATTTCCGCTCATCCAGACTTAACGCCCGATGACGTCAAGTGCCGAATGAAAGCGGCCGGTAGAATGGCAACAGGCGTTGATAGTGACTTGCTGTATAGCGTTTTTCAGCAGGGCAGTGGTTTGGTTGATGCATACGCGGCGGTTCATGGTGAAGTCTCTGGTTGTGCCAATCAAGGTCTCGACATTGCAGCTGATCTATCGGGGGAACAACACTTTAAAGGTCCAGCTTTCCGGGACGCAGAGGGTAACTATGTTGTCATGACGAATGATGGTGTGCTCTGGAATAATGGTGTGCTCTGGAATATGGGTGTGTATTGGAACAATTCGGAGGCCCTAAATAATGGTGTCTACTGGAATAATGGCGTTTATTGGAACAACTATTCGGGCAGCTATTCCAACAACACAGACGTAACCAGCTCTGGTATCTATTGGAATATGGGTGCGCTGTGGAACGACAGTGCTGCCTTAACCGATGGTGTGTTATGGAACAACGGTATTTACTGGAATATGGGCGTGCTCTGGAATATGGGGGTGCTTTGGAATAACGGTGTTTATTGGAACAACGGTGTTCTGTGGAATAACGGCGTTTTGTGGAATATGACGGATCTTGCTGTTGAATCCAATGCCTGGGTTCCGCAGGAATGATGTTGCAAAGACTGCGTCACCTACCTGCTCAGTTGATCGGGGCATTGTTGATTTGCCTGCCGTTGTGCGTCCACGCGACTGCAGCTGAAAAAATTCGTTTTAATCATCTCTCCCGTCAGCAGGGATTGTCCCAATCTTTTATCTTGTCTATTGCCCAGGATAAGCATGGTTATATGTGGTTTGGTAGCCAGGGTGGTCTAAATCGATTCGATGGCTATGAGGTCAAGGTTTTCTCTGCTGACGAAACTGATGGCGCGCTGTCTGACAACTCAGTCCGGGCGCTATTATCTGACTCTAAAGGCAGATTGTGGATCGGTACGGATAACGGTGGCTTTGCGCAATATAACTTTAAGACCGAATCCTTCACGACCTATGATTCAGCCAATAGCCAACTCACGACCAATCGAATTCGAAGCATCTATGAAGATGCAATCGGGCGGATATGGGTGGGTACCGATGGTGCTGGATTATGGCGCTTCGACCCAGAGCTGAAGCGATTTGAACCGGCAACGGCCTCTCTGCGGGACGCATCGGTTTGGGCGATGGCATCGGGCAAAAAAGGCAACCTCTGGATAGGCACGCGTTCAGGTTTGTTCGAAAAGTCTGCCGACGGCAGTTTGGTTAAAGGCTTTGGAGGGCAACCGATTGGTGAGTTGCTGAGTGAGCGGCATATCAGGGCTGTCCTGAATGAACCAGACGGTACGCTTTGGGTTGGCACAGAAGCCGCGGGTGCTTTTCGAATTTCACCGGGAGGTGAGTTCCAACAGTTTTTCCCGGGGGCAGCCGAGGCTAGCGCGATTTCGGGATTGCAGATATCCAAATTCTATCGTGATGATCGAGGCGACATTTGGCTCGCAACCTCTGGCGGCCTTGATCACTATAGCGATGGTCGGATTCAGTCCCATCGTGCAGACACAACTAATTCATTCAGCCTAAGTAACGACATTGTGATTGATATTTATCAGGATCAGGGCGGTGTCATGTGGGTCGCGACTTTTGGCGGAATAAACTACTGGGCGAGAAGTGAGTACTTCGCGGAACATATCGGTGTTAATCAGAATCTCATGAGTTCACTAAGCTCACCGGCCATAACGGCATTTTCAGAAAGTCGGGATGGTACGATCTGGGTAGGCACCTTCGGTGGTGGGCTGAATGAAATCATGCCCGGCGGCTTGATCCGCCACCATAGAGCTGACCCAGAAGACCCTGCTGCTATTTCAGGAGATAGTGTCATGTCGCTCTTCGTTGATTCGAGGGATCAACTTTGGGTTGGCACCCGCACCGCGGGCCTGGTACTTTTTGACCCCAGGGAAGGTCTGGTTAAACGACTTCATGCGGGCGGCGATGCGCCGAATCGATTGACCTCCAATGCAATTACTTCAATCACCGAGTCAACCCGGGGAGAATTGTTGGTGGGTACCTATGGCGGGGGAATCAATCGGGTTGATCTGGACAGCTTTGCGGTTTCCATTGTTCAAGCGGCCGACATGACAGGTGCGCTGCAATCTGACCGGGTGATGACAATATTTGAAGACAGTCGGGGAAGGGTTTGGCTAGGCACAGATGGAGCAGGACTTGCTTTATATGATGTAGATGCCAACAGTTTTCGACATTTCCAAGAGGATGCTCATTCTGGATTCGGTGGTGATTTTGTACTGTCGATCACAGAGGATAGAGCCGGGAACGTATACTTCGGCACACTAGGCAGCGGTATATTTATTCTCGATTCAGCGTTTTCGGATCCGTCAAAATTTCAATTCCGTCAGGTGGCTAAGCGCAATGGTCTGGCTAGTAATAGTGTGTACGGTTTGCTGGTTGATAACGAGGGTAAGATCTGGCTCAGTTCTAATGTGGGCTTGAGTCGTTTTGATCCTGACTCGGGGTCGATTAACCATCTCGATCTCCATAACAATTTGCAGGATCTCGAATTCAATTCTGGTGCAGCTTACAAATTGCATAACGGCAGCCTGCTCTTTGGTGGGGTCAATGGGTTTAACCGAATTGCGCCAGCTCAGGTTGAAACGAACACACATATTCCTCCGGTTGTGATTACCTCCGTTGCAAAACAGGGCGATCAATTTTCACCTGCAAGTTTGCCCGACAATAGTATTGAACTGACCTATCGGGATTATTCCCTCGAGTTTCGTTTTGCGGGGTTGGATTATGCGAGTCCCGCGAGAAATCAGTATCGGTACCGTTTAGCTGGATTTGACACGTCCTGGGTTGAGGCGGGTACAAGACGATATGCAAGCTATACCAATTTAGAGCCCGGCCAATATAGATTTGAAGTCGTAGCATCAAATAGTGACGGTGTGTGGGGAGAAAAACCCGCAACACTTGGCGTGAGTGTTGTGGCGGCCCCATGGGTCAGTTGGTGGGCCTACGCCGGTTACGTCCTGATTCTTAGCTTAATGGTTATGCTGGTGGTGCGAGCTTACCGCACAAGATTGAAGCATATGGCGGAAGTGCAATCGATCAATCAGCGTCTAGAACTTGAAGTCGAAGTAAGGAAAAGTAAAGAAGTTCAGATTAACCTGGAACGGGAAAAGACCCAGAGATATTTGGATGTGGCTGAGGTCGCGCTTGTCGCTTTGGATGTTGAAGGCTTTGTATTACATGTGAATGAAAAGGCGAGTAGTACCTTTGCGGATGACCAGTCGCCCTTCGTCGGTCAGAATATTTTTGACTTTGTCTCACTTCAGCATCGAAATGATTTGCGACAAAAAATCCTGTTGGTGTTTGATGGTGAAGACAGCGGTGAACATCTTGAATGTGAGATGCGCGGCGCTGACGACGAGCAACACACAATGATTTGGCGTTTCGCACCACTTTCAGAGAGCGCCGGCCATGCCAATATGATTTTGGCTTCTGGCACAGACATTACCGAGCTACGTCAACTCGAAAAGTCGATTCGTTTTCGAGAAAAACTCAGCTCCCTCGGTACTTTATCTGCCGGTATTGCCCACGATTTTAATAATATTTTAACTGCAATTTCTGGATACAGCAGTCTGGCCCTAGAACAATTGAAGGGGCAGGGTGAGGTTGAGGATTTTGTCCGCAGAATTGAAAGCGCCACCGGTCGAGCAACTGAATTGGTCGCTCGCATTCTCAGTGTGACTCAGATCGATGAGAAGCAGTTTGAGTCATTAGATTTAACTGCTGTGGTTCGTGATGCAGTTGGATCCTTACGCGCCAGCATACCAGCCGGTGTGAGTGTTAACGAAAGTTACCCGGTTGAGCGAATCATGGTGAAGGGTGATGCGAGTCAAATCCACCAGCTCATCATGAACCTGGGAGCAAACGCCAAAACGGCAATGCAAGGCGAACCCGGTGTGTTAAAGATTGTAATCAACTCGATCGACCTTCAGCGGGAGGATATTCCGCTGGGGGCTAATCTTTCTGTTGGCCGACACGTCACTTTGGATGTTGTGGATTCAGGTCAAGGAATGGCTGAAGCAACCAAACAGCAGATGTTTGACCCATTTTATTCCTCCGACGGTTTTGGCTTCGGTGCGAGGGTCGGGACAGGGCTTGGGCTTAGTATTGTGCATGGGATTGTGCTGGCACATCGCGGCCATATTGAAGTTGAGTCGACCCCAGGGCGAGGAACCAGATTTAGAATCTATCTACCCGTTACCGAGGCTATCCCGGACCCAAAGGTTGTCCAACTGCCCAGGACCAGAATCAAAATGAACTCTGTGATGTTAGTAGATGATGAAGTGTGGGTGGTTGATGTGACGGCCAGATTGTTAACGTCCCTGGGTCACAGGGTGCAGTCATTTACCCATCCCCTTGACGCAATGGAACAGTTTAAGGTGACACCTGAAGCCTATGATGTTGTCATCACGGACCAAAATATGCCCCAGATCAAGGGAACGGAACTGATTACAGGTTTGAGGCGGGTGCGCCAGGATATCAAAGTGCTTCTCATGAGCGGTAATGTTTCTCCACTCCAGGAAGTTGATGACCAGACACAATTTATGGCCAAGCCCTTCAAGCTGGATGTTTTAAAGTCTAGTCTCAAAGCGCTAGGCATAGCCGCCGATACACGTATTCCGACTAGCAAACGTTCTTCGTAGTTAAGGAGTGCTGAGAAGTGCTAAGAAGTACTGAGATCGGTTGAGAATAGTCGCAGTCACCTATCCATCAAAGTTACAATGCCACTTACCAAAGTATCCCTAATTCTGCTGTAGGCATTTGCCTTCGGCAAAACTGAGTGATGAATAAAAACAGCAAGTTTGACGTCTCTGCAGAATAACAGCGCAATGCAGAATAGAGGTTAGTAAAGTCATGAGTGTGGTCAAGATTGAAAATGAAGGTACCGTGCGAATTGTGTCGATGAATCGGCCCGAAGCACTGAACGCCTTTAACGCAGAGATGAATGACGATCTTGCGGATGCGCTACTGCAAGCGGCCGAGGATGATAGCGTCAGAGTATTGGTGTTAACGGGTAGCGGTCGCGCATTTTCGGCTGGTGCTGATTTGTCCAATAGTACCCCAGGTTATCAACAACGGCATGGTTTTCCGGGATTTTTGGAAGCTGTGATTGAGTTTCCCAAGCCCTTTCTAGTTGCAATTAATGGTTTGGGTGTAGGCATCGGTGCAACCATTTGTGGGCTCGCAGACATTGCCTATATGGCAAAGAGTGCGCGGTTGAGATGCCCATTCTCTAGCCTGGGCGTTACCGCCGAGGCTTCCAGTACTTACCAGTTTCCTCGTTTGATGGGACATCAGCGCGCCTTCTGGTTTTTGTTGGCATCTGAGTGGATGGCTGCTGAGCAGTGTAAAGAGGCCGGTTTAGTGATGGAGGTGTTTGATGATGAAGACTTTTTACCCCAGGTAAAACGCCGGGCCAGGGTGCTTGCGGCGATGCCTTTGGTCTCACTAATCGCCACCAAAAAGTTATTGATGGACCCGCTAAAAGAACCCATGCGGGAGTCTATTGCTGCTGAAAATAAGCGGTTGGGTGAGCTGTTCCAGGGAGATGCCCATCTGGAAGCGCGGCGAGCATTTCAGGAAAAGCGTGCTCCGGATTTTACCGGTCATTAAAAGTAGCGCGAAGAGGATGATGAGGAATCGCAAAGCGATGGCAGATACACTGGACGATGGTTTAGTTGCGGACATGTTATGACAATCAACTGGCAACAACTTTTTCAACAACGCAAAGCTGCGGAACACCGGTTTGGTAGTATCTGGAATCTGCCGGTCCGAAAACGCTACCACGTTGTTTTGGGTGAGCTCGGCGGGCCTGGAGTTCAGTTATTAGAGATTGGTGCCGGGGATCGAGGATTGGCCAAAACCATGGAGAGTTACTGGCAGGCTTTTGAGTATAAATCCTGCGACATAGATCCCACCTATCCCCACGACTTTTCAAGCTCCAGTGAAATTGAAGGAGAGTACGACCTAATTGTCGGCTGTGAACTTATCGAACATCTGTCCCTACAAAACGCTGCAGAGTTATTGCTCGATTGTTTTGCCCATACGAAGCGCGGTGGCAAAATCATGTTGACCACCCCGAACACCTTCTATCCTCCCGGGTTTATGCGGGATGCGACCCACATCACCCCGTTTTGTTATGACGAACTTGCGGGTTTGCTAGCGGTTTGCGGTTTTAACCCGACGGGAATCTACCGGCTATACCATGACTCGCTGGTGAAGCGCTTTATTAAGCGGGTGCTGTTCTATCCGGTGTTTCGCGTTGTTGGAATCGACTTTGCCCACCAGATTGTGGTGGTAGCCGAGAAGCCGGCTTGAGGTTTCTCTTTCTCGGTAAAGGCGAAAACGAAGCATCCTCTCGATATCGTATTCAGCCCATTTCCAAATGCCTGGCGGAAGCTGGACATGGGGTCGAGTTTCTTGGTACCGAGATGAGTTTGCTCGATAAACTTTTGTTACTTGGGCGATTGTCGAATTACGATCTTGTCTTTGTTCAGCGGAAACTCTTTCCCATTTGGTTTATTCATTTTTTAGCTAAGCAAGCCAAACGACTCGTGTTTGATTTTGATGACGCCATCTTTCTGAAGAGCTCGGGCGAGGACTCGGCCACTAGACACAAAAAATTTCAGGCAACTTGCCGTAGGGCTGATTTGATTCTCGCCGGCAATGAGTATCTGGCGCGGGAAGCAACGCAGTTCTCGGACAAAGTAATCGTAGTACCAACGACAGTGGATACCGAAACCTACGTGGTTGAGACTGCCAAGAGCGTTGAGACTGCCATGAGCGCTGAGACTGCCGAGGGGAGCAACATCACCCTGGTATGGATTGGCAGCAGTTCAACCCGTCGTTATCTGGATATGCTGACGCCGGTGCTCGATCAGTTGGGAGATCGTATATCCAATTTATCCCTTAAGGTGATCGCGGATTTTGATCTGCATCTTGATAGGTTAAACGTTAATAATGTTACCTGGTCGGAGTCTGGGGAAGTCCCAGAACTTACCTCAAGCCATATTGGCATTGCGCCAATGATTAACAACGGCTGGACCAGAGGTAAGTGCGCGCTAAAGGTGATCCAATATATGGCGGCAGGCCTGCCCGTCGTCAGTGATCGCTGCGGTGCCAATCAGGAAGTGATTATTGAAGGTGAAACCGGATTTCTGGCTGATACCGAACATGACTGGCTTGAAGCGATTAAGCAGTTGGTTGAGAACCCAGACCTTAGAACCCAAATGGGCGAGGCTGGCCGAACCAGGGCTCGGCAGCACTATGATATGCAGACGGTTCGACTTGCAACGGCGAGCCGGTTGGTGGAGCTTTGTTCGAAATAGACTGTGCGCCTATCCTATCCAGTCATTTAAGTTGGTAATAGGAGCGATACCAGTCGACAAATTGCCCCAGACCATCTCGTAAGTCCGTTGAGGGTGCATACCCTATAGATTGTTTCAAATCGTCTATGTCCGCGAAAGTAGACTCAACATCTCCAGGCTGAGGACCGACAAGCTTCTTGTTTGCAGGCTTGCCAATGATTTCTTCGAGTATATTCACATACTCCATGAGCTCTACGGGTTTGTTATTACCTATGTTGTAGATCTTGTAGGGTGCACCGCTCGCGTCGCAAGAGTCTGGTATATGAGCTGCCACTTTAATTACACCGGCAACAATATCGTCAATGTAAGTGAAGTCTCGCTTGTGGTGCCCATAGCTAAATAGCTTGAGTTCTTTACCCGTAAAAATCGCATCCGCAAAAATAAATGGAGACATGTCCGGGCGCCCCCAGGGACCATATACCGTAAAGAAGCGTAGGCCAGTTGTTGGCAGGTTGTATAGATGGCTATAGACATGGGCCATTAATTCGTTCGACTTCTTAGTGGCCGCATAGGTGGAGACTGGGTGGTCGACCTCATCGGTTGTACTGAATGGGATTTTTTTGTTGTTGCCATATACGGAGCTGGAGGACGCATAGACAAGATGTGCAACGTTATGAATGCGGCTCGATTCGAGTATGTTTTGAAACCCCACAACATTCGACTGAATATAGGCGTGGGGGTTTTCGATTGAATATCGAACGCCAGCCTGGGCAGCAAGATGAATGACCCGCTTTGGTTGGTGCCGCTCAAAAACCTTCTCAAGGGCTGCTTGATCACTGATGTCTATCTGCTCGAAAGCAAAATCACCCGCCCACTTAAGCCGATCATGTTTCAGTTTGGGGTCATAATAATCATTAATATTGTCGACGCCGACGACCTGTTCCCCTTGGCCGAGCAGTGTCCGGATAACATTGGAGCCGATAAACCCAGCGGCTCCGGTCACAAGGATCGTCATTTCGTTTCCTGCAATAGATAGCTGCCACGGCCAATACCCTGGTGTTTTAGCCCGTGGGTGGCGAGTGCTTTGGGGTCATAAATATTTCGTCCGTCAAAAATGATCTTGGACTTAACCTCATTGGCAATGCGTTGTAGGTCAGGCTGGCGAAATTGTTTCCATTCAGTCATAACCACAAGGGCATCTGCTTCAGTGAGGGCAGCGTACATCTCGTTCGCAAAGGTCACGGAGTCAGCTAACGGACCCAGAGCGTCTTTTGCGGTCTCAGCCGCTTGTGGGTCGTAAGCCGTGATTTTTGCGCCGGCGTTGATTAACTCTTCTATTAATATCAATGCGGATGCTTCCCGAACATCATCGGTTTCAGGCTTAAAGGCAAGCCCCCAGATGGCAATGTGCACACCCGTTAGATCGTTCTTATAGAAGTTTCGAATTTTGGCACCCATCACATTCTTTTGAGATTGATTCCGCTGCTCTACGGCCGCAAAAATCAATGGGTCAATATTCGCTTCCTCAGCCATAGAAACGAGAGCACGAACGTCTTTGGGGAAGCAAGAACCGCCATAGCCTGCTCCTGGATAGATAAACGAAAAACCAATCCTTGGATCACTGCCTATACCTTTTCGAACTTCTTCGACGTCAACTCCAAAGGCTTCACACATCAGAGCAATCTCATTCATAAATGAGATTTTGGTCGCGAGCATTGCATTTGCCGCGTACTTCGTCATCTCAGCATCCCGAACACCCATAAACTGCAATTTGTCATGGTTGCGAGAAAACGGTGCGTACAGGCGTTTCATTGTTTCTATGCTGGATGTACTGCTAGTGCCGACCACAATTCTGTCTGGGGACATAAAGTCATCTATGGCAGCGCCTTCCTTTAAGAACTCTGGATTGCTGACCACGTTGAACTCGAGTACTTCACCCCGTTTTGAAAGGGCAGATTGGATTTCAGCGGTCACCTTGTCAGCGGTCCCTACTGGTACCGTTGATTTATCTACCACGACCAACGGCCGTGTCATAATTTCTCCGATTTGGCGGGCTACCGTGAGAACGTGTCTTAGGTCGGCGCTGCCATCTTCGTTAGGAGGGGTTCCGACTGCAATAAACACAACTTCTGATTCGTTAAGACTGCTTGCTAGGGTTGCAGAAAAATCGAGTCGCTTTGCCGCAACATTTCGAGTAATGAGTTCTTCTAGGCCAGGTTCATGGATGGGTATAATCCCCGCCTCTAATTTTTTTAACTTCGCCTCGTCGATGTCAATACAAGTGACGTGATTACCCATTTCTGCGAAGCATGTTCCTGTGACGAGGCCCACATAGCCTGTGCCAACGATTGTGATTCTCATGGTTTTTTCACTGGGTAGTTCCAGCCCTTTCTGTAGTAATTTTCATAGACATAGTTGGTTGCCTCAACAAATCCTTCGATACTGCCGCAGTCAAAACGCTTACCTGTAAATTTGTAAGCGATTACATTCCCTTCTTTGGCTTGTTGAGCGATGGCATCGGTAATTTGCACCTCGCCGTTTCTTCCCGGGGGTGTGTTTTCAATCTTGTCGAAAATGTCGGGGGTTAATATATAGCGGCCGATGATCGCGAGGTTTGATGGAGCATCTTCGGGTTTTGGTTTTTCCACCATTCCTGTGACACGAAAAATATTCGGTTCAATCTCTTCTCCAGCTATAACACCGTACATCTCCGTTGCGTCCATTGGCACCTCTTCGATGGCCACAATGGAGCATTGGAAGCGATCAAAGAGCTTGACCATTTGGCTCAGTACACCCTCCGCTTCATTGACACAAAAATCGTCAGCTAAAACCATGGCAAAAGGCTCGTTTCCAATGACAGGTTTGCCAGTGAGCACAGCGTGCCCAAGCCCGTTCATTTCCATTTGCCTTGTATAGGTAAATCGACAATTGGCGAGCACATTCCGAATTTCATCGAGCAGTTTGTCCTTGGAGGTTCCCGCAATTTGGTGTTCGAGTTCATAGGAAATATCAAAATGGTCCTCGACAGCGCGTTTACCTCGGCCTGAAATGACCGCGACATCCGTGATACCTGCGTCCATCGCCTCCTCGACGCCATATTGAATCAAAGGCTTGTTCACGATGGGAAGCATTTCTTTAGGCATTGATTTAGTAGCAGGTAAAAATCGGGTGCCGTATCCGGCAGCGGGGAACAGGCATTTCTTAATGCTTGGCATAAATCACTTTCAACTATTTTTGAAGCACGCGAGTTTAACATTGTGCAGAGCACGAAACTCGCATGTTCCTTGATAAATTTCACATAATCCAACTCTGGTCTTGTCAGTGAATACAGGTGGTGCTTTTGTTTTCGCCGAATCGATGATCCAGGGCTAAATCTAAACATGATGAATATTATTGAGTACGGAGTGTCGCAATATGCATTTTCGGTGATGTATTCCTACTACTCTCTTAAAACTCATTGATATTTCCAAAAAATCCTAGTGTAATTGCGTTTCGCGACGCAAAATGATGTGGATTATGGATCTCCTCGAAAATATTTATAGGAATCGACCGGCAGAACCGGGGGTTGAATTGGCCTGGGACACTCAGTCAGTGCATGAGGCCCTGGATCACAGTGCAGCAGAGCATTCTATACGGACCACCGAGAGAGCCCTGGAAGTTGCTGGCTTCCTGCCGGAAGCAGTCGCGGTAGAGCAGGTTTGCGATGAAAAGGCTCGAGCGCCAAAGGCGAGTGTGCTGCAATCTCTACTACAGTCAGCAAAGAAGAAGCGTCATTCTGTTCTTGTCGTGCAGGTAAAACCCTGTCGTGACGGATTTGTCATGCTGGGCAATGATGGTCGACAGGGGCGGCGATGGTATTTTCTGCCGAGCCTCGAGTTATTGGAGGTCGAGACCGCTCTGTATGCTCTAGTCGAAAACAAGCCAGCGTTGATACTGCCTCACGATGCCTTCACTGCTCAGATACGTGAACTGGCTCAAAGCAAAAACACTCACTCGCTACAAAATAGGTTAGGCAAGAAATTATTGTTGGGGACGGTCGCCTACCATCCGGCGATAGACCTTAAAAGCTCGACCATCAAAAAATTGCCCGCCAAAAAAGAGTCCCATCCAGCAGCCGATCACCTGACCCATCTGGATCGATTGGAAGCCGAAAGCATTCATATTATGAGAGAAGTCATGGCCCAGGCGGAGAACCCAGTCATGCTGTATTCCGTCGGTAAAGACTCTGCGGTCATGCTGCATCTGGCGAAGAAGGCCTTTTATCCCAGTCCACCTCCGTTTCCGCTAATGCATGTGGATACCCGCTGGAAGTTTCAAGAGATGTATCAATTCAGAGACTATATGGCGAAAGAAAGTGGGATGGAGTTGATCGTTCACGTTAACCCTGACGGTGTCGCTAAGAACATCAATCCCTTTGATCACGGGAGTGCATTGCATACAGATGTGATGAAAACAGAAGGCTTAAAACAAGCCCTTGATCAGCATCAGTTCGACGTTGCTTTTGGTGGCGCGCGCCGGGATGAGGAAAAAAGCCGCGCCAAAGAGCGGGTCTTTTCCTTTCGAACGGCTGCCCATCGTTGGGAGCCGAAGAGTCAACGACCTGAGCTGTGGAATGTCTACAATGGCTACAAAACCAAAGGGGAAAGTATCCGAGTATTTCCGATTTCAAACTGGACCGAACTAGACATCTGGCAGTACATCTACCGTGAACAAATTCCCATCGTGCCCCTTTACTATGCCGCAGAGCGACCCATTGTTGAACGTGATGGCCTCTTGATGCTGGTCGACGATGATCGAGTCAAACTCTTTGATAAAGAGCAGGTACAAATCAAGAAAGTCCGTTTTCGAACCCTTGGCTGCTATCCACTAACTGGGGCAGTAGAAAGTGATGCGAATGATCTGGCGTCGATTGTTCTCGAGTTACTTCAAAGTAAAACCAGCGAACGACAGGGGCGGGCGATCGACACGGACTCCTCTGGCTCGATGGAAAAGAAAAAACAAGAGGGGTATTTCTAATGAGTAACACTTCTACCCCGACTGACATCGAAGCACGCGTGGATGAATATCTGGCGGCGCAAGAGAAACTCGATCTGCTGCGCTTTATCACCTGCGGCAGTGTGGATGATGGGAAGTCTACCTTAATTGGTCGCATGCTCTATGAAGCCCAACAAATATTTGAAGATCAGGTTGCCTCCTTAAAGAATGATTCAAAAAAGGTCGGCACCCAGGGTGATGAGATTGATTTTGCGTTACTTGTGGACGGCCTCGCTGCCGAGCGTGAGCAGGGCATCACCATTGATGTGGCTTACCGATTTTTTCACACAGACCAACGTAAATTTATTGTTGCCGATACCCCTGGTCATGAGCAGTACACCCGCAATATGGTCACAGGTGCATCCACGGCAGACGTCGCTGTTATTTTACTGGATGCCTCACAAGGCGTGTTAACTCAGACCCGACGTCACTCATTTATCGCTTCTCTACTCGGCATCAAACATGTAGTGCTGGCAGTGAACAAAATGGATCTTGTGGACTACAACGAAGATCGCTATGACGAGATTGTCGCGGAATACGAGAAATTCCGTTCCCAGCTAGAATTCACCTCGGTGACCGCCATCCCCTTAAGTGCGCTCAAGGGGGATAACGTGATCGAAAGATCTCAGTACACAGACTGGTATCAAGGCCCAACGTTACTTGGTTTTTTGGAGACGGTACAAACCAAGCAAACTGATCAGCAATATCCGTTTCGCTTTCCTGTGCAGTGGGTGAATCGGCCCAACTCAGACTTCCGTGGATTCTCGGGCACAGTGGTTGCTGGCACGATTTCCCCTGGTGAAGCTGTACGGGTGCTACCCTCGGGTGAAGTGGCGAAGGTAAGTGAAGTGGTGCTCTATGATCAGAGCCTGCCCAAAGCGCTAACGGATCAAGCCGTCACCATTACTCTCGATCGGGAAATCGATGTGTCTCGCGGTGATGTGATTGTTGCAGCAGACAACCCTTGCGAGGTCTCCGACCAATTTGAAACCACACTTGTGTGGATGGACCAGGAAGAGGGCTTCATTGGTCGCTCCTACTGGCTCTTAATTGGTGGAGCACGGGTCAATGCCACCATTACTGAGATTAAGTACAAGTACAACATCAATACCTTTGAACATATCTCCTCGCGTTCTTTTGAGTTAAACGAAATTGGTGAGGTGACACTCAACCTGGATAAGGCCATCCCGTTTGAATCTTACAAAGCATGCAAACAGTTAGGTGCGTTCGTTTTAGTGGATCGATACAGTCATGCCACGGTTGCATCGGGCATGATTAACTTTGCGTTGCGCAGGGCCCAGAATGTGCACAAGCAAGCGCTGGTCGTAGATAAGACAGCCCGCGAACGGCTCAATGGGCACAAAGGTCGGGTGTTGTGGTTTACGGGTTTGAGTGGCTCTGGTAAATCTACGATCGCCAATGCGCTGGAACAAGTGCTGCATAGCCAGGGTATACGCACTTACATTTTAGATGGCGACAATGTTCGTCATGGCCTAAACAAAGACCTGGGTTTTACCGACGCGGATCGAGTCGAAAATATCCGGCGAATCGCTGAGGTCGCAAAGTTGATGGTGGATGCCGGACTTGTGGTCTTGACCGCATTTATCTCGCCATTTAGATCCGAGCGAGATATGGCAAGAGGCATGTTTGAAGAAGGTGAGTTCGCTGAAATTTATGTGAACACACCTCTAGAAATCGCTGAGGAGCGAGACCCCAAAGGGCTGTATAAAAAAGCCCGGCGAGGAGAGTTGCCGAACTTCACGGGCATTGATAGTGAGTATGAGGCGCCTCTTGAGGCTGAGCTGCAATTGGGTACTGGTGAGACATCGATTGATGCGTGCGTTCAGCAGGTGTTGGACATCTTATGAGAGGTGTGATCGAGCAGGCTATTAGGCAAGAAAGTGTTGCGCAGGCCAAAGAGTCTCACCTGCGAAGCATATTAAAAGCATTTTCGTGGCGGATTGTCGCCACGGCAACCACTGCGACAATTGCCTATTTTGTGACCGGTGAGATTGTGACGGCGCTGACCATCGGAAGCATTGAGTTCTTTCTTAAGATGTTCATTTATTATGCCCATGAACGGGTTTGGTTGCTTTGGTGATCTAAATCATCCCAAAGGCCCGCTTTTCAGGTGCAGGCCCGTTTCCTCATTCTTAAACTGCTGAGTAGGTGCCCGATAGTGTGCCCATAAACTAGAATAAAAAAAACAAGCTCGTTCTTTTTGAATGATTAGTTTAGGCCGCAAGTTTAGACTTTAGAAGCCGCATTGCGGGTGCTTCTGCAACCAGGTAAAAGATATGAGCCGATACAATCGCAACGACCGAAGCAAGAACTGCGAAGATGAAGAGGCTGGCGTCTGGCTCCAACCACTTCCAAATCAATGCACATGACCCTAGCGCAAATGGATGTGATAGGTAAAGTGTGTAAGAACTGTCGCCCAGGCTTGATAGCCATTTTGGGTGAGAGATTCGATTACTGCTAAATACAATAGCGTAGAAAATCATGCAGGCTGGAATCCCATACGCAATGAGCCTAGTCTGGTTTAGGTCGGCAGCCAGAAGAGCAACTCCTATTGCCCCAATTATCAGATTGGTCGTCCAATTTGTCCGCAAGTTTTTGAGGTATGCCAGACCTAAGAGCATGCCAAGCGCGAACTCCAAAACGATTGGCTTGAACCAAAATAGTAGAGCCGTGAGCTGTATATCAACTAGCGCCGCAATTGCAATTGTGCCGCCTAGAAAAATCGTGAGTCCAGTAACTGCCCAACGCATCGGAAGGAAGAGGAAAGCAGCGAACAGCACGTAAAAGTACATTTCGTAGTTCAACGTCCAGCCGAGATCAAGGGTTGGTGCGATCTGACTGCTTGGTGCAGTTGCTGGTAGGAATAAATAAGAATAAGCGGTATGCGACCAGGCTAGTTTTGTAGTGTCGGCGGCACTGGGAAGAACCAGAAGAACTACAACTGCAAGGCTCGTAAAAAACCAGTAAAGCGGCACGATTCGAATAAACCGTCGAGTTAGAAACTTCTTTGCAGCTCCTTGCTGCCCAAAAAGGCGGGTAGATGTGTAAACCATAATGAACCCGCTAATAACAAAAAAAAGATCAACTCCCCAGTTCCAGGGAAAAGATATTTTTTCGAAGTTGTAGCCAACCTGAGCAATGTGGCGAGCCTCATTTTGGGCATGGCCAAAAAGCACAGATATAGACGCTATGGCGCGTAAAGACTGAATTTCGTGGAGTTGAGTAGGATTCATTTCTGCGCGAAACTATAGAGTGATAACGAGGATAAGTACACCTTGTGATTCATGTTCTTATGTTATGATCCCCTCCCGTGTGACCAGCCTGTATCCAAGATAAAAGATCGTTTTGACTCTAAGACTAGCTTACTTCTCAAGTTCGAATATTCCGTCTGAACAAGCGAACTGCGTTCATGTGATGAAGATGGTGTCTGCACTTGCTGCTGAACCAACCAATGTCACGCTCTATGGATTCACTGGTGATCAGCCAACTAATGTAGGTGATCTTGTAAATCGATTTCAATTGTCCAGCGATAGCTTTCAAATCAGTTTACGCAAAGATCACAGGCGGTTTGGTGGTAGATTTTTAGGCGGTCTCAACGCAGCGCTTAACGCAAAATTTAGCGGCGAAAATCATGCGATTGCTAGATGCCCCTACTCAGCGCTTATGGCAGTATCACTGGGCATCAAGACGATCCTGGAGATCCACGTCATACCTAGAGAGAGTAGCCGGAAACGGGGATTGATCCGGCGGCTGCTGAAATCGAAGAATCTTGTTGCGGTGGTGGTCATCACTGACATGTTGAGACAGGATTTTAACGACACTTTTGATGACTCGAGCGGTAGGCCGTGCCTTGTTATTCCTGATGGTGCTGATGTCGTTCGAGATGACCAGATAGATGGCAAGATAGATCTTGGTTATGAGACGAATATTGGCTATGTGGGAAGCCTCTATCCGGGTAAAGGTGTTGAGGTGGTTGAGCAACTAGCCGCGAAAAATCCTGATGTTGGTTTTCATGTGGTCGGTGGTAGTGGAACGATATTTGAATCAAAAGTTAATGCAAACCACCTTAATAACCTAACTTTTCATGGCTATCAAAAACAGAGACAAGTTGGTCGATTTCTCAAAGGGTTTGACGTTGTGCTCCTACCCAATCAACAATATGTGGAGGACACGTCCGGCAAGGATATTGGTCGTTGGACAAGCCCGCTTAAACTGTTTGAGTACATGGCGAATGGTAAACCCATTTTGAGCTCTGATTTGCCAGTGCTGAGAGAAATCTTAGTGAATGGTCATAATGCATTACTGTGTGAAGCAGATAATATTGAGAGTTGGCAATCCGCTTTACTTCGGCTTTTAGGAGACGATGTTCTTCGCAAAAAAATAGCCTCACAGGCAAAAATGGATTTAGAACAGCGCTACAGCTGGACTCAACGATCCCGTTTGCTGCTGAACGCACACACATCTAAAGGGTAAAAGGTTCTACGTGTCGGAGATTGATCACATATTCATATTGGGAGGCGAGAAATGCGGCTCCACCTGGTTACAGCATATTTTTGATACGAACCCACATTTCTGTCTTTACCCGGATGACCAAGAGACTCACTTCTTTACCCGACACTACGAGAAAGGTATTGGCCATTATCAAAAAATGTTTTCACACCGAAAGCCTGGTCAAATTTCTGTCGATGCAGACCCTCAATATTTCAGTAAACCGGATGTCCTAGAGCGAATCGAGCGCTATGTGATCGATTTCGATATCAATGCAAAATTTATTTTTAGTGCGAGAGAACCACTTGCAAGAATAGAGTCGGCGTACAAGATGATTATTCGGCGTGATGGATTCAAGCCGTTGGATACTGAGTTAGAAACTGGATCGTATATTGAAAACTCCAGTTACCATAAACACCTAACTCGATTTATGGAGAGGTTCCCCAAAGAAAATTTCTGTTTGATTCTTTACGATGATATTCAAAAAAATCCGGACCGCGTTATTGATCAACTAGAGACGTTTCTTGATCTACCAGCCGGGTCGCTCACAAATTTGTACAAAAATACTAGAATTAATGCAGGTGGAATGCGGCGCTCGAGTGCGCTTACTAGGATGAGTCAGGTTGCGAGCAAAATGGTCAGAAGTCTAAACTCTCCTACACTTTTACATGCAATCAAAAGAAATTCACTGGTGGGTAAGTTTCAAGCCTTTAACAGTGTGGAATATCACTTGTCTCAGGAAGAGAAATTATTGCTTGAATCGCGCCGTGGTGAGTTCACACAAGAGGTTTTAGGGCTAGCTGAATTGATGAATTGCCCAGAACTTCCTGGACTGTGGGGCTACGATGCCGCCGAAAATCAATAAGTTAGTTTATATCGCCGGTTACAGCCGTAGTGGCTCGACCGTTCTCGACATCTTATTGGGAGATCACGGAGATATATTCAGCTGTGGAGAACTCACCTACTATTTTCAGGATGCACAGAACCCTTCTCGGTTATGTGCCTGCGGTGCACAGTACCAAAACTGCGAAATATGGAGCGCCGTTTCTTCAGATCTACCGGATGCAGAGGCAACACTGCGAAAAGTGGAGTCGAGAGGGTTTAGTAAAGTAAATGCGACATCTAAAGCCCGTTACGCCAAGCTTATGAAGCCTTTTTTAACCCAAGTCCGTGCCGCATCAGACTGCAGAGTCCTAATTGATTCTTCTAAAAATGCTAAAGATGCTGCCTTCAGGCTCGGGGCGCTCAATGATATCGCTGGAGAGCAGGTCTATGTAATTCATCTGGTCAGGGATTGTTTCTCCACGATTGGGTCGTATCATGCCAATGGCAGTAATTGGGTCCAAGAGGGATACGGTGAAGAGAAATCGTTCCTGTTGCTGAGATCTACAATTGGTTGGTTGTTGGCTAATCTGATTGCCTGGCGCCATGGTCGGCAGTATCCATATTTGAGAATTCGTCAGCAGGACTTCTTGCATGACCCAATTCAGGTTCTAAAAAAAATATCTGCATTTATCGATGAAGACTTGTCAGATGTAATTCAAAAAGTTGAAGCCTCTGAGTTATTTTATGCAGGACACAATGTAGGTGGAAACAGAGTGAGAAAAGAAGGGGTTCAAATTAGAAGTCAAACGGTAAGTGATGCAAAAGTGCCGTTCTATAGTAAACTTTTTGCTTACCTCTGTGGAGCTAAGCTGTTGGAACGAATCCTGTTGGCACCATCTTGAACAAATATCGTCTTGCTGTTCTCACTAGACCGCTCGACAGAGGCATCAGCGGAAGCGGTATGCATCTTGAAAGGATCATGCAGGCTTTTTTAGAAGTTCAGACTCAGTTTGAAGTCCTGTTTGTACATCACACAGCTAAGCATTACAAGATATACGATCAGGCGATCGATGTCGTTACCGGTCGAAATCCGCTGAAGCTGGCGAAGAAGTTAAATGAGCTAAATGTGCATTTGGTTCACTACAACCCGCTATCACTGTATTCCCCTATATATGGCTGCGAAGCGATAAAATGTGCAACGATTCACGGTGATGCCGAACACTTTTTGCCTCAAGAGTTTTCTTTGTTCAAGCGAGCCCATGCGAAATATCTTATTCCGCACTACGCTAGAAAAATGGATCACATATTTACGGTCTCAAATGCGACGACTCGATATGTCCGTGATTGCTACGGTATTTCGGAAGATCAAATTACTGAAACTCCAAATGCCTGCGATGCTCGTTTTCGTGTTTATGAAGCGCTGGAATTGGCAGAATTGAAGTTTCGATACACGTCCGGTCAGGATTATATGTTAACGGTTTGCAATTATTCCGCACGGAAGAACCCCTGGGTAATGCTAAATGCTTTTCGAAGAATTTCTGCTGAACGACCAGATTTCTGTTTCATCATAGTTGGTAACGGATGGGACGATCTGGCAGTCCGATCCTTTGTAGAAGAATACTCGTTAACGTCAAAAGTTATTTTCCCTGGGTTTGTGCCCACCGAAGAAGTCCCCAAACTCATGAACCTAGCAACCTGCCTGGTTTTCCCTTCGCTATATGAGGGCTTTGGTATGCCCAATTTAGAGGCAATGGCGTGTGGTTGTCCGGTGATTACTTCAAGTGTCTTTTCGATACCGGAGGTGGTGGGAGACGCCGCGCAGATAATGGAGAACCACCATGATGCCGATGAACTAGCGGCAAGTGTTATGCATCTGATTGATTCGCCACAAAAACGATTGCAGATGCGCGAACGAGGTTTGAAAAATGTGCAACGGTATTCCTGGCGCGAGTCAGCAGAACGGTTAAATGAACAGTACTTGAAGCTTGTTTCGGGCGTTTCTGAATGAGTAAGACCATAGTGATGTTGAATGGCGACTATATGCCAGAGACGTTCGGTGGGGCTCAGCAGCAGTGCGGAAAAGTTTCAGCTGAGTTGGTCGAAAGGGGTTACGGCGTCATAGTATTCACTAATCGCACTTCTAAAAAAACGTTGAAGAACGAAGTAAATAAAGGGGTGGTGATTGTCCGCCCTTATACAATCTACTCACCTCAGTTGTTGGGCAAGTACGTTATCGCAAGTGTGATCTGGTTATTTTACTGGTTAGCCTGGGCCTATCGTAAGCGACACGACATCGATGTAATACATGTCCATCAGGCAAAATTCCAAGCGTTTTTAGGATGTGTCGCAGGTCAGCTGTTCGGTATTCCTGTTGTTGTCAAACTAGGCAATGCTGGTGAGCACAATGATTTAGATCGACTTGGTGCTAAAAAAGTATTCGGCGGCTTTTTGAAAGAATATGTTATTCGACATACAACCATGTTCATTGCGATAAGCAGCCAAATTAGGAGAGAGCTTGAAGCGCTGGGGATCAAGAGTAGCAGAATTGAACTAATCTTTAATGGAGTGAATCCAACACAAGCAGGTGCTATTGGAGTCAAGAATAAGCGCGAAGCGAAAGCCCAGCTTGGTATTCCTTCAGATTCGATGATGTATGTATTTGCTGGTCGGTTCGAGCCCATCAAAAATCTTGAGAATGCGCTCCAGAGCTTTATAGAATTCGAAGCGGCGAACCGAGTTCCGAGTAAGCAGTTCTTTCTAATTGGTGACGGGATGCTTGCTTCCCGATTGATATCCCAGTCGGCGGGACTAGCAGGTGCTATTGAGTTTACAGGGGAGTTGACTGATGTGAGCTCCTACTTTTTAGCGGCTGATTTTGTCGTGAGTCCAAGTTTGGCGGAAGGGATGTCCAACTCAGTGTTAGAGGCCATGGCAATGGGTGCAATACCTTTGACGACTGCGGTGAGTGGCGCTGAGGATCTTGTTGTTCCTGGTGTGACTGGATGGATTGCGGAAGCATTTGATGTGAACAGCCTGTTGGCGATGTTTCAGTGTTCTACTTTGAGTGAGCAAGAACTTCTGGAAATGCAGCTTGCGAATTTGGACCGCATCGATAATATTTTTTCGATGGGCCGAACGGTAGATTCACTAGAACGTCTATACGCGGACTTAGCGTGAACGATGCAAGGCGTTTCGTGTCGATTTGATGAAGCTAAATATTCGATTTCGTAAAGGCAAGAAGCTAAGTGTCCACAATAAGAGCGCTTTAGCGTGACTTCTATCATACCCCCAGGCTTCTAGATAAAGGTTTCTGGCACGTTTTAGGTCGTGTCTGGATTCTGCTGCCTGCCCTGCTTTGCTGTATCTTCGAGCGTTACGCTTTGGTACGAGCGAGGCTAGCTGCGGAGCGTAAGAGACAGCAGTTTGATTGAGTCGCTCTATCTGGTCTAATTTTTGATCCAACGCAGAACCTAGCGACCCTTCAACTTCTCGCTTCCAAACGTGGACATCCTTAATATGAAAAGGATGTGAGTGGATCAGGAGCCGCAGCCAAAGCTCGGTGTCCTCTGCGATTTTCTGTTTGAGGTCGAATAAACCCACCTCAATTAGGAGACTTTTACGAACGACCACTGTAGAAGTCATAAAAGGTGCATCATTAACAAAATAATTAGCCAAATTGTTCGGCGTGCTGATTGAGTAGGTCGAGCAATAAACTCTTCTTGGGTGATTTAGAGAATCATCTACATAGCAAAAATCCGAATAAATGAAGCCTATCTCAGCATCTTTTTCTAGTATTTGAATTTGAGCAGCGAGCTTTCCAGGTAACCAAACATCATCGCAATCCAAGAAAGCAATATAGAGACCAGCTGCTTCTTCTATACCGCGATTCCGTGCGGCTGAAACGCCACCGTTTGGTTGACTTATTAATTTGGTGTTCGGGAATCGTTGGCATATTTCTTCAGCGCGTTTGGTCTCTTCAGACGTGGAGCCGTCATTGATCACGAGAGTTTCAATGTCATTCTCTGTCAATTGAGCATTGATGGAATCCAGTGCGAAGGGTAAATAATGACTTTCATTGAAGTAGGGCACAATGACCGAAATATTAAAGGGAGTTTTGTTGCTCATATGATATGGCTTAAGCCGTACGCGAATTGTTTAGCTGGCGATAAGACTTAAAGTGGAATTGAGCGTTCTTTTTTTTTGCTGTACTTGGCGACCTTCCTAGTGTGCTGGATAGTGCAATAATCGCTGGAAAAATAAAATAAAACTGGTTGAGTGCATCACCACCCCCCATAAAAAAATTGACGACACTTCCGTAAGTGAATGCCCCTATTCCTACCACGTACTCCTTTCGATGCGTCAATCTAAGTTGGTATAGCGTTCGCAGCACAGCTGCCTGAAAAATCAAAAGCATTGTAAGGCCGACAATACCGTTTTCTACTTGAACCCTAAGATACTCATTGTGAGCGCCAGGGGCTAAGTTATTGGGAATTTCTAACTTTTGAATAATTGGTCTAAATCGTTCGGTGCCGATTCCAACTATTGGGTGTTCTTCAATCTGTGAAATTGAGAAATTCCAAATGAATAACCTGGCCTGATTGCTTATGGTTGTTTCGTAAGATTGAGCCTGACTAATTTCACCGTCTGTGACAATACTGAAGAGCTGTTCGATACTAGATACTTGCCGCTGTATGTAGGTGAATTGTGATAACCATAAACTCAGAGGAGCCACTAGCAGTATCGACACAATCGCTACCTTAGCGAAGGTTTTGACGCGGATGTAGTCAGCTGCAGCGGCCATCGCGATTAATGCAAACACAAATCCCAACCAACCTTTTCTTTCGCCTGAAAGTACGAGAAGAATGAGGCAAGCTAATAGCGAGAATAAAAAAGTGCGGCTACGGAGATTGCCACCTGTCATCGCAACTCCCACCATTAAAGTAGCGAAAATACCATATGCATATTTAGGGTCACCAAAATCTTTAAAGCCGGAGAACCTACCGTTAAAAATGTGTGCTGCAGTATTTGCAATGACTATAATGCCTAGGCAGATAATGAGTACCTTTAGTGACTTCTGACGAGATTCACCGGAGGTTAGGATTGATGAGACCAATAAAGCGAGGATCAGGAACTCGCTAGCTTGAATTAGCTCTTTAACAGAAGAAGTCGCACTGCCCAGTAATACGCCATTAAAGAACTGATACGACAGATAAAATAGGAAGCTCATACAAATTGGGTGGCCCAATGTGTGAATGATTTTTGCCCGCTGCGCTTTATAACCGGGGCTTATAAAGACGTAAATGAGGATCAAGATTAGAACACCATCGAAAGGTCGGATTTTGATTCCAGCGATCGTGGTTTCAAGTTCTATGAACAAAGTGGAGATGGCGATGGTAAGTAGAGCGGTCACAGTGGGCTAGAATGGTTCATCGTAAGGTTCTCATGTATTATCGCACGTTCTTGCGTCTAGATCTGATTACAAATTTAGTGAGCGAAGATAAATTGGGTAATAAGTAATAGCGTGCTGGCTGAATCTCCGACCGGGTTTGATGAACTTCTTGATGTTTCTCTTGTTTTTGCAGTCTGTAGGTACAGTCACTACCAAAATGATTGATTTTTTTAATAGAGGCGCGAAAACCAATTTCGCAAGCAGCTTTGGTAGCCAGACCTCGCGCAGCCTTAGCTCTCGATTTGCCTGTAAGCCCCAAAGACTAACCAACCATAGTGCTGTTGGTCCATGGAATTGAGGAGTAAAAGAGACAGTAGTCAAAATGCTGTATCAACTGACATCGTTCACGTCACAGGGTCCTTGGGCGGAGGCGTACTCACATCGATTAGGCTGCTTTGTAACTATTTCGCCAGCAATGGCTTTTCCGTTGCTTTAGTGTACTCAGCTCGTGATGAGTTATATGAAGGCTGGGAAGAGAGCTTTGCCGAATCGATTCAACTCATACCGCTAGAGATCTCCAGAGAGGCGAATTTCGGTCAAGATATCGCTAACTTGAGTTTTCTCACCAAACTTTTTAGCGAGCTTCAGCCCAAAGTCGTCCATTTGCATTCTGCTAAAGCAGGATTTACCGGACGACTTGCCATGCGTTTGTCTAGCGCCGATGCTGCTGTGTTTTACTCACCTCGTGGCTGGTCGTTTCTTCAGGAAGATAGGTCTGCAGTTGGAAGATTCATCTACTTGCAACTTGAGAAGCTTGGAGCGTGCCTCTCAGGAAAAGTAATTGCTTGTTCCCAAACCGAGTTTGATGTGTGTGTTGAGCAGGTCAGCAAGAATGCTGTCCTGATTGAAAATGGGATTGATGTTTGCGCAGTGCCAACCCGCATTCCTAATTCTTTGGAAGGAGAGAGTAGAGCCAGGCTGATCGGTACTGTAGGTAGAATATCACCACAAAAAAACCCAGCCGCATTCTTGGGTGTCGTAAAAGAATTTGTAGGGAAAAACGTCAAATTTGTTTGGATCGGAGACTCTTTTGGGGCCGATGACCAAAACGATAAAGTCCAATTGCTGGCTGCTGGGGTTGAAGTCACTGGGTGGTTGCCGCGGGATGAAGTCTTGCAACGCGTCAGCACATTTGATGTATTCCTTTTGATGTCTAAATGGGAAGGAATGCCTTTGGCACTAATTGAGAGCCAGGTGTCAGGTGTTGTAGGAGTTGTATCAAATATTGTGGGAAATAAGGATATTGTTTCCCATGGCGAGACAGGTTTCATTGTCAATAGCAGTGGGGAGGCTTCTGCCGCCATCAGGCAATTAGTGGGTAACGCCGAGCTTCTTGAAAGCATGTCATTGAGCGCCAGAGCAGAATCGATAAACCGCTTCTCTAGCGAACGACTCGGTTCAGAATATAGCGTGGTTTATGGTTTGGCAGATTCAGAAGGATAAGGTATGGCTAACCCTCTTTTTATCGTGGGTACTGGACGATGCGGAACAAGGTTTCTGCATGATGTTTTAAAACTTGAACAAAAGGTGGCTGTTCACCACGAGCGATATCCTTTGATGGAGGCGTTCCAGCGTTATTGTCGTTGGTACGAACTGGACGTTGATTCGCTAGGTTTTTTGGCGGCAATGGATAAAGGTATTGAGGTAGATCTATCCCGTAATGACTTTTCCGTAGAGTCCAGCGCATACCTCTCGTTTGATGTGGATTTGTTGCAGGAAAGATACGGTGCAAAAATTCTACTCATGGTGAGATCTCCCGAAGCTGTCATTAACTCTTATGTGAATAAAGGTTGGTACGACCGCCCTTACATTCAAGAAGATGGGGCGAAGGCGTTGGGTTATCAAGGATATGAGGCAGGCCATCACAACTTTTCAAGGATCGCGCCCAGGGGTGATGAGTTTGTTAGTTGGTCAAATTTAGGTCGTGTAGGTAAGCTCGCCTGGATGTGGGCAAATTTTAACAAGAAGGTTTTGGATCTTACTGGACAATTGCCTGCTGAGTCTGTGCAAGTTGTCAGATTGGAAGATCTTGATTTTCTCAAGTATAAAAGTATTTGTGAATGGGCCGGTGTGCCTTGCTCTATTTCTGAACGGGCCTTCACAAAGCTATCTAAGAGTAAGCCAAATAAAATTCCTTCCAAATTTGATAGTAACACCTGGTCTGATCTAGATTGGACAGATTATCGCCATTATGTTTCTTCTTTGGCCAGTGAGTTAGGTTACAACTGATGGTAGAAACCAATTCAAGCTTGCTCGTTCACATTGGCTACCATAAAACAGCGACTTCGTGGCTGCAGGAATATTTGTTTGGCAACGAGAAGGTTGGTTTTTCCGCCTTTACCTTTCCGAATCTAAATAGAAGCACCAAGCCCAAAGTTTTACTAAAGTCCGCGTCAGAAGCCTTGTGGGGTGACAAAGACAGGCAAGAGCTAGGACCTTTTAGTATCGATCAAGATAGGCTTTCGATACTGAGTGGTTCAGCTAATACGGTGGCAGTTGTTAGTAATGAACGATTGTCAGGAAGTCCCCACACGGGTGGATACGACTCGGATACTAACTGCAAAAAAATCCGAACTGCTTGGCCTCATGCGAAAATTTTTATTGTTGTACGTGAACAAAAAACACTAATTCAATCCTGCTATTATCAATATTTAAAGGAAGGTGGAACTCGTTCACTGGCGGCTTATATTTCTCAATCTCGGCAGAGAGCGTATCCAGCATTTAGTTTAAATTACTTTAATTTCATTCCTCTAATCGATCGATATATAGGCGAATTTGGCAGGTCGAGTGTACTAGTGTTGCCGTGGGAATTGTTTAGATATCAGCCAGAGTCATTTATCTCCCGGCTTCTCGAGTTCGCCGAACTCCCTGTTAACATTCAGGATTTGCCCTTTTCAGAATCTGTCAACGTAAAGCGCAACCCTTGGTTGATGAAGCGGTTACGGTTTTTGAATTTGGCTCACCAAATGTTTCGAATCGAGAAATCTCCCTTTCTGGGTGAGTCGTTTGCGTATCGAACATCAAGTATTGCGCTGTTGAAAAATGCAGGTTCTCCTCTCCGAGTAAGTACAGAGAAGGAAGCTGAATTGTCCCAGATTACAAAATCTGTCGGTGATCGCTACAAAGAAGGTAATACGAGACTTCAAAAGGAAATTTTGCCTGAATACGATCTGAGATCATTTGGATATGATCTTGGAAAAATCTAGCTGAGTATAACTGATATGACTATTTTCGTGATTCCGATGGCGGGTAACAGTCAGAGGTTTACTGATGCGGGATTTACTGAACCCAAATACATGTTGTCCGTAGGGCAACGAAGTCTTTTCTCCTACGCATTGAGTTCATTTTCGACTTATTTTGGTTCTGACACCTTCGTATTTATCTATAGAGGTGGGCAAACAACCCGTGAATTCATCACTCGAGAAGTAGGAGCTCTTGGTATTAAAGATGTGCATTTCGTGGAGCTCACGATTCCAACTTCTGGGCAGGCCGAAACCGTTTCGCTTGGTCTGCAAGCATTCAAAGAACTTAACGAACCGGTAGTTATATTCAATATTGATACAATGAGAAGCGGCTTTTTAATGCCGGAGAGAATCACACCCGGTTTCATTGAAGTATTTCGAGGCGAAGGTGATGGTTGGTCTTTTGTGAAGCAGAATTCTGATGGTGCGGTAGTGGAGGTGCGAGAAAAAGAACGCATATCTGACCTGTGTTGTAACGGTCTTTATGGCTTCGACTCTCCTGAGAGGTTCCTAACGGCATTCCTAAATCCCCCGCCCGCGAACTCTGCTGCTGAAGCGAAGGAGCGATATGTCGCTCCATTGTATAACACGCTACTGTCCTCTGGACATGAAGTCGTTGTTCGAGAGGTGGAGAGTTCAGCGCTCGAATTTTTCGGCACACCTGCAGAGTATGAATTGTTTAAGAAACAAAAAATTTAGCAAATTTCTTAATCCAGGATGATTTTGATCCGTTCGGTTCTTGGTTGCGGACAAGTTGACATTCTACTGGAAGTTGTCGCAGTTCGAATTGATCTGGATAATTCGATAAGTGGTACTTCATTAGTCTCTCACCGACACGATGATTATATTTTTTTCCGTCAGATCTAGGCTCCCCCAAAGGTAACTGCCAATACTCTGGTAGACGCCTCCAAACATCGCTATATGTGTCTATTGCTTCCGAAGTACCAATGGCAAACTTGTCGGAGACCTTTTTTTCGTCATTGAAATGTTGGTCTCCATACCAAAGCACATTTGGTTCATCAAAAATTCGCCTTGGAATTGGCTCGTTGATTTGTAGATCCGGTCGTAACCGAATGACATAGTCGTACTTGGATTCCATTTCAGCTTCATGTTCTTGTTTGAGTGAATTGCACATGGCAATTTTGTAGTACATGGGAATTGCGCCTTTGTAGGACAAAGGTTCAGCCTCTTTCAACAACTCAGGCACTTCAACGTTGAACAATTTTTCTGTGAAATCTGTGCTATATTCTTCAACGACAGCTTTTATAGGATCGTAGTAGCTGGAGAGTTCATCTAGCGTGATCAGGTCCTTATCTGGTCCACTTTTATCCCGAACTGATTGTCCAACTTGTGCCCATGTATGGATAAAGATATCCGGCTGTAAGGGTGTGATGAGATACTTTTCTAATGATGGCAAACATGTTAAGAAAGTTCTCATTTGGCCCGATAAACATAATGCAATTTTCAAACGTCTGTACTCCAGTTTAAACTTGGCTTCCCTCTTCTGTGTGCGAGCAATATAAGATGAAAACAATCGTTGTTGATCTCGATGGTACGTTGACAATCTCTGATTCATCAAAAGGGTATGCCGACTTGTTACCGAACCTAGCGGTGATTGAGTCGCTTCGAAAGTATAGAGAATTGGGATATGAAATAGCTATTTTCACTGCAAGAAACATGCGTACATATCAAAAATCCGTTGGGTTGATCAATGCCAACACGCTTCCTATCGTGCTTGAGTGGTTAGATAAACACGATATCCCCTATGACGAGATTCATGTTGGGAAACCCTGGTGCGGCGATGAAGGGTTTTATGTTGATGATAAGGCCATTCGTCCAGATGAATTCGTCAATCTTAGTAACAAAGAGATTCAAAAGTTAATTGGCAACTAGGCTGTGGAATTAAGCGTCTTAATAACATCAGCGGCATATGTAGAAAATGAACTAGTCGCAGAGTTTGGCAAGCTGCCACCGGCGTTTCTACCGATCTCGAATCGTCGATTGTTCACGCTCCAAGCCAAGGTCCTCTCAGGCCTCGGTGGCAAGATTTATCTAAGCCTACCCGATAGTTTTGTAATTGACGCACACGATTTAGATCTGTTGAGAGACAGTCGTATTGAGACAATTCATGTGCCTGATGGGCTGAGTCTGGCAAGCTCAATTAGTTATTCCATTGATATCATACGTCCTCAAGGCCAGATGTGCATTTTGCATGGCGACACGGTAGTTAATGAAATGACCGCCATCACGAGTGACGTCATATCGGTCTCAGCTGATGTTCCAGAATACGACTGGGCACATTACAAGATGAATAGATCAGGTCTGGTAGAAGAAATTTCACAAAGCAGTCTTGACGATAGAGAACAGTATTCGGGCATATTGTCTGGCTTCTTCTCTATCATGCACGTGAGTGACTTTCAGGAGATGTTGAAAGACACATTGGATTTCGTGGCTGCGTTGGATGTATATACCAAGAAGTATCCTTTTCAGGTGCTGGATACATCACGCTGGCTAGACCTTGGGCACCTTCAAACCTATTACCGTTCTCGTGCAACGTTAACGACAGAAAGAGCATTCAATTCTCTATCAATGGACAATCATCATATCTTTAAGACGAGTGCAGACTCTCGCAAAATGGAGGCGGAATTTCTTTGGTTTCAATCACTTCCGGAGCCATTGAGGGTCTATTCGCCCAGATCGGTTTATGAGGAGACGAGAGACGGTCAAGTTGGTTACCACATAAGCTACGAATACCTGTTACCACTCAGTGATGTTTATGTGTTTGGACGATTATCCAGTCGTGAATGGGATGGTATATTTGAGAGTTTGAAAACAATGCTATCAGAGTTCCGCCTCCATTCTGCACCCGACGCCTCTCCTGTATCGAACGATTTTTATAAACTAAAAACGTGGCAACGCCTTGAAACCTATAGTGCTAACACAGGCTTTGATCTTCACAAGAGTATTAAATTTAATGGTAAGTACGTGCCATCTCTTGCTGCTATTGCCGAGGAACTCATTTTGGTTTTGGATGGCGCCATTCCTCTGCAAAAAAGCCTGACTCACGGGGATCTGTGTTTCAGTAATATCCTTTTTGACTTTCGCTCACGAAAGCCGGTAGTGATAGACCCTCGAGGTTACTTTGAAGAGGGCCCTACGTTGATGGGAGATTATAGGTACGATCTTGCCAAATTGTCCCACTCTGTCATCGGTCTTTATGATTATATTGTTGCGGGATATTATGAAATCGATAGCAAACACACTCACGATATCAAGTTTAGACTCCCCGAAAATATACAAGTTAGTTCGATTCAGAATGCGTTCTCTTCAGTAGGAGTTTTCCCCGAGGAACGAGAAGCTGAAATTGATGCCATTATGATTTTGCTGTTTGTATCAATGCTTCCTTTGCATTCAGATTCACGGGACCGCGTTAGTGCTTTCATAGCGAATGTTGCTCGGCTCTGGCAACTCAAGTTTGAATAAGATAATCGAGACACCGAAAAAAGGCCTTCTTGCAAGTACTGTGCAGGGCAGCAAAGCGATGGTCGTGGCAAAAATCTGTGAGATGGTCATGGGTTTTGCAAGTATGGTAGTGCTCGCGAGATTGCTTATGCCTGTAGATTACGGGATTTTTGGTCTTGCGAATATTGTTGTTGGTTTTTTTCTCATTTTATCCAAATGGGGTATTCAACAAGCAGTAGTACAGTCCCGCGATGAAATTTCGTTGCAGGCTCTGAGGGCACTTAACTCAATTGCGTGGTTGGTTGCGCTATCTTCCATCTTCTTCATTTGGATATTAGCAACACACCTTCAAGCTTTTTTTGAAGTTGAGCAACTGGGGCAAGCACTCCTCGCACTTTCAAGCCTATTGATATTGGGCACACTTGAGCTACTTCCCAGAGCGATGTTTATGCGAGCGCATCGGTTCAATTACTTGGCGCTCTGCGGTGTTGTTAGTTCCACTGCCGGGATTCTAGTTTCAATTTCGTTGGCATTCATTGGGCTTAACTATTGGGCACTAGTATTAGGAAGCATCAGCGCAACATTTGTTGGAAGTATGATGGTGGTCGTCAAGTATCCAGCTGTTGTTATGCCCTCGCTCAAAATTCATCACGCTAAAAACGTTCTCCGCCGAAGCTCACTTTTCAATTTCATACAACTATTTAATTTTTTCAATCTCCATCTGATTGAAGTTGTGATTGCAGGTGCTTTAGGTGCTAGCGAGCTGGGCATATTTAATCGAACGATGAAATTGATAAGTTATCCACTAAACCTCTTTGCAGCCGTTAGGCCAGTTTTGTTTTCGACGTTCTCACGTATACAGGAAGAAGACCAGCGTGCGAGATCTGGTTTTTATAAAGTTCAATCTGTCGTGTCTCTTTTCGGGGCACTTTCCGCCGGCTGGCTCGTGCTTAACGGAAATTTGTTAGTGTCGGTTGTGCTGGGCCCTAGATGGAGTGCCGTGGGCGAGTTAATAGAGGTAGTGGCGGTGATCATTATAGTGAGATTGTTCGGTCGGGTGGCTGGGACGTTACTGTCTAGCAAAGCAAATTTTAGGGCGGGTGTTTACTCTCAGCTATTACTGTTACTTAGTACTTTGACCTTGTTGGCTATGGCCTTTTACTACGATCAGGTTAATCTCGTCGTAGTGGCAAAAATTGCAATAGTTGTAGCATTGATTAACACAGTTTTCCTAACAACTTATGTCTGTGTGGTTTCACAGATATCAATTGTAAATTTAAGTGAGTCGAGTTTGTATGGATTAAGAGCGTTGTTAATCATCATCGTTGCTTGGGGGCTTGGGGTACTGGCCGCCGATTGGTACGCTGTGAGTACCTTTGTCGAGTTGGCGATCCACATATTGTTTCCGCCTATTGGCATGATGTTTGTGTTTCTGCTCAAACCGGACTGGGTGTTGCCTGACTTTAAAAACTTATGGCTTGATGCCATTCTTAAGAAACGAGCAGATACAGATCAATCGTTTAAGTAGAGTCAGAGTAAGTGACTCCTATGATGTCTTCAGCTTGTGAGGTTGATACTATTTTTTAAGCGTTTGCAGTTAAAGCTGGTGCTAGTCAATCGCTTATAATGCACAAAGCAAATTTGGGCTTGTTGAATAGTTTCTAGTTTGATATCGGTCAGCGCGTGAATGCAATTAAATTGAGTTGTGGTTTTTAGGACATTGAAAGAAGGGAAGTTATTTGAAATATCGCGCTGAAATTGATGGGTTGCGGGCGCTCGCCGTTGTTCCAGTAATCCTATTCCACGCTGGTTTTGAGACATTTAGTGGGGGCTTTGTTGGTGTCGATGTATTTTTTGTCATTAGTGGGTATTTGATCACCACAATAATTCTTGATGATCTTGAAAAGGGGAGTTTCAGTCTAATCGAATTTTACGAAAGGCGAGCCAGACGCATTCTGCCAGCGCTTAGCTTAGTGATGTTCATATCTTATATTGCATTTTGGGTGATAATGGACCCTAGCAGTTTTGAAGGTTTCTCGCGCAGCTTACTGGCAACCGCACTATTTGTTTCAAATATATATTTCTGGTTAAGCGGCAACTACTTTTCACAAGCATCTGAACTAATGCCTTTTTTGCACACCTGGAGCTTAGCGGTTGAAGAGCAGTTCTATTTACTTTTCCCTGTTTTTCTAATTGTTACATGGAGATTTGGAAGAAATCGAGTTTTTTGGTCGATAGCTCTTCTCGCATTAACTAGCTTGGCGCTGAGTGAATGGGGTTGGAGGAACAATGCCACAGCAAATTTTTACCTTTCACCAACCCGTGCTTGGGAGCTATTTTCTGGATCTATTGCAGCGTTCATCTTGCAAACACGGAGGGTTCAAGCGAGCAACGCGCTAGCGTCAATTGGTTTGGGCGCGATTCTCTACGCAATCTTTGCTTATGACGAAAGTACGCCTTTCCCGAGTGTTTATGCGGTCGTACCGGTTCTTGGCGTGGTACTCATAGTGCTCTTCTCGGATGCAGATACTTATGTAACAAAGCTGCTGAGAGCCAAGATTTTTGTAGGTGTGGGGCTAGTCAGTTACTCCGCATATCTTTGGCATCAACCCGTCTTCGCTTATGTGCGATTTAACAACAATAATGTAGTGGGCGACAAACAAATGGTGTTCGCCATTATTTTTACATTTCTTCTTGCGTATCTTACTTGGAGGTTTATTGAGAACCCCATTAGAATCAATAAGAGGTTTTTTACCCGTTTTAGAGTTTTTTCCGCGACGCTTATTACGATCTGCCTATTTGCCTCTGTTGGAATTTGGGGACACTTTTCGCAAGGGCTCAATTCATTAGCAGGACAAACTATGAACCCAGCTCTGGAGTCAGTTTTAGCTAATTTGGATGCCGATGTGGCTAGCGTGCGTGGCTATGATTGTCATGATAGATTTTATTTGAGCGATAAAACAAAGGATTTCGTGTGTGTCTACGATTTCCGAAAAAATTTAGAGACGGCCGAAGATATTATAGTCTGGGGAGACTCTCACGTTCACGCGTTCGCGGATATGTTCATAGGAGCAGCGCAAGCAATAAATGCAAGGTTAACAATGTCGTCGCTCGGCACATGTCCACCCTCATTAAGGTTGCAGCAAAACTCTGTAGAACAGCCAAAGAAGTGCGAAGCATTCAACGCAGCAATGTTGAAGATAGCTCTAGAACAAGGGAACTCAACGGTTATATTTTCATCGCGTTGGTCTGGATACATAACAGAGAAACACCCTCTTGATGGAGGTAAACTCGATCGGTTTGTTAGTTGTGAGCAGTTTCAATCCGAGAGTGGTGAGGACGACGCTAGGAAGTGCTTTGAGTTGGGCTATAGTCAACTCGTTCTGCAATTGGAAAATAATGGTCAGAAGGTGATCACGCTTGCTCAAATACCTGAGTTTCCTTTTAGATCTCAAGAAGAAATTTATAAGATTTCAAGCATCAGTGAACTTCCAAAGGTCAACTACACAAAATACAAAACTCAAAACTCCTTTATGGAATCCTTAGCCGAAAAAGGTATTGTTCGCAATTATCAAGAATTGTGGAAGGGGGTTTGTCAAAACGATAATGATTGCGCGGCCGTTCAGGAAGAGCATCTTGTTTTTAAGGATCACAATCACGCGTCAGGCTACCTTGCTCGTAGATTGATTCCAGTGATTGCAGAGATTCTGCATGAATAGAGTTGATGTGCTGCTGACTTTGTATCAGGAGGGAATTCAGAATTACTTGGGAGCTTAGCGGGGCTGCCAAATTGAAAGGTCTCGCTGTAGAAGGAGTTCCAATTTTCCGATCGAGTCCCGCAAGTGCTCAAACACCTCTTGTTCAGCATGCGTTTGCTCTTTCTTAAAGCGGCGTTCCTGCCAGGCACCTGCGATTAACTGACCAAACTGAGCGTTTTTTCGGTATCTGTCTGCGGTATTTTGTTTCTCGAACCAGGCTTCGTGGTGGAAAGTCGGATCTACTTCTAAAAATGTGAGAATTTCATGTAGTTCTGATGAGATATCTTTTGACCAATCTTCGAAAATAGTCACATAGCATCTATCACGAGGAATCACCTCAAATAGGTTGGAAAGCATCAGAGCATAGTCACTGCGCCGAATTATGTGAGGAAAGCCGTCCGGTGTAGGAGAGTCATTAGCCGGCGTGTTGAAGTACTCATTGAAGCTGGTGTACCCATACTTTCCTTGATAATAATTCTTCCAAAATATTGAAACGGCACGCTTAACTGGGTTTCTCAAAGAAATGAGAAACTTTGAGTCAGGCAACACGGCATTGATGCGTTTTAGGGATCTATCTGACAAAGGATCAATATAATTACCAGAGGCGGTGTATATCCCACCTTCCAGGTACAGAGGTGTTGATTCCCCTCGAATTTTCACGCCACCTGCCTGCTCAAAGCTTTTTGAGTAGTGAGAAATGCCTTCGTTAAATTGAGTATCTCGATTGAAAAACTGTAGTTCCTTAACATCCGACATAAAAATGTCAGGGTGGAAGCCTAAGCAGTGATGTAGCATTGATGTGCCGCAACGAGTAGCGCCGAGGATGAGGAAGTTTGGGAGTGTCAAATTGGCTTACTCTCAATAAAGAAATTCAAACTTTTTTATTCCTAGTGGCGGCGCAGCGACGCATAATGAAAGCCATCCAGCCTGACACTTGGCTCTGGCCCGAACAATACGAGTCTATGCCAAGGTATTTTCATTCCGAACCAGCTTTGTATAGTCAGGGTGAGTGAAGAAATGGTGGTCATATATTTTGTGACCCCGAACAGATGGGTCATCAAGATTCTGCCAATACATCGCTGGTTTTAGCTTCTTATCAGCGTTTTCTTCATTGTATTCTGCTATGGCACGAAGTACACCAACATCATCGATAGATCCAATGTCATCCATATAACACAAAATACGAGGTAAACATTTCTGCGGATCAGATTCGAAAATCTTGAGTGCTTGCGCGGTTGAAGAATAATAGTCAAGATCAAAGATCACCGCACCAAGAGGTGAAGGTATCTCTGTAAGAAACTTCGAAACGGTCTCTTTTACATCACCGAGAACCAAGGTTGACCTTCGAAGCTTTTTCTTTAATGCATCAACATCCATGTCGTACCAACCGTCTGTCCACTTCCATGGCGTATCCCGATAATCTGTAGGTTGTGGCAAACCCTTACCTGTATCAAAACCATAAATGTCAAATTTGATCGGATGTCGAGCTTCCAGATAGTCGCAAATCTTCTCCAATTCTATCAAGCCGGTTCCAGCTGCAACTCCAAATTCGACAATTGTAAGACGATCATGACCTAAGGGGATTGCTTCATCTACTGCGCGCTTGACGCATGCGAGATAGTGATCGCGTGAAAATCCTCTGATTCTGCTGAGGATCTTGCGGCCTATATAGTACCTTGCAGGGTATTTATAGAGCTAAAAAGCGAGAGCATTTTCATTGACGTTACAATCTAAACACGTAACTTATTGTGCCACATTTTCAATAGGGTTGAAACGGAGCGCCAGTGACGCAACGATTAACAGGTCCGGAGTTCTCTTAAGTCGTGAGTCCAGTTTCTATCAAATTGCACTGCGGTTTTTATCGCATCTTGTGGGCAAAGAATAATAGAAATAGGGTTGAGTGCAGCGACCCGATTTCTTAGGGCAGTTTAGAATAGCGATTTATCTGGTCTAGTGATTTTCCCTCTGTGGTGGTGCTCTCAGAACCCGAATTATTTTACCCTGTTTATTACTTTCTATTCTAAAGGATTTCTTGTGGTTCCCGGATCCATGGGTCAGAAGGGACTGGCTTTAATTTATAAGTAATTTTACTAATAAAATTTCTGGAACCTTGTTGGTGGCTGGCAAACTGCCTGCTCTAGGCTACAGCTGATTGGCAATTGCGTTAACAGGCGCCACCTTTTTCTGAGAATACTTGACTAATCCATAGTATCATCCGCTTTTTTGGAGGTATGTATAACTAAGATTTCATCTTATTCAACTTCTGTGTTAAATCGATCAGTCCAAATTGTAATAGGATCAGCTTTAATGTTGCTACGCCTAAATCTCATTTCTATATTTTTGCTGTTCGGTTCGGTAGCGTTTGGCGATGAGTTGTCCGACTATAGGCTGGGTTCGGGAGATAAAATTTCGATTCAAGTATACGGAGAAGAAGATCTCAGCCTAGAGATAGGATTGAGTGATGTAGGTACGTTCGCCTATCCGTTTTTGGGCGACATATTTGCGTTGGGCAAAACTCCCGATGAGGTCCGGTCTCAGATTATTGCAGGACTCAAAGGAGATTACCTGATTGACCCGAAAGTTAACGTCTCGATTGTCGAGTATCGGAGTTTCTTTATTGACGGAGAAGTCTCTAAGCCTGGCGGGTACCCTTATCTCCCTGGTCTGTCGTTACAAAAAGCAATTGCTCTAGCCGGCGGCTTTACGGAGAGGGCTTCGAGAAGCAAAATTAAAGTGATTAGAGAGGTCTCGGGTAAAACAGAAATTTTGGGCCTTGAGGATTCAGTTTCACCGGGCGACATAGTGACTGTAGAACAGAGTTTCTTTTGATGAATGATATGAATATTCCAGGCCAATTGTCACCTGGCTCATCTGTCAGGACAGATGAAAGCCTTGATCCCGATATCCTTTTTTACGTAAAGGTAGTTGACACTAACAAGTATAAAATTCTCGGGTTGGTCGGATTTATTTCTGTTGTCGCCTATTTTTTTACTCTCCTCATGACCCCGGTTTATCGGTCGACTGCGACGCTTCTCATTGAGGCCAATGAAGCAAATGTTGTCTCCATTGAACAGGTGTATGGGCTCGGTGCTGGCGGATCAGAATATTACAAGACTCAGTTTGAAATTCTAAACTCGAGACGTTTGGCTGAAGATGTCGTTTCTAAGTTGGCTTTGGACACGGTGGAGGAGTTTTACGAGGCACGAAGTATATATCGCCAACTTCGTAATTTGATTGAAAAACCACAAGAGCTGACTACGGACTTAAAAAAGCTAAGGGCATTAAGCTATTTTCGGGAAAATCTCACCATTGAACCAATGCTGGGCACGCAATTGGTTGAAATTAGTTTTGACTCACAAGATCCTGAGCTAGCTGCAAGAATCGCAAATGCGCTAGGTGATGCCTATATCGATAACTACCTAGAAAGTAAATTTGACTTGACTCAAAAAGCGGCAGATTGGCTTACCGGTAGACTCTCTGGGCTGCGAGGTAACCTCGAAGGGTCGGAGAGGAGGCTCCAAGAGTTCTTAAAACGTGAGAATCTTGTCGATGTTCAAGGTGTCAACACATTAACGGCTCGTGAGTTGGATGAATTGACCCGTAAGTTGGTGGGAGCCAGAAAGGTTACTGCTGAGGCTAAGAATCTCCTCGATCAAGTGGGCGGTCGAGTTGAATCTAGGTTTGACCCTGCATGGGAGCGAATCCAGTTCGTAACAAGTGATCCACTTGTTCGCGAACTTAAAAAAGAACAGGTCAAAGCATCTCAAAATTTGGTCAACCTCTCTCAACGGTATGGTCCTAAGCATCCAAAACTCCTTGCCGCTAAGTCAATTTTGGATACAGCAACATCGAACTATCAAAGCAGGGTTCTGGTTGTTATTCGTTCTTTGGGAAATAATTACCAAAACGCCCAGTCAGAGGAGCAGTCTTTTGAACAAGAGTTAAATAGAGCTAAAGGTAATATCCAGCGCATTGGGGACAAAACGTATCAATTAAGTGAATTAAGGAGAGAAGTTGAGGCCAACCAACAACTCTACAACCTGTTTTTCACTCGATTTAAGGAGACGGATCAGGCAGCCTTTGAATCGGCAAATGCTCGCTTTGTAGATCGAGCTGTGCGTCGAGGGTCGCCAGTCAAGCCCAGGACAACCCTAATCGTGGCTATTGCAGGAGTTCTTGCCGGGCTAGTGGGTGTGGTGCTGTCTTTTCTAGTTGCGGGCCTTTCCAATACATTTCGTAGTGATGCAGATGTAGAAGCACGGCTCGGTATATCTGTCCTTGGCATGGTACCGCTTATCGATAAAAAGTTGATCAAAGAAGAGTTGCAGATCTCTGCTTTCAACGACAAGAAGCTGCATGGATTTTCTGAGGCGGTACGTACTGTTCGAACTGGCATAGTTCTAGGTAGCGTAGAGCAATCAATTAAAATTATGGCTGTAACGTCTTCAGTGCCGGGAGAGGGTAAAACAACTTTGTCGACCAATCTTGCCCTGGCCTTTGGTCAAATGGAGCGAGTGTTGCTCGTCGATGCTGATATGCGACGCCCTTCAGTTGCGAAAGTAACCGGCTTGCCCCTCAACTCAAAGGGACTGTCAGATGTTGTCGCTGGGCTCGCAACATTGGATGAAAGTATCGTGGAGCTTAAAGAGTTCGGGATTGATGTATTACCTGCAGGTACGATTCCTCCCAACCCACTGGAATTGTTATCAGCTGCTGCCTTCAAAAACTTATTATTAGAGCTCGGTGAGCGTTATGATCGTGTGATTGTTGATACCGCACCCACCCAGGCAGTGAGCGACTCATTAGTCTTATCACGTTTGGTGGAAACCATGATCTATGTGATTCGTGCAGACGAAACCAATGTTGATGTGGTGCGAAGTGGACTCAAACGACTGAAGCAAGTGGACGCACCTTTGCTGGGCGTAGTGCTTAACCGGTTCGATGCCAAATCTGCCAGTCGCTACGGATATCGAGCAAAAGGCTACTACGACTATTATGGCTATGGTTACTCATCCCAGGGCTACGGCAACGATTCTTGAACAATTTGCGGTCAGCGTACAAAAAATAGCAAATTTGATTGCGAATTCTTGCAAATAGACAAGGATTTTGCTGGTCTGCAACATAGTGTTTCGATAAGCTTGCGGTTTCTGAAGGGAGATTAGAATAAATGTCGGCGCGGATAGTCCAAACTAGTCTATGTCTAATATGTGTTGTGGCGTCCAATAGCCTCTTCGCTGGAGTGCAACCCGCCGCAATTGATGCCGGTCCATTTAAGGTCATTCCTCAGATCACAACAAAACTGAGCCATAATGACAATATCTTCAATCAACCGGATCAAGAAGTAAGCTCTCAAATTATCTCTCTAAATCCAAGCGTACAGTTCCTCGCTCAAAAAGATGCCAATAGCTACTCGCTTACCTACGCAGGTGACTATGCACTTTATTTCGATAGTGGCGACGATAACTATTCTGACCACAATTTTAATGCGGATGCCTTTCTTGATTTAGGGACACGTAACGATGTGAGCCTTTCAGCTGGACTAAAAAAGGGTCATGACAATCGTGGAACCGGAAGTTCGGAAGGTAGTGCTGCGTTGACCCGAGGAGCTCCGGATGAATTTGATGAAGTTTCTACCGTTGTTGGGTGGGACTTTGGTGCGAAGGACGCAAGGTTTGGCGCCAGCCTCTCAGCGGATTATGCGGATATTGAATATCAAAATAATCGGCTTGAAACCCAATTTCGAGATCGTAGCGACCTAGGTTACAAACTCCGTGTCTCCGGCAAAGTACAACCCAAAACCAGCCTATTTGTTGAATATGGTGGTTCAGATGTCGAGTACGACACTTTACCTATAAACGGAATAACTCTGGACAGTGATCAACAACAGGTGAGTGTTGGAGTAGAATGGCAAGTAACAGGGAAGACTTCTGGTTCTGTTAAGTTTGGTCAGACGGATAAGAATTTCGATGCGGCCTCTAGGGGCGATGGAACTAATAGTAGCTGGGAAGCCGAAGTGAATTGGGCGCCTAGAACCTATGCCAATATTTACTTCACAACTACTCGGGGAATTCGGGAAACTAACGGCACTGGTAGTTTTATTGATGCGCGGGACTACTCAGTTTCCTGGGTTCATGATTGGTCAAGTTATCTCCATACCACGGTATCAGCATCAAAAGGTATGGATGAGTACGAGGGCGATCCTCGAGAAGATGACCGTGATGACTACTCCATGCGAGTCGGTTACGACTTTAGGCGCTGGCTCTCAGTCGACATTGGCTACTCCTATCAAGATCGAGATTCCAATGACGATACGTTTGATTATGACAAGTCGAGTATTTTCCTATCGATGGACCTAGCTCTCTAGGTCGTATCTGGTTCAAGTGAAGCCGGCAACTGCTGAACTTCCAATCGCTGCGCTCTTGGTTTTGATTAGCGCAGGATCTCTCGCGATGGCAACTCTAATAGGCATTGCAGACGGTTATGGTCGGCAGGTTGAAGCAGACTTGCATCGATGGCGAACTGAATATCTGACCGATGAGAGCTTTCAAACTACTCTTGCAACAAACCAGCTTAGTATTAAGTTGGATCGTCTCAATCCTGTCTACCACAAGCAGGCTGGACACCTTTTTCAGCAGTGTCTCGCCAGTGGCGCTAAGTGTTCCCTTGATAAAACAACCGCTCAAGGGTTAGCCCGCGATGCGTTCACACAATCAATAAAGCTTGGTTCTGACAATGACGAGGCGCGAATTCGCTATCTGTTATTGCGTCGCGATCAGGGTGATTTGTCAGCGGATTTTCAACAAGAATATTCCTTGCTTCTTAGGCGTCCACTGACTGGCGTGCCCGAACGTATCCTATTTGTACAATTGACCACCAGCGTGTGGCCGATTCTGGATACAGCATCCCAAAAAATCGCGGTCAATCACGTTCATGCTGCTTTACTGAGTGACATTAAAGTCGTCAATCAAAATGCTCGGATAGCAGTTGAACGCAATACTCCCTTGTTAGGGGCTAGTTTCGCCTACATGAGCTTCGATTTCATATTGGCTAATCCGGGTAAAACCGCATTCAGGTTGGTATTTTCCCTGTGGAAGTATTGGGATGCTCAAACGAAGGTTGATTTGGCTATCCAACTTTCGTCTTGGGCTGAAACGGGATATGGCGGCGAGATATTTTCAGCGGCACAAGCTAACAACAGGACGCTCCTAGCGTGTCCACTTCTACCAACATCTCATCGGTTTCAGCGGTTTTGCACAGATAAACGTCTCAAAAAGGTGCGTGAGTCATACAAATAATAAAGTTTGCTTTTTTGGCTTCTATTGACTACCCGTGTCCATTAGAATGGCTACAGAATTCTAATCCCGAGATGATGCTGATCCATGAATATTCCATTTGCAAAATTAGCGCTTTCCGCTGCCATTCTTCATGCAGCAGTTGCCTCCGCCGATATCCAAACGGACATGGGCAACAAAGCTTTGTCGATGGTTCAGGTCATGCAAAATGCCCAGGGCGAAGGTAAGGCTGTCAGCCAGATTGTCTCGGAAATGATCGCGTTTAACCCGTCGTTATCGAGTGCAATTGTCACGTCCGCAGTAGTGCTGGATCCAGGTAGCCTAGAGCAAATTATACAAGCAGCGATCGCGGCAGGTGCGGATCCTTCAGTGGTTGTTACCTCTGCACTGGTTGCTGGGGATGGCATTGATGCTGATCTAGTCATTGCAGCGGCTGTTTCGGCAGCACCTGAAGCGAGTGAGAGTATCATCAACGCAGCGGTAAGCGTGTTACCAAGTACAGCAGCTGGCCCGACTGCTATCGCTGCAGCCATTGCATCCCCGGTCGCAACTCGCTCGGCGTCTGCTCAGGGTGGCGGTGCAGGTGCAAGCGCCCAGGAAGTGCAGAATACTTTAAGTCAGATCGCTGCAGCTCAGGCGGTAATTCAACAAGTCCAAGATCAACTTACTGCGGCCGGAGTGACTGGTGGTGATGTTGTAACTTCAATTAACACCCTGTCTGCTAATTTAACAGCATCACAGTCAAATCTATCGAATGCGAATGCAAGCCTGAAAACAGCCCAGGATGCGCTAGCGAACATTCAAAATACATTAGCAGCAGCTGATGCTGCAAAAACCGCCGCGCAAGCGGCAGCAGCGCAAGCAGTAGCTGCATTAGCACAAAAAGATGCAGCAGCAGCGGCAGCCGCAGCGGCAGCAAACCAGAAGGATTTGGCTGCTCAAGAAGCTGCTGCAAAAGCAGCGGCGCAAGCAGTCGCAAAAGCCGCGGCAGCAGAAAAAGCCACTGCGTTAGCTTCTACATCTGCTGCTCGTTTGGCCGCTGAGACTGCGCAAGCGGAAGCGGCGGTAGCGAAGGCTGAATTACAATCTAAAGCCGCTGGCGAAGCGCTCGCAAAAGCAGCAATTGAAAGTAATTCAGCTGCATCAACAGCAGCTGCTCAAGCATCTACTCAAGCTACGACGGCTGCAAAAGCATCTGCAACGGCGACTAAAACAGCGTTAACCGAAGCTGTGGCATTAGCCGTTGGTGGTGATAAGACTCAAGCTGCAGCGAAGATTGCGGCAGCTAAAACAGATGCACAAGCTGCTCTTGTAGCAGCTACAGCAGCCAAAGCGGCAGCGACAGCCAAAGTGCAAGCGGTAACGGCTGAGAAGACTGCAGCCCAGGCTGTGATCGCGCAAAACGGCACCGCTGATCAGGTTCAGGCTCAAGTGACGACCGCAAAATCAACATCATCAGCAGCAACGGCAGACGTTACTGCTAAAACTCAGCAGAAAAACTCGGCTGATACGGCTCTTGCTGCTGCCAAAGCTGCTTTGGCAGCAGCAGGTGGCACAATCGCTGCTGCACCAGTAAATGCACTTGGTTTGACAGTTGCGGAACTACAACAAAGAGTTTCTGTCGCCCAGGCGAACGTTGATGCTGCGGCTACCACTCTAGCAGCAGCCCAAGCATCGAAACAGGCAGCTGCAGACGCGCTACAAGCGACGCTTACAAGACAACAGCAGGTCATTCAAGCAAATGCATCTATCGAGGCGATCGCAAAGATTGAAGCAGATGTTCAGGCGGCGCTTGATCGTGCTGCACAGGCAGAGCTTAAAGTGAGTCAGACGGTGACGTTGCTCGAGACTGCAGAAAATAGTCTGGATGATGTAACCGCATTGCAGCAAACACAGGCTGATGCTGAAGCCCGCGAAACAGAACTGAATGATATTGCATCTCAGGCATCTGCTGCTGAGACTGCAGCTGCAGACCGAGCGGCTGAACTCGCGCTACTTGCTCAGGCGGCAGCTGATCGTGCCGCACAGAACAATGCAGATGCTGCCACCCAGGAAGCTGCAGAAGCAGAAGCGTTAGCGCTAGCTCAGCAACAGGCAGCTGCAGAAGACCTTGCGCTTCAAGCATCACGAGATGCAGAAGCGGCTGCAGCAATTGCGGATCAGCAGAGAGACGACGCAGCGGATGCAGAAGCCGCAGCAGAAGCAGCGCTTGCGCTCGCAGAGGCTGATTCTGCTGCGGCTGCGGCAGCAGCAGATCAGGCTGCAGCAGAACAAGCGGCAGCAGAACAGGCAGTTGCTGACGCAACTGATGCCATCGATAACATCGATGAAATCATCGCGAGTGCTTCTGGCAGCACTACTGGTTAAAGACTATTCGGTTTGACGCAAAGCCCGGTTTAGCCGGGCCTTTTTTGGAAAATATGTAGACTGGGATGTCTATTTGGCTTCCTAGACGAACCTCTTAAAAGGCGTTTTTACTGAATAGCACGAAGACTGTCCGGATGATGATCTGGATATCGAGCCAGATCGACCAGTTATTGATGTACGCTAGATCGTATTGAACTCTGGTGGCCATTTTCTCAAGAGTGTCCGTACGACCTCTGTAGCCATTCACTTGGGCTAGGCCTGTCAAACCCGGTTTGATTCTATGCCGAGTCATGTAAGCCTCAATCTTACTGCTGTACTGCTTGTTGTGGGCAAGAGCATGGGGTCTCGGCCCAACCAGAGACATGGAACCAGCGAGCACATTAAACAGCTGTGGCAGTTCATCTACGCTAGATTTTCTTAAGAACGAACCGATTACAGTCAGTCTTTTATCGTTTTTGGTTGCCTGAGTGACATTTCCATCAGCCTCTTCGTGGACCTTCATGCTGCGGAATTTCCAGACATTAAAAATGGCACCATCAAACCCATGACGTTTTTGTTTGAAGAGGACAGGGCCTCTTGAGGTTAAGCTGATCGCTAGAGCTGCTGAGAGCAAAACCGGCGAGAGCACAAGAATGGCAGTTGCAGCGACACCTCTGTCAAACATCGACTTTGCGAAAGCATTGGAGCCAATCAGAGGGGTTTCTGAAAGGCAAATAAGGGGCACGCCAGCAATTTCTCGCACGGAATGATTGAGGAGGTTAACGCCAAAGATGTCAGGCGCCCAGATTATGTCGACATTCTGATCTACGAGTTTGAGATAAATGGGTTTGATCAGTTCTGCCTGTTGCATGGGTAATGCGATGTACAGTCTTCGTATATCCATGGATTGAATCACATTTTCAAGTGTGTCTAGCGTCCCAAGGATTGATACACCGGTGGATTCTTCCCAATCATCAGAGAGTTGCTGGTTACTCTCAATCACGCCAACAATTTTGTCTGGTACCCAGCTGTTTCCATTGATGTGATTGACCAGGTGTTTGCCCAGTTCCCCACCACCGATCACAATGGAAAGGATTTCCTCTTTGACAATTCTTGATTGTATAAAGTGAATGATGCGATAGGTCATGACTTGAACGAGAAAGCCAGTGACCGCCCAGGTTAAAATAACTTCTCTGCTAAATCGCTCCGAGGTTTTGGTCAAAAATCCGATCATGATGAGCGCCATTAAGACAAGCACCCAACTCTTGGATAGTGCCCACATGTATCCCAAAATACTTTTTTGTCGTGTGTAAAGTCCCATGCCACTGTAAATCAAGGCCATAAGGAGAACCACACAAACGGCAAGTTCTGGATAGGGAGAGTCAAACCGTCCATTTTTTAGATACGCGTGGAGTATCAACATGAGTGTGACGAAAACTTGATCGAGCAATATTTGTAGGAGTCGCGCGGAAGACTTGTGGTTCTGCACAAGTCTTCTATTTGAGGTTTGGATACTCTTATGTACGGTTGTATCTGTCATGAACTTAATAAGTTAAAGGAGAAAGGCAATGGTGAGCGGGGTAAGTCTAGTAGCTTGCCCTTCATGAAGCCAGTCGCCCAGGGATTCTTACTACTCTTTAATGACATTTCTCCGTAGACTTTAGTCTCTACAGAACGCTGAAGTTGCCTAGTTGCCCACATCACATTCAAATACAGTGGAGAAGAACCTATTCGTCGCCTTTCTAGTCTTGCTTGTTTGGCTGCCTCTACCCTTTGGCGCGAATCGTCCCATGTATTGGGCACCGGCTGTAGTTGGTTTTGGGCTGGTTACCATCGGCTGGTTGGTCCTCTGGATGCAAAGTCGAGTCATGGTCTCGTCTGCATTTAAAAAAGCCCGGTGGGTCTGGTGCTTAGCAGTCTACTTCCTGCTGTACTTAGTGCTTCAGTCAGGTGGATGGATTCTTGGGCTGCAGAGCATTGAGCCTCATGCGACCTGGTCCCAGTTAATCAAGTCATGGATGATGTTTCAGGTCTTTGGTTTGACGACACTGCTCGTCACCAGCCACAAACGCGTTAGAAGCCTGGCCTGGACCTTATTGTTAGCGGGGACGTTTCAAGCAGTTTATGGTTCCATTATCACGCTCACCGATACAGATATGATTTGGTGGCGGCCTAAGGAATACTATCGAGACGTTGCCACTGGGACATTTATCAACCGAAATCATCTGGCAGGTTATCTCGAGATGACCCTGGCGATTGGCATTGGGCTTATGATTGCAAGTCTGGACCAATCCACAGCTAGTACGTGGCGTGAACGAACACGCAGAATTGTCGCGACTTTGCTGGGTCCAAAATTACGAATTCGTGTGTGCCTGGCCTTGATGGTGATTGGCCTAATTCTGACGCGCTCTCGGATGGGCAATACAGCTTTTTTTGCGTCGATGCTGGCCGCTGGTTTCATTGGGTTGATCTTGTTCCGCCGATCGGGAAAAGGCGTCCTGACGTTGTTTGGCAGTTTAATCGTTATCGATATTTTTCTGATGGGTGCTTTTTTTGGATTAGATAAAGTGCAGGATCGATTGTTGGAATCTAGTACTGAGGAGCAGCGGTTTGAGGCTGCAAGGTTGACCTTTGAGATTTTCAAAGATCACTTATGGACGGGGACTGGATTCGGTTCGTTCTACAGCGCATTTGTCGAATACAGAACTGAGAGCATTACGCTTTACTATGATCATGCCCACAATGATTACGCAGAGTTTGCGTCTGAACTTGGTATTCTGGGTCTTTGGCCCCTGGCTGCCATCTGGATAATGTCTTTTTATTGGGCGATCCGAGTCCAAATTGAACGTAAGTCTCAGCTCATGAAAGCCATGGGCTTCTCCTCAACCATGGCTATGATTGCCATTGGCATCCATTCCACCACAGATTTTAATTTGCAGATCAGTTCTAACGCTGCCACGTTTATGGTGATCCTGGCATTACCTTATGTGGCTTATTGTGTTGATCGTCGTGAAGTGTCGAGTCCGAGAAAGAAGAGTATGTCGTCAAGCCGAAATGTCGAAGCTGTAGACAAATCCAGGTCCACCTAAGTAGATCCCGCCATCAACGTTGCAGCACACCCCATCGGCGTATACCCGGGCGCTGGTCACATCTTCCGCTCTAACATCAACTGTCTGGCTAATGGGTGTATGGCCATGAACCAGGACATTACCGCCATACATTTTTAGTAGCTGAGCAGCCTGTTTTTGGCCGGTAATACTCGACTCAAACCCACCTCGTTGAGAAAACTCCGGCAGCATATTGAACCATCGATCGACATCCTCTGACTGTATGAGATTTTGAAAATACTGATTCACCTGCTCTATTGAGAATCCATAATTGACGTAAGATACATTGTCGCTATGTATAAAGAGCCGGTCGCCGACGAGCACCATTGCAGGCCTACTGGTTAGCCAGGTGATATGCTTTGCTGTGATGTGTCCCATCTCGATTTCTTGGCCACCCCAACGGACCCATTGCTGCCATAGTCTTGGCCCATGATCCGGGTGATCCATAAATCGATGGGCGGCCAGGAACATCATTTCATGATTGCCGAGAATACAATCCACCACACCACCGGTGGCAGCGGCTTGTTCAGCAAGCTTTAAGGTGAGATCGATACAGGCAACAGCTTCGGTGCCACGATCAAATATGTCTCCAATGAGCCAGAGTTGATCTGTACCTCCCAGCCACTGCTCGTCCTCATTCATTAAATGATTCTGAATCAATAGATCGCGATAAGGTTGATAGTACCCGTGAAGGTCGCCAATAACGTGGGCGCGCATAAGTGTTAGCTTGATTCGAAGGAAGCGCAGTATGCCATAGACTGGTTCGCCATCGAGAGTGCTAGTGGGGAGATTTTTCAGACTTTCAGTTATTATCTGCCTTTATCGAATTGCAGGCGTTGGTCGATGTTGAAGTTAGTGTGTGCTGTATTAGGTATCTTTTTGGTAACGGCCTGTGGAGGCGGTGGAGGAGGTGGCGGCGATAGTGCACCGGCTCCCGCGCCGGCTAGCCAGGCCGTTGCTGATACCGCATCAACAACCGAAGAAACCTCGGTCACGGTGAACCCTACCGCTAACGACATCAACATCACAGCCAGTACCATCACAGTCTCTTCTAATCCAACCAATGGCACGGCAACTCTATCGGGCACATCAGTGTTGTATCAGCCTAATGTTGATTTTGCTGGGAGTGATTCTTTTCAATATCAGGTGAGTGGGACCGATAGTGTGACCCGCACGGGCACTGTGACCGTTACAGTGAGTGGCGTAAATGATGCGCCTGTGGCCGTTGCTGATGATTTTACAGTCACCGAGGACACGCCCACGGATTTACTATTGATCAGCAATGATTCGGATATCGATTCAGCTCTGACGACCGTCAATCTTGTTAGCATTCCAGCAAGCGGCACTTTGGCAGTTAATGGCACTCAAGTGACCTATACACCCGCTCAGGATTTTTCAGGTACCGTTAGATTTGATTATTCCGTCTCTGATGCAGAAGGTGCAACGAGTAATACCGTGTCCGTGGGCATTACAGTTGAAGCTGTCACTACGACCCTAATGATGTCGTCAGCCGTCACCATTCCCGCTGAAAATTACACAGCTACCAACAACGCGGAGCTAGGTGCTACGGCTCTCGTCTCTCCCCTGCAATCATTTGAGATTCCACCGAATACAGTGTCGTTTCTGGTTGCACTTCAGGGCGCAGATGCTGGAACCGGAAGCGGGCAGCTCTTCATCGCCGAGTTGATATCTCCATCGGGTACATCTCTCGTGCCATTTCAGCGCGGCGTCAATTTTTGTGATGGCGGGATGTGCACCACATTAGTACCAAGAAATGATAACTTCACCGCAGAAGCGGGCACCTGGCAGATGTCTGTGGGAAGTCTGGATGGTAATCTGGCTAATGTCGATTTTGCGAATCTCACCCTCAACATTTCCATGCGGGTTGGGCCAACGCCGGACCTCACTTTGGCGTCTCCTGCTCAATTGAACATCAAACCTTTTGTCTCTGCTACCACGCCGACTCAAGCCAATATGCAGCTGATTCTGGATCAGCTGATTGGGTTTGGCGCGGCAAATGGCATCATTATGAATATTGCGCCTTTCACTGTGCTGGCCGACGCACGTTTTAATATGGTGCCGGGTAATTTTCAGGATCCTCTGACTAATGAACTGGTGGCGATGGGTGATCCCACCCAGGTGAATCTATTTTTCGTGGAGTCCTTTTCGGGTGCTGGTGGCGGTTCTTTACTGGGTCTGGCTGGCGGTATCCCTGGGCCCCAGGGTCTGGTCAGTACTGCCAACGGTGTTCTTGTTAATGCTACTGCAACCTTTACGGCTGTTAACCTGCCGTTTTGGGCTAGAACCACCGCAGAAATTGCATTCCATGAGATGGGGCACTATCTCGGCTTGTATCACACCACGGAGCAAACCCTAAACGCCTTTGATGTGCTCACTGACACGCCCGAATGTACCGATACCAACGCAAATCTGGTGGCGGAGGTGGATGAATGTGCGGATGGCCTAAATCCCATGTTTTGGAATAATGACTTCTTGACTCCGAAGGAAACCTTGACCGCACAACAGCGCCGGGTGTTGTACTACGCGCCTATAGCATTACCTGGCAGTTAACTGCTGAAAGCTGGGCCCGAAGTATGGTCTGAGGTATGGACTGGCAGAATCTCTCCTATGGTCTACTTTTAGATGATAGGGGAGAACTATTATGGGACTACTCAGAGATTTAGTGGATCGAATGCTAACACCGGATTTGGATTCTGGTGCTGGGCGCTCCATCGAAGAAGCCATCCTGATTGAACACGCAAAGCAAATGGATGAGGTGGGCGCATTGGTTGCAGCGGAGCCATCCCTTGACCAGATGGCCAGATCCTTAGAAAAGGATCTAACAGAGATCGACACCTTCAAATCAAATGCCTCGCTGCTCGACCCGTCAGATGACCAGGGCAAGCAAGGCATAAACCTCAGTTAGGCGAACTCACATTCAAATGCCCATGAAACTATCCTGGAATACAGGGTAGTTTTCGTTTGATCGTCGGAAGCTGGGGCAGGGCGTAATTTGCACCAATTCACAGGCAAAAAAATACCCCAACTAGTGAGGTATTTGAT
>TARA_R110002072_G_scaffold240223_2_pt1 | contig 109920 bp, 99 predicted proteins | sample TARA_R110002072 | Tara Oceans TARA_R110002072 (sample SAMEA4397118) | marine metagenome | biome: Polar Biome; feature: [SRF] surface water layer (ENVO:00010504); material: water (ENVO:00002006), including particulate matter (ENVO:01000060) such as... | depth 5 m
ACGCGCTTGCTCCAGGCGGGCGGCTTCGGCCTGGGCAGCCGCTTGCTCGGCGGCACGGCGACGTTGTTCGGCAGCGGCCAGTTCGGCTTCACGGGCCTGGGCGATGGCGCCATCCAGGCCGGTGGTCAGTGCCGGCGCCTGCGGCATCAGGCTGCGAGCGCGGCTCAGGGCTTTGGTGGCGTTATCCAGATCACCGGCCTGCAGGGCTTTCTGGCCCTGTTGCAGATGGGCTTCGGCGAGTTGGCGCTGGTATTGCTCCAGACGGGTATCGCCGGCGGCGCGTTGCTGCAGGCTGCCAAGCTGGCTTTCGGCGCTGCTCAGGTCGCCGCTGGCCAGGCTCTGATCGAGCTGGCGAAAGGCGCTGACCAGGTCATCCACCGGCAAGTTGGCCGGTTGCTGCGGCGCACTTTGGCAGCCGGCCAGCAGCAGAACCAGGCTCAGGGCAAAACCACGGAAAACGAACGATTTCATGACTGCGCGTCTCGAATTGTGCAAAAAACGCGCAAGTTTACACTGCGCCGCCTGACACAACCAATTTTTCAGGCGGTGCGTCTGGGAAGGGCAAAACTCAGTAGAAACAATGCCGCGGCGCTGACCACGATGGACGGCCCGGCCGGCGTGTCCTGAAACCAGGACAGGCTCAGCCCAGCGCATACCGCGACGATGCCCAGTAGGCTGGCGCCGAACGCCATCTGTTCCGGGGTGCGCGCATGGCGCTGGGCGGCAGCGGCCGGAATGATCAGCAGGGAGGTGATCAGCAGCACGCCGACGATCTTCATCGCCACGGCGATCACCACCGCGATCAACAACATCAGGCTCAGGCGAATTGCCGCCACCGGCAGGCCTTCGACCTTGGCCAGCTCTTCATGCACGGTAATCGCCAGCAACGGCCGCCACAGCAGGGCCAGCAGCACCAGCACCAGGGCGCTGCCGCCGATGATCCAGGCGAGATCAGTGGGGCCGACCGCCAGCAGGTCGCCGAATAGATAGCCCATCAGGTCGATGCGTACATCCTGCATAAAGCTCAGCACCACCAGGCCCAGCGACAAGGTGCTGTGGGCGAGGATGCCGAGCAGAGTGTCGGAGGCCAGCGGCTGGCGGCTTTGCAGGGTCACCAGCAAGACCGCCAGGAGCACGCAGCCGACGGTCACCGCCAGGGTCGGGCTGACGTCGAGCATCAGGCCGAGGGCCACGCCGAGCAACGCGGCATGCGACAGGGTGTCGCCGAAATAAGCCATGCGCCGCCACACCACAAAGGAACCCAGCGGGCCGGCGACTAGCGCCAGGGCGAGGCCGGCGAGCAGGGCGTTGAGCAGAAAATCAGCCATGCTTGCAGCCATCTCCGTGAATATGCGGTTTTACCGGGCCTTTGATGCTCAGGCCCGCAGGTGTTTCGGTAACTACCGCGCCATGCAGATCGTGCTCATGGTCATGGTGGTGGGTGTAGACGGCCAGGCTCTTGGCGTCCTCGCCGAACAGCTCGACAAAGGCCGGATCGAAGCTGACCTGCTCCGGGTGCCCAGAACAGCAGACGTGACGGTTGAGGCAGACCACCTGATCAGTGGTGCTCATCACCAGGTGCAGGTCGTGGGAGACCATCAGCACGCCGCAACCATGGCGATCGCGCAGTTGGGTGATCAAGCGGTACAACTCAGCCTGGCCGGCAACGTCGACGCCCTGTACCGGCTCATCCAGCACCAACAGTTCTGGCTTGCGCAGCAGGGCACGTGCTAGCAGCACGCGCTGCAGTTCGCCGCCGGAGATGCTTTGCAGCGGGCTGTCGATTACCTGTTCCGCGCCCACTTCGGCCAGCGCTGCTTGCACATCCGTGCGGCTGACGCCCGGCACCAGGCGCAGAAAACGCAGCACCGAGAGCGGCAGGGTGGCATCGACATGCAGCTTCTGCGGCATATAGCCGACGCGCAGTTTGGGCTTGCGCCAGACGCTGCCGCTGTCCGGCTTGAGCAGGCCGAGTACAGCGCGCACCAGGGTGGTTTTACCGGCGCCGTTGGGGCCGATCAGGGTGACGATTTCCCCAGGTTTCACGCTGAGCTGTACATCCTGCAGCACATGCTGCCCGGCGAAGGTCACGCCCACTCCGTTGAGGCGGATCAGGGCGTCGCTCATGTCGGCTCCTGGCAGCCCGCGCAGAGGCCGACCACTTCCACTGTCTGGCTTTCCACGGCAAAGCCGACACCGGCCGCGCTGCTGATAATGGCGTCGCTGATCGTGGCCTGTTCCAGCTCGATGGCCGCATTGCAGCTTCGGCAGATCAGGAACTGGCCCTGGTGAGCGTGTTCCGGGTGGCTGCAGCCGACAAAGGCGTTAAGCGAGGCGATGCGGTGCACCAGGCCGTTTTCCAGCAGGAAATCCAGGGCGCGGTACACCGTCGGCGGCGCGGCGCGGCGGCCGTCTTCGTCGCTCAACACGCCGAGAATGTCGTAGGCGCCCAGCGGTTTGTGGCTGGCCCAGACCAGTTCCAGCACGCGTTTACGTAAGGTGGTCAGGCGCAGCCCCTGGCGCGTGCAGATGCTTTCCGCCTCGGCCAGGGCATGGCTGACGCAATGAGAATGGTCGTGTGGGCGTGAGGCCAGGGGCGCTTGAGTCATGGGCAACGACGAATAAGGTGAGAGACGTTATTATATTACCCGTTCCTTCCCGCTTGAGTGCTCTCCGTGTTGCGTCTTTTTCCGGCTTTTGCCCTGTTGTTTATCACTTTTCCCCTGAGTTTCGCGGTTCACGCCGATGTGCGCGTACTGACCAGCATCAAGCCGCTGCAGCTGATTGCCGCTGCTGTGCAGGATGGCGTTGGCCAGCCTGATGTACTGCTGCCGCCTGGCGCTTCACCGCACCACTATGCGCTGCGCCCCTCCGATGTGCGCAGCGTGCGCGAAGCCGACCTGCTGTACTGGATCGGCCCGGATCTGGAAAGCTTCCTGCCGCGCGTGCTGGCTGGCCGCGATAAGCCGAGTGTGGCGGTGCAGGATGTTCCAGGTATGTCCTTGCGTCATTTTGGCGACAGCGATGCGCAACACGCCGAGCATGAGGATGATCACGCAGATCACGCAGATCACGCAGATCACGCAGATCACGCAGATCACGCGCATGCCGCTGACCAGCATGACCACGCCCACCGCCCCGGCAGCCTGGACGCGCACCTCTGGTTGCTGCCGGCCAATGCCCGGGTGATTGCCGGCAAGATCGCCACCGACCTGGCGCAAGCCGACCCGGCCAATGCCGCGCGTTACCAGGCCAATGCCAAGGCATTCGGCGAGCGTCTGGATGCTCTGGATCAGCGCCTGAAAAGTCGCCTGAACGGCCTGGCTGGCAAGCCCTACTTCGTTTTCCACGAAGCCTACGACTACTTCGAGGCAGCCTATGGCCTCAAGCACGCCGGGGTATTCAGTGTGCTCGGCGAGGTGCAGCCCGGTGCCCAGCACGTGGCTGCCATGCGCGAACGCTTGCAGCAGGCCGGCCCGAGTTGTGTGTTCAGCGAGCCGCCGTTTCGCCCGCGCCTGGCGCAAACCCTGACCGCCGGCCTGCCGGTCACCTTGGCTGAGTTAGACGCTATGGGCGGCGCTTTGCCAGTGGATGCTGGCGGCTACGAAGCCCTGCTGGAAAACATGGCGGGCGAATTGGCCGGGTGTCTCGAGGCGCTGTAATCAGCGCCCGGACTTTAGAAGGCGAACGGTAGCGCCAGCTCAACCTGCTGACGCTGGGCCAGGCGGCGCTGGAATTCTGCCGGGTCGTGGATCAGCACTTCTTGGCCGGCGAAGGATTCGGCAGCGATCAGGCGTGACAGCCAGAAGCGCACACAGGCGATGCGCAGCATGGCCGGCCACAGTTCAGCTTCGGCCGCGGTAAAGGGTCGTAAACCAGCGTAGGCGCCTAGCAGTGCCTGCGCGCGCTTGCTGTCGAGGCTGCCGTCATCCCGCGAGCACCAGTCGTTCAGGGCAATCGCCAAGTCATAGAGCATCGGCCCCGAACAGGCGTTGTAGAAGTCGATCACTCCGGCCAGGTGGTTACCGTCGAACAGCACGTTGTCGCGGAACAGGTCGGCATGCAGGTTGGCCTGCGGCAAGGCGAGGATGCGCGGCTTCAGCGTGTGGATCTCCGCCAGTGCATCACGCAGCAGTGGCACCTGTTCATCAGGCAACTTCAGGGCCAGGCTTGGCCCTTCGGCGAGCATCCAGTCCAGCCCCCGATCACTCTTGCGCGGCAGCGGCTGATTGCGCGTGGCCAGGTGGATGCGCGCCAGCAGCGCACCGACTTCCTGACAGTGATGCGGGTTGGCTTCATGTACATGCTTGCCGGCCAGGCGCGGTTGCAGCAGCGCCGGTTTTGCCGCCAGGCTGCGCAGCGCTTCGCCGCTGGTCGTACGCAGGGCGTAGGGCACCGGCAGGCCGGCGTCGTGCAGCACGTCCAGCAGTTCTATAAAGAAGGGCAAGTCGGCGCTTGGGCCGCGCTCGATCAGGGTCAGAACGAATTCGCCCTGCTCCAGGCTGACGAAGAAATTGCTGTTCTCGCTGCCCGCAGCAATGCCCTGGAAGTCGCGCAAGCGACCCAGGCCATAGGGGGCGAGAAACGCCTCGAGCTCGTGACGCTCAAGCGGGGTAAACACCGACATTGCAGAACTGCCTTCTTACCAGCTGAAAATTTCCCAGGCCGGAATCAACATATCCGGGCTGTCCGAGCGGACGAAGTTGCCATCGCTGCCATCGGCGCGTACCAGGAAGTACGGTTTGCCGCCTTTAGGGATGACCTTGACCGCGTAGAGAAAACCGTTGACCCGGTATTCATGGATGGTGCGGTCGCCGTCCTGGCGAATGGTTACATCCGGGTCGGCCGAAACCGGATCTTCGGCGTGGGCGACCAGGGTGGTGAATGCCAGCAGGCTGGCGAGCAACAGGCGATTGAGTGCGCGCATGATAACCTTGTCCCTTTGATTCCAATGGTGCGGCCATTCTACCGCCGCCCCCGCCGAAAAGGTTGATCCTGCTCATGAGCCAAGCCCCTCTCGTTCTGGTTGACGGTTCGTCTTACCTTTACCGTGCCTTCCACGCCCTGCCGCCGCTGACCACCTCCAAGGGCTTGCCCACCGGTGCGGTGAAGGGCGTGCTGAACATGCTCAAGAGCCTGCGCAAGCAGTACCCGAAAAGCCCGTTTGCCGTGGTGTTCGACGCCAAGGGAGGGACCTTCCGCGATGAAATGTTCGCCGAGTACAAGGCCAATCGCCCGTCGATGCCCGATGAGTTGCGCGTCCAGGTCGAGCCGCTGCACGCCAGCGTCAAGGCCATGGGCTACCCGCTGCTGTGTGTCGAGGGCGTTGAGGCCGATGACGTGATCGGCACCCTGGCCCGCCAGTGCGCAGCCGAGGGCCGTGACGTGGTGATCTCCACCGGCGACAAGGACATGGCGCAGCTAGTCTGCCCGCACGTTACGCTGGTCAACACCATGACCGGTAGCGTCTATGACATCGATGGCGTGAAAGCGAAATTCGGTGTCGGTCCTGAGCTGATCATCGACTACCTGGCGCTGATGGGCGATAAGGTCGACAACATTCCCGGCGTGCCAGGCGTGGGCGAGAAGACCGCGCTGGGCTTGCTGGTCGGCGTCGGCGGCGGTCTGGATGTGCTCTACGCCAATCTCGACAAAGTGCCGGAATTGCCGATTCGTGGGGCCAAGACCCTGCCGGCCAAGCTCACCGAGCATAAGGACATGGCGTATCTGTCCTACGCGCTGGCGACCATCAAGCTGGATGTACCGCTGAATATTGCCATCGACTCGCTGCACCCAAGCGAGATGGATGTGCCGGCGCTGATGGAGCTGTACGCCGAGCTGGAACTCAAGACCTGGCGTGATGAACTGCTGCGCAGCAATCCGGCCCCGGCGGTCAAAGCCCCGGTCGCAGCGCCTACCGATGACTTGTTTACTCTGGCTCCTAGCGCCAGTGCCGCCGCTGTAGTCGCGCCAGCTCCAGTGGCCGCTGATGCACCGACTGCCGGGGTGGTTGTTGCCGAGTTGCCCGCCGCGGCAGCGTTGGGCGATTACCAGTGCATCCTCGATCAGGCGCAGTTCGATCAGTGGCTGGAGAAACTGCGCAACGCCGAGCTGATCGCGTTCGACACTGAAACCACCGGCCTGGACGCACAAAAGGCCCAGTTGGTCGGCCTGTCCTTTGCGGTCAAGGCCGGCGAAGCAGCCTATATCCCGGTCGCGCATTCCTATATGGGTGTACCGACCCAGCTCGACCGCGATGCGGTGCTCAAGGCGCTGAAGCCGATCCTGGAAGACCCGAACAAGGCCAAGGTCGGTCAGCACGCCAAGTACGACATCAATATCCTCGCCAATGCCTCGACGCCGATTGCGGTGCAGGGCGTGGCCTTCGACACCATGCTCGAATCCTATGTGCTGGACTCCACCGCCACCCGTCACGATATGGACAGCCTGGCGTTCAAGTACCTGGATCACAGCAATATCCGTTTTGAGGACATCGCCGGCAAAGGCGCCAAGCAGCTGACCTTCGACCAGATCGACCTGGCCCAGGCTGCACCCTATGCCGCCGAAGATGCTGACGTGACCCTGCGTCTGCACCAGCACCTGTGGAGCAAACTGTCGGCCGAGCCGAGCCTGGCCAAGGTGCTGCAGGAAATCGAAATGCCACTGGTGCCGGTGCTGGCGCGTATCGAACGCCAGGGGGCGCTGGTGGATGCCAACCTGCTCGGCCTACAAAGCAACGAATTGGGCGAAAAGCTGGTGGCCCTGGAGCGTCAGGCCTTCGAGATTGCTGGTGAAGAGTTCAATCTGGCCTCGCCCAAGCAGCTCGGGGTGATCCTCTACGAGAAACTCGGTTTGCCGGTGCTTAGCAAAACCGCCAAGGGTCAGGCCTCCACCGCCGAAGCGGTGCTCGCTGAGCTGGCCGAGCAGGACTTCGAGCTGCCCAAGGTCCTGATGCAGTACCGTTCCTTAAGCAAACTGAAAAGTACCTACACCGACCGTCTGCCAGAGCAGATCAACCCGCGCACCGGACGTATCCACACCAGCTACCACCAGGCGGTAGCGGCCACTGGGCGCCTGTCGTCCACCGACCCAAACCTGCAGAACATCCCGATCCGCACTGCTGAAGGTCGGCGTATTCGCCAGGCCTTTGTCGCGCCGAAGGGCTACAAGCTGCTGGCGGCGGACTATTCGCAGATCGAGCTGCGCATCATGGCCCACCTGGCCAAGGACGAAAGCCTGCTGGATGCCTTCCGCCATGGCCGCGATGTGCACAAGGCCACCGCCGCCGAAGTGTTCGGCGTGCCGTTGGAGGAGGTCACCAGTGATCAGCGCCGCAGCGCCAAGGCGATCAACTTCGGTCTGATCTACGGCATGAGCGCGTTCGGCCTGGCTAAGCAGATCGGCTGCGACCGCAAACAGGCGCAGGCCTATATCGATGTGTATTTCGCCCGTTACCCCGGCGTACTGGCTTATATGGAACGCACCCGCGAGCAGGCCTCCGAGCAGGGTTTTGTCGAAACCCTGTTCGGCCGTCGCCTGTACCTGCCGGATATCCACGCGAAGAACCAGGCGCTGCGTAAAGGCGCCGAGCGCACCGCGATCAACGCGCCGATGCAGGGCACGGCGGCGGACATCATCAAGCGTGCGATGGTCACCGTGGATAACTGGCTGAGCGAATCCGGCCTGGATGCCAAAGTCATCCTGCAGGTGCACGACGAACTGGTGCTGGAAGTGCGTGAGGATCTGGTCGAGCAGGTCAGCGAGCAGATCAAGCCGCTGATGGGCAATGCCGCCGCGCTGGATGTGCCGTTGCTGGTGGAAGTGGGTGTGGGCGATAACTGGGATGAAGCCCATTGATTCGCGCGCTGTAATTTGGCTGCAGCGCCCGCATGGCGGGCGCTAAAGGCGTATGAGTATCAATACGGCCCCGCTTATAACTAATTAATTACGCCACGATCCTGAACTTTGCCTCGGCTTAACCACTCAGAGTTTATGAATGGCCTAGACAACCATTCGATGCTCCTTTGTTGTGTTAAGTGTTGGCAGATTCTGGACCCCGCCCTAGCGGTTCGGATGTTGAACCCCGAAACTTCCCTCCCCCATAAGAAGTTTCGGGGTTTTTTTTGCCTGCTAACCCAGGGCTGCTGCCCTTGGCTGCGTCAATCAGGCATCGAGCTCTTCATCATCCGGCAGGGCAAATTCGCCCAGCTGCATCCATTGCGCCAGCACTTCCTGAGCGTCTTCGATGCCAATGCGCTTGGGCGCCGAGAATAATTGGATGCTGACGCGATCACCCCAGCCCTTTTGAATATCCTGGCGAACCTTGAGCAAGGTGTTCTTAGCTGCACCAAAAGCCAGCTTATCGGCCTTGGTCAGCAGGATGTGCATGGGCATTTCGCTGGCAACCGACCAATCCAGCATGAGGATATCGAACTCGGTCAGCGGTTTGCGGATGTCCATCATCAACATCAACCCGCGCAAGCATTCGCGGCTACCTAGGTAGGCTTCCAGGTGTTTCTGCCAGTGCAGTTTCAACGGGATCGGCACCTTGGCATACCCGTAACCCGGCAAGTCGACCAGGCGGCGCTCTTCGTCAAGTTTGAAGAAGTTGAGCAGCTGGGTGCGCCCCGGCGTCTTCGAGGTACGTGCCAGACTGGCGTGGGTAAGGGTGTTCAGCGCGCTGGATTTACCGGCGTTGGAGCGCCCGGCGAAGGCCACTTCATGGCCGAAATCTTCAGGGCACTGGTCAACTTTGGCCGCGCTGATAAGGAAAGTAGCCTGTTGGCACAGACCGATAATGGGGTTTTTGGCTTGCATCTGGGTATCCGTGAGGGCGGGCATAGAGTGGCGTTACAGGCGCGATGCCCTTGCGACATTTGCGCGCAGCCTGCCTGTTGCCGCATAGCGGGCAAGCTGCGTCGTTTCCGTTTCAATGACGCCAGTATATAATGGCGCAGATTTTGTGTGCGCTTTCTCCCGTTTTTGGATAAGTGTTCACGGGAACGATTTAGATCATCTGCCCATAGAAAGCAGTACGTTCCCCTCCCTGATGAGGTTGATCTGATGAAAAAATTGCTGATTGCAGCCAGTGCGTTGATGCTGTCGTTGAGTGCTCAAGCTGCACAGGACCCGGAAGCCGTCTACGCCCGTGCGTGCGGTGTGTGCCATAGCGGCGCCATCCCAACTGCTCCCAAGCGTGGTGATAAAGCTGCATGGGAGCCGCGTCTGGCCAAGGGCATGGATGCGCTGGTACTGAGCGTCACCAATGGTCTAAATGCCATGCCGCCTCGCGGCCTGTGCATGGATTGCTCGGCCGAGGATTACCAAGCGGTCATCAAACTGATGTCCGAGTAGGCCTGGGCACAAACTCTTTTTCTTAGTCGCAAATTGGATTAGCTGATGAACAAAGTACTCGTGAGTCTGCTGTTGACCCTGGGCCTCACTGGCTTCGCACATGCTGCAGGCAATGCTGAAGCTGGCCAGGGTAAGGTGGTTGTGTGTGGTGCGTGCCATGGTGCCGATGGCAACAGTGCTGCACCGAACTTCCCGAAACTGGCTGGGCAAGGCGAGCGCTACTTGCTCAAGCAGCTGAAGGACATCAAATCGGGTGCCCGTCCAATTGTGGAAATGACCGGTTTGCTGGATAACCTGAGTGATCAGGATCTGCAGGACATCTCGGCTTACTTTGCTAGCCAGCAAATGAGCGTGGGCGCCGCTGACCCGAAATTGGTCGCGCGGGGCGGCGAGCTGTTCCGGGGCGGCAAATTGGATGAAGGCATGCCGGCCTGCACTGGCTGCCATTCGCCGAACGGTGCTGGCCTGGACGCCGCCGGTTTCCCGCAACTGGGTGGCCAGCATGCAACCTACATTGCCAAGCAGCTGACGGATTTCCGTGAAGGCAACCGCACCAACGATGGTGACACCATGATCATGCGCTCCATCGCGGCCAAGCTGAGCAACAAGGATATCGAAGCGGTTTCCAGCTTTATCCAAGGTCTGCATTGATTCGCGAATTCTGCGACATGTTGTGATGAAATTAGGGTGGCCCAGGCCACCCTTTTTCATTGTGGGCATCGCTACAATGCACGGAACCCCAGTTTGCTTCGCAGGTCGAACTCCGGTTCGCCATCACGCGCCGTTTATAGCCAAGGAGTAATGCATGCGTAACCTGATCCTCAGTGCCACTCTCGTCACCGCCAGCCTGTTTGGCTTGAGCGCTCATGCCGAGCCAATTGAAGCGGGCAAGCAGTATGTTGAGCTAAGCAATCCAGTACCGGTTGCCAAGCCCGGCAAGATCGAAGTGGTTGAGCTGTTCTGGTACGGCTGTGGCCATTGCTACAAATTTGAAGAAACCATCAACCCATGGATCGACACCCTGCCGGATGACGTCAACTTCGTCCGCATTCCGGCCATGTTCGGTGGCATGTGGAACGTACACGGTCAGATGTTTATCACCCTGGAAGCGATGAAAGCCGAGCACAAGGTGCATGCCGCAGTGTTTGACGCCATCCACGTACAGGGCAAGAAGCTCGCCACCCCGGAAGAAATGGCCGACTTCCTGGCTGCCGAAGGCATCGACAAGGACGCCTTCCTCAAAACCTACAATTCGTTTGGCGTGAAGAGCCAGCTGGAAAAGGCCAAGAAACTCGCCATGGCTTACCAGATCACTGGTGTTCCGGTGATGATCGTCAACGGCAAATACCGTTTTGACATCAGCAGTTCGGGCGGCCCGCAGCAAACCCTGCAAGTGGCGGATCATCTGATCGCCAAAGAACGCGCCGCGCAGTAATCGGCGTGCGCGGATAACGCGTAATGCTCAGGCGCTGGCCGGCCAGACGGGCGATTGACCTGTGCGATCCACAGGTCAATCCGCGTTGTGCGCCAGCCGACGACTGGCCGCAAAATGGCAGCCTGCGGTTGCTCAGTTTCAACATTCAGGTCGGCATCAGCACCCAGCGTTATCACCACTACCTGACACGCAGCTGGCAGCATCTGTTGCCGCATGCCGGGCGCAGCGGCAATCTGCAACGGATTGGCGATTTGCTTGGTGATTTCGACTTGGTCGCGCTTCAGGAGGTCGATGGCGGCAGCCTGCGCTCGGGCTACGTCAATCAGGTCGAGCACCTCGCGCATCTCGGCGCCTTCCCTTACTGGTACCAGCAACTCAACCGTAACCTTGGCCGTTTCGCGCAGCATAGCAACGGTGTGCTCAGTCGTTTGCGTCCCAGTTTGCTGGAAGACCACCCGCTGCCCGGCCCACCCGGCCGCGGCGCGATGTTGCTGCGCATCGGTGAAGGACCGGACGCGATTGCCGTGGTGATGATGCACCTGTCCCTTGGCGCGCGTACTCGTACCCGTCAGCTGGCTTATATCCGCGAACTGCTCAGTGACTATCGGCACATGGTGCTGATGGGCGATATGAACACCCATGCCAATGATTTGCTGCTGCATTCGCCGCTGCGCGACCTTGGCCTGGTTGCTCCGCAGATCGAGGCGACTTTTCCAAGCTGGAGGCCGCAGCGCTGCCTGGACCACATTCTGCTCAGCCCGGAGTTACCCCTGGAGCGCTGTGAAGTGCTGTCGCAGCCTATTTCCGATCACTTGCCCGTGGCCGTGCAAATTCGTTTGCCCACTTCACTCTATGGGCCCGCAACGCCTATGCTGAGTGAGCCTTAAACGTGGACTGCAACCATGACTGACGATGCCCAGCGCTGGAAAAGCAAGTACCTGGAAAGCCTGGAACAACAAGAAAAGCTAGAACGCCGTTGGGATGCCCGGCTCGATCTGCTACGACGTGGCCTGGTGCGCAGTTCGCTGGCCGCCGAAGGCAGTGACAAGTCGGTTGACCAGTGCATGCAGGAGCTGCGCGACATTCTGCGTCGCGATGATATTGACGCCGGTCTGTCGGGGCTGATTCCTCGGCTGGAAAAAGCCGTGCTGGATTCGGAAAAGCGCCGCCAGGATCGCGTCGAACAGAACATCTCCGGCGTCACCAGCCTGACTGATCAATTGCTTGCTCTGGAGCCTCCGCGCGAAGTGCGCAAAGCGCTCAAGCAGTTTGCCAAGCGCATTGAAGAGCGTGCCAGCCAACCGCGTGAGCTGCCGGCACTGCTGAGTGAGTTGAGCAGCCTGCAGCAGCAAGCCTTGGCCGCGCTTGATGACGAGGCTACCCAGGCCCGTCCGGGGTTCCTCCAGCGCTTGTTTGGGGGCAAGGACGCTGCACCCGTTAGCTCCGCCGATAGCGAGCCGGCAACCGCTGATGATGCGCCGCCCGTTGTCCCTGTTCCAAACGCTGTCGCACAGCCTGAGCCTCTTGCGCAGGCGGTTGAACCAATGCTGAAGGCCAGCAGTGAAGCGGCTGCGGTTGTGGCGCCGGTCACGCCAAATCCCGCCCCTACGCCATCACTTGCTGCCGTAACGTCCATCGTCGCCGTGACGCCCGTGTCAGCTATGCCTGCCCAGGCCTCTGGGGACCCGGCGTATGCGCTGCCAGAAATTCCCGAGCCGGGTTACAGCGCTGTAGGGCCGCATATTGGCGATAGCCTGATGGGCTTGCTCGATGAGTTGGACTTGCCGGAGCGTCATCGGCCGCAGGGTGAGGTGTTGCGTCAGCGCGTGCAGGGTGGTTTGAACTGGTATGAGCTGGTGTCGGTGCTGGACGATCTGGCTGTGCTGGTCTTGGCCGTTACTGACAGCGGTCAGCGTGAGTTTGCCAGCTACCTCAAGCAGCTCAATGAGCGTCTGGCATCGTTTCTCAGCACCCTCAGCGAGGCTCACGAGGGCTACAGCGAGTCGGCGGAGAGTGCGCGCACGTTCAATCAGGAGCTGCGCGATCAGGTCAGCGGTTTGCAGGCCAGTGTGCAGGATGCGGTTGATCTACCGACGCTCAAGCAATCTCTGGAAGCTCGTCTGGATGGCTTACTCAGCACGGTCAGCGAGCACCAGAAGCAACGTGATGGCCATGAAGAGGCCGTGGCGCAGCGGTTGCAAAGCCTGACCCAGAAGGTTGCCGATATGGAGCAGGAAGCGCAGAGCTTCCGCGATCACCTCGAAGAGCAGCGGCAGAAAGCCCTGATCGACCCGCTCACCGGCCTACCCAACCGTGCCGGCTGGAGTGAGCGCCTTGAGCTGGAGATGGCACGCTGGAAACGCTATGGCGGCGAGTTGCTGCTGGCGGTACTGGATATTGACCACTTCAAGCGGATCAACGATGGCTACGGTCATCTGGCGGGCGACAAAGTATTGAAGATCATCGCCGGTGAGTTGGCCAAACGTTTGCGCAAGACAGACTTTATTGCCCGTTTTGGCGGTGAGGAATTTGTTCTGCTGATTCCTTCCACCCCGTTAGAGGGCGGTCACCAGCTGTTGCAAACCCTGCTGGATGGCGTGGAGCAGTGCCCTTTTCACTTTCGGGGAGAGCGCGTGACCATCACCCTGTCGGCCGGTCTGACGGCCTTTGCCAGTGGAGAAGACAGCGACAAGGTCTTCGAGCGGGCCGATCAGGCGCTGTATCGCGCCAAGAGCGGCGGGCGCAATCGGGTTGAACTGAACTGAGCCGATTCAGGCCACTGCGTGCAGGTAAGGCTTCCAGCTCTCCGGAATGCTGTCCAACTGCGGGTAGCCAAGGCTGCGCAGGTGTCCGCCCGCAAGTAAGAAAGGCGTATGGCGCAGCGCTTGCGGCACGTCACGCAGTTCCGGTAGCCAGAGGCTGACGTACTGCGCTTCAGGGTCATATTCACGGGCCTGGCGCAGGGCATTGAAGACACGGTTGTGCCGTGGGTCGTTGCCCACGCCGGCCAGGTAGGCCCAGTTACCCCAGTTGCTGGCCGGGTCGTAATCGATCAGATGCTCTTCAAACCAGGCCGCGCCGTGGCGCCAGTCCTGCTGTAAATCATTGATCAGGTAGCTGGCGACCACCTGACGACCGCGATTGGACATAAAGCCGGTGGCGGCCAGTTCGCGCATATTGGCATCCACTAGCGGCATGCCCGTGCGACCGCGTGACCAGTCATGAAAGCGCTGGTCCAGCTGCTGCGGTGCCCGTTCAGTGGCTTTCAGGCCGCCCGCCTTGAACAGTGCGCTGCCATGGCGAAGCAGGGTCCAGCGGAAGAAGTCGCGCCAGAGCATTTCGACCCATAGCCAATAGGTCGAATCATTGCGTTTGAACTGCGCTTCATGCCGACGCAGTTCGGCCACCACGCGGCGTGCCGAGAGGCTGCCGTTGGCCAACCAGGGTGAGAATTTTGAGGAGTACTCACTGCCTATCATGCCGTTGCGCGTGTCTTTGTATTGCCGTACCGCCTGGGTTTTCCACAAGTAGTCGCGTAACCGGCCCAGCGCCGCGGGTTCGCCGCCGGCGAATGGGAACGCACTGGCGGCCACGCTGAGCGGTTCGCCGAGGCCCAGCTGCGACAAGGTCGGCAGCGGCTGCATCAACGCCAGTGCACCATCTGGTAGCACCGGTAAGCGGTCGGGCGCATGGCGCGGTTGGAATACCTGCAGGCGCTCTTCCACTAGGCTGCGGAAGCGGCTGAACACATGTGGCAGCTGATCGACACTGAAGGGGAGTTCATCTGGGCGCAACAGATTGTTGGCGGGCGCCTGTTGCAACGTGACATCGCCGAGTTGTCGGGCGACGCGGGCCACCTGGGCACGTTCGTCTGGCGCGATTTCCTCCAGGGTCAGCACCTGATCCAGATTAAACTGGGCCACCAGTTGCGGGATCACCTGCTCCGCCTCGCCGATTACCAGCAGCAGATGTGAGCCGCGTTGGCGCAATTCACCTTCCAGCGCCACCAGGCTTTCCAGCAGAAAGCGCGCACGATGGACGCCCATGCGGCGCATGCCAAACGCGTTGAGTTGCAGCAGTGCTGGGTCCAGCACATACACCGGTAACAGGCATTCAGCCGTTAGGCCCGCCTGTAAGGCGGGGTGGTCATCAAGGCGTAGATCCTGTTTGAACCACAGCAGTGCGCGCATGGTGCTGGCCTCCTAAGCAATACAAAAACTGTACAAGATATCCATATTTGTACAGCTTCCAGTCTAGCAGCGCCAATTGTGTCTTGCCCGGGCAATAGACCAGCGCGGCAAATCTGCCGGATCAAAGGTCTTTTCTACGCCGACAGCTAACCGCAGGGCGCTGGTTGAGCGTGTGGCTGTGGTGCTCGGTGGCGAATGTGACTCAGCACGACCGCCATGCTTGCTAGGCCCCATGCCTGCGCACAATAAGGCGCGTTCGCATTGCAACGGCAACAGGCCCTAAACTCTGCCGATCAGTTGAGGAGTCACTATGGATATTTTCGGCATCGCTGCGTTGATCTTTCTGGTCACCGATCCCTTCGGCAATATCGCCATCTTTATCGCCGCATTGAAAAACGTACCGGCCAAACGTCGCCTATGGGTTGCAGCACGTGAGTTGCTGTTTGCGCTGGCGTTGTTGCTGCTGTTTCTTACCTTTGGTGACAAAGTGCTCAGCGCGCTGGGGCTGTCGCGGGAGGCAACTGCGATTGCCGGCGGTATCATCCTGTTTGTGATCGCCATGCGCCTGATCTTCCCTGGTCCGCAAGGGGTATTGGGTGATGTGCCGGATGGCGAGCCCATGCTGGTGCCACTGGCCACTCCGGCGGTTGCCGGGCCTTCCGCCCTGGCGGTGTTGATGACCCTGCGCAATACCCACGAGGGTGAGCTTTGGGAGCTCTATGCCGCCGTCGTGTTGGCCTGGGCGGCGACTGCATTCATTTTGCTGCAGGCTTCATGGCTGCAGCGGTTTCTCGGACCTCGCGGGTTGACCGCAGTGGAGCGGTTGATGGGCATGCTGTTGATCATGCTCAGCGTCGATATGCTGCTGGATAACCTGCAAAGCGTGTTGCATATCAGCCCATGAAAGCTCTCTGTTTAAGTATTCTGGTGCTATGGCTGGCCGGCTGTAGCAGCGGCCTGCGCATCGATGACAGCTATACCGCCACTGGGCAGAACAGCCGCGTGCAGTACATCGTGCTGCACTACACCTCTACCGACATGGCGCGCTCGCTGCAATTGCTGACCGAGACCGACGTCAGCAGTCATTACCTGATCGGCGAAGCCCCGCCGACCATCTACCGCCTGGTCGACGAGAACCGCCGTGCCTGGCATGCCGGTGACAGCCAGTGGCAGGGGCGGACCTGGCTCAATGGCACCACGATTGGCATCGAGCTGGTTAATCAGGGGTTTTATGACACGCCCAGCGGCCGTTACTGGCAGCCCTTTGCTCCGGCGCAGATCGACGCGCTGATCGAGCTGCTTAAAGACATCATGCAACGCCACCAACTGCCGCCTGGCAGCATCCTGGCGCACAGTGATGTCGCGCCGCAGCGCAAGGTTGACCCCGGTCCGCTGTTCCCCTGGAAACGCTTGGCCGATGCCGGTCTGATGCCTTGGCCGGATGCCAAGGCTGTGGCGCGTCAGCAGGCGCTGTTCAGCGCCAGTCTGCCAAGCGTGCAATGGTTTCAAGAGCAATTGATGCGGCAGGGCTACGCGGTGCCGCTGCATGGTGAGCTGGATCAAGCCACGCGCAATGTCATCGCGGCCTTTCAGATGAAATACCGCCCGGCACGCTATGACGGCGAGCCGGATGCTGAAACAGCGGCGCTTTTGGTAGTGCTGGCCGCAACGCTCTAAACCGAGGCCCGCAGCGTTGGTGATAAACGACCGCCGAAACAACGTGTGTTTCGGCGGTTTTTATGTGTGCATGTTCGTTTCTAGACTGTGCATTCGATAATCGTTCTGCCGATGCTCTTTTGTCTGAAAATGTATACAAAGTTGTAGCCAAGAGCTTTTTGGTTTGTCTACATTAGTCGGACAAGAACAACAGCGAGTAACTCAGCATGACGACTTCACCTGTTACGCCGTCCTCCGCGCAGCGTCCGGAAGACGAAAACCTCGGTATCGGTGCCAACCTCGCCTATGGCCTGCAGCATGTGCTGACCATGTACGGCGGGATTGTCGCGGTTCCGTTGATTGTCGGTCAGGCGGCTGGACTGTCGCCGGCGGATATTGGTCTGCTGATTGCCGCCTCATTGTTTGCCGGTGGCCTGGCGACCCTGCTGCAAACCCTCGGCCTGCCGTTCTTCGGCTCGCAGCTGCCGCTGGTGCAGGGCGTGTCCTTTGCCGGTGTGGCGACCATGATCGCGATTATCGGCAGCGATGGTGCCGGCGGTCTCCCGGCAGTGTTCGGCGCGGTAATCGCGGCGTCGCTGATCGGCTTGCTGATCACGCCGGTGTTCTCACGCATCACCAAATTCTTCCCGCCGCTGGTCAATGGCATTGTCATCACCATCATTGGCCTGACGCTGATGCCGGTGGCGGCGCGCTGGGCCATGGGCGGTAACAGTGCCGCGGCGGATTTCGGTAGCATGGCCAATATCGGTCTGGCCGCGCTGACCCTGGTCACCGTGCTGCTGTTGAGCAAGCTGGGCAGTTCGAGCATCTCGCGCCTGTCGATCCTGCTGGCCATGGTCATCGGCACCCTGGTGGCCGTGGCCCTGGGTATGGCGGATTTTTCCAAGGTGACTGAAGGGCCGATGGTGGCGCTGCCCAGTCCATTCCATTTCGGCATGCCGACCTTCCATGTCGCGGCCATCATTTCGATGCTGATCGTGATCATTGTCACCTTGGTGGAAACCTCGGCGGACATCCTGGCGGTCGGTGACATCATCGAAACCAAGGTCGACTCCAAGCGCCTGGGCAACGGCCTGCGTGCGGACATGATCTCCAGCGTGTTTGCGCCGATCTTTGGCTCGTTCACCCAGAGTGCCTTTGCCCAGAACGTCGGCCTGGTGGCGGTGACCGGAGTGAAAAGCCGCTATGTAGTGGCCTCGGCCGGCTTGATTCTGGTGACCCTCGGCCTGCTGCCGGTGATGGGCCGTCTGGTCGCTGCCGTGCCCACGGCGGTGCTCGGCGGTGCGGGCGTGGTGCTGTTCGGCACCGTGGCGGCCAGCGGTATCCGTACCCTGTCCAAAGTTGATTACCGCAACAACATGAACCTGATCATCGTCGCCACTTCGATCGGTTTCGGCATGATCCCGATTGCTGCGCCGACCTTCTACCACCACTTCCCGGCCTGGTTCGAAACCATTTTCCATTCGGGCATCAGCTCGGCGGCGATCATGGCGATTGTGCTCAACCTGGCCTTCAACCACTTCAAAACCGGCAACTCGGACCAGCAATCGGTCTTCGTGGCCGGCCACGAGCGCACCCTGCGTTACCAGGATATTGCCGCACTGAACGATGGCGATTACTTCAAAGGCGGCAAACTGTTCGATGCCGAGGGCAAGGAAGTGCCGCTGATCAAGGAAGCGTCAGGGCACTAGCCGGGCTTGCCACCACGCGTTTAACGCGGCGTGGTGGCGATCAGGCGTGAGTCGGCCAGGGCGGCCGTGCGGTGTTCGGTGGCCGCGCGGTACTCCGGATCGGCAAGCATGCTGAGAAAGGCCGCCTTGGAGGGGTAGCGTACCAACAGCAGTTCATCCCACTGTTCACCCTCCGGGGCAATCAGGGCCGCCTGTGCGGCGGCCATGACCTGCACCTCACCCCCCACCCCGCGCACTTTGCGCAACGCCGTTTGGCTGTAGCGTGCATAGGCTTCGCGCCCGCTGCAGGGGATATGGCTGCTGCCGCTGGAGTAGCTGGCCTGGGCCTGAAAGCGCAGCAGGTTGAGCATCAGCAATGGCGTATCGTCGGCTACTGCAGCGCTAAAGGCAGCCAGTTGGGCAGGGCTTGGGTTGATGCTGGGCATGACAGCGCTCCTCATGTGTGGAGCGCCCAGTGTCGGCCTGCGTCGGCTCACAGGCAATCTGCATCAGCCAGGCTGATTGCGTGTAATCGAAGCCTTAAACCGGCAACGCCACATAAAACTGCGCACCCTGACCGGCGCGTGAATGCACGCCGATCTGTCCGCCATGCAGCTGGATGATTTCCTTGCACAGCGCGAGGCCGAGGCCGGCGCCGCCTTTCTTACGGCTGACCTGCACGAAGGGCTCGAAGATTCGCGCCTGCTGGCGATAGGGAATGCCCTCGCCGTTGTCTTCCACACTGAGCACCACCCGATCATCCTGCTGCCGTGCCTGCAGGCGGATCTGCCCGCCGGGGTGGCTGTGGCGTAGGGCGTTGCCGATCAGGTTATCGAGCACCCGCTCGATCTGCAGCGGATCGATCTGCACGTCCGGCAGATCGCCGTGCACTTCACAGGCCAGGCTGATCTGCAGCTCGTCGGCCTGGGTGGTGAAGCGTTGCTGGGTCTGTTGCAGCAGCGTGCCTAGGGCACAGTTAGAAAGCTCCAGGGTCTGCAGGCCATTCTGGTAGCGCGAGAAATTCAGCAGATCGTTGATCAGGCGCAGCAGGCGGTGCATTTCCTCATCCACGGTATTCAGTAGGTCGGCTTCACGGGATTCTGCGGCAAACTGCAGGCGCTCCTGCAGCAGGCCGAACGCCATCAGCATGCCGGTCACCGGCGTACGCAGCTCATGTGAGGCGCGCAGCACGAACTCGCTGCGCACCCGTTCAAAGGCGCGCTGCTCGGTGACATCGCGCAGCACCATCACCGCGCACATAAAGCGCCCTTCGCTGTGATGAACACCAGACAGGCTGTAGGCCAACACACGTTGCTCGCCATCGACCTCGGTCTGCACATCGTCCAGCACCTCATCCAGGCTTTCGCCCTGCAGTACCTTGTGCAACTGCTCGGCCAGATCGGCGCGATTCAGGGCCACGTCGAGGGTCTGCCCGAGCTGCTCGGCACCCCAGCTCAACTGGCGCAGGGCCACCGGGTTGACGTGCTCGACCCGGCCTGCGCAATCGAAGATCAGCAGGCCGTCGTCGATGCTGTCGAGCACCGCTTGCAGGCGCTGTTGCTCGGCCTGCAGGGCGGCCACATCGCTGCTCTTGAACTCGCGCAGGGCCTCGGCCATCAGGCCGAAGCGCTGGCTCAGGGCGGACATTTCCGCCACCGGGGTCAGGGGCAGGGTGACCTGAAAATCGCCCTGGCCAATCTGGTCGGCGGCCCGCGCCAATGCCTCGATGGGCCGGCCGAAGCGCTGGGCGATGCTGTGCGCGGTGACAAATCCGATCACCAACACGGCCAGGCCGATCAGCCCAAGCAGCCCGGCGATCAGCCAGGCACGTTCACGGGCGCGTGCTTCTTCCTGTTCCACGGCGCTGACGTAACGCATCTGCACGGCGTTGATCCGGTCGCGCAGGGCCTCAATGGCCCGGCCGAAGCTGTCATTGCTGAGCAACTCACGGCGCACGGTCAAGGGCTTGGCCAGCAGGTCATCAAAGCTGGCGTAGGCGCGCTCAATTTCGGCAACCGCCTGACGGTCGCTGTCATCGGTGGCGCTTTCGGCGGCGCGCTGTAGCCAGCGTTTGAACTGCTGATCGGAGGTTTTCAGGGCCTCGCGGTCGAGGTCCTCGGCGAGCAGCAGAATCACCTGTTTGCCCAGCTCCTGACGCAGGCCCAGGCTGGCATCGATGATCTGCAGGTTGCGGGTCATCGCCTGGCTCTGCACCTGGGTCAGCTGTAGCACGCTGAACATCCCCAATAACAACCCGACCAAGGCGACGGTAAGCAGCGCACTGCTGCTGATAAACAGCCGGCTGCGCAGGTTCACAGGCTGAGCTGCTTGCGTTTGCGGTACAGGGTTGAGGCATCGATGCCGAGGGTTTTCGCCGCCTGGTCGAGGCTGTCGCTGTTGGCCATCACGGCGCTGATATGGGCTTTTTCAAGGGATTCCAGGCTCAGCTGGTCACCGATTTGTGGTGCACATGGGTTGGCCTGGGCGTTCAGCCCGAGGTGGCTGACCTGCACCAGTTCTTCGCTGCAGATGATGCTGGCGCGCTCAATCACGTTGCGCAGCTCGCGGATATTGCCCGGCCAGGCGTAGGTGAGCAGCGCCTCGCGCGCTTCCTCGCTGAAGTTGCGTGCCGGCCGGGCGTACTCGACGACAAAACGCGCGAGGAAACGCTCGGCCAGGTCGAGGATGTCCTCGCGACGCTCGCGCAGCGGCGGCAGGGTCAGGGTGATGACGTTTAGGCGATACAGCAGGTCTTCACGGAAGCGCCCTTGCTGGACCATTTCATCCAGGTTGAGGTTGGTGGCCGCGAGAATCCTTACATCGGCCTGGCGGGTCACCGGGTCGCCGATGCGTTCGTATTGCTTGTCCTGAATAAAACGCAGCAGCTTGGGCTGCAGCGCCAGTGGGAAGTCACCGATCTCATCGAGGAACAGGCTGCCACCATCGGCCTGGTTGACCCGCCCCAGGGTACTTTCGCTGGCACCGGTAAAGGCGCCGCGGTTATGCCCGAACAGCTCGCTTTCCATCAGCTCGGCGCTCAGCGACGGGCAGTTGATGGTGATGCAGGATTTCTTCGCGCGCTTGCTCCAGCGGTGAATGGCTTGCGCCAGCTCACCCTTGCCGGTGCCGGACTCGCCGAGAATCAGGATGTTGGCGTCGGTATCAGCCACCTGCTTGGCCGTCTGCAGCACCGCCATCAGCGCCGGACTCTGCGAGTCGAGGCCATCGCCGGGCTTGCGCACATAGCCTTCCAAACGCTCCAGGCGTTCAACCAGTTGGCGCGCTTCCAGCTGCTTGGCGGCGGCCAGGCGCAGCTGCTCCGGGCTGCAGGGCTTGACCAGATAATCCGCCGCGCCGGCCTGAATGGCATCCACCGCAGTGTCTACCGCCGAGTGCGCGGTGACGATCACTACACGCATCCAGGGCGCCTGCAGACGCATCTGCGCCAGCACCTCCAGGCCGTCGTCTGCGCCCAGGCGCAGATCGAGAAAGCACAGATCGAAAACCTGACGCAGCAGCAGGGCATCGGCCTGTGCTGCGCTGCTCGCGGTACTCACCTGATAACCCTGATCTTCCAGGCAGTAGCGGAAGGTGCGCAGGATGGCGGTCTCGTCATCCACCAGCAAAATGCGCCCCAGGCTGTGTTCTTCCGTGCTTGCGTGCATAGCCATCTCCTTCTTATCCCGCACGCAGTCATTGCGTGCACAGGGTTAGTCCGCGGCGCGTCGTGCAAGTTGCACGGCTGTTCTGTGGCGATCATGCAAGCTGCAAGCTTTGCGTGTGCGCTAATCAAGTTTAAGTAACTGATTTATAAGAATTTATTAAGATTGAAAAAGCTGGCATGCGGCTTGCGATCTATCAGTAACGACGGCGACAAACGGCCGTCTGCTTGATCGTTATCCATTGGAGGAACTGCCATGCATCAATTGAAAACTCTGGCCCTGGCCACTGCGACCGCCGGCCTGATCGGTCTGGCGCCTTTCGCTGCCTATGCTGCCGAGGGCGATGCCAGCCGCGAGCTGAGCGAGGCACGCCAGGAAGGCTCGATCTGGACCGCGTTTGCCCTTAACCGCCACCTCAACCCCTTCACCATCGATGTGGATGTGGAGAACGGCAGCGCCAAGCTGACCGGTAAGGTGGAAACCGATGTTGAGCGCGACCTGGCTGAGCAGATTGCCCTGGGTATCGAAGGGGTGAAAAAGGTCGACAACCAGCTGACCCTCGACCCGGCCTTTGAAGCCAAGGCCAGCGCCGAGCCGAACCTGTCGCAGCGTTTTGACGACGCGACCCTGGTCGCCACGGTGAAATCCAAGCTGCTGTGGAACAGCAATACCGAAGGTCTGGATATCAACGTTAATGCGGACAACGGCAAAGTCAGCCTGACCGGTAACGCGCAGACCGCTGAAGCCAAGGAACTGGCTGGTCGTTTGGCGGCCAACACCGATGGCGTGCGTGCAGTGAACAATCAGCTGAGCGTCAGCGCCACTGACAGCACCGCTGCCAAGGCGCAGAACGCCGCCGATGACACCGCTGCGGTGATCAGCGATGCGTGGATCACCAGCAAGGTGAAATCCAGCTTTATCTACAGCCGTAACCTCGACGGTCTGGATATTTCCGTCGACACCCAAAAGGGCATGGTCAGCCTCAGCGGCACCGTGCTGAGCAATGCCGAGAAGCAACTGGCGATTGAAACCGCCCGCAACATCCGTGGCGTGCGCGGCGTTGACGCCGATGCTCTGCGCATCGATAGCTAATTCATCCGGGCGTCGGCCATACCGGTCGCGGCCTGTTGTCTGAGGCTGCCTTGGCAGCCGCTACAACTCATAGGAGATCCACCATGACTGATAAAACAGAGCAACTTAACGAACTGATCGAAATCACCCGTGACGGCCAGCGCTTCTACCAGCACGCCCACGATGAAGTGAAGGACGTGCGCCTGCAGGTGCTGTTCCGTGACATGTCGCAGAGCAAGAGTGAGCTGATCCGCGCGCTGTCGGTAAAAGTTGCTGCCAACCAGGAAGTCCCGGCCAGCGGCGGCACCTTTGTCGGCAAGCTGCGTCAGGTTTACGCCGATACCAAAGCGACCCTGGTCAGCGACACCGAAGCCACCTACGTGTCGCAGTTGGAAGAAGCCGAAGACCGCATCCTGCATGCCTTCGAGGATGCTCTGGAAAGCGCCGAGCCAGATGTACAGGCTCTACTGACTGCAGAAATGCCGAAAGTGCGCGCCAACCATGACCGTATGCGTACCCTGAAACAGTCCATGCAGTAAGCCCGGTCCGGTGTGGTTTGCGCCACACCGGGTCTTACCGCGCCACGGCGCACACTGAGTAAACAAGGAGTATTGCCATGCTGAGTTGGGCCATTACCTTTCTGATTATCGCCATCATCGCTGCAGTCCTGGGCTTCGGTGGTATCGCCGGCACCGCCACGGGTATCGCGAAAATTCTCTTCGTGGTGTTCCTGGTGATGTTTGTCGTCTCGTTCATCATGGGCCGTCGCCCACGTGGATAGAGGAGCCGCTATGACCATCAAGACGCTGCTTGCCGCCCTCTTGCTGGGCGGCAGTGCGGCGGCTTTGGCCGCGGATACCGATGGCCAATTCCGCCTCAATGAACTGCTCGCCAGTGACCCTGCCTATCAGGAGACCTGGCAAGAACTGGTGGAAGACGAAAGCCGTTTGCCGGAGTGGGTGATGAACCTCAGCGGCATCGCCAGCCCCATGCAGGGCCTGGATGACGACGGCGACAAGTACCTGGTCGGCCAGCTGTGTGAAGCGCACAACTGCTTCAATCAGCGCCTCTACGTCGCCTTCAGCTGGGACAAGGAGGACGCCTACGCACTCTATGTGCAGCTGCCCGACGGCCTGCCGACGGACAAGGCACCCAGCCAGCACGCTACCCTGCGCTGGCTCGGCGAACCGGATGAAGCGACTCAGCAGTTGCTTCAAGAGCAGCTGAGAAGTGACCCGAACTGGTACTAAGAGTCTCTTTACGATCTGCTGCGCGTCGGCCCTGCTGCGTTAAAAACAGGCTCGGTAAGCCGCTTGCGGCTAACGCGCTTTAGCGCGGCCCGGAGGGCGAGTAGAACGAGTAATGCTCATGTACAACAGTACACTTCGCTTGATTCGCTGCGCTCACCCTACGGGCCAGCCGTTGGCTGTTACTCCGCTGCGCTACGTTTCTCGTCTGTTTTTGCCTTGCAGGACTCTAGCTCGCAAGCTCGTAAAAAGACTCTCTCCATCTCCTTTGTATAAGCCGCTGTATAAGCCGCGCTATCATCCCGCCCATTGATCTGGGGGAGAGACGGCATGCTCAATTGGCTGTGGCTGGGGTTTTTCGTGGTGGCGGCCATTGCCGGCCTGTCGCGCTGGTTGCTCGGTGACGACCCGGCGGTGTTCGCTGCCATGGTCGAAAGCCTGTTTGCCATGGCCAAGCTGTCGGTCGAGGTCATGGTGCTGCTGTTCGGCACCCTGACCTTGTGGCTCGGCCTGCTGCGTATCGCTGAAAAAGCCGGCCTGGTCGATGCTCTGGCGCGCATGCTCGGCCCACTGTTTGCGCGGTTGATGCCGGAAGTACCGCGCGGCCATCCGGCCCTCGGCCTGATCACCATGAACTTCGCCGCCAATGGCCTGGGCCTGGATAACGCCGCCACGCCGATTGGCCTGAAAGCCATGCGCGCCCTGCAAACGCTCAACCCCAGCAGCACCACGGCGAGTAATGCGCAAATCCTGTTTCTGGTGCTTAACGCCTCGTCGCTGACCCTGCTGCCGGTGACCATCTTTATGTACCGCGCCCAGCAAGGTGCTCCCGATCCGACTTTGGTGTTTCTGCCGATCCTGCTGGCCACCAGTGCTTCTACCCTGGTCGGCCTGCTGTCGGTGGCGCTGATGCAGCGCCTGCGCCTCTGGGACCCGGTGGTGCTGGCGTACCTGATCCCCGGCGCGCTGCTGCTCGGCAGCTTTATGGCCGTGCTGGCGACCATGTCCGCCACGGCGCTGGCGGCCCTGTCGTCGCTGGCCGGCAACCTCACCCTGTTCGGCATCATCATGCTGTTTCTGCTGCTCGGCGCGCTGAAGAAGGTGGCGGTGTACGAGGAGTTTGTCGAAGGCGCCAAAGAAGGCTTCGACGTGGCCAAGAGCCTGCTGCCCTACCTGGTGGCGATGCTCTGCGCGATTGGCGTATTGCGTGCGTCCGGCGCCTTGGAATTCGGCCTCGACGGCATTCGTTGGCTGGTCGAGGTGTTCGGTTGGGATACGCGCTTTGTCGAAGCACTGCCCACCGCGCTGGTCAAGCCGTTCTCCGGCAGCGCAGCGCGCGCCATGCTGATCGAAACCATGCAGACCCAGGGCGTCGACAGCTTTCCCGCGCTGGTCGCCGCGACCATTCAGGGCAGCACGGAAACCACCTTCTACGTGCTGGCAGTGTACTTCGGTGCGGTGGGCATCCAGCGTGTGCGCCACGCCGTGGGCTGTGCGCTGCTGGCTGAGTTTGCTGGCGTGGTGGCGGCGATCTTCGTCTGCTACTGGTTCTTCGGCTAAGCATTTAGCTCCCCTCTCCCACGTGTGGGAGAGGGGCTGGGGGAGAGGGTGAAAAAACACCAAGCCCTCTCCCTAACCCTCTCCCGTAAACGGGAGAGGGAATAAAAGGCACCCACCGCTAAGCCGCTACTCCACCACCTTAAACCGCAGCACCCCAATCATCTGCCCGGCTTCGGTCAGTACCTGCACCTGCCAGCGGCCTACGGCGTCGGCGGGGAAGTTCTGTTTGTGGGTCCAGGCGCGGTAGCCTTCCTTGCGCCCGCCGTGGATATCCAGGGCGATGCGCTCGACCTCGCCGCCATCGCGACGCCAGACGTGATAAATCCGCTCATTCAGCCCACGCGGTGCGTTGATCGCGGTGTAGGCGAACAGGCCCTGACTGCGCAGCTGCGCCACGCTCAGTTCCTTGATGCTTTCGCCCGGCGCGCGGTTCTGGTTGTCGAATTCACTGGTGACCGCCACCTCGGTTAGCCACAAGGTCGCCGGTGGCACCCAGGTGCGCGCCAACCAGCCGCCTGCGCCGATGGCCAGGGTCATGCCCACCAACAGCAGGCCACGCCACCAACGGCGCACGGTGATGATCGCGAACAGCGAGGGAAACGACAGCAATACCGCCGCCGCCAGTGCCAGCTGATAGCTCTGCGGGGTGGTCAGTTTGAAGATGATCGGCAGCGCGGTGAGCAGCACCGCGAACAGCGCCAGGGTGTGATAGGCGAGAAACAGCCAGCGCTTAGGCGCCAGCCACTTGTAGTACAGCGGATCAATGATCGAAATCAGCGCCGCGCAAGCCAATAGGCCGCTGAACAGCAACTGGCCGCTGTTCCAGGTGGTGGTGATAAAGAAGAACGGCAGAACGAAGAACAGGCTCTCCTGGTGGATCATCTGCGTGGCATAGCGCAGCAGCGGCGGCGGTAACTCGAAACCGAACCACTGGGCGATGCGCTCGCGCAGGATGTTTTCCAGAATCAGCCACAACCAGCTGACCAGCATCACCAGCGCCAGCACCTGCGCCAGTCCGGCATGCCGCTCGACCAGCAGAAAGCTCGCCAACCCCGAGGCAAAGCCAAAGATCGCCACCATCCCCGGATTGCGCTGAATCAGGGCGATCAGTTTGAACACCTGTTGTTTCACTGCTTGCATGGGACGTCCGATTACTCCGACCACACGGCCAGACGATTACCACTGGGATCGCTGAACTCGAAGCGTCGCCCGCCGGGGAAGCTGAAAATTTCCTGAGTGATCTGCCCACCTGCCGCCGCCACCTGGGTGCACACAGCCTGCAGATCCGTGGCGTAGATCACCACCAGCGGCCCGCTACCCGCTGCGCTGTCAGTGGTAAAGCCGCCCTTCATGCGCCCGTCGGTAAAGCTGCTGTAGTGCGGGCCGTAGTCGGTAAAGCGCCAGCCAAAGACCTGTTCATAAAAATGCTTGAGCGCCGGCAGGTCGACGGCGGCGAACTCGATGTAGTCGATACGCAGATTCTGTTCGGCTTGGCTCATGGCGGCATACCTGGGCAAATGGCGGGGCGCAGAGCATAGCGCGCCCAGCCGGCCAGGGCACACGCATCTGTCGCCTTTCGCCACGCTGTTTGGCCAGCCTTGCCACTGCCTCCGCGCAACCCGCTGGATAGCCTGTAATGGGGTATCACAGTCGTTAGAAATGCAGCACTCGCACCTTTGTGCGGTGCTGGGTACGGAGAGGGAAATGCGTGTTTTGATCACCGGCGCCGCTGGCTATATTGGCCAGCAGCTGCTTAACCAATTGGCCATACAGCACCCGCAGTGGACGCTGATTGCCGCTGATATCCGCCCGCAAAGCCGCGCGGGGCTAAAACTGAATATCGAACCGGTACTGCTTGATACCAGCAACTCAGCCGCCGTGGCGAGTTGTGTCGCCACTTGGCGGCCGCAGGCGATCGTTCATCTGGCCTCGGTGGTCACACCGCCGCTAGGCATGAGCGAAGAACAGCTGCATGCCATCGATGTCGGCGGTACCCAATCGTTGATCCAGGCGGCTGCGGCCCATGGCGTCGAACAGTTGATCGTTACCAGCTCCGGCGCCGCCTACGGCTATGATCCACAGAATGCCGAGTGGCTGGATGAAGACCAGCCGCTGCGCGGCCATGCACAGTTCGCCTACGCCAAGCACAAACGTGAAGTGGAGATGCTGCTGGCCGAGGCCCGCACGCAGCACCCGCACCTCAAGCAGCTGGTGCTGCGCCCCGGCACCATTCTTGGCAAACAGGTGAACAACCAGATCACCGAGCTGTTCAAAAAGCCGTCAGTGCTGGGTATTCGCGGCAGCGATAGCCGCTTCGTATTTATCTGGGATCAGGATGTGGTGGACATCATCTGCCGCGGCCTGCGCCAGCAGAGCGCCGGCATCTTCAACCTGGCCGGCGATGGCGCGCTATCGCTCAAGGAAATCGCCGAACTGCTTAACAAACCCTACCGCGCCCTGCCAGCCTGGCTGATCCGCGCCGCGTTGCACGTGCTAAAGCCACTGGGCTTAAGCCCCTACGGTCCTGAGCAAGTGGATTTTCTGCGTTATCGCCCGGTGCTGAGTAACCGCCGGCTGAAACAGAACTTCGGCTTTAGCCCACGCTATAGCTCGCGCGAAGCGTTTCTGGCGTTTTTACGAGTGCAGGGGATTTAGCCTGCGGTTATTGCGCTTTCTGCCGCGCCCGATACTCGCCTGGCGTTAACCCAGTCCATTGGCGAAACGCGCGAAAGAACACGCTGGGTTCCGAGTAGCCCAGCAGCAGGGCGATTTCTGCGGCGGGTAAGTCGCCGGTGCTGAGGTGTTGTTCGGCCAGTTGCTGGCGGGTGTCATTCAGCAGTTGCTGGTAGTTGCAGCCTTCATCGGCCAGGCGCCGTTGCAGGGTGCGTTCGCTCAGGTGCAGATGGCGCGCCAGCTCGCTGCGGTCCGGCTCGCCGCGCGCCAGTTGTTCACCGAGCAGGGCGACCACACGGGCGCTTAGCCCTTCGCTGGGCAGACGTGCGAGCAGGGCTTCGGCATGCTGGCGCAGCAGGTTTTGCAATGGCGGGTTGGCCTGGATCAGCGGCGCTTTGGCCAGGCTGCGCGGCAGAACGATGCCGTAATCACTGGCGGCAAATTGCAGCGGGCAGGCGAAAGTCTCGCGGTAGCTGTCCAGCGTCGGCGGTTCGGGGTGAACAAACTGCGCGCGCAGCAGCTGCCAGTTATCCAGCAGCGGGTGCAGCATCTGCACCCAGCAGGCCATCAGCGCCAGGACGCGGGTGCGGGTGGCCGGCAGCTCGGGATGCAGCGGGCGGTAGAGCAGCTGCAGCTCCTCGCCTTGTTCGCGCAGTTGTACTTCGCCGCCCTCGCCCACTAGGCGCTGATAGCGCAGCCCGGCGGCCAGCGCGTCGCCGAGGGTCGGACTACTCTGCAAGAGGTAACCGAGCACGCTGAACGGGCCAGGGGCGAGGTTGCAGCCCAGGGCCAGGCCGGGTTCCGCATGTTCGATACGGCTGAGGTGTTGCCACAGTTGTTCCTGAGTGGCGAAAGGCACGCGCGCATCGGGGTCGCTGAGTTGGCTGTCGTGCAGTTCGCAGGCGCTCATCAATTGAGCGCGATCAACGCCCAGGCGGCTGGCGGCATGCAGCACCGCCAGAGTGATGCTGGCGCTAACCGAGGTGTGGAGTGAGTCGAGTGGGTTCTTGGGCATGGCTTGATTCTGCCCAAAGCTGTGGCCTGAAGGTAGCGTTAAGACGTCTAGGGTTTGTTCCATTCGCGCCGCCGCGAACGAAACGGCAACAGACCCTCGCTAACACTTGGTTACCAGGGGAGCGGGTATTACTCCGTGCAACCTGTGGCTGAGCGGTTAGACTCTTGCTCTATGGACGCACTCAAAAGGTGCGTTCGGCTTAAAAATAAACAGAAAAGGAGAACTCCCATGAAAGGTAAATCCCTGGCATGGGCCCTGTCCGCTGCACTCGCAGGTATTACCCTGAGCAGCGCCGTACAGGCCGAAGAGAAATTCGTCACCATCGGCACCGGTGGTCAAACCGGCGTTTATTACGTTGCCGGTCAATCGATCTGCCGTTTCCTCAATCGCGGTGCGGCTGAGCACGGTATCAAGTGCAACGCGCCAGCCAGCGGCGGCGGCGTGGCCAACGTCAACGGCATCCGCAGTGGCGAATTCAATTTCGGCATCATGCAGTCAGATCACCAGTTCAAGGCCATGAAGGGCGTTGCGCCGTTCGAGAAAGAAGGCGCCATGGAGGACATCCGTGCGGTGTTCTCGCTGCAGAGTGAGGTGTTCACCATCCTCGCCCGCCGTGATGCCAACATCGCCAGCTTCGATGACCTCAAAGGCAAGCGCGTAAACATCGGCAACCCAGGTTCCGGTCAGCGCGACACCCTGGAAGAGATCATGCAGGTCAAGGGCTGGGATCGTTCCGCCTTCTCCCTGGCCGCCGAGCTGAAGCCGGCTGAGCAGGCTTCTGCCCTGGGCGACAACAATATCGACGCGATGACCTACTTCGTTGGCCATCCGAATGGCGCGATCCAGGAAGCCACCACCACCACCGACGCGGTACTGGTGCCGGTGACCGGTGCGGAAATCGACAAGCTGCTGGCCGAGAAGAGCTACTACACCAAAGCCGATATCCCAGGCGGCGTTTACAAGGGCAGCGATGCGCCAACCCCTTCGATTGGCGGCAAGGCGGTGCTTTCCACCTCGGCCAATGCCAGCCCGGAAGTGGTTTACCAGCTGGTTAAATCGGTCTTCGACAACATTGATCGCTTCAAGCGTCTGCACCCTGCATTTGCCGACCTGAAAGAAGCAGACATGATCAAAGTCGGCCTCAGCGCCCCGCTGCACGAAGGCGCCGTGCGTTATTACAAAGAGCGCGGCTGGTTGTAAGCAGCCCACGCTGCCCGCTTTAACGGGCTAGTGTTTTCAGATAAGCAAACCCGCAGCTGCAAGGCTGCGGGTTTTGCCGTTTTCCGTACTCTCGAATGCAGGTTCAACCCATGCATGACAAGCAACTGTCCACCGAAGAACTGATTGCCCAGGATGTCGGTGCGCGTTCCCCGCTTGGGGCCATGGCGCAGGTGATCACCGGCCTGGCTCTGCTCTGGTCGCTGTTTCAACTGTGGATCGCCTCGCCGCTGCCGTTTGTGTTCGGTATTGGTGTGTTCAACGACACCGAAACCCGCGCTATCCACCTGGCGTTTGCCCTGTTGTTGGCGTTTCTCGCCTACCCGGCTTTTCGCAAATCGCCGCGTGATCGCGTGCCGCTGCTGGATATCGCCTTGGGCTTGGTCGCTGCAGCCAGCGCCGCCTACCTGTTTATTTTCTATCAACAGCTGGCTTTACGGCCCGGCAGCCTGACCACGGCTGACCTAGTGACGGCCTGTATCGGCATCCCACTGTTGCTGGAAGCTACGCGCCGCGCCCTGGGGCCGCCCTTGGCGATCATCGCCCTGCTGTTCCTCGTTTACAGCCTGGCCGGGCCGTATATGCCGGGGATGCTGGCGCACCGTGGGGTCAGCTTCAATGCCATGGCCAACCACCAGTGGATCACCACTGAAGGGGTGTTCGGCATTGCTCTTGGCGTGTCCACCAGCTTCGTATTTCTCTTTGTGCTGTTCGGCGCGCTGCTCGAGCGCGCAGGTGCGGGGCATTACTTTATTCAGCTGGCTTTCAGCATGCTCGGTCACTTCCGCGGTGGCCCGGCCAAGGCGGCCGTGGTGGCGTCGGGGCTGACCGGTCTGATTTCCGGCTCGTCGATTGCCAACGTAGTGACCACCGGCACCTTCACCATTCCGATGATGAAGCGCACCGGTTTTTCGGCTGAGAAGGCCGGCGCGGTGGAAGTGGCCTCGTCGGTGAATGGCCAGATCATGCCGCCGGTGATGGGCGCGGCGGCCTTTCTGATGGTCGAGTACATCGGCATGCCCTATGTCGAGATCATCAAACACGCCTTCCTGCCGGCGACGATTTCCTATATCGCCCTGCTGTATATCGTCCATCTGGAAGCGCTGAAGCTCGGCCTGCAACCAGTGGGCGGCAATCAGCCCAAGCCCTGGCTGCGCCGCCTGACCGGCTTCGCCTTCGGTGCAGCGCTGATCAGCGGCCTGTCGCTGGCGGTGTATTACGGCCTCGGCTGGCTCAAGCCAGCGCTGGGTGAATATGCCCTGCCGGGTATCGGCGCGCTGCTGGCTCTGGTCTACCTGGGCCTGCTGAAAATCGCCGCCAGCGTACCGGTACTGCCGGAGGAAGACCCGGACGCACCGCTCGACAAACTGCCGCAAACCCGCGCCGTACTGCTTTCCGGTTTGCACTTTCTGCTGCCGGTGGTGGTGCTGGTCTGGTGCCTGATGATCGAGCGTCTGTCTCCCGGCCTGTCGGCCTTCTGGGGCAGCGTCATGCTGGTGATCATCCTGCTGACTCAGCGTCCGCTGCTGAGCTGGCTGCGCACCGATGGCACGCATGCCCACGGCTCGTTTATGGACGGCGTGATTGACCTGCGTGAAGGCCTAATTGCTGGTGCGCGCAATATGATCGGTATCGGTATTGCCACGGCGGCGGCGGGCATCATCGTCGGCGCGGTGTCGCAAACCGGAGTGGGCCTGGTGCTGGCCGATCTGGTCGAGCTGTTGTCGATGGGCAACCTGCTGCTGATGCTGGTGCTGACGGCGATCTTCAGCCTGGTGCTGGGCATGGGCTTGCCGACCACTGCCAACTACATTGTGGTATCCAGCCTGCTGGTGCCGGTGATCGTGACCCTCGGGCAGCAGAATGGCCTGATCGTGCCGCTGATTGCCGTGCACCTGTTCGTCTTCTACTTCGGCATCATGGCCGACGTGACACCGCCGGTTGGCCTGGCCTCGTTCGCTGCTGCCGCGGTGTCCAAGGGTGATCCGATCAAGACTGGTCTGGAGGCCTTCTACTACAGCCTGCGCACAGCGGTGCTGCCGTTCCTGTTTATCTTCAACACTGACCTGCTGCTGATCGACGTGGATTTCTGGCACGGGGTGCTGATCTTTATCATCGCCACTGTCGCCATGCTGATCTTCGCCGCCGGCAGCCAGGGTTACTTCCTGGTGCGCAGCCGCTGGTACGAGAACCTGCTGCTGTTGCTGGTGGCGTTCACCCTGTTCCGTCCGGGCTTCTGGATGGACATGGTGCACGACCCTTACCGCGACATCCCGCCCGCGCAACTGGCCCAGGCCCTGGGTGATGTAGCCGATGGCAGCCAGCTGCGTTTGCGCATCAAAGGTGAGGATGCGGTCGGCGATGCCCGCGAATTCAGCCTGCTGCTGCCGGTGCCGGAAGGCGCCACGGGTGAAGAGCGCCTGGAGAAGCTCGGCCTGCTGATCTATGAAGAGGGCGGCAAGGTGCTGGTCGACAGCGTCACCTTCGGCAGTCCGGCGGCTGAAGCGGGCCTGGAGTTCGATCAGGAAATCCTCAAGGTGCGCGCGCCAACGGATCGCTGGACCAAAGAGCTGATGTGGATTCCTGGCTTCCTGGTGTTCGCCCTGGTGGTCTGGTTGCAGCGTCGCCGGCGTAAGCTAGAAGCCTAAGCGGCTGATCTTTGCCCAGCGTCGGTTAACAAAAAAGGCAGCTCCGGCTGCCTTTGCTATCTGTGGTGGTTTGCTTCAAGGCGAGGCCGGTTTCGCATTGCCGCCAGGCAACAACTCCGGCCTTTCCCTCTGCAGTTTGCTCTGCAGCATTTCCAATTGCTCCAACGCGGCGCGGGCTTCGTCGAGTTCGGTTTGGTTGCGTTCGCCGGACTGCGCGGCTTGTTCGATGCGTTCGCGGATGGTGGGGATCTGCTGCACGCCGCTGGCGTAGGCCATGATCTGGTCGCGGGTTTGCTGGTCTTCGAAGGCGCTGTACTGCGTCGGTTCGGCCAGCTGTGCGGCGGATGCGGGTTGGCGGGGTTTGAGTTGGCCCAGGGCTGGGCTGCGTGGGTCGCCTTGGTCGGCCATTAGCTGGATCAGCATCTGTGCTTCCTGGGCATTCAGTTGTGGTTCGCTGGGCGGTTCTTCCACCGATTTTTCTGCAGGCGCTGGGATTGCTACAGGTTGCTGTGCCGGCAGGGCGGCGGGCATATCGGGCAAGCGGATGGGCGGGCTGATCGGCGCTGCAGCCTGTGCTGCAGCGGCAGGCGCGGTGTCGGCCTGGGGCGTGCGCACAACGACGATGGCCACCGCCGTGATCACGCCGAGCAGGCCGATGCCGAGCCAGGCCTTCATAGTCCTTCTACCTTGGCGTTGGCCAGCAGGGCGTCGACGCGAGCCTGGAAGGCTTGAGTCAGCTGCTCCTTGGCGACGGCCTGGTTGACCTCATAGCGCACGCTCGGATCACTAAGCGGCAGTTGCTTATCCTCACGGCTACGCACCTGCACGATTTCGAAGGCGCCGTCGATTAGCATCGGTTGGGAAACGCTGTTCGCCTTCTGCAACAGGGCGGTCTTGCGCAGAAAATCCAGCTGCGCATCCTGCGGGCGAATCAGGCCGAGGTCGCCGGGTGGTGTGTTGTTCTTGGTATCCGCCAGTGAGTAACGGCGCACGGCTTCATCGAAGCTCAGATCCTGTTGCAGTTCGGCATATACCCGGTCGGCACTGGCTTGATCAGCCAGGCGGATATGGCTGGCTTGCACCTGGGCAACGTTGAGGTAGAGCTGCAGGTTGCGCTGGTAGTAGGCCTCGGCGTCCGCATCGCTGACTCGGCTGGCGCGTTCGCGCAGGCTGGCGGTTTCATGGTGGAAGTCGTTGTGCAGGCCAAGTTGATGCAGGTACTTGTGGCGGACGAGTTTGTCGCGCACCAACTGGCGGATGCCGGCCTGTTCGTCCGCGCTGAAGCCTTTCTCTCCGAGCTGATACCAGAGGTAGTCACGCAGCGCCTGCTGACGCACCTGTTCGGCCAGGTACACCAGGTTGCCCTGCTGCAGCTCCACCCGGCCTTGTACGTTGTCGCCTTGATACAGCTCCAGCAGGTTCAGGCGTTGTTCGGCCTGACCGGGGAATTGCCAACTGATCAGTTGCACCTGTGCGGCGTCGGCTTGCTGTTGGGGACTCAGTTGCAGGCTATCGAGCACCATGCCTTGGGTTGGCGCGGTTAGTACTTGGCGCAGGCGGGCGCTGCTCAGCGCCTGTGGCTGGCGCAGAAAGGGCCGTACATCGTGATCGAACTGGCGGCCGTAGACCTGCTCAATCAGGTTGGCGGCTTCGCGCTCGACCAGCGCATCCAGGTCACCGCTGTACTTGGTACTCAGCTCGGCTTCCACCTCGCGGGCCAGTAGGTGGTTTTCTGCCAGACCCGTGCGCAGCAGGCGCAGGTCGGTATTGAATTTGACCCGGGTCATGGCCTGCTCCAGCAGGCCGATGCTCTTGCCGGGCAGGCGTTCACCGTTGATGCGCATGTCCTGGCTGCCCAGGGCTGACAGGCAGATGCCGGTCAGCCCCAGTACCAGCAAACTGCGCTGGATGATCGCGCGCACCTTACAGGCCACCCTGGCCGTAGAAGGTGTTGGCACCCTTGGTCAGCACGCTGACGGTGAGGGCGATGGACTCCGGAATCAACTCCTTGGCCACTCGCAGGCGCGTAGCGTAGCTGGTGTCATACAGCGGCTCGGGACGCTGGTAGGCAACCTGCGCGGTCTGGGTCAGCAGATCGCGGATCGGCTTTTGCGGATCGTAACTGCCGACGCGGTTGGCCACTGCCGCCATATTGTTCAGGCCCTCGCTGAAGTAGTGATCATCCACCCAGCCTTCCCAGCCGGAGTGGCCATTGCCCGACGTAACCCAGGCATGGTGCGGCTGCGCGACATCGCCGGTGGTGTGCAGCGAGTAACCGATGGTTTGCAGCGAGGGCGCGTTCTTGAACTGATCGAACCAGTATTTGGCCAGATTATCGATGGGCTGGAAGGCTGCCGTTTGGAAGTCACCGTAGTGCGTCTGCCAGTTGGAGGAAGTGCCCTGACGGTAATGCGCTTCGGTGGTGTCGAAGTCGCTTTTCTTCAGCTCGCGGTTGTACAGGTAAACCATGGCGTACCAGTCAACGTCGCCGCTCCAGCTGCCATCTACCTTGCGGTAGCGGTAGTCGTAGCCACCGTGGTCGTTGCCGTGGGCGTCACCCTGGCGGGCCATGTTGATAAAGTGCCAGTACGACGTGTAGTTGACCAGCGAAGCGGCGGCACCATAAACCGGCGCGTGCTCATAGCCGACCCACCAGCCGCCCAGGCGGGTGTCCTGGAAATCGTCAACGTCATAGGCCGCCTGGCCGAGGATTTCCCCCGCACGGGCTTCGCTGCCGGCTGCGCCGACGTAGAACTGGTAGGCGCGTTTCATCTCGGGCGTGGCATGGGCCGAGTTGAGGAAGGCCAGGGCGTCCTTGACGATGTTTTTGTGCGTAGGTTGCGACCAGGCGCTGGCGTGACTGGCACTAAAAGCCAGGCCTAGACCAACGACCAGGGAGGTGAGGGTTTTCATAGGGAAGGCGCTCTTTTGTTGTTGGAGTTGAGCAGTATTAGCGGTCATTGATGGCAGAACTGTTGCAATGCCGCACTCCAACTTAAAGCCTATGCGTCGGGTTGCCTCAACCCAACTAAGGTTTGGTGGTATAGACCAATTTTCTTGTGCGTCTTAATCCGCACCGTTGTCTTCCTGATGCAAGGCCCCTGTCTCGCTGCTTTCCAGCACCACATAGGCGCTGGCGCAGAACAGTGAGTTGAGGCGCTTCATGTCGGCGATCAGCTCCATGTGCAGGGCGCTGGTTTCGATGCTTTGCACCACCTGATGGTGCAGGCGGCTGACATGGGCGTGTGCTAGGCGGCGTTCCTGAGCGCGGAAGCGGCGTTTTTCGCGCAGCAGCTGGCGCGCGCTTTCTTTGTCGGCAGAGAGAAACACCGAGAGGCCTAGGCGCAGGTTGGCCAGCAGCTGGGCGTGCAGGGCGGTGAGTTCTTCCAGGCCGCTGTCCGAGAAGGAATGGCGCTGCGCAGTTTTCTGATCCTGCACTTTGCCGAGCATGCGTTCGATGATGTCGCCGGCCTGCTCCAGGTTAACAGCCAGCTCGATGATCTCCGCCCAGCGCCGGCTGTCGTGCTCACTCAGCACCTCGCGTGGCACCTGCGCCAGGTAGAGTTTGACCGCGCTATAGAGCGCATCGACATCGTCATCCAGGCGGCGCAGCTCTTTGCCCAAAGCGGTTTGCCCGCCGCGCAAAACTTCCAGCAGGTGGTTGAGCATGGTTTCGATCAGGTCGCCGATGCGCAGGGTTTCGCGCACCGCATTGGCCAGCGCCAGGCTGGGAGTGGCCAGCGCGGTGGGGTCGAGATGGCGCGGGCGGGCGACGCCGTTTTCGTCCGGGCGATCCGGCAGCAGCCAATTACAGAAGCGTGCCATTAGCCCGACTGTGGGCAGCATCAGCAGGCAGCGTAGGCTGTTGTAGAGCAGGTGAAAGCCGATCACCAGCTCCTCGGGGCGCCAGTTCAGGCTGTCTAGCCAGTTGGCCAGCGGATCGAGAAACGGCATCACCAGCAGCAGGCCGATCAGTTTGTACAGCAGGCTGCCCAGGGCCACGCGTCGCCCGGCTGGGGTTTGCAGGCTGCTCGTGAGAAAGGCCAGCACGCCGCTGCCGATATTGGCGCCAATCACCAGGCCGATGGCCACCGGCAGGCTAATCAAACCGGCGCCAGTCAGGGTTGCTGTGAGCAGCACGGCTGCCAGGCTGGAATAGGAAGTCAGCGCAAACAGCGCGCCGACCAGCGCATCCAACAGCAGGTCGCCAGTCAGCGAGGCAAACAGCACGCGGATGCCCTGCTCCTGGGTGATTGGCGTGGCAGCGGCGACGATCAACTCGAGTGCCAGCAGCATCAGCCCCAGGCCGATGGCCACGCGGCCAAGCTGGCCGGCGCGGGTCTGTTTGCGCGAGAGAAAGAACACCACGCCGAGAAAGATCAGCAGCGGGCTCAGCCAGCTCAGGTCGAGGGTCAGTACCCGCGCCATCAGCGCCGTGCCGATATCCGCACCGAGCATGATTGCCAGCGCGGGAGTCAGCGCCATCAGTCCCTGAGCGACAAACGAAGTGACCAGCAGCGCGGTGGCATTGCTGCTCTGCACCAGCGCGGTCACGCCGATGCCGGCAGCAAAGGCCAGCGGCCGCTTGCTGACGTTATGGCTAAGCACCTTGCGCAGGTGCGAGCCATACACCCGCAGGATGCCGGTACGGACGATATGGGTGCCCCAGATCAGCAAGGCGACGGCAGACAGAAGATTCAGCAGGGTGAGCATGGTGCTGCTCCCTGGCGCGTCAGCCCGGTTGCAGCGTGACGCGTGGTTTTTACTTGTTATGAAGGCTAAAGCCCTATGTTTAGCTTTAGCTGGGGTTGGCGCTGCGCGCCAGCGAGCGACACAGGCTGTCGCGTAATCCCGTCAAGCTGCGTGAGCTGATAACCTTAGAACCTGTTTACGATCTAGCGAGCTAGAGCCGGGCAAGGCAAAAACGGCCGAGGAAGCGGAGTTTACGAGCTGTAAATGAGCATCCGAGGCTGTTTTTAACGCCGCCAGGCCGACGCGCAGCAGGTCGTGAGCAGGTTCTTGCCCGCTACTGAACGGAAGCGCCCCCTCTGATGCTCACGCTTTATCACGCCCCTGACCTGGAAACCCTTGGCGAGCTGGCCACCGCCCTGCTCGCCACGCCGATGCGTGAGCCCTTTGCGCCGGCGCTGGTGGTGGTGCCGAGTCAGGGCATGGGGCGCTGGCTGACCCTGGAGCTGGCGCGCAAGCAGGGCATTGCCATGCAGCTGGAGGTGCAGCTGCCGGCCAAGTTCGTCTGGGACCTCTCGCGCCTGTGCCTGGGGCAACTGCCGGAGCAGTCGGCATTCAGTCCCAGCAGCCTGAGCTGGCGCTTGTATGACTGGCTGTGCGAGCCGGCCCAGCTGGCTGAAGCACCGCGTCTGGCGCATTACCTGGACGGTGGCGATGAGCGCCGCAGGCTGTCATTGGCCGTGAAGATCGCTGACGTATTCGACCAATACCTGCTGTATCGCGACGACTGGCTGGCCGCCTGGGAGCGCAACGACTTGCTCGATCTCGGCCCGGATGAAGCCTGGCAGGCGCTGCTCTGGCGCGAGCTGACCAAAGACGGCCATCCACACCGCGCGCGGTTGCTGGAAGAGCTGCTCACCCGCTTGTATGACGCCACGCCCATCGCCGGGCTGCCCGAGCGCGTGCTGGTGTTCGGCATCAGTTCGCTGCCGCCGCACCATATGCGGGTATTGGAAGGCCTGGCGCGGCATACCCAGGTGATTGTTTTCGCCCTCAACCCGTGCCGCGAAGCCTGGGGCGAGATTCGCGATATTCGTGAGTTGGCCAGGCAGTCTGAGCTCAGTCCGGACGATTGGTATCTGGATGTCGGCCATCCGCTGCTGGCCAGCCTGGGCAAGCAGGGTCGCGATTTCTTCGACAGCCTGTTTAGCCTGGCCTCCAGCGAGGGCAGTCAGGAAATCGGCCTGTATTCCGAGGATGCTGACCTGCACGACGCCAGCCTGTTACAGGCGCTGCAGAACGACATCCTGCGCCTGCGTACACGCCAAGCCGATGAGCGCCTGTTGCTGCGCGAAGACGACCGCTCGCTGGAGCTGCACGTCGCCCACTCGCCGCTGCGCGAAGTGGAAATCCTGCATGACCAACTGCTTGCCCGCTTTGCCGCCGACCCCGCGCTGACGCCCGATCAGGTGGTGGTGCTGACCCCGGATATCGAGCGGTATGCGCCCTATATCGAAGCGGTGTTCGCCCCGCGCGAGGGTGTGCCTCGCGTGCCGTTCAGCCTGGCTGACCGCAGCCTGCGCGCAGAAATTCCGCTGATCGAAGCCTTTCTCAACCTGCTGGCGCTGCCGGACAGCCGCTTTGCTGCCGAGGAAATCCTCGCCTGGCTGGAACAGCCGTCTATTGCCCGCCGCGCAGGTATCGAAGCCGAAGATTTACCGCTGCTGCGCGACTGGCTGCGCGACGCGGGCGTGCGCTGGGGCCGTGATGAAACGCACCGCGAGCAACTGGGCCTGCCTGCCGACGCAGCCTTTACCTGGCGACAAGGGCTGGACCGCCTGCTGCTGGGCTTTGCCGCGCCGCCGCAGCTGGCCGGTCTGGCTGCACCGTTGCTGGGTGACAGTTGGCCGCTGGATGCGCTGGAAGGTGGCCGCGCACAACTGCTCGGGCGCTTGGCCGGTTTTGTCGAGCGTTTGGCCGCGCTGGCGCAGAGCCTGCAACGGCCGCGCGCCCTGGGCGAATGGGCCGAATCCCTGCAAGGACTGATCGATCAGCTGTTTGATGAGCGTGAGGCCGGCGAGACCTTGTTGCTGCTGTCCAAGGCCAGCGCGGCGCTCAAGGAACAGGGCGACGCCTCGGGGTTCGAGCGGCCGATTGAGCTGGCGCTGATCCGCCAGCAACTGACCGCCGCCTTGGAGCAGGGCAGCGCCGCCTCGGGCTTTCTCACGGGTGCGGTGACCTTCTGCACCATGGTGCCGATGCGCAGCCTGCCGTTCCGACTGGTCTGCCTGCTTGGCCTGGATGACGGCGCCTTGCCGCGCCGCACCCCGGCAGCGGGCTTTGACCTGATCAGCCAGAAACCCCGCCGTGGCGACCGCGCACGCCGTCTGGACGACCGTTACCTGCTGCTGGAAACCCTGCTCTCGGCCCGTGGCGGCCTATACCTGAGCTACGTCGGCCGCGACCCGCGCAGCAACGCCGAGCTGCCGCCTTCGGTTTTGGTCAGCGAATTGCTGGATGTGGTCGACCTCACGGCGGTAGATGGCAACGGCCCGGCCAGCGCAAGGGTTACTCACCACCATCCATTGCAACCCTTCGCGCCGGGTAACTTCGCCGGCAACCGCCATGCCGGCTTTGCCGCGCCCTGGTTCCACGCTGCGCAGCGTTTGAGTCAGGCGGTGCAAGCCCCCGCACCCTTTGCCAGTCCGTTGGATAAGCCGGATGAAGATTTGCCGGGCGGCGTTCCGCTCTCTATCGAACCCAGCCAGCTGATTCACTGTTTCAAACACCCGGCGCGCTACCTGCTGGAACAACGCCTTGGCCTGCGACTGGCGCAGAGCGAGGAAACCCTGGCCGGCGACGAGCCCTTTAGCGTCGAGTGGACCAGTCAGCATGGCCTGCGGCAGCTGGCGTTGCAGGCTATCGAGAACGGTTGGAGTGAACGCCAGGAGCGCGCCGTAGCTGCGGCGTCCGGCTGGCTGCCAGTGGGCGAACTGGGCCAGGCGCACTGGGGGCAGATTCGCGGGCCAATCCGCGCCTTTGCGCCAACCCTGTTTGACGAGCGCCCGGATGACGCGCCGCAACCGCTGTTGGTCGATATCGAGCTGGCGGGTGTGCGCATCCACGGCTGGCTGGATGGCGTGACCAGTGGGGGGTTGTTTGATTACCGCCTGCGTGATCTCGGCGCCTGGGAGCTGGCGCCGTTCTGGTTGCGTCACCTGCTGCTCAACTGCGCTGCCACCCCCGAAATCAGCCGCGACAGCCGCCTGCTCTCACCGAAAAGCGAATGGCGTCTGGGCGCGTTGGCGAATGCCAGTGAGCTGCTCTTACCCTGGCTGGAGGCGTACAAAAGCGCGCTGTGCGAGCCGCTGCCACTGTTTGCCAAATGCAGCCACGGTTTTGCCCGCAAATGGCGCAACCCCGGGCGCAAGGAACCGATTGACGCTGCCCGCAGCGAAGCGCGGTTGATGTGGCAAGGCAACGACCATATGACCGGCGAAGGCCAAGACCCCTGGAATGCCCTGGCCTTTCGCGACCGCGAGGCATTGGACGAACGCTTCGAGGCGCTGGCCGAACAACTCTACGGCCCGGCGTTGGATGCCCTGCAGGGTAGTGACGAGGACGAAGCATGAGCAGCGCTAGCCTGAACCTGCTGCAGGACAGCTTCACCGGCCGCTCGCTGATCGAGGCCAGTGCCGGTACTGGCAAGACCTGGACCCTGACGGCGCTGTACGCCCGTCTGCTGCTGGAGAAGCAGCTCAGCGTCAGCCAGATTCTAGTGGTGACCTTTACCACTGCCGCCACCGCTGAGCTGCGCGAGCGCATTCGTAAACGCTTGGCCGAGCTGCTGGCGGTGTATGACAACGGCCCAGGCGACGATAAGTTGCTCAATGATCTGCGTGCCCAGTATCCGGACGCGGCCAGCCATCGGCGTTTGCTGCTGGCGGTGCATGGCTTCGATGAGGCGGCGATCTTTACCATTCACGGTTTCTGTCAGCGCGCATTGCAGGATGCTGCGTTCGAGGCCGGTGGTGATTTTGACAACGAGCTGACCCACGACGACCGCGAGATTATCGACGCCCTGCTTGCCGACCTCTGGCGGCATGAGCTGGCCGCCGCCGAGCCAGAATGGGCGGCGTTTCTGGTGCAGCAGAAAATCACCCCGCAGAGCCTGCGCAAGCGTCTGCGCAATCACTTGGGCAAGCCCTATCTGCGTATCGAGCCGCAACCCGGTGCCAGCAGCGAGATGAGCGCCCTGCGCGCCGCCTGGCAGCAGGCGCAGCGCTGCTGGCTGAGTGAAAGCGCCGCCTGGCTGGCGCAGCTCAAGGCCTTCGACGGCTTTAAGAGCAATATGTGCAACCCGGCCAAGCTGGGCGTTTGGCAGGCTGAGCTTGATGGTTATTTCAGCGATGCGGCAGCGCTGTTCAGCAAGACCGAGTCGCACCGCCGGCTGGCCCGCGAAGGGTTAAACAAGGCCAGCAAAAAGGGCTGCGAAGCACCGGCCAATCCCCTGGCTGCTGCGCTGCAGGAACTCTGCGATGCGCTGGATTCGGCGCAGCCCGAGGCCGAACAACGGCTGATCGACCTGCAGGTGCGTCTGATCGGCCAGCTCAACGAGCAACTGCCGGCGCGCAAGGCAGCGCAGCGTCTGCTGGCCTTCGATGATCTGCTCAACAAGTTGCAGCAGGCGCTGCAAGGCGAGGGGGGCGAACACCTGGCCGGCACCTTGCGTACGCAATATCCGGTAGCGCTGATCGACGAATTTCAAGACACCGACCCGGTGCAGTACTGGGTGTTTCATCGCATCTATCAGGACGCTGGCGATCTGTGTTTTGTCGGCGACCCCAAGCAGGCCATCTACGCGTTTCGCGGTGCCGACTTAGCCACGTATTTAAAAGCCCGCAGCGAAGCCGCGCGGCAATACAGCCTGGCCACCAACCATCGCTCCACACCTGAGCTGATCGCCGCGCTTAACCAGCTGTTCGACCGCCCCATGCCGTTCGCCGAAAAAGGCCTGGCCTATCAGCAGGTCGGGGCCAGCGATCGCCCGCGCCCGCAGCTGGTGCTGCCACCCATGGAGGGCGAGGCGGACGCGCCGCTGGCGCTGGTCTGGCTGGATAACGACTATCTGGGCAAAGGTGAGGCGGGCACCTTGGTGGCGCGAGATACGGCGCGGCGTGTCGCTGCGGTGCTTAGTGCCAGCAGTCAGGGCCAGGCCTATTTCGACGATCAGGGCGAACAGATTCCACTTAAGGGCGGCGATATTGCTGTGCTGGTCGCCAGCCACCGTCAGGCCAGTGAGGTGGCTGCAGAACTGGCGGCCCGTGGCGTGCCCAGCGTGCGCCGCGGCAAGGAGAACGTCTGGCACAGCGAAGAGGCGGATGAGCTGTCCGCCGTGCTGGCTGCTTATGCCGAGCCGGGCCGTGAAGGCGCGTTGCGTTATGCCCTGGCCAGCCGTCTGCTGGGCCGCAGTGCCCAGGTGCTGGCTGCTTGTGCCGAGGATGCCCAGTCCTGGGACCGCGAGCGCGAAGATGCCGAGCGTTACCACCAGCTCTGGCAGCAACAAGGTTTTATGCGTGCCTTCCGCGCCTGGCTGGATGAGCAGCAGGTTGCCCAGCGCCTGCTGGCCCTGGTGGATGGCGAGCGCCGCCTGACCAACCTGCTGCACCTGGCCGAGCTGCTGCAAACCGAGAGCCTGCAACGCCCCGGTCTGGAGCAGTTGCTCGCCTGGTTTAACGCCCAACGCAGCGCCGAGGCCCATGGCGAGGACGCCCTGCTGCGCCTGGAAAGCGATGCCGAACGGGTGCAGATCGTCACCATCCACACCTCCAAGGGGCTGGAATACCCGCTGGTGTTCTGCCCCTACCTGTGGGACGGCGCGCTGCTGCGCCAGAGCGAAGACATCAGCTGCCACGCCGACGACGGCACACCGCTGCTGGACCTGGGCGGCGAGCAGATCGACACGCACCGCGAACGCGCCCGCCATGAGCGTTTCGCCGAGAAACTGCGCCTGACCTATGTTGCCCTGACCCGCGCCCGTGATCGCCTGTGGCTGCACTGGGGCCCAGTGGACTGCAAGCCCAGAAAAGACGGCACCCTTGGCGACAGCGGCCTGCACAGCAGCGCCCTGGCCTGGCTGCTGCATGGCCGCCAATTGCCGGGTGAAGATGCCCTGGCCGAGCTGGCCGGCCATCTGCAAAGCCTGAGTCCGCATGGGCTACGGGCCGAACTCGAACAGCTGATCGCCAGCAGCCAGGGCCAGATGACCCTTCAGCCGTTGCGTGACAGCGAGGCCAGCGCCGCCGGCGAGCAACGCGCCCCGGCCCCGCAGCAACTCGCCACCCTGCAGCGCAGCCTGCACAGCGCCTGGCGTGTCGGCAGCTTCTCCGGGTTGGCCGCCGGTATGCATATGGAAGCGCCAGACCGCGATGGCCTGGTGCTGCCGGATGCCAGCGAGCCGGGCACCGGCTTCTTCGCCTTCCCCCGTGGCGCGCGGGCTGGTACCTGCTTGCATGCGATTCTGGAAGATTGGGCGCGGGGCAAAGCTGCGCTGGCTGAGCTGATTGAGCCAGGGCTAAGCGGCCATGGCATCAGCAGCGACTGGCAGGCGGTGGCGCTGACTCACCTGCAACAGGTGATCGACGCCGATCTGGATGGCAATGGCCTGACCCTCGCCGGCCTCAACCCGGTGCGGCGCTTGCCGGAACTGGGTTTTATCTTCCCCCTGGCCGGGCTGGATGTGCAGCGCCTGCGGGCGATTCTCTGCGACCCGGCCCATGGTCTGGCCGCGCCCATGCGCGAGGCGGCGGCGCGGCTGGAATTCGACAGCCTCAAGGGCTTTCTCAAGGGCTTTATCGACCTGACCTTCGAACACGATGGGCGCTGGTATATCGCCGACTACAAATCCAACTGGCTCGGCCCGGACGCCAGCTACTACGGCGGCGAACGCCTGCTGCAGGCCCTGGCCGCCGAGCATTACTACCTGCAATACCTGATCTACCTGGTGGCGCTGCGGCGCTTTCTGCGTCAGCGTCTGGATGACTTCCAGAATGAGCAGCTGGGCGGTGCCTACTACCTGTTTCTGCGCGGTATGCCGAACGCTGGGGTGTATTTCTCGCGGCCCAGTGATGGGTTACTGGATGCCCTGGATAACCTGTTTGCGGAGGGCGCGTGATGCTTAACGATCTGCCCTTCGGCCCGCTGGAACGCGCTTTGGTCGACAGCCTGCAGCGCCTTGATCCGGCGGCCTCACCTGTGGTTTTGGCCTCGGCTGCGCTGCTATGTATGGCTCTGGACAAGGGCGATGTCTGCCTACCGCTGGTGCGTCTGGCGGGGCAGCGACCCTGGCCCGAACAGGATTTCCGCCTGCCGGCGCTGGCCGACTGGCAGGTGCAGCTGCAAGCCTCACTCCTGGTGGGCGGCGACGGTGATTTCACCCCGCTGATTCTTGAACACGGCCGCCTCTATCTGGCGCGCTACCAGGCCTACGAACGCCAGTTGGCGACCCAGTTGCTGCAGCGCGCCGACGATCTGCCTGCGGTGGATGAGGCGCAATTGAGCGAGAGCCTGACCCGGCTGTTTGCGTTCAATGCGCAACAACCGGACTGGCAGCGACTGGCAGCTGCGCAAGCGGTGCGGCGCAAGCTGGCAGTGATCTCCGGCGGTCCCGGCACCGGCAAAACCACCACCGTAGTGCGTTTGCTCGCCGCGCTATTAGAGCAACCCGGCTGCGAAAATCTGGCTATCGGCCTGGCCGCGCCTACGGGCAAGGCCGCGGCGCGAATGGCCGAAGCGATCCGTAATGCCAAAGCCGAGTTGCCGGTCAGCGAGGCGATCAAAGCCGCCTTGCCGGATGAGGCGTGCACCTTGCACCGCCTGCTCGGCAGTCGGGGCGACAGCCCGCAGGTGCGGCATCACGCGGCCAACCCCCTAGCGCTGGATGTGCTGGTGGTGGACGAAGCCTCGATGGTCGACCTGGCGCTGATGGCCAAACTGCTCGATGCACTGCCGCCCACTGCACGATTGATCCTGCTCGGCGACAAGGATCAACTCTGCGCCGTGGAAGCAGGTGCGGTGTTTGCCGAACTCTGCGAGGGCCGTGGCTTTGATGCTCAGGCGGCGAGCGAACTGCAACGCATCACCGGCCAGCAGGTGCCGGTTAGCCAACCTAACTCGCAGCTCGGCGACGCCGTGGTGCTGCTGACCCACAGCCACCGCTTTGCCGGCGACAGCGGCATCGGTGAGCTGGCGCGGCGCATTAACGGCGGCGATGTCAGCGGTACGCTGAACCTGCTCAAGGAAGATCGCAGTGATCTGGCCTGGAATGCCCAGCCGACGCCCAACGAGCTGCTGGAACGTCTGGATCAGGGCTACGCGCCCTATATCAGCGCCGCCAAAAGCGCCGACCCCGCCGCCGCCTTCGCCGCGTTCAATGCCTTCCGCGCGCTTTGCGCCCAGCGCGAAGGCGCCTGGGGCGTAGCCGGCATCAACGAAGCCCTGGAGGCCCGCATCAAACGCCGCAGCCAGGTGGCCAGCCGCGAGCGCTGGTATGTCGGCCGGCCGATCATGGTGCGGCAGAACGACTACGCCCTCGGCCTGTTCAACGGCGATATCGGCATCTGCCTGCACACTGAATACGGCCTGCGCGTCTTTTTTGAAGGCGAAGACGGCTACCGCCCCTTCGCCCCGGCCCGCCTGCCCAGCCACGACAGCGCCTTCGCCATGACCGTGCACAAGAGCCAGGGCTCGGAGTTCAGTGAAGTGCTGCTGATGCTGCCCGAACTGCCCAGCCCCCTGCTGACCCGTAGCCTGTTCTACACCGGCATCACCCGCGCCAAACACAAGGTGGAAATCTGGGGTTTGCCGGCGCGTTTAAGCGAAGCCGTGGCCACCCGCGCCGAGCGGGCGGCTGGTTTGGCTGAGCGGTTGGCCACAACGTCTTTAATAGCAACGCCGCAGCCATTCGCAGCAGACGGCTCCACTCAATTTTCGCTTTTCTAAGGACCGTATGAAGTATGTTTTTCTGACGATATGGGCCGTGCTTTTTTTGCCGTTGGGAGGTTTCGCCAGCCTTGGTCTGTGGAGAAGCCCCGGTAGCTATCAGCGTTATCTGCTTATTGCCGGCGTGGCCTATGCCGCGGTTTGTAGCTTCAAGTTGATTCAAGAAGGCTACCGTAGCAGAGCTTTATTTGGTTCCAGCAATGTGGGCTTCTGGTTATGCCTGCTGCTGTTGCCATTGTGTTTGCTGCCCTTATACGGTGCCTACGAAACCTGGTTGCAGGGTATTTATGTACCCAACTCTTCAGGGCGTAAGACATACTTGAGCAGTTTGCTACTGGAGGGTTTGCAAGCTTTGGTCGGTCATTGGGGGCCGATCATCGCGTTGTTGGTATTTGGGCTGGGGATGATGTTTTTTCTGCTGGGCATGATCCGTCAATACCGCCGCTGACGTTGCGGTAGGCTGCCGTGTAATCCGTCTGAACGCCTACACTGCGAAAGCAATTACTGAGTTTTGCGATCCGCCGCGGTGCTGACCGCTAAGGTTGAGGCGCAATGCGCATTCGAACACTTATCTGTTTGTTCTTAAGCCTGGCGCTCTGCACCAGCGTCCTGGCGGCGCCGTTGCGCCTAGTCACCGGCGATGACTACGCGCCCTTTACCGGCAAGGCGCTGCCTGCAGGTGGCATGCTGACGCAGTTGGTGCGTGCGGCGTTGCAGCGCAGCAGCATCGCCAGCAGCCTGGACTGGCAGCCTTGGAAGCGCGGTTACCTGAAAACCCTGCAAGGCGATTACGACGCGACATTCCCGTATGTCCGCACTGCGCAGCGTGAAGAGGTGTTTCTCTACTCGGAGCCGTTGTTTACCGCCGAGCAGTATATTTTCAGCCGGGCAGGTGAGGTAATCGAGCTCGATGATGTCCCCAGTATGCAAGGGTTGCGACTCTGCTACCCGCTGGGTTGGCAGCCGCCACCCATCATTCAGCAGTTGCTGGATGATGGGCAGTTACGCCGGCATTCCCCTACCGGATTGAATGAGTGCGCCCGTTTGTTGTTGATGGACCGCGATGATTTTTTTATCTCGGATCGACGCCTGGGCGAGACCGCGTTGCAATTGAGCGGTGTGCCTTTAGAACGCTTTCGTCGCTCCAACAGCGCCATCAACCGCAGCACCCTGCACCTGATCGTACCGCGCAGCCACCCGCAGGCGGCGGTGATCATCGCGCAGTTCAATCAGGGCTTGGCGCAGTTGCGCGCCAGTGGCGATTATCAGCGCATGCTTGAGCGCAACCTGCAGCAGAGTGAGGTCGCTGCGCCCTGAGTTGGCGCAGTGGCTTCATGGCCGGCCATCCCTGGCGGCCACCCAGCTATTTCTTAAGTTTGGGGTTAGGAAAGAACTGCACGACTTGCACTTTGGGGTCGGCAACCTTGGGTTTCAGGGCGCTGATATTGACCCGTGTGGGCAGTTCACGCGGCACCGAGTTGCCGCGTTCGTCCAGGGTGTCGGCGTAGCCGCAGCCAATGCACTCGCGGTGCGGCACGCCGTCCACGTTCCACATCTGGATCTTGTCCATTTCGCTGCACGCCGGGCAGACCGCGCCGGCGATAAAGCGTTTTGCGCTGATATTCACAGGTGCATCTGTCATGCGGCCTCCTGGCTCAAACCAAGGTGGCGCAGCAGCGCGTCGATCGACGGCTCGCGGCCACGGAAATCCACAAACAGCACCATCGGTGCCTGCGAGCCGCCGCGCGCCAAGATGGCTTCACGGAAGGCTTGCCCAGTGGCGCTGTTGAATACGCCTTCTTCCTCAAACTTGGAGAAGGCATCGGCGCTCAGCACTTCGGCCCATTTGTAGCTGTAGTAACCGGCCGCGTAACCGCCGGCGAAGATGTGCGCAAAGCTATTGGGGAAGCGGTTGTAGGCGGGTGGACGCAGCACCGAGACTTCCTGGCGGATGCCTTCGAGCACGTCCAGCACGCTGCGGCCGTCGCCGTGGGTGGCGTGCAGTTCGAAGTCGAACAGGCTGAACTCGATTTGCCGCACCATCATCAGCCCGGACTGGAAGTTCTTCGCCGCCAGCATCTTGTCCAGCAGGTCCTGTGGCAGCGGTTCACCGGTCTCGTAGTGTCCGGAGATCAGCGCCAGGCCTTCCGGCTCCCAGCACCAGTTCTCCATAAACTGGCTCGGCAGCTCCACCGCATCCCAGGCCACGCCGTTGATGCCGGATGCTCCGGCGTGTTCGACGCGGGTCAGCAGGTGGTGGAGGCCGTGGCCGAATTCGTGGAACAGGGTGGTGACTTCATCGTGGGTCAGCAGCGCCGGCTTGCCGCCAACGGCTGGGGTGAAGTTGCACACCAAATTGGCCACTGGGCTGATCAGCGTGCCATCGGCCGTGCGGCGTTTGTCACGCGCGCCGTCCATCCACGCACCGCCGCGTTTGTTGGCGCGGGCGTAGAGGTCGAAGAAGAAACGCCCGACGTGCGCGCCGTTTTCAGTGATTTCAAACAGGCGCACATCCGGGTGCCAGGTGTCGAAGCCGGACAGCTCGTTGATCTGGATGCCGTAGAGTTTCTCGACGATGGCGAACAGGCCGGTCAGCACCTTGTCGATGGGGAAGTAGGCGCGCAGGATTTCCTGGGAAATGCTGTAGCGCTGCTCGCGCAGTTTCTCGCTGTAGTAGCCGACGTCCCAGCTTTGCAGCTCGTTGCAGCCCTGTTCAGCGGCGAAGGCTTGCAGTTCGCGCAGGTCTTGTTCCGCAAACGGCTTGCCGCGTACGCCCAGATCACGCAGGAAGCTCAGCACCTGATCGGTGGTTTCAGCCATTTTGCTGGCCAGGCTCAGTTCTGCGTAGTTGCCGAAACCCAGCAGCTTGGCCAGTTCCTGACGCAAGGCGAGAATCTCCTGCATCACCGGGCCATTGTCGTTCTGCCCGGCATTCGGCCCCTGGTCGGAGGCACGGGTGCAGTAAGCGGCATATAGCTCTTCACGCAGCGCGCGGTCGTTGGCGTAGGTCATCACCGCAAAATAGCTGGGGAATTCTAGGCTGATCAGCCATCCGTCCAGGCTCTTGGCCTCGGCAGCCTGCTTCATCTGCGCCTTGGCTGACTCGGTCAGGCCATCCAGAGCGGCCTCGTCGGTGACGTGCTTGGTCCAGGCCTGAGTGGCATCCAGCAGCTGGTTGGAGAACTTGCTGGCCAGCTCGGAGAGCTTCATCTGGATCTCGCCGTAGCGCTTCTGCTGCTCGGCCGGCAGGTCGATACCGGACAGGCGGAAATCGCGCAGGGCATGTTCGAGGATGGTCTGCTGTGCTACGTCGAAGCCAGCGGCTGCGTGGCTCTCGGCCAGCGCCTGATAGGCCTGAAACAGCGGCTGGTTCTGGCCGATTTCGGTCCAGTATTCGGACAGCTTGGGCAGACAGGCCTCGTAGGCGGCGCGCAGCTCGGGGCTGTTGCACACGGCGTTCAGGTGGCTGACCGGGCTCCAGGCCTGGCCCAGGCGCGCGCCCAGTTCGTCCAGGGCCAGCACCAGGCCGTCCCAGCTTGGGTCAGCGGCCTGTTGTTCCAGCAGACGGCTCATGGCCGCGCGGTTGTCGGCCAGAATCTGTTCGACGGCGGGCTCGACATGCTCCGGACGGATGGCGCTGTAGGGGGGCAGATCGAAGGCTTGCAGCAGCGGGTTAGTGGCAGTCACGACAGGTCACCTGTTACGAAATGGGTTTGCAGCTGTGACCCTGGCGGGCGCAAAAGGCTCCCAGGGGCAGGCTTGAATGGACAGCGGGCGTCATAAAGCAGCGCAGTTGTCCTGAACATGGGTGCCATCTTAATTACAATCAAGGCCAGACGCAGCTTAAGAGGTTTCTATCGTGGCGATTCGTACTTACCAGCAGTTCACCCCGCAGCTTGGCGAGCGGGTATTTGTCGATGCCTCGGCGGTGGTGCTGGGCGATGTGGAGATTGGCACCGACAGCTCGGTGTGGCCGCTGGTGGTGATCCGTGGCGACATGCACAGCATCCGCATCGGTGAGCGCAGCAGTGTGCAGGACGGCAGCGTGTTGCACATCACCCATGCCGGGCCGTTCAACCCGCAGGGTTTTCCGCTGAATATCGGCGACGAGGTGACCATCGGCCACAATGTCACTTTGCACGGTTGCAGCCTGGGTAACCGCATTCTGGTCGGCATGGGCAGCATCATCATGGACGGTGCTGTGGTGCAGGATGAGGTGGTGATCGGTGCAGGCTCCCTGGTGCCGCCGGGCAAAGTGTTGGAAAGCGGTTACCTGTACGTCGGCAGCCCGGTGAAACAGGCGCGGCCACTGACAGACAAGGAGCGCAGTTACTTCGGCTACAGCGCGGCCAACTACGTGCGGCTAAAGGACCAGCATCTGCTGGAAGGTTATGCCGGCTGATGAGCGAACCTGTCATGCATTACCAGAACATCCTGTTTGACCTCGACGGCACACTGACTGATCCGCGTGAGGGGATTACCCGCTCGGTACAGCATGCGCTGGCCAAGTTGGGCATTGAGGAGCCTGACTTACAGGCGCTGGAGCACTTTATCGGCCCACCGCTGCTGCAGTGTTTTATGCAGACCTACCAGTTCGACGAGGCCACCGCCTGGCAGGCGGTGAACCATTACCGCGAGCGCTTCCGCGAGGTCGGGTTGTATGAAAACCAGCTATTCGACGGCGTGGGCGAACTGTTGCAGCTGCTGCAGAACCAGCAGCGCACGCTGTATATCGCCACCAGCAAACCGACGGTGTTTGCCGAGCAAATTGCTAAGCACTTTGGTTTCGCGAAGCACTTCAAGGTGATCTACGGCAGCGAACTGGACGGCACGCGTACCGACAAGGTTGAGCTGATCGCCCACCTGCTGGAAAAAGAACAATTGCCGGTGCAGAGCACACTGATGATCGGGGATCGTAAGCACGACCTGATCGGCGCGCGACGTAATGGCCTGGATGCGGCAGCGGTGGGCTATGGCTTTGGCAGCTTTGCCGAGTTGCAGGCCGAAGCGCCGACCTATCACTTCCACAGCCTGACCGAGTTGCACCAGGCGTTTGTGCGGTAAGTGTCGTATGCGGGCTGCCTGGATCAGGCAGCCCGCATACGAGGATTAGCCGTTTTTCTGGTAGATGATCTTCTTGGTGCCGCCGTCGCAGCTGCCGACCACCATATTGGGGTCTTGGGCGTCTTCGTTGGGCACGATTTCCAGGGTGTAGCTGGCAACGCCGGCGGCCTGGATTTTCACTTCGATCTCCGCACGCAGCTCTTCGCAGGGCTTGGGTGCGGCCAACACGCTGGTGCTGAGTAGGCCAAGCAGCACGGCTAGGGTGAATTTGTTCATTGCATCGCTCCTTTTGCGTGAACAGAAACTACTGATGTTGGAGTGGGAACTCGGTACGTAAGTTCTAAGAGCCCGCAGATAAGTCCATCAGCGCCTGATGCCGTTCGCGTTCGGGCAACTCGCCCAAGGCGGCGACACGCTGATAAAAGCGCGGCCAATCGCGCTCAACGTGTTCAAACAGCGCGGCGAAGGCCGGCACCCATTGATCATAGAGGCCAAACGGCAGCAGCTTGGCGTTGTTTATCGGCGCGTTGATCCAGTCGTCGTAACGCCCGCTACCGCCCCACTCGCGTTTGCTGAGTGCATGGTATTCGGCGCGCAGGCGGGCGATCTCGGCCTGCTTGCCACTGCGCATCTGCGCGGGCGGCAGGTCGCTGGCATAAAGCTGCTGCAGGCGAGCTCGGCTGGCCAGCACCAGGGCGATAAATTGCTCGCGCTGTTGTTCGCCCTGCGGATCGTTAGGCGGCAGCCCCTGTTTGATGCGCCATTGGCTTAGGCCTTCACGCTCGACAAAGCTGGCGAATGATTCGTTGAACGCGGTGTCGTTAGCCACATACAGCTGCTGGTGCGCCAGTTCGTGGAAGATCACCGCCACCAGGCGCTCATCGCTCCAGCGCAGCATGGTGTTGAGAATCGGGTCATCGAACCAGCCGAGGGTGGAATACGCCTCGACGCCGCCCAGGTAGGTGTCCAGGCCCTGCTGTTTCAGCAGTGCTGCCGAACCACGTGCGCGGCCTTGGCTGTAGAAGCCGCGATAGGCCACGCAACCGGCGATGGGAAAACAATACAGCTCGGGCGATAGGGAAAATTCCGGGGTGGCAAACACATTCCACACTACAAACGGCCGCTGAATATCGGCGTACAGGCGGTAGCTGTCATTGTCGGGCAGGCTCAGCTGGGCGCTGGCGAAATCCCGCGCCTGTTGAGCCAGGGCCAGGCGTTGCTTGAGTTCGGGGTCGGCAGTCGGGTTCTCCAGCAGCTCGGCAATCGGTTCGCGCGCCTGCAGCAGGTGCAGTTGCCCGCCGGCCAGATGGCTGTAGTAGTCCAGGGTGCTGCAGCCGTTCAGCAGCAGCGCAGCGGCCAGCGGAACCCAGCGCCAGAGCAGAGCGTCGAACATGGATCAGTACCCGTGAGTAAACAGGCTGTCACGCTAGCGCATCGGCGCTGCTGCCTCCAGCACGGGATCGGCGTAGGCTAACTGTCGTTGCGATTTATGGAGGTGTCCCATGCGTTACCTGGCTTTGCTTGGCGGTGTGCTGGTGCTCAGCGCCTGCGCCTCTCCCGTGCCTGCGCCTGATCCGAGCCAAGCCTGGGTGGACCTGCGCAGTAATGCCGGCACCCTGTTGATGGCCGATCGCCTTGATGGCCAGCGCCTCAACGATGGTCGTTACTTTCAGGTGCCTGCTGGTGCTCATGAGCTGCAGGCGCGCTTTCAGTTCGAGGTGAACGGCGGCGGTGGCCTGGATGGCGCCTATGAGCCGCGTCAGGTGACCTGTGAGATTCGCGTGCGGCATGACAATTTCGTGGCCGGCCAGCGCTACCGGTTGGAAGCCAGACCTATGCAGATGAAAGCGCAGGCCTGGCTGTATGACGAGCAACGCAATGTGCTGGCGCGCGGTAAGGTTTTACGCTGCGGCACCTTCTGATCAGCTGTCGAGCACCGCTTCTAGGGTGATCTCGGCGTTCAGCACCTTGGACACCGGACAGCCATTCTTGGCGGTTTCTACGGCTTTCTCGAAGGCCGCGCGGTCGGCGCCGGGGATGCGCGCCTTGAGCGTCAGATGCACGGCGGTGATGGAAAAACCGCCGTCGGCTTTGTCCAGGGTGACTTCCGCTTGTGTGTCGATACTCTCAGCGGTCATTCCGGCTTCGCCCAGCTCCTTGGACAGCGCCATGGAAAAGCAGCCGGCGTGAGCGGCGCCCAGCAGTTCCTCCGGGTTGGTGCCCGGCTGATCTTCGAAGCGGGTGTTGAAGCCATAGGGCGCGCTTTTCAGGGCGCCGCTCTGGGTCGAGATCGTACCTTTGCCGTCCTTGATGCCACCTTGCCAGTGGGCTGATGCTGTCTTCTTCATCCGAGTTCTCCAGTGCATGGGTTACAAGGTTGAGAGCAGGCTGAGGTGGCACAAGTTCGAAAAATAAGTCCCGCCAGTCGGTTAACGCAGTTGCGCGACCAGCTCGAACGCATGCAGTCGGTCGGCAAAGTCGTACAGGTCGCAGGTGAAAATCAGTTCATCGGCACCGGTCTGTTCCAGTAGCACTTCCAGGCGTGCGCGCACCTTGTCCGGGCCGCCGATCATCGCCATGCCGAGGAAGCTGCTCACTGCTTCTTTTTCATGCGGCAACCACAAGCCCTGCATGCTGGTAACGGGCGGCCTCTGCACCAGACTCTGGCCGCGAATCAGCGCGAGGATGCGCTGGTAGGCCGAGGTGGCCAGGTATTCAGCCTGTTCATCTGTGTCGGCAGCGATCAGCGGTACGCCGAGCATTACATAGGGTTTGTCGAGCACCTCAGAGGGCTTGAAGTGATTGCGGTAGACGCGAATCGCCTCATGCATATAGCGCGGCGCGAAGTGCGAGGCGAAGGCGTAAGGCAGGCCCCTCTCACCAGCCAGCTGGGCGCTGAACAGGCTGGAGCCGAGCAGCCAGATTGGCACATTGGTGTCGCTGCCAGGCATGGCGATCACCCGCTGATCCGGCGTGCGTGGCCCAAGGTAGCGCTGCAGCTCTGCAACATCCGCCGGGAAGTCATCGGCGTTGCCAATCCGGTCGCGGCGAAGCGCCTGGGCGGTGAAGTGATCGGCCCCAGGTGCACGGCCCAGGCCCAGCTCGATGCGGCCGGGATAGAGCGTGGCCAGGGTGCCGAACTGCTCGGCGATCACCAGCGGCGCATGGTTGGGCAGCATTACCCCGCCGGAGCCCAAGCGAATCTTCGACGTGCCAGCTGCCAGGTAGCCGAGCAGCACGGCGGTGGCTGAACTGGCGATGCCATCCATATTGTGGTGTTCGGCCACCCAGAAACGCTCGAAGCCCAGGCGTTCGACATGCTGCGCCAGCGCCAGGGAATTGTGCAGGGCCTGGGCGGCGTTACCGTCATCGCGAATCGGGGCGAGGTCCAGGGTGGAGAATTTGCTCTGTGCGAGTGCGCTCATCGGGCTGCCTGTGGGTTATCCGTTCGTTCGGGCGCCACAAAGCGCCAATACCTGAGTTAGATAGTGGGGCTTATTCTGCAGATTCCAAGGGACAAGGTTCGTGGGGCGGTTACATCTGCGGCCATGTGTGGCATGACCGCATGCGTATGGACTCAGCTATTGCTCAGGCGGAAGCCGATTTTCAGGGTGACCTGGTAATGGCCGACCTTGCCATCCACGATGTGCCCGCGAGTTTCCACTACCTCGAACCAGTCCATGTTGCGCACCGACTTGGCGCATTCGGCCAGGGCATTTTCGATGGCATCTTCGATGCTGACTTTCGAGGAACCGACGATTTCGATTTTCTTGTAGGTGTGATGATCGGACATTGCAGCTCTCCCAGGTGGTTGAACAGGTGGGTCATCTAATTGAGTCCCACCCCTGAACGCTAAAGTTCAGATTAGTCGCACTTGGTCTGCCCGGTTGCCGGTGACGGCTGCTAACGCTCCAGTTCCTTGCGCAGCCACTGCGCCAGGCGTTCGGCGCGGTTATCGCGGCTGCGTATTGGCACCCAAAGCGCCAAGCGTGCGCTGGTTTCGACAAAGCCCCAGGGCGCGACCAGACGACCGGCGGTCAGATCATCGGCGACCAGTTGCTGCGGTGCGATGGCCACGCCGAGGCCTGCGGCGGCGGCTTCCAGCAAGTAATAAAGATGCTCGAAACCCTGGCCGAGCTTCAGCGCGCTGGAATCCAGCCCGTTACTGACGGCCCAGCTGGGCCAGGCTTGCGGGCGCGAGCTGGTGTGCAGCAAGGGCTCGCCGAGCAGGGCGGCGGCGGGGGCCTGATGCAGTGCCGCGAACTGCGCATAACGCGGGCTGAGCACCGGGCCGATGCGCTCGGCGGTCAGCTCGAACACCTGCATATCCGCCGGCCACGGCGGTTCGGCGAACCACAGCGTGGCGTCCACGCCGCTGCGGCGCGGGTCCAGGTCACCTTCGCTGGCGGACAGCTGCAGGCGCAGTTCTGGCAGCTCGCGGTTGAGCCGGTCTAGGCGCGGAATAAACCAGCGCGCCAACAGGCTGCCCGGGCAGGCCAGCACAAACGGCGCATCGGCCTGGCCCTGTTGCAGCTCGGCGCAGGTGCTGCGCAGGCGGCTGAACAGATCGGCGCTGACATCACGCAGACGAATGCCCGCATCTGTGAGTTTAAGGCCGCGACCTTCCTTGCTGAACAAGGCCACGCCCAGGTGCTCTTCCAGGCTGCGCACTTGCCGGCTGACTGCGCCATGAGTGACGTTCAGTTCGTTAGCTGCCTGGCTGACGCTGTTCAATCGGGCAGCCGCTTCGAAGGCGCGCAAGGCATTAAGTGGCGGGAGGTCTTGGACCATCTGTGAGTTTTCCTAACAGGTTGCGGCAATCTTATCGCTTTTGCCACGCACGCCACAGCTTTATCCTGTGTCCATTGCCGTAGAAGCAGGCCCATGGCCTGCCAAGCGCGCCCGAATTTTCTGAGGAGAACGCCATGACTTCCTTCCGCGCTGGTCCTGATGCCAACGGCCTGTTCGGCTCGTTCGGCGGCCAATATGTTGCCGAAACCCTAATGCCGCTGATCCACGACCTGGCCGATGAGTATGAGAAAGCCAAGCTCGACCCCGAGTTCCAGAAGGAGCTGGCCTACTTTCAGCGTGATTTCGTCGGCCGTCCGAGCCCGCTGTATTTCGCCGAGCGCCTGACCGAGATGTGCGGTGGCGCGAAGATCTACTTCAAGCGTGAAGAGCTGAACCACACCGGCGCGCACAAGATCAACAACTGCATCGGTCAGGTGCTGTTGGCCAAACGCATGGGCAAAAAACGCATCATCGCCGAGACTGGCGCCGGCATGCACGGTGTGGCGACTGCCACCGTCGCAGCGCGCTTCGGCATGGAGTGCGTGATCTTTATGGGCAGCACCGACATCCACCGGCAGAACGCCAACGTACTGCGCATGAAGCTGATGGGCGCCACCGTGGTGCCTGTAGTCGCCGGTACTGGCACCTTGAAAGATGCGATGAACGAAGCCCTGCGTGACTGGGTGACCAACGTCGACACCACCTTCTACATGATCGGCACCGTGGCCGGCCCGCACCCTTACCCGGCGATGGTCCGTGACTTCCAGGCCGTGATCGGCAAGGAAACCCGTGACCAGATGCTCGCTCAGGAAGGTCGCCTGCCGGACAGCTTGATCGCCTGCATCGGCGGTGGCTCGAATGCCATCGGCCTGTTCCACCCCTTCCTCGATGACAAAGACGTGAAAATCATCGGCGTGGAAGCAGCTGGCCATGGCATCGAAACCGGCAAACACGCGGCCAGCCTCAACGGCGGCGTACCGGGCGTGCTGCACGGCAACCGTACCTTCCTGCTGCAGAGTGACGATGGCCAGATCATCGACGCCCACTCGATTTCCGCCGGCCTCGATTACCCCGGCATCGGCCCGGAACACGCCTGGTTGCATGAAGTCGGCCGCGTCGAATACACCTCGGTGACCGACACCGAAGCCCTGGAAGCCTTCCACATCTGCTGCCGTCAGGAGGGCATCATCCCCGCTCTGGAAACCGCTCACGCCCTGGCGGAAGTGTTCAAGCGCGCGCCGAAGCTGCCCAAGGATCACCTGATGGTGATTAACCTTTCCGGCCGCGGCGACAAGGACATGCAAACCATCGTGCACCACATGGAACAACAGGAGAAGCACGCATGAGCCGCCTGCAAAGCCGCTTTGCCGAGCTGAAACAACAGAACCGCGCGGCCCTGGTGACCTTCGTCACCGGTGGCGACCCGAACTACGACACCTCGCTGGCCATCCTCAAGGGTCTGCCTGCCGCCGGCGCGGATGTGATTGAGCTGGGTATGCCCTTCACCGATCCAATGGCCGATGGCCCGGCGATACAACTGGCCAATATTCGCGCCTTGGACAACGGTCAGGACCTGGCGAAAACCCTGCAGATGGTTCGTGAGTTCCGCGAAGGCGAACAGGTGACCCCGCTGGTGCTGATGGGCTACTTCAACCCAATCCACAAATACGGCGTGGCGCGGTTTATTGCCGAAGCCAAAGACGCCGGCGTCGATGGCTTGATCGTGGTCGACCTGCCGCCCGAGCATAACGCTGACCTGTGCGACCCAGCGCAGGCGGCGGGCCTGGACTTTATCCGTCTGACCACACCGACCACCGACGACAAACGCCTGCCGAAAGTGCTGAACGGCAGCTCTGGCTTTGTCTACTACGTGTCGGTTGCCGGTGTGACCGGTGCCGGCTCAGCCACCCTGGACCACGTTGAACAAGCGGTCACCCGCCTGCGTCGTCACACTGACCTGCCGCTGTGCATCGGTTTTGGCATCCGCACCCCGGAGCATGCGGCGACCATCGCACGTCTGGCCGAAGGCGTGGTGGTCGGTTCGGCATTGATCGACCAGATCGCCAATGCCAGCAGCAACGAGCAGGCTGTAGACGGTGTGCTGAGCCTGTGTGCGGCGTTGGCTGAAGGGGTGCGCGGCGCGCGCGCCTGAGTCCTGGGGTGGGCGGAGCTCCTAGCGGACGCTCCACCCATCCACCGCTGCATCGGTGGATGAAAAAAGCGTTATCCACCCTTCTAACCCCGATCTACCTCGTATGGCTACCGCTCTGCCGGAGGTCATTCGCAGCATTTCTTGCCATGAAAAGCGTTCCCGGATTTTATCCGGGCTATGGGTTCGGTGTAGGGTAGGCGGCGAAATGTCATCCGCCCTATTTCCAAGCTCCGAGTCTCGCCATGTCACGCTCCCCTGTAGTTCGCAAACCCCGCGCCAGTAGCCAGAGTCGCATCGCCGGCATTCTGGCTGCTGCCCGTGAGTTGCTGGCCGAGCAGGGCGTGGCCAGCCTGTCGATCTACAGCGTGGCTGAGCGCGCGCAAATTCCGCCGTCTTCGGTGTACCACTTCTTCGCCAGTGTGCCCGCCTTACTGGAAGGGCTGACTGCGGATATCCACAGCGCGTTTCGCGCCTGCCTGCAGGAACCGATTGAACATGCGCAACTGCGCGACTGGCGTGACCTGTCGCGTTTAGTGGAGCAGCGCATGCTGGCGATCTATGCCGCCGATGCCGCCGCGCGCCAGTTGATTTTGGCGCAGCACGGCCTGGCGGAAGTGACCCAGGCGGATCGTCAGCACGATATCGAGCTGGGCCAGTTGATGCAGCAGTTGTTCGATCACCACTTCCCGCTGCCGCAGCTGCCGGAGGATGTCGATGTGTTCGCCCTGGCCATGGAGCTGGGCGACCGCGTGTATGCCCGCTCGGTGCAGCTGCACGGCGCCATCACCCCGCGCATGGCTGAGGAAGGCATGCGGGTGTTCGATGCCTATCTCAGTCTCTATCTGCCACCCCATCTACCAAAAAGGGCGCTCTAAGCGCTCTTTTCAATTTCCACCACAGCTCGTTCAGAGCGCCTTTTCAAACACCTGCGAGTTGCGCTGGTAGTTGTACAGCGAGGCGCGCGCAGCCGGCAGGCGGTCGACGCTGCTGGGCATAAAGCCGCGTTCGCGGAACCAGTGGGCGGTGCGCGTGGTGAGTACGAAGAGTGTTTTCAGGCCCTGGGCGCGGGCGCGTTCTTCGATGCGTTCGAGCAACTCATCCCCTCGTCCGCCATGGCGGTAGGCCGGGTTGACGGCCAGGCATGCCAGCTCGCCGAAATCCGAGTCGGCAATCTGGTACAGCGCGGCGCAGGCGATGATCAGCCCTTCACGTTCGACGATGCTGAACTGCTCGATCTCACGCTCCAGCACCTCGCGTGAGCGGCGCACCAGAATGCCCTGGTCTTCCAGCGGGGTGATCAGCTCCATCAGCCCGCCAACATCCTCGATTGTCGCTTCGCGCAGCGATTCAAACTGCTCCTGCGCCACCAGAGTGCCGTTGCCGGTGCGGGTAAACAGCTCGCTAAGCAATGCCCCGTCTTCCGCATAACTGACGATATGGCTGCGGCGTACTCCGGCTTTGCAGGCTTCGGCGGCGGCATCCAGCAGTTCAGCCTGGTAGCTGCTGCCCAGGCGCAGCAGGTGCGCGGGCACCTGCTGCGGGCGCAGTTCACGCACCAGCTTGCCGGCTTCGTCGAGCAGGCCGCACTCGGCGCCGAACAGCAGCAGCTTGTCGGCGTCCAGGTCGATGGCGGCGCGGGTGGCGACGTCTTCGCAGGCGAGGTTGAAGATCTCCCCGGTAGGCGAATAACCCAGTGGCGACAGCAACACGATGCTGCGCTCATCCAGCTGGCGATTGATGCCTTTGCGGTCGATGCGACGCACTTCGCCGGTGTGGTGATAGTCGACGCCATCGACTACGCCAATCGGCCGCGCAGTGACGAAGTTGCCGCTGGTGATGCGCAGGCGCGAGCCCTGCATCGGCGAGCGCGCCATGTCCATCGACAGGCGTGCCTCAATGGCGATGCGCAGCTGGCCGACGGCATCGATCACGCATTCCAGGGTCGGGCTGTCGGTGATCCGCAGGTCGCGGTGAAAGCGTGGAGTCAGACCGTTGTTGGCCAGGCGTGCCTCGATTTGCGGGCGCGAGCCATGCACCAGTACCAGGCGTACGCCGAGGCTGTGCAGCAGCACCAGGTCGTGGACGATATTGCCGAAATTCGGGTGAGCAACACCCTCGCCCGGCAGCATCACCACAAAGGTGCAGTCGCGGTGGGCATTGATATAGGGCGAAGCGTGGCGGAGCCAGTTGACGTGGTCGTGCATTGCTTGAAGAACCTGTGTCGAATACGGAACGCATGGGAAGGGCGCAAGGTCGCGCCAGGCGGCAGCCGAGAGCAGCGGTTTTATCGTCGCAGTTGGGGCAGCTTCACGCGTTCTCTCCTCCGGATGACTCAGGTTGTTTGGCTTGTAGGCAGTAATGTTCGATCAGTTGCTGCAGCAGACGCACAGTAGGCTGCAAACGTGACATTTCCAGGTACTCGCCAGGCTGGTGGGCGCAGTCGATATCGCCAGGGCCGAGTACCAGGGTTTCGCAGCCAAGCTGCTGAAGATAAGGCGCTTCGGTGGCAAATGCCACCGCTGTGGCGCTGTGTCCGGTCAGGCGCTCGGCAATGCGCACCAGCTCACTGTCGGCGTTTTGCTCGAAGGGCGGCACGCTGGGGAACAGCGGGGCGAAATCGATCTTCACCTGATGCTGCTCAGCCAGCGGTTGCAGCTTGTGCCGGATTGCCGCGCGCAGGGCTTCTGGCTGCATGCCCGGCAGCGGGCGCAGGTCGAATTCCAGCGAGCACTGACCACAGATGCGGTTGGGGTTGTCGCCGCCGTGGATGCAGCCGAAGTTCAGGGTCGGCGTGGGCACGCTGAATTGCGGATTGTTGTACTCGCGCTGCCACTGCGCACGCAGGCCGCGCAGCTCGATCATCACGTCCTGCATGGCTTCCAGGGCGCTGTGGCCGAGGCTCGGGTCGGAAGAGTGGCCGCTTTGCCCAAGAATATCGATGCGCTCCATCATAATGCCCTTGTGCAGGCGGATGGGCTTGAGGCCGGTCGGCTCGCCGATCACTGCCGCACGGCCCAGCGGCTGTCCGGCTTGCGCCAGGGCGCGGGCCCCGGACATCGAGCTTTCTTCATCGCAGGTGGCGAGAATCAGCAGCGGCTGTTGGAAACGCTGCGTCAGCAAGGGTTGCACGGCTTCGATGATCAGGGCGAAAAAGCCCTTCATGTCGCAACTGCCGAGGCCCACCCAGCGGCCATCGATTTCGGTGAGCTTGAGCGGATCGGTCTGCCACAGTGCGGCGTCGAATGGCACAGTGTCGCTGTGCCCGGCCAGCACCAGGCCGCCTGGGCCGCTGCCATAGCTGGCAAGCAGATTGAATTTGCCGTGGGCGACTTGCTGCACATCGCAGGCGAAACCGAGGTCGCCGAGCCAGCTTGCTAGCAGCTCAATAACGGCGCGGTTGGACTGGTCCCAATGCGCCTGCGTGCAGCTCACCGATGGAGCGGCGATCAGGGCGGCGAATTGGTCTTTGAAAGAAGGCAGGGGCATCGGTCATCTCCGCAAGCGAGGCCCATCATAGGGCCATCGCCTGCGCAGATAAAACCGTGCAGCGGGTATTTAGAGGAAGATACCGCGCATGATGAAGAAGAAGAAAATCGATAGTGCCGCGCCCGCTGGCAGGGTGATGATCCACGACATAAAGATCGAACCGATCACGCCCAGATTCAGCGCGCCGATACCGCGTGCGATACCAATGCCCAATACCGCACCGACCAGGGTGTGGGTGGTAGACACCGGTAAGCCGATGGCCGATGCGCCGACCACGGTAGAGGCGGTGGCCAGTTCAGCAGCAAAACCGCGGCTTGGAGTCAGCTCGGTGATTTCCTTGCCGATGGTCGCGATCACCTTGTAGCCGTAGGTGGCCAGACCGATCACGATACCTACAGCGCCGAGCAGCAATACCCAGCCAGGTACGGCAGACTTCGAGCCGATAGTCAGGTCGCCGCCGGATTGGATGACCCCGACAATTGCCGCCAGTGGGCCGACTGCGTTGGCCACATCGTTGGCGCCGTGAGCGAAGGCCATGGCGCAGGCGGTAAAGACCATCAATACGGCGAAGACTTTCTCCACACTGGCGTAGTGGAAGTCTTTGTCAGCTTCTTCATCGACTGTGATCCGGCTGAGCAGAGCGATACCCAGCAGCATCACCAGTACGCCAACGCCGGCAGCCAGCATCAGATTCTGGTTGCTGTTGAGCTCCAGGCCGATGTGCTTGAGGCCTTTCGTCAGGGTCATGATCGCGACCATAAAACCGGTCAGGAACATATACAGCGGCACGAAGCGCTTGGCATTCAGGAAGGGATTATCGGTATTGATGATCAGCTTCTGCACGCTCATAAACAGGCCGAACGCGACTAGGCCCGAGAGCACAGGAGTCACTACCCAGCTGGCCACGATTGGGCCGACGGCAGCCCACTGCACGGCTTCCATCGATACACCAACGGCAGCAAAGCCAATCACCGCGCCGACAATCGAGTGCGTGGTGGAGACAGGCCAGCCACGGCTGGTGGCAATCAGTAGCCAGGTGCCGGCCGCCAGCAGCGCGGACATCATGCCCAGTACCATCAGGTCAGGCGTGATCGCTTCGGCATCAACAATACCGTTCTTGATGGTTTCGGTTACCTCACCGCCGGCCAGATAGGCCCCGCAGAATTCGAAAACCATGGCGATACAGATCGCCTGTTTGATGGTTAGGGCTTTGGAGCCCACCGAGGTACCCATGGCGTTGGCCACGTCATTGGCGCCCACGCCCCAGGCCATGAAAAAGCCAAAAAGACAGGCGAGCACCAAGAGAAGGAGACCGTAGTCCGCAATCAGAGACATAAATAATTAATCCGTAGATTCCAGAAAGGACACTGGCGCTTAGCGCGCCAGCAGTTGTTCCAGTCGGTTGCCGACACGTTCGGCACGGTCGGCTACGTCGCCGATCCATTCGATGATCTTGTAGAGAAACATCACATCGACAGCAGGAAGGTCCTTTTCCAGTTTGAACAGTGCACGGCGGACGTCGATCTGCATCTTGTCTGTGTCACGTTCGATCTGTTCCAGCTCCATGACCATGGATTCGACCAGCGCCGCTTCACGGCCACCAAAGCCGGTTTCCAGCAGCTCGTCGAGCTCGTTCATGGCTTTCAGCGCTTGTGCGCTGGCATCTACAGTACGCTGCACAAAGGCCCGCATCAGCGGCTGCAGAGCCTGTGGAATGGCCATTTCGCGGCCCAGCATAAGGCCGGCGATGTCCTTGGCGCGGTTGGCGACTTTGTCCTGTACACTCAGCAGCTCAAGCAGATCCGAGCGCGGTACGGGCAGGAACAGGCTCTTGGGCAGGTGCAAACGCACGCTTTTCTTGAGCTTGTCGGCCTCATGTTCGAGGCTGGCCATTTCCTGTTGTACCTGTTCCACCTTGGCCCAATCTTCAACCATCACGGCTTCGAAGAAAGGCACAAGATTGGCTGCGCACTCGTGGGCTTTAGCAAAGTGTTTTTGCATCGGCCCAATCGGTGAACGGCCAAACAGGCTGGCAAATGGATTGACTGGCATAGGGTGAACCCCGGCGTTAAGAAGGCGGCAAGTATACGGATCAGTCCGCAGGCTCGCCAGCGCATGTAATCGGACTGTCACAATTTCATAGTAGGCGTTGATTCCCACCATCATGAACAAAGAAACCGAAATCAAACTGCGGGTTAGCCGTGAAACCCTGGCCGCCCTGCGTGATCACCCGTTGCTGAAGAAGCGCAACAAGAGTGGTTGGGAGCAGCGCGAACTGTTCAATCAGTACTTCGATACCCCCGAGCGTGACCTCGCGGCGGCCAAGGTCGCCCTGCGCGTGCGCCGTGACGGCGAGCAGTTTATCCAGACCCTGAAAACCCGCGGGCAGAGCGTGGCCGGTTTGTCCGAGCGCAATGAGTGGGACTGGAACCTGGCCAAGGCCAAGCTGGACCTGAAAAAACTTGATGACAGCTGCTGGCCGGCGGCCTTGGCCGACCTGGACAAGAAACAGCTGATGCCGATCTTCACCACGGACTTTATCCGTGAGAAGGCGGAAATCGCCTGGGGTCGCGGCAAAGCCAAGGTGGTGATCGAAGCCGCACTGGACCTAGGCAAGGTGATTGCCGGCGAAGGCGAAGAGGAAATCTGCGAGCTGGAGCTTGAGCTGCGCCAAGGTGAGCCTGAGGCATTGCTGGAGCTGGCCGCTGAGTTGGCGGCCGACTTGGCGCTGATGCCCTGCGATATCAGCAAGGCCGAGCGCGGTTATCGCCTGTTCGATGCCGGCAGCTATAGCCTGAATCTGCCGGCGCCGTGCCTGACTGCGCAAACCAGTCTGGATGACAGCGTTGCGGCACTGGCCTGGCACCTCCTGGGCAGCAGCCAACGCCTGGCCGAACAGTACCGCTTCAATGGCCACTGGCGTTTGCTGGCGGATTGGCTGGAGCAACTGATCGGTCTGCGTGCATTGCTCGGCAGTCTGGGCCAGGCGGCGCCGCGCGCCAGCAGTCATGCGCTGCGCGAGCTATTGGATGCCCTGTTGTTGGAGTGGCGCCCACGTGTTCTGGCCGGGCAGGACAATGACAGTCTGCGCAAGAATGCACCGGCGTTGTTCGCTGCCGAGTTGCAGGGTAATCGCTGGGGGCTGTTTTCGCTGAACCTATCGCGCTGGTTGTTGGCGCGCAGCTGGACGGTGGAGCGTAACAACCGGGGCAATCGTCAGGGCGCAGCGCCCTTGGGCAACTGGCTGCCGACTCTGGTTGCGGATGAAGGCGAGGCCTTGCAGCTGCGGCGTTATGTGCAGCAGCCGGAAGACCTTGCCGAGCAGCTGCCACGTATCGAGCGCCTGCTGGTTTGGTTGCACCTGGCGCGTGGTGTGCTGGAGGTGCCAGAGGTCGATCGCCTGTATGGCGAGCTCAACAAGTTGGTGGAGCTGGCCAATCAGTCCATCGATCCGGACGTGCTAGAGGCGCGCAAGGCGCAGCTGCTGACCATTGGTTCGCTGAAAGCCTGGCGTCAGCTGGTCAAGTAACGGCCGCGTTGCTGTCGGCTTTTTCAGGAGCCCGGATCATCCCCGGGCTCTTTTCGCATCACTCAACTGCCATCCCGAAAGCGCGTCCACATGGCGTCGCGCGTTGCGCTGTGCTTTTCTGGCAGGGTTTCCAGCGGATGCAAGCGGCGTTTGGTGTCGCGGTCCGGGTAGAGGTCGGGCTGGTTGCGCAGGGCTTCGTCAAGAAACTCGCGCGAATCAGCATTGCCACTGGGGTACAGGGTTTCGGCGGTGATCAGTGCCGCCACCTTGGGCTGCATCAGGTAATCGATAAAGCGATGCGCCAGGTCGACGCGCGTGGCGCTGCTGGGAATCACCAGGTTGTCGATAAACAGGATCGAGCCTTCATCCGGCACTAAAAAGCGCACGGGCTGCCCGGCATCCGCGGCGGCCAGGGCATCACCGACCCAGGCCATGGCCACACATAACTTGCCCTGGTTGAGATCCTCGATATAGCGCTCGCTGTCGACGTAGCGCAGGTTCGGCCGCAAACCATCCAAGACACGGCTGGAACGTTCGATACGGCTCGGCGCGCTGCGCGCCAGGCTGCGGCCCTGATAGTTGAGTAGCAGGGTCAGGGTCTCGTCAGGAGCGTCCAGCACACTGATGCCGCAACTGGCGAGGCGCGCACTTTGCTCCGCATCAAATAGCAGGCTCCAGCTATTGGGCAGTGGGCCGCCAAAGGCTGCTTCGGCCTGCGGCGTGTTGATCGCCAGCCCGACCGCGCCCCATAGGTAGGGCACTGCATGGCGATTGGCGGGGTCGAGGGCGACCAGGGTGCTGAGTAGCTGCTTGTCGAGGTGTTTGCGGTTGGGCAGCAGGCTGAAATCCAGCGGTTGCAGGGTGCCGTTCTTGATCATCGCTGGCAGGGCGTCGTGCGACGGCACGGCAACATCAATGGCTTCACCGGTTGCCAGCACCGCCGCCAACTCTTCAGCGGTGCTGTAGGTGTGGTAGTCGACGCGGATGCCGGTTTCGGCCTCGAAGTCTTTCAGCACCTGCGGTGCGATGTAGTCGTTCCAGTTGTAGACGCGAATCACCTCTTCGGCGCTGGCCAGCATAGGCGTCAGGGCAAGTAGCAATGCGGCAAACAGGCGAGGCATGGAGGTCTCCTGAGTAGGGTGATGTCGCGTCAGCTGAAACGCGCGGCGCAACCTGCCCGTCATCACGCCGGGGCGTGAATAAGCGGCAGGGCTGCGCAACGCGCGGAATAAAATGGCCAGGGCCATAAAAAACGCCGGCTCAATGGCCGGCGTTGGGTGTTGCATCAAACCGTGTGCAAGTACCAGTTGTATTCGAGGTCGGAGATCGAGTTTTCAAACTCGGCCAACTCGCTTTCCTTACAGGCGACGAAGATGTCGATGTATTTCGGGTCGATGTAGCGGGCCAGCACTTCACTGTCGTCCAGCTCGCGCAGAGCATCGCGCAGGTTATTCGGCAGGCTCTGCTCGTTCTGCTCGTAGGAGTTGCCTTCTACGGGGGCGTTTGGCTCGATCTTGTTGGTCAAGCCATGGTGAACGCCCGCCAGCACGGCTGACATCAGCAGGTACGGGTTGGCATCGGCACCGGCAACGCGATGTTCGATGCGCACCGCGTCGGCTGTGTCGTTCGGCACACGCAAGGCCACCGTACGGTTGTCAATGCCCCAGCACGGTGAGTTCGGCACGTAGTACTGCGCGCCGAAACGACGGTAGGAGTTGACGTTCGGGCAGAGGAAGGCCATTGACGCTGGCATGGTTTCCAATACGCCGCCGATGGCATGGCGCAAGGCGTCATTCTGCTCGGGGTCATCGCAGGCGAAGATATTGTTGCCCTGCTTGTCGAGAATCGAAATGTGCACATGCAGACCGTTACCCGCCTGGTTGGGGTACGGTTTGGCCATGAAGGTGGTGTCCATCTCATGGTCGTAAGCGATGTTTTTCACCAGGCGCTTGAGCAGCAGCGCGTGGTCGCAGGCCTTGATCGGGTCTGCCACGTGGTGCAGGTTCACTTCGAACTGCGCCGGGGCGCTTTCCTTGACGATGGCGTCAGCAGGGATGCCCTGCTCTTTGGCGCCTTCAAGGATGTCCTGCAGGCACTCGGCGTATTCGTCGAGGTCGTCAATCAGGTACACCTGGGTCGACTGTGGACGCTTGCCTGACAGCGGAGACAGCGGTGGCTGCGGCCGGCCGTTCACGTTGGCTTGGTCGATCAGGTAGAACTCAAGTTCAAAGGCTGCGCAAATCGTAAGGCCCAGTTCGTCGAACTTCGCCACCACCTGACGCAACACTTCCCGTGGGTCGGCAAAGAACGGCTCGCCTTCCATTTCGTGCATGGTCATCAACAGTTGCGCAGTTGGGCGCTTCTGCCAAGGCTCATTGCTCAGGGTGTTGGGGATGGGAAAGCAGACCCGGTCAGCGTCACCGATATCCAGACCCAGGCCAGTGCTTTCCACTGTTGAGCCGTTGATATCGAGGGCGAATAGGGACGCCGGGAGATTAATGCCGCGCTCGTAAACCTTATGCAGGCTCGCACGCTCGATACGCTTGCCGCGCACCACACCATTCATATCTGCGATCAGAAGGTCGACGAACAGGACCTCAGGATGTTTCTTAAGGAACGCGTTCGCTTCGTTAAGCTGAACGGCACGCGGGGGTACCGACATGATGCAACACCTTTTTTGTTAAAAATATCAATCATGCAACTGCACAGGTGTGAGTCAATCTTAAACACCTGGTGCTGTCAAGAGAGGCGCATTTTGCCCCAAAAGGGTGCTTTATGGCCAGTTTTAGGGCATTACAGGGCAGTGCAGCCCTCCTCAAAGCCTTGCCTGCCGGGGTGCTCAGTCGGGTGTGTTCAATTTTTTACATGACTATTGTGAAAAAAAATGAACAAGGCTAAGCTCGGTCGAAACCCATAACAGCAATAAAACGGGTGTCTCATGTCGCGCCAGCCGATTATCGGCGTTAGTGCCTGCACCAAGCAGATCGGGCACAACATCTACCACACCGCAGGCGATAAATACTTGCAGGCCATCGTACAGGTGGTTGGCGGTATGCCAGTGATCATTCCTGCACTGGGTGAGCAACTGGATCAGGCTTACCTGCTGCAGCACCTCGATGGCCTGGTTTTTACCGGCTCGCCATCCAACGTCGAACCGCACCACTACGCTGGCGACGCCAGCGAACCCGGCACAGCCCATGACCCGGCGCGTGACAGTACAACCCTTCCCTTGATTAAAGCAGCAATTGCCGCCGGTATCCCGGTGCTCGGCATTTGCCGTGGCTTTCAGGAGATGAATGTGGCCTTCGGTGGCGCGCTGCACCAGCGTGTACACGAGGTTGCTGGGCTTATGGATCACCGCGAGCCGAGTGACCTGCCCGCAGAACAGCAATATGGCCTGCGTCACGCGCTGCATGTGCAGCCGGGCGGGCTGCTCGCCGGCATCGGCTTGTCGGACGAGATTCAAGTCAATTCCATTCATGGCCAGGGCGTTCAGCGTCTGGCGCCGGGCCTTCGCGTAGAAGCACTGGCGCCTGACGGGTTGATCGAAGCCTTCTCCGTCGAAGGTGCCAAAAGCTTCGCATTGGGGGTGCAATGGCACCCTGAATGGCAGGTACGATCCAACCCGAATTATCTCGCCATCTTCCAGGCCTTTGGTGAGGCTTGCAGGAAGACGGCGGGGCAACGCTGAGCCGACTATATATAAGTCGGCTCTAACCAACCCTGAGGTCTCTATGAGCACCAAATTAGACCAGCTCTCGAGCTGGCTGAAAGAACGCAAAATCACCGAAGTTGAATGCCTGATCAGCGATCTTACCGGCATTGCCCGTGGCAAGATTTCGCCGACCAACAAGTTCCTCGACGAGAAGGGCATGCGCCTCCCCGAGAGTGTGCTGCTGCAGACCGTAACCGGCGACTACGTCGAGGACGACATCTATTACGACCTGCTCGACGAAGCGGACATCGATATGTTCTGCCGCCCGGACGAGAACGCCGTATTCCTCGTGCCCTGGGCCATTGAGCCGACTGCGATGGTGATTCACGACACCTTTGATAAGCAGGGCAACCCGATCGAGCTGTCGCCGCGCAACATTCTCAAGAATGTGCTCAAGCTCTACGCGGACAAGGGCTGGAAGCCAATCGTCGCGCCGGAAATGGAGTTCTACCTGACCAAGCGCAACAGTGACCCGGACTTCCCTCTGGTCGCGCCGATGGGCCGTTCCGGGCGTCCGGAAGTGGGCCGTCAGTCGTTTTCCATCGATGCCGCTAACGAATTCGATCCGCTGTTTGAAGACGTCTACGACTGGTGTGAAATCCAAGGCCTGGACCTCGACACGCTGATTCACGAAGACGGCCCGGCGCAGATGGAAATCAACTTCCGTCATGGCGAGGCCCTGCACCTGGCCGACCAGATCACCGTGTTTAAGCGCACCATGCGTGAAGCGGCGCTCAAGCACGATGTGGCCGCGACCTTTATGGCCAAGCCGATCACTGATCAGCCAGGCAGCGCGATGCACATCCACCAGAGCGTGGTTGACATCAAAACCGGCAAGAATCTGTTCTCCAACCCGGATGGCAGCATGAGCGAACTGTTCATGCTGCACATCGGTGGCCTGCAGAAATACATCCCCGAGCTGCTGCCGCTGTTCGCACCTAACGTCAACTCGTTCCGCCGCTTCCTGCCGGATACCTCGGCGCCGGTGAACGTCGAGTGGGGCGAAGAGAACCGTACCGTGGGCCTGCGCGTACCGGAAGCCACGCCGCAGAACCGTCGCGTGGAAAACCGTCTGGCCGGTGCCGACGCCAACCCTTATCTGGTGCTGGCGGCTTCGCTGCTGTGTGGCTACATGGGCATGGTCGGCGACTTCAAGCCAAGCGCGCCGGTCAAAGGCCGCGCTTATGAGCGCCGTAACCTGCGCCTGCCGATCACCATCGAGCACGCGCTGGAACGTATGGAAGCCTGTAAGGATGCAGAGAAGTTCCTGGGTGAAAAATTCATGCGCGGCTACGTCGCGGTGAAGCGCGCCGAGCACGAAAACTACAAGCGGGTCATCAGCTCCTGGGAACGTGAGTTCCTGCTGCTGTCGGTGTAACCCTCAGGCGGCTGGCGTGGGTGATCCCTGTGCAAGCCGCCACCAAGAATTTTCTGAGGCTGCGGCAATACGCAGCCTGTGTAATCAAGGTGTTGTTATGAACAGTCAAGTGACCAACCCGAAAACCCGCGAGTGGCAGGCCATGAGCCGCGAACACCACCTCGCGCCGTTCAGCGATTTCAAACAGCTGGCGGAAAATGGGCCGCGCATCATCACCAAGGCCGACGGGGTGTACCTGTGGGACAGCGAGGGCAACAAAATCCTCGATGCCATGGCCGGGCTCTGGTGTGTGGCGATTGGTTATGGTCGCAAGGAACTGGCAGACGCGGCTGCGAAACAGATGCAAGAGCTGCCCTACTACAACATGTTCTTCCAGACCGCCACGCCGCCCGCGCTGGAGCTGGCCAAGGCGATTTCTGAGCTGGCTCCGGCCGGCATGAACCACGTGTTCTTTACCGGTTCAGGTTCGGAAGGCAACGACACCATGCTGCGGATGGTGCGCCATTACTGGGCGATCAAGGGGCAGCCAAACAAGAAGGTCATTATCAGCCGGGTTAACGGTTACCACGGCTCCACCGTGGCTGGCGCTAGCCTGGGCGGCATGAAGTACATGCATGAGCAGGGCGACCTGCCGATTCCGGGCATCGTGCACATCCCGCAGCCGTACTGGTTCGGTGAAGGCGGCGATATGAGCCCCGAAGCGTTCGGCATCTGGGCCGCTGACCGGCTGGAGCAGAAGATCCTCGAAGTCGGCGAAGAGAATGTCGCCGCCTTTATTGCCGAGCCGATCCAGGGCGCGGGCGGCGTGATCATCCCGCCGGACAGCTACTGGCCGCGTATCCGCGAGATCCTCGCCAAGTACGACATTCTGTTTGTTGCCGATGAAGTGATCTGCGGTTTTGGCCGTACCGGCGAGTGGTTCGGTAGCGATTACTTCGGTAATACGCCGCACATGATGACCATCGCCAAAGGCCTGACCAGTGGCTACATCCCCATGGGCGGGCTGATCGTGCGCGACGATATCGTCGAGGTACTCAACCAGGGCGGTGACTTCAACCACGGCTTCACTTATTCCGGGCACCCGGTTGCGGCGGCTGTGGCGCTGGAAAACCTGCGCATTCTGCGCGAAGAAAAGATTGTTGAGCGCGTCAAGGCAGAAACGGCACCGTATTTGCAAAAGCGTTTGCGTGAACTGGCTGATCACCCGCTGGTGGGTGAAGTGCGTGGCGTTGGCATGTTGGGCGCCATTGAGTTGGTGCAGGACAAGGCCAGCCGTCAACGTTTTGCCGGAGATGTCGGCGTTGGCATGATCTGCCGCGGTCACTGCTTTAATAACGGGCTGATCATGCGCGCCGTGGGCGACACCATGATCATCTCGCCGCCGCTGGTAATCAGCCACGCGGAAATCGACGAACTGGTTGAAAAGGCCCGTAAATGCCTCGACCTGACTGCCGCAGAGGTGCTGGTTTAAGGTTCAATTACCTTTGGTTTCAGATGCTTACGTCTGAAAGTTGTCAACGGGTGGTGACCTTGCCAGACTGCGCCAATGCGTAGCTCAGGCTCACCGGAAGGTGCTGCAGATGGCTGCGCATCTTCCGGAAAACGACTACAACAACAGGAGCTGTACGCATGAACACATTCGGCAAAACCCTTCTCGCGTTGTCCCTTGCTGGGGCCGTAGTGAGTGCCGCACACGCGGATGACAAGGTCCTGCACGTTTACAACTGGTCCGACTACATCGCAGAAGACACCCTCGACAACTTCCAGAAGGAAACCGGTATCAAGGTCGTCTACGACGTCTTTGACAGCAACGAAACCCTGGAAGCCAAACTGCTGGCCGGCAGCTCCGGTTACGACATCGTGGTACCGTCCAACCCATTCCTGGCCAAGCAGATCAAGGCCGGTGTGTTCCAGAAGCTGGATAAGTCCAAGCTGCCAAACTGGGAAAACCTCGACAAGAGCCTGCTCAAGGCCCTCGACCCAAGCGATCCGGGCAATCAGTACTCGATCCCTTACATGTGGGGCACCATCGGCATCGGTTACAACGTCGACAAGGTTAAAGCGGCCCTGGGCGAAGACGCACCGGTCAATTCCTGGGACCTGGTGTTCAAACCAGAAAACATCGCCAAGCTGAAAGACTGCGGTGTGTCCTTCCTCGATTCACCGACCGAAATCCTCCCTGCTGCCCTCAACTACCTGGGCTTCAAATCCGATAGCACCAATGCTGCCGAGCTGAAGAAAGCCGAAGAACTGTTCCTTTCGATCCGTTCCTCGACCTCCTACTTCCACAGCTCCAAGTACATCGGTGACCTGGCCAACGGCAACATCTGTGTGGCCATCGGCTACTCGGGCGACCTGTACCAGTCCAAGTCCCGTGCTGAAGAAGCCAAGAACGGCGTGAACATCTCCTACAGCATCCCGAAAGAAGGTGCTGGTAGCTTCTTCGACATGATGGCCATCCCGGCTGATGCGAAAAACGTCGAAGCCGCTCACGTGTTCCTCAACTACCTGATGAAGCCAGACGTGATGGCCAACATCACCAACTTCGTGCAGTTCCCGAACGGCAACGCGGCGGCCACCCCGCTGGTTGACGAAGTGCTGCGCAACGACCCGGGCATTTACCCGGACGCGGCCACCATGGCCAAGATCTACACCTTCCCGGATCTGCCAGCTAACGCGCAACGCGCGATGAACCGCAGCTGGACCAAGATCAAATCGGGTAAGTAATGCCATAGCCCTAACGGTGTGCGGCGGGTTGCTCCGCCGCATTCACCCACAACAATAAGGAAGCTTCTATGCGTCGTACCCCACTTCTGGCTGGCCTGCTGGCCGCCGCCGTCAGCATCAGCGCCGTGCAAGCCGCTGAACCCGTAGTCAATGTCTACAACTGGTCTGACTACATCGGCGAAACCACCCTGGCCGACTTCCAGAAGGCTACTGGCATCAAAGCCATGTATGACGTGTTCGACTCCAATGAAACCCTGGAAGGCAAACTGCTGGCGGGCCGTTCCGGCTACGACATCGTGGTGCCGTCCAACCATTTCCTCGGCAAGCAGATCAAGGCGGGCGCGTTCCAGAAGCTCGACCGCAGTCTGCTGCCGAACTGGCAGAATCTTGATCCCGCGCTGCTCAAGCAGCTGGAGGTCAACGATCCTGGCAACCTGTATTCGGTGCCGTACCTGTGGGGCACCAATGGCATTGGCTATAACGTGGCCAAGGTCAAAGAAGTACTCGGCGTCGACGAGATCGACTCCTGGTCCATGCTCTTCGAGCCAGAGAACCTGAAGAAGCTCAACGCCTGCGGCGTGGCCTTCATGGATTCGCCCGACGAGATGTTCCCGGCCGTCCTTAACTACCTGGGCCTTGACCCACGCAGCACCAATGCTGAGGACTATCAGAAAGCCGAAGCCAAGCTGATGGCCGTGCGTCCTTACGTCACCTACTTCCATTCCTCGAAGTACATTGGCGACCTGGCCAACGGCGACATCTGTGTAGCGTTCGGTTATTCCGGCGATGTATTCCAAGCAGCGGCGCGCGCTGAAGAAGCCGGTAAAGGCATCGAGATTGCCTACAGTATTCCCAAGGAAGGCGCCAACCTGTGGTTCGACCTGATGGCCATTCCGACCGATGCGAAGAACGTCAAGGAAGCGCATGCCTTCATCAACTACTTGCTGGACCCTGCGGTGATCGCCAAGGTCAGTGACTATGTGGGTTACGCCAACCCGAACCTCAAGGCGGGCGAACTGATGGACCAGGAAGTGCGTAATGATCCGTCGGTCTATCCAGCGCAAGCCGTGTTGGACCGTCTCTATATCTCTGCTGAGCTGCCTCCGAAGATCCAGCGTGCGATGACGCGCGCCTGGTCGAAGATCAAGTCAGGCCAGTAAGCGGAAGCTGAAACACAGCGTACGGCAGGCTTTGCCTGACCGTACGGCCCGCTGCGTGATGCGCGGCAGATTTTATTCGGGTCCACGACCCATTATTTGCGGGAGTTTTGGTAATGGCAGTTGCTTCCAGTGCCTATAAAAAGGTTCTCGAGGGTGATCAGCAACCGAAAGAGGTGCTGGTCAAGATCGAGCGCGTAACCAAGAAATTTGATGAAACCATCGCCGTTGATGACGTTTCGCTGACCATCAACAAAGGCGAAATCTTCGCCCTGCTCGGCGGCTCCGGCTCGGGTAAATCGACCCTGCTGCGCATGCTCGCCGGCTTCGAGCGACCGACAGAAGGGCGCATCATTCTGGACGGTGTCGACATCACCGACCTGCCGCCCTACGAGCGGCCAATCAACATGATGTTCCAGTCCTACGCGCTGTTCCCGCACATGAGCGTGGCTGACAACATCGCCTTCGGTCTCAAGCAGGACAAACTGCCTAAGGCTGAAATCGACGCCCGCGTCGACGAGATGCTCAAACTGGTGCACATGACCCAGTACGCCAAGCGCAAGCCGCACCAATTGTCTGGTGGTCAACGTCAGCGTGTGGCTCTGGCCCGTTCGCTGGCCAAGCGCCCGAAACTGTTGCTGCTCGACGAACCTATGGGTGCTTTGGACAAGAAGCTGCGCTCGCAGATGCAGCTTGAGCTTGTCGAGATCATCGAGCGCGTCGGCGTAACCTGCGTCATGGTGACCCACGACCAGGAAGAGGCCATGACCATGGCCCAGCGCATTGCCATCATGCACCTGGGCTGGATCGCCCAAATCGGCAGCCCGGTGGACATCTACGAAACCCCGACCAGCCGCCTGGTCTGCGAATTTATCGGCAACGTCAACCTGTTCGAAGGCCAGGTGGTCGAGGACATGGAAGGCCATGCACTGATCGCCAGCCCGGATCTGGAACGCAACATCTACGTTGGCCACGGCGTCAGCACCTCGGTGCAGGATAAGAGCATCACCTACGCGATTCGTCCGGAGAAGTTGATCGTCACCACCGAGCAACCGACCTGCGAATACAACTGGTCGCGCGGCACCGTGCATGACATCGCCTACCTCGGCGGCCACTCGGTATTCCACGTGCTGCTGCCAAGCGGCAAAGTGGTGCAATCCTTCGTTGCCAACGCCGAGCGGCGTGGCGCCCGACCTACCTGGGACGATGAAGTGTTCGTCTGGTGGGAGGACGATAGCGGGGTGGCATTGCGCTCATGAACATTATCCGAAGCATCAGCCGCCGTATGCCCAAGGGCCGGCACCTGGTTATCGGGGTGCCGTTCCTCTGGCTGTTCCTGTTCTTTATGTTGCCGTTCTTCATTGTTCTGAAGATCAGCTTCGCCGAAGCCGACGTGGCCATCCCGCCGTACACCGACGTGTACACCTGGGTGGAAAACAAATTCACCCTGGTACTCAACCTGGGTAACTACATCTTCCTCAGCGAAGATGCGTTGTACCTGGCTGCTTACCTAGGCTCCCTGAAAATGGCTGCGGTCAGCACCTTGTTGTGTTTGGTCATCGGCTTCCCGATGGCGTATGCGATTGCCCGCGCCGACAAGGACAAGCAGATGGTCCTGTTGCTGCTGATCATGATGCCGACCTGGACGGCCATCCTGATCCGCGTGTACGCCTGGATGGGTATTCTCAGCAACAACGGCCTGCTCAATGGTTTCCTGATGTGGTTGGGGTTGATCAACGAGCCACTGCAGATCCTCAACACCAATCTGGCGGTGTACATCGGTATCGTTTATTCGTACCTACCCTTCATGATTCTGCCGTTGTTCGCCAACCTGGTGAAACACGACCAGAGCTTGTTGGAAGCGGCCGCGGATCTGGGTTCGAGCACCTATAACAGCTTCTGGAAAATCACCGTGCCGTTGGCCAAGAACGGCATCATCGCCGGCTGCATGCTGGTGTTTATCCCGGTGGTGGGTGAGTTCGTGATTCCGGAACTGCTGGGCGGCCCTGAAACCCTGATGATTGGTAAGGTGCTGTGGCAAGAGTTCTTCAACAACCGCGACTGGCCTGTAGCCTCTGCCTTGGCGGTGGTGATGCTGGCGATCCTGATCGTGCCCATCATCCTGTTTAACCGTAACCAAGCGAAAGAGATGGAGGGTCGACCATGAAGCGTTTCAGTTTCTCCAACTTCATGCTGTGGGCCGGCCTGACCTTTATCTACCTGCCCATGCTGATTCTGGTCATCTACTCGTTCAACGCCTCGCGGCTGGTAACGGTGTGGGGCGGCTGGTCGCTGAAGTGGTACATGGGGCTGCTGGACAACACCCAGCTGATGAACTCGGTCATGCGCTCGTTGGAAATCGCCTGCTACACCGCGATTGCCGCCGTAGCGCTGGGCACCATGGCCGCCTTCGTGCTGACCCGCGTCACCCGCTTCAAGGGTCGCACGCTGTTCGGTGGCCTGGTCACCGCGCCGCTGGTAATGCCTGAGGTGATCACCGGTCTGTCGCTGTTGCTGCTGTTCGTGGCGATGGCCCAGCTGATCGGCTGGCCTGCCGAGCGTGGCGTGCTGACCATCTGGATCGCCCACACCACCTTCTGTTCTGCCTATGTGGCCGTGGTGGTGTCGTCGCGCTTGCGTGAGCTGGACCTGTCCATCGAAGAGGCGGCCATGGACCTGGGCGCCAAACCGTGGAAGGTGTTCTTCCTGATCACCATCCCGATGATTGCGCCTTCGTTGGCGGCCGGCGGCATGATGTCCTTCGCCCTGTCGCTGGACGATCTGGTACTCGCCAGCTTCGTTTCCGGGCCGGGTTCGACCACCCTGCCGATGGAAGTCTTCTCTGCCGTGCGTCTGGGCGTGAAGCCGGAAATCAACGCCGTGGCCAGCCTGATCCTGCTGGCGGTGTCCTTCGCCACCTTCCTGGTGTGGTTCTTCGCCCACCGTGCCGAAGAGAAGCGCAAGAAGGCCCTGCAGCAGGCGATGGATGAAACCACCGGTGCCGCGTTGATGAACGGCCCCGACAGCCGTCGTGACCCATCCCAGGTGCATGCCTGATCGCACCTCGGAGTAACCCACAAGGGCCGCATTAGCGGCCCTTGTGCATTCTGCGGCAGCACTGACCAGTCAGTCCGGCCAGTATTGCGCCGCCCGCTGATCTTGGTTAAAACCTCAGCCATCAGCCGTCCGGATTGCCTGCCATGACCGACTCGAACAGCACCGAAAGCGCGGTGTACAAGACCCTGCTGGAGTCGACCAAGGCCATCCCCTGGAAGATCGACTGGGCCAGCATGACCTTCGCCTATATCGGCCCGCAGATCGAAACCCTGCTCGGTTGGCCGCAGGCCAGTTGGGTCAGTGCCAACGACTGGGCAGAGCGTATGCATCCTGAAGACCGCGACAGCGTTGTGGCCTTTTGTGTGTCGCAGTCCCAGGCGGGCACCGACCATGAGGCCGACTACCGCGCCCTGACCCGAGATGGCGGTTATGTGTGGATTCGCGATGTGGTGCATGTGCTGCGTAATGACGCGGGTGAGGTCGAGTCGCTGATTGGCTTTATGTTCGACATCAGCGAGCGTAAGCAGACCGAACAGCAGCTGCAGCAATTGCAGCAACAGTTGGAAGAGCTGTCATACCTCGACGGCCTCACCGGCGTGGCCAACCGACGCATGTTCGACAGCCGCTTACAGGTGGAGTGGAGCAACGCGCAGCGCACCGGTCAGCCGCTGTCACTGATCCTGCTGGATATCGACTACTTCAAGGAATACAACGATCACTACGGGCATATCCAGGGCGATGATTGCCTGAAAGGCGTTGCTCGGGCCTTGAGCGCCGCCGCTGTGCGCCCGCGTGACCTGATGGCCCGCTATGGCGGTGAGGAGTTTGTTCTGCTGCTGCCGGAAACCGATGCCCAGGCGGCTGCCCAGGTTGCCGAGCGCTGCCGCCAGCTGATTCATGAGCAGCAGATTCACCACGCGCATTCGCGCGTCAGTGCATGGCTGACCCTGAGCCTCGGTGTAGGCACCCTGACACCGGGCCCGGTCGACGCGCCCCAGGCCTTCCTCGAACAGGTTGATCGCCTGCTCTACAAGGCCAAGCACGCTGGGCGTAACCAGGCCATGCTGGCCGCGGCCCCTTAAGGCGGCTGGTTAGGCGTTAACGCGGCTTGTATTGGCTTGGGCAATACGCCCGTGACACCTGCGGGTCACGCAGCTGCAGGTGCTTGGTCTGCCGACCACTGACCCGTTCACGCCATAGCTTGAAGCTGCTCGGTTTGAGGTGGCGCCGCATCAAGGCGATCACCTGCGCTTCGGGCAGGCCAAACTGCACCTCAATGGCCTCGAATGGGGTGCGATCTTCCCAGGCCATCTCGATCACCCGTGACACCTCATCTGCTGATTGCAGCATCTTGCACCTCAATCCGTCTGAGCACGTCGGGCAGCTCCGCGAGCTGCGCCACCTTGCAGGTTATTCAAGCTGTCAGCCCTGCACTGCCTGGGCCCGCGCGGCATGCAGCTTCTTGTAGCTTTCGATCAAGCGCAGGTGACGGTCCAGCCCTTCCAGCTGCATATTGGTCGGCGTCAGGCCGTAGAAGCGCACGCTGCCATCCAGCGAGCCGAGTACCGCGTCGATGCGCTCATTGCCAAACATGCGGCGGAAGTTCGGTTCGAAGTCGCTCATCTCCAGCTCATCGTCCAGCTGCACTTCCAGCGCGGCATTCAGCGCCTGATAGAACAGGCCGCGCTCGACGGTGTTGTCGTTGTACTGCAGGAAGGTCTCTGTCAGCTCCTTGGCGTCGTCGTACTTCTTCAGTGCCAGGTGGATCAGCAGCTTCAACTCAAGAATGGTCAGCTGGCCCCACACCGTGTTGTCGTCGAACTCGACCCCGATCAGCGTGGTGATGTCGGTGTAATCGTCGACATCAGTGTTCTCCAGATTGCGCAGCAGGGATTTCAAGCCGCGATCATTCAGGCTGTGCAGGTTGAGGATGTCCGCGCGGAACAGCAGCGCTTTGTTGGTGTTGTCCCAGATCAGGTCCTCAACCGGGTAAATCTCGGAATAGCCTGGCACCAGGATGCGGCAGGCCGTGGCGCCCAGGTGTTCGTACACCGCCATATAGGCTTCTTTGCCCATGGCCTCGAGAATACCGAACAGGGTCGCGGCTTCCTCGGCGTTGGCCTGTTCGCCTTCGCTGGAGAAGTCCCACTCGACGAATTCGTAATCGGCTTTAGCGCTGAAGAAGCGCCACGACACCACGCCGCTGGAGTCGATGAAATGCTCGACGAAGTTATTCGGCTCCATCAGCGCCTGGCTTTCAAAGGTCGGCGGCGGCAGATCATTCAGGCCCTCGAAGCTACGGCCCTGCAGCAATTCAGTCAGGCTGCGCTCCAGCGCCACTTCAAAGCTTGGGTGCGCGCCGAACGAGGCGAATACGCCGCCAGTGCGTGGGTTCATCAGGGTCACACACATCACCGGGAATTCGCCGCCCAGGGAAGCGTCCTTCACCAATACCGGGAAGCCCTGAGCTTCGAGGCCCTGAATACCGGCGACGATGGCCGGATACTTGGCCAACACCTCGGCTGGCACGTCGGGCAGGCACAGCTCACCTTCGAGGATTTCGCGTTTAACTGCACGCTCGAAAATCTCCGACAGGCACTGCACCTGCGCCTCAGCAAGGGTGTTGCCGGCGCTCATGCCGTTGCTCAGGAACAGGTTCTCGATCAGGTTGGACGGGAAGTACACCACCTCGCCATCGGACTGACGTACAAACGGCAGCGAGCAGATGCCGCGCAGCGTATTGCCCGAGTTGGTGTCGTACAGGTGCGAGCCGCGCAGCTCGTCGTCCGGGTTGTAAATCGCCAGGCAGTAATCGTCGAGAATCTCCGCTGGCAACGCATCCTTGGGCCCCGGTTTGAACCAGCGCTCGTCCGGGTAATGCACGAACGCCGCATTGGCGATCTCCTCGCCCCAGAACTGATCGTTGTAGAAGAAGTTACAGTTCAGCCGCTCGATAAACTCGCCCAGCGCCGACGCCAGTGCGCCTTCCTTGGTCGCGCCTTTGCCGTTGGTAAAACACATCGGCGAATGCGCATCGCGGATATGCAGCGACCACACGTTGGGCACGATATTGCGCCACGAGGCGATCTCAATCTTCATGCCGAGCTTGGCCATGATGCCCGACATATTGGCGATGGTTTCTTCCAGCGGCAGGTCCTTGCCGAGGATGCGCGTGCCTTCACCGGCCGTCAGCGCTGGGATCAACAATGCCTGGGCATCGGCATCGAGGTTTTCCACTTCCTCGATCACGAACTCTGGCCCGGCCTGCACCACCTTCTTCACCGTGCAACGGTCGATGGAGCGCAGAATGCCCAGGCGATCCTTCTCGGAGATATCTGCCGGCAACTCGACCTGAATCTTGAAGATCTGCTGGTAGCGGTTTTCCGGGTCAACGATGTTGTTCTGCGACAGGCGGATGTTGTCGGTGGGGATGTTGCGTGTATCGCAATACAGCTTCACAAAGTAAGCGGCACACAGCGCCGAGGAGGCCAGGAAGTAATCAAACGGCCCCGGCGCCGAGCCATCGCCCTTGTAGCGGATGGGCTGGTCAGCCACCACCGTGAAGTCATCGAACTTGGCTTCAAGTCGGAGGTTGTCGAGAAACTTGACCTTGATTTCCATGCGGGATTACCAGAATACGGACTAAACGAATGGCGGTCATTATCCGGGTTTTCGGCGGGAAGTGGTGGTGGCTGCAGCCTGCACTGCTGATCGGTCAGGCATGCAGCCCCATACGTTTGCTCAATGGCTGAGCTTTAAATCATCTCATTGAGGCGGTGAAGGGTTTGATGCAGTTTTTAGCGGTGATACCACGTGGCGTTTTTGATTTTGCCTACCGGCGTGTATTTCTTAAGAATCTCAGCCATTTTCGCTAAATTTTCATACCCTTCAAAGCGTAGGTTGCTGAAAGAGCGTGTGGTCAGCAGCAGCGATTTGACATTGCCTTTAATGCTCTGAACTCGAAGACTTTCGATATCCGCTAGCGGGATGCTCACAACAGAGCCTTTGTGCGATATTTCGAGTTTCTGTTGGGATTCAAGGATTTCTACATCGGGGTATGAAGTATCTTTATTTTTTAAGCCTCGATACGCGTGCGGTAAATGTTTAGCAAGAAAGAATATGCCGATTACAGCGATGACCTTGTTTGATAAGTCGTCACTGTTCGTTAGCATGAATATAAACACTGCTATTAAAGCAAAGACAAATATCGTGGCGTAAATAGTCTTTCGCTTTTCTTGCTGTTTGTATTTTTCAGATGCGCTAAATTTCATTGTCTTCGCGGGTATTTAATTGAGAGGATCACAGTGAGCGAAGCGAGCGATTTTAACCTGTTGTTAGGCTTGCATTGCAAGTAAGTTCTGCAATCGGCCACGAAGAGTTATTTGTTAGCGACATTTGTTTGCCACTGAAAGGTTTTGCGCTGGCTCATAATTAACTTGCTGTAAGCCGTCGTCACCTTGAAAAATAAAATATTTAACTCTGCAGTCTTTTGTCATTGTCGAATAGCCTTCTGCACGAATGCCGCCGCCTTCGATGGTTTTCGTTATATTATTGTTTGGTTTGAGACTTGCAAGCACCTTTTCGTAACTGTCCCCCATTGAAATTCCTGGCTCGCCAGTTGTGGTTGTCATTGAAGTGCATGAGGTAATAAGAGCGGCTAAATGTAAAAGATAAATTTTCATGAGTTTTCTAGGTGTCGATAATTATGAAGTCTAACGTTTGGTTAAGGGGCGGGCTTATAGCCCGTCCCAGTGAGCGAAGCTAACGGTTTGAACCATTTGTTATGCGTTCAATATCCGTTAGCATTCAACTCCAATAAGCCATTGGGTTTTATCGGCGTTTGATTTATTAAGGTCGGGGCGACGAGCAATTGGCTCAGTGCATCCCCTTGGCTGAATGTATTCTTCTGCTATTTCGGATGCTTCGGCCAAAGAAATTGGTTTTTTGTCGTTGCGTTTGACAGTGATATAGTACGGTTGCTGAAATAATATGATGTAACTGTCAAGGGCGTAGCTATTGCCGTGTTTAGCTATTGTCGCATGATTTTCTTTTACAAGAACCAAGTGGCTCGTATCTATGTTTTTGTTTGATGCGCAGCCAAGAGTGCTGCTTGCTGTTATTGCTATTAGAGAAATTTTTAAATATTTCACTTGAGTTCCTTTTAAGTGCGTTAAGTGGCGGTTATTTTTTAAATGAGGGCATAACTACAATTAGACGACATAACCATATCTGCACACTGTTTCCACCGCTGGCAATAAGTATCCAAATCTGACCATCAGCGATTGATGATCCGTTCTTGTAGCCCAGGCTCGACTGCTGCTTTGTAACTCAGCAACCAGGCTTTCTGTTCAGGCTGCCACTTACCACCGGCCTGCTTTACCGCCAATTGCATATCTTTCTCGTGAAAACCGACGCGCACGAATACCAACGCCGCTGGTTATTTGGGCGGTTGGGTGCGGGTTTGGGTGGTTTATGTTTGCGTTCGACGATCAGTTCGACGGTGGTGTAGCTGAACTGTTGTTCGGCGTCGTAGCGTTCGACAAAGTGTTTGCTGCCGTTCTTGCCTGACGTGAGGCTTTTTACAACGTCCATATCGTGCCTCGTGGGGTGGCAGTGTCCTGCTGGCAGTCTGCCTGTATCCACTGGGGGGCTCAAGTGGGCATAAGGTGCACTCGCTTCGGGTTGTCCACCCTAACTTGCGGGCAAGGGGCATTGCGCCCCTTGTGTGGTCTCGGTCTAGTTGGCCGAGGTGTTCAGGCTCTGCAGCAGGCGGTAGTAGAAGCCACTGGCATTGGCCAGCGTATCGATCGCCACGCGTTCGTTAGTGCCGTGCATACGCGGCAGGTCGTCGCGCTCCATCAGCAGTGGGCTGAAGCGGAAGACGTTGTCGGTCAGCGGCTCGTAATAGCGCGAATCAGTGCCGCCGACGGTGAGGTTGGGGCTGACCAGAGTATTGCCGAAACTCTGGCGGATCACCTCGGCGAACTGTTGATAGGCCTCGCCTCTGACATCGGATACCGCCGAAGGCTCGCGCCCGCCGGGCATGACTTTGACCTGAATCTGTTCATCCGCCACGGCGCTGCGTACATGTTCGGCCACGCTGGCGATGCTGTCGCGCGGGTGGATGCGCAGGTTGAGGGTGGCGCGGGCGCTGGGCGGCAGTACGTTTTCCTTGACCCCGGCGCGCAGCAGGGTCGGCGATAGTGAGGTTTGCAGCTGCGCTGCACCGGCTGGCGATGCGGCCAGTTGCTGTTCCACCAGCGGGCCGAACAGCCAGAGGTTGGCGAAGATCAGTCGGTAGCCGAAGGATTGCGCTGGGGTGAAGCTGGCCAGCAGGTCGCCAGTGGGGCCGTCGAAGCCGCGCTGGAAGGGCGCATCGCCCACCCGTTGCAGGGCTTGGCTGAGACGGCCGATGGCGGTTTCATCAAAGGCGGGCGGCTGTGAGGAATGACCACCCTGGGCGTTGGCTTGCAGGGTCAGGCTGACGTAGCCCTTTTCCGCAATGCCGACCACAGCTACGTCCTGGCTGACGCCGGGGATTTGCCCGCGCACCACAAAGCCGCCTTCATCGCTGACCCAAGCGAGGCGTTTGCCCTGTTCCTGCAACTGCGCGGCGATGAGTCGGTTGCCCTGATGGCCGCCGATTTCTTCATCGTGACCGAAGGCCAGTAGCACATCGCGTTGTGGCTGGAAGCCCTGGGCGATCAGGGTTTCCACCGCTTCGAGAATCGCCACCATCGAGCCTTTGCTGTCGATGGCGCCACGGCCCCAGACAAAACCCTCGGCAATCGCCCCGGAGAATGGCGGATGGGTCCACAGCGCTTCGGTGCCCGGTGCGACGGGCACCACGTCCTGGTGCGCCATCAGCAGGGCAGCGGGTAATTGCGCGTCCTTGCCCGGCCAGCGCAGTAGGATGCTCGGGCTGCCAGTGGCGAGCGGTTCAGTGTTGGCGGTGACCTGTGGGTAGCGCTGTGCTAGCCAGTCACGCATGCCGGCAAAGGCGGCGTTGCTGGCCGTCAGTTGGCTAGCCGGCGCGCCGACCTGATGCGACAGGGTCGGCAGACGAATGGCAGCCGCCAGGCTTTCGGCAGCGCGTTGACCATCCAGCCCTTCGGGCAGACTGACCGGCGCGCTATTGTAAGCCGCAGCCGGTAGCAGCAGGGTGCGGCCTACCACCACGGCCAGCAGGCCGAGCAGGATGAGCAGCAGAAGCAGTAACAGGCGTTTCATCGCCGTTCTCCTTGGCTTATGGGCGCAGAATCAACTGGCTGCGGCTATTGGCCTTGATCGCCTCGGCATCCAGGTGCATCGGCACGTACTCACCTCGAATATAGCGTTCGGCTTGGTCCTTGTAGTGCTGATCAAACAGCACGCCACTCTGGCCCACCGGGTTGATGCCCAGGGCGCTGCCGGCGTCGGCCATATCGATCAGGCGGCGGGTCGAGGGGCCGTACACCACCGACCAGGGCGCTGGGCCGACCGGTTGCGAGAGGTTGTTCGGCGTTTCATGCCCGCCCGGTGCGGCAAAGGCACCGACGTTGAACAGTTTATCCAGCGGTTTCTGCTGGCCCAGCGGGTGGCTGTGAGTCAGGGTGTGCGCGCTGCCCCAGGCCCATTTCGCGCTATCGTCTCCGAGGGTGCTGCGCAGGTGGGCAAGGCTGGCCTGCCAGGCGACTTTGACGGTATCGGCGCGGCTTTCCACGGCATCGCTGCCGCGTTTGTCCCACCAGGGCGAACTGGCATCGGCGGCCAGGCGCGGCAGGGCGCTGTCGAGCGCGCGGGTTTGCAGCAGGTTGGCGAAGAAGGCGTCGCTCAGCTCGTCGGCCATGGCTTCACGTGCCAGCTGGTACACCAGTTGGTTGAACAGCGTGGCGGCAGTGGCGTCGAGGTTGTGCTGGCCATCCCAGCTGAGCAGCTGCTCGACCAGCCCCTGCTCTTCGCTGCCAGTGGCGGCGGCCTGCAGGTCAGCTGCCAGCGGGGCGAGCAGGCGTTGCGGGTAGCCGGTGCCGGGCTCCAGTTGCAGCGCCTGGCTGTTATGCACATCCCATTTCACGCTGTCGTCGCGCAGGCGTTCGTCCAGGCGCTGGCCGCGATCGGCCAGGTTGTAGTAACCCGGAATCGCCATGCCGGTCGGTGACACGGGCTGGTAGTTGGCGGAGAGGATATAGCCGTGTTCCGGGTTCTCCTCCTGCGGGTTGGCGCTGAACGGGTAGTAGCCGTCTTTGTCCGCTTCGCCGTTGCTGCCGTCGAGGATAAAGCTCGGGTTGATCCCGGCCGGGCGGCGCGGCAGTTTCGCCGCCGCCCACCAGCCGATATCGCCTGTGGCATTGGCCCATACCACGTTAAGCCCGGGCGCTTCGATGTGCTCAGCGGCGACACGTGCTTGCTCCAGCGTGGTGGCGCGATTGAGCTGATAGAAGCCATCGAGGATCGGGTTTTCGGTCTCGAGGAAGGCCCACCACATGGCAATCGGCGTGCTGCCGACGGTTTCACCCAGGGCGCTGTTGATGATCGGGCCGTGCGGCGAGCGGCGGATGGTCAGGCGCACTGGCTCGGCATCCTTGACGCTGATCAGCTCCTCACGGCTTTGCAGCTCGACCCACTGGCCGCGGTACCAGACCTGGTTGGGGTTGTCCGGGTTGGTTTTCTCGGCGATCAGGTCGAGGTCGTCGTTCTGGAACATGGTGATGCTCCAGGCAAAGTCACGGTTGTGGCCCAGTGAGGCCACTGGGTTAAGCGCCTGGTGATGGCCGTACAGGCTGAAACCGGGATAACTCAGGTTGGCCTCGTACCACACCGACGGCACGGCAAAGCGGATATGCGGGTCGCCAGCCAGCAGCGGTTTGCCGCTGGCGGTGCGGCTGCCGGAGATCGCCCAGGCGTTGCTGCCCTCGAACTGCGGCAGGCCGGCATCCAGCAGCGCGGCGTGGCTCAACTCGGCGATGGCATTGAGGTCCTGCCAGTCGCCGGCAGCGAGGTTTTGCCCGACCACGCCCTGCGGGTGCCAGTCGAGGTCAAAGGCCTTGAGGTAATCGGCGCCCAGCTGATCGCGGATGTGCGTCAGCACTGGCTCGGTGCGGAAGGCGGCAGCAAAGCTGTAGGCCATATAGCCGGCGACGCTGAGGGTATCGGCGACGTTGAACGGGCGTTTTTCAATGCCCAGCACATCGAACTCGATCGGCGCCGGGTGGTTGGCCTGGTATTGGTTTATGCCATCCAGATAAGCCTGCAGCGCTTTGCTGGCTGGGGCGTTCATGTCCATCTTCGCGGCGTAACGGTCGGCGTGTTCGCGGATGCCCAGGGTGCGGAACAGGCGGTCGGTGTCGACTAGCTTGCTGCCGAGCACCTCGGCCAGCTCGCCACGGGCCAGGCGCCGGAGGATTTCCATCTGAAACAGACGGTCCTGGGCGTGCACATAACCGAGCGCGCGGTACATATCGGCCTCGTTCTGCGCCTGGATATGCGGCACGCCGCGTTCGTCGTAATCCACCGTGACTGCGGCCTGGAGGTGGCTCAGTTGCAGCTCGCCGTCACGTTGCGGCTGCTTGCTGTCGATGTACCAGTAAGCGCCGGCGGCAGAGGCCGCGACGATCAGAGCCAGGGCAGTCAGGGTGCGTTTCATGGGGTTTTCCTTGTTATAGGTTTTATCAGCCTGGCCATTGTGCGCACTGCCGACTGCGCAGGCATTGACCTAATACCGCAAGAGTGAAAGTCTTTGGTCAATCCAAGAGGCCGCTATGCCACACGATCCGCACAACAGCATTGCCAGCGCGTTGACCCATTCTTCAACCTTGCGCCGGCTGCTCTACGAAGCTTTGGCGGGGTTGGGGCTGGACCCCACCGACACCTATCGCCAGGCCTATCAGGGCGTAGTACTGGCGCCACCGCTGCTCAATGCCCGCGAGGACCACGATAATGCGCCGCGCTTCTGGCAGGCGCTGGCGGGCATCAGCGGTGATCCTGACATCGGTCTGCACCTAGGTGAAACCATGCAGCCACGGCCGATGGATGTGGTGGGTTACCTGCTGCTGGCCAGCCGTGACCTGGGCCAGGCATTGGAGAGTTTTGTGCGCTTTCAGCACATCCTCTCCGGCGGTTTTGCCGCGCGCCTGGAGCTGGAGGGCGAGCAGGCGCGGCTGATCTTCGACCTCAATTACCGTGGCGTGGGTTCGTTGCGCCAGCAGATGGAGTGCCTGGCGCTGCTGCTGCAGAAAATGCTCGCCAGCGTCAATGACGGCGGCTTTGCGCTCGATGGCGTGGAGTTTCGCCACCCGGCCCCGCGCCGCCTGAGCGAGCATCGCCGGCTGTTCGGCCTGCTGCCGCGTTTTGCCCAGGCGCATGATGCGCTGATCTTCCCGCGCGCCTGGCTCAGCCGGCCCTCGCGCAGCGCCAACCCGCGGTTGTTCGCGGTGCTCTGGGCGCAGGCGGAAGTGGAGCTGGCTGAGCTGGAAGAAAACCAGCTGCTCAACCGCGTGCGCTATTGGCTGGAGGTCAACCTGGGCGTACAGCTGTGCGACCTGCCCCGCTGCGCCACCGCGCTGGGTTACAGCGTCAGCGGGCTGCAGCGGGCGTTGACCGAACAGCAGCAGAGCTTTCGCCAGCTGCACGATGAGGTGCGTCGCCTGCGTGCGCAGGCTCTGCTGGAAAGCGGCCTGGCCATCCGTGAAGTGGCCCGCGCCTGCGGCTTTGCCGAGCTGTCACCGTTCTATCGGGCGTTCAAGCGCTGGCAGGGCGCGACCCCGCAGGCTTACCGCACTAGCGGCTGACGCGGAAGCGCCGGCTCAGGTCGCTCAATCGCTCAGACAAGTGGCTGAGTTGCTGGCCATCGTGACTCAGGGCTTCAGCATCACTGAGGTTTTGTTCCGCGACCTGTTGCACGCTTGTCAGGTGCTGGCTGACCTCCGCGCTGACGGCCGCCTGCTGGTGGGTGGCGGCGGCAATCAGCTCGTTCATCTGAGTGATTGAACTGATGTCCTGCGCCACCGCGCCGAGCAGATCGGCAGTGGCCTGGCTGTCCTGTACACAACTGCGCACGCTGTCGCGGCTCTGCTGCATGGCTTCGGCGGCCTGGCGGCTGCCTTGTTGCAAGCGGCTGATGATCTGCTGAATTTCAGCGGTTGACAGGGCGGTCTTCTGCGCCAGGTTACGCACCTCGTCGGCGACCACAGCAAAGCCACGGCCCTGATCACCGGCGCGAGCAGCTTCGATGGCGGCGTTGAGGGCCAGCAGGTTGGTCTGTTCGGCAATCGAACGGATCACTTCCAGCACCTTACCGATCTGTTCAGATTGGTTGGCCAACGCCTGCACTTCACCTTCGGTGACGTCGATCTGAGCGGCCAGCTTGCCGATCTCGCTGCGTACGTGATTGACCGAACGGCTGCCCTCGGCGGCTTGCTGGTTGGCCGTTTGCGCGGCACTGGCAGCCCCATCGGCATGCCCGGCCACTTCATCAATGGCGCTGCTCATCTGCTGCATGGCTGAGCTCATGTAGACGATTTCACCCTGCTGGCGATCGGCGCCACTGCGCAGATGACCAGTGGCTTGCGCCAGGTTGTCGCCCATCGTTTGCAGGCCCTGGGTGTCTTTGATTACTTCGCCAACCAGCTCATCCAGTGTGTCGAGGAAGCGGTTAAAGCGCTTGCTGACCTTGCCTTCAGCATTGCTGCGGTAGCTCAGGTCAATGGCGTCGTCATTTTCGGTGAGTTGTTCGGCGGTTTGCATCAGGGCGGCCCCCTCCACGGCTTCGGCATGGGTTTGCAGGGCGAGGTAAATCAGGATCGCGCTTTCCAGCACCACGTAGAACGCATGCAAGAAGATGATGGGCCAGCTGCCTTGCGCCACCACCGTGACGCTGAACCCTTGGGTTTGCAGGGCATAGAAGCCCAGGTGGTGAACTGCAATCACTGCAGCCGCCACCACGATCGGCAGCCAGTCGCGGTAATACACCAGAAACGCCAGCAACACGAAAATACCGAAGTGCATTTCCAGCATGCCGCCCGCCTGGTTGATGTGCAGTGCGGACATCACCATAAACGCCGCACCAATCGCACAGCGCAGCAGACGTCGCCCGGCAATCAGCTGCTGCAGTACGGTCATCACCGCCGCTGTTCCACCGCCCACCAGCAAGGCTTGGCCCCAGGTACCGTGCCAGAGCGCCAGACCCAGCGAGTAAAGAAACATCAGCCACAGCACCATCAGCATGATGCGGTCCGCTTTACGGTAGTGCAGCTCTAAGGGTGAAAGACGGCTAGGCATGGCGAAAGACCTAAAAAGTAGCGTGGTATTCGGATCAAGTATGGCAGCCGTCCGTGGATGCGCAGGGCTTTTCTATGGCGATAAGTTGTACATGGTATTTCATTTGTACAATTTTATTCGGTAAACATGTAGGGCTCAGTGCATGTCGCCGGCGGTCAGTGGGTACCGTGCTGGTCTCAGACTGATCTAGCCTCATAGGCATGCAAGGAGGTCATGCTTATGCAGCGGGTGCTAGTCGGTGCCTGGTTTACCCTGATCGGGCTGCCCTGTCTGGCCGCAACGCCGCCAGTGCAGATCTGCTTGGGCGACAGTAACGAGTGGCCACCCTACACCTATTGGCAGCGCAGCGATGGCGAGGTGGACCGCAGCCGTCTGACTGGGTCGGCCAGCACCCTGGTGCTGGCGATTCTGCAGCGTTTGCAGCTGCCCTATGAAGTGCACTACATGCCTTGGGCGCGGGTGCAGCAGGAGCTGGCAGACTTTGCTGAAAAGGGCCGCTGCGAGCTGACCTGGGATGCCAGCTACAACGCGGAGCGTGCGGCCTATGCCTATTACAGCGCGCAGTTGTATGAAGCGCGTCTGGGGCTGTTCTACTCCGCGCAGCGCTTTGCCGAAGTGCCGTTGCCCGCCTTGCTGCAGAACCTGCAGCCCTATCGGGTGTGCGGAGTGATTGGCTACAACTACCAGCCGTTTGGCTTGGGCGAGCCGATCAAGCGCTTCCCCAGCATTCAGCAGAACCTGGATATGCTGCAGCGCCAACGTTGCGACTTCTTCCCCAGCGAGATTGAGCCGTTGTATGGCGGCCTGGCGCTGGGTATTTATCAGGGCCATGAGCAGTTGCGGCATATGCCACTGGTCGCAAGCAAAGCGTTCTATCTGCTGGTCAGTAGGGGCTCGCCGCGTGGTGAACGGCTGATCTCGCAGTTTGATCATCAACTCAAGCAACTGCAGGCCAGCGGTGAAGCGCAGCAGATCTTTCAGCGCTTTACCCCGGATGGTCTGCGCTAGTCAGTGGCGTGCCAGTCGCAGAAACAGCCCACCGCTAGGGTATTGCTGGCGTTGACCGGGCGATTGGCGACCAAGGCGTCGAGAATCGGCTCGATAAAACTGTTGCTGGAGGTGCAGGTAGCGCCTTCGCTGTAGGGGCCGAAGTAGGCCAGTTGGCCATTGCGGTCCCAGATCGCCACCGCCGGGCTGGCGGGGATTTGCGCGCTGCCAGCCAGTTCAGCAAGGGGTTGCAGGGCGCTCAGGGTGCTGGGCAGTTGACCGTTGGTGCCGGGTTTTTGTACGGCATAGAAGGTAACGTCCTGGGCGCCGAAGCGTTCGATCAATTCGGCCAGGTGCTGTTGATTGCCAACATTGCACGGGCAGGCGGGGTCCCAAAAATGCACCAGGCGAATTGGCCCAGGGCCGGCCAGCTCGTCGGGCAGACGCAGTTGTTCACCATAGAACAGCGCGGTTTGTTCACTGAAGCTGCGCAGGTAGCGTGCTTCGTACCACCAGTAGGCGGCCAGCATGGCGGCTGCCCAGAACAGAATCAGTAGGCTGGCGAGTAGGGTCTTGCGCGTGGGTCGAGTCATGAGCAGCCTTCGGCAAACAGGCGCGCAGCTTGCCATGACTGGCGCGACAGCTGAATATCCGCAACCTGATTGCGCGGCCCAGGATGGCCTGTGATTACTCCGTAAGTTTGATGGAAGCCCTATGCCAGAGCCGTTTCAGCCCGAAAACCTGCTTGCCAGTCTGCGACCCTTGGCCGCAGCCGCTGCGCTTTTACCGGCCGAACAGGCCTACCGGCAGTTTTACGGCTTCAGCGATACTTGGGCGACGCACACCCGCATGGGTACGCTGCAGGCCGCCGGTTACCAGATTGCTGTGCAGGCTTGGTGGCCTGAGCAGCCGCGCGCCACGCTGGTGCTGCTGCATGGCTATTACGACCACGTTGGACTGTATCGCCATGTGATCGAATGGGCTCTTGGAATGGGTTTTGCCGTACTGGCCTTCGACTTGCCGGGTCATGGCTTGTCCAGCGGTGCGCGGGCGAGCATCGGTGCGTTCAGCGAGTATCAAACGGTGTTGCGCGCGGTGCTGGCCGAAGCGGCAGCCCTGGCGTTGCCGCAGCCCTGGCACTTGTGCGGGCAGAGTACGGGCGGGGCGATTCTGATTGATTACCTGCTGACCGGCGCACCGGGGCCGGACATCGGCGAAACCATTCTGCTGGCCCCACTGGTGCGGCCACGCGCCTGGGGCTGGTCACAGTTCAGTTACCGCATCATGAAGCGCTTTGTTAGCGAGATTCCCCGGCGTTTCAGCGTCAATTCCAGCGATGCCGAGTTTATCGATTTCGTTCACCACCAGGATCCGCTGCAGCCGCGCAATTTGCCGACCGCCTGGGTTGGTGCGCTCAGCCGGTGGGTACCGCACATCGAAGCCGCGCCGCGCAGTACGCGCAGCCCTCTGATCATTCAGGGGGAAGCCGACATGACGGTGGCCTGGCGCTACAACCTGCGGGTGCTGCAGGACAAGTTCGCTGACCCGCAGATGCTGCGTCTGCCCGAGGCACGGCATCACCTGGGCAACGAAACGCCGGCCTTGCGCCAGCGCTATTTCGAGTTTCTTAGCCAGCGGTTGAGCTAATCAGATACCGCGCGGCGCCGGAGCCAGCGCTGCGCTGCTCTGGCCAACCGCCAGGCCGCTGCGGATCGCCGCCAGGGCGGCCTGGTAGTAAGCCTTACCGGCATCGGACTGGGCGAAACTGACGAACTCTTCCAGCTCCGGGTCGCTCAGCTCGCGGTAGACGTGCAGCAGGGTGTTATCCAGATCCGCCCCGATTTGCTCCATCAACCGCTGGCGCTGGCCATTAAGCATGGCCTGGGCGCTGTCGCCCCCGAGCAGACCGGGGAGCATCTGGCTGAGGCTGTCGGCGGCTACACCGGCCAGGGCCAGGCTGACTTCGGCACCGGCTTCCCGCGCCGGCAGGGCCTGGGCCAGGTGGCGAATCAGCAGGCGGCGGGTGGCGCTGGCCTCACTGCGCGGCAGGCCGTTGGCGTAGCGCGCCAGTTGATCGCTGCGGGTGGCGAGCAATTCGGCATCGACAATCTTGCGCCCCAGTGGTGACTGGAAAAACTGCAGGGCGCTGCCAGGCTCGCCTAGGTTGTCACGTAGGCCTTGTTGCGCGCGCTGATCCACGGCCGCAGCGGCAAAGCGCTGGTTGCTGTTGTTCACCAATGCCTGATGCACCGCCGGCGGCAGGCTGTTGCGGTAGCGTTCCTGGGCGGCCTGCAGGGCATCGCTGAAGTGCATGCGCTGTTGCGGCCAGCCGGCCGCCTGATACAGCTGCAGGTAATCGTCGGCCAGGGCGGGCAGGCTGAGCAGCAGGGTCAGTACAACGGAAAGGGCGCGCATTAGGGACTCCATTCAGGGGCGGCTATTTTCTGCGGCATGCTGACGCTTGTCGAGGCTCGGCAGGGCGCTGGTAGAATCGCCGGCATGACGACCGATACCCATACCGCGCTCCTGACCCGCATCGTTGACGACCTGGCCGAACAGGGGTGGTCGCTGCAGCCGCAGTTTATTGCCCCCTCTCTGACCCTCGACCTGGCCGAAGAGTGCCGTAAACGTGCCGCACACGGTGCATTGGCACCCGCCGGCGTCGGCCGTGGCGCGCAGCAGCAGATCCGCGAAGGGGTGCGCGGCGATCATATTCAGTGGCTGGAAGCCGGTCAGGCTGAGGCCTGTGATCAATATCTACAGGCGTTTGATGAGCTGCGCGTGGCGCTGAACCAGGGCTTGTACCTGGGGCTGGAGGATTTTGAGGGGCATTTCGCCCTGTATCCGCCGGGGGCGTTCTACCAGAAGCACGTGGACCGCTTTCGCGATGACGATCGCCGCGCGGTGTCCGCGGTGTTCTACCTCAATGAGGATTGGCAGGCCGAACAAGGCGGCGCGCTGCGCCTGTATCTACCGAATGGCGAGACTCGCGACGTATTGCCGCAAGCGGGTAGCCTGCTGTTGTTTCTATCCGCCGACATGCCCCATGAGGTCTTGCCGGCCAGCCGTGATCGACTGTCGTTGACCGGCTGGTTTCGCCGGCGGGGCAATGGGCCGTTCTAGTCAAGATTGGCTAGAACCTGTTCACGATCTCGCGAGCTAGGGCCATGCAAGGCAAAAACAGGCGAGGAAGCGGAGTGTACTTTTGTACATGAGCATTCCGAGCCTGTTTTTAACGCTGCAGGGCCGACGCGCAGCAGATCGTGAGGAGGTTCTTAGTGGCCCCAGACCTTGAAGGTCCCCCGCAGATCAGTGATGTCGCGCATCTCGATGCTGCCCAGACGGCTTTCGCCGACGTACATATCAGCCGCCACCCGCACGCGAATACGTTGCGCCGGGATACCGCTGGCCACCAGTTGATCATTGATGGTGGTGAGGTCGGGGAGGGTTAGTTGCAGTTGCTGTTGGCCGCTGCCATTGGACACCACATCGATTTTCAAGGTGGGCAGGTTGACGCCGAAGATTGGCAGGGTCAGCCCCAGTTGCGCCGCGCCGAAGGCGAAGCTGCCGCCAGAGCCGTTCGGGCAGCTGGCGGGGGTGAGGCAGCCGTTGTCGATTTTCACGTTGCGCAGAGACGCACTGCCGCCATCGTCATTCCAACTGATCCGGTTGATCGTCGCCAGCACGTCGGCACGGATGCTGATGCCGGCCTGACCGCTGATCTCGCTCAAGCTCTGGTTATCCATCGGCAGCAAGGCCGCCTGGCTCTGCAGGGCGAAGGCCATAAAGCCGGCAGCGAGTGATAGGGCAAGGGTGCGAAGTGGGCGATGCATGGACGTGTCCTCGACTAGAGTGCCGAGAGTCTGTGCCGGGCCTGGGGCGCGCGCCATCGGACCGCGTTGCTTCCCGCCGAAGGATAGGCCGTCGTTGCGCGCGAATGGCGCTGCCGGCGTGATGTGCTTGGCAATCTGCCTGGCAGCCCGTCCCTTTGATCGGCGGCCAGCAAGCGCAGTAACCTGACGGTGTTACGGCGGGTGACTAATGAGAGAAAGTGATGCAGAAGATTCTGGTGAGCCGTTGCCTGTTGGGCCAGCGCGTACGTTATGACGGCGGCGCCCATGGCCCGTTCAGCCTGCTGGAACGCTGGCAGCAGGAGGGGCGCATTGTGCCGCTGTGTCCGGAAGTCGCCGGTGGCCTGCCGACCCCGCGCGCGCCAGCGGAAATAGCTGGCGGTCAGGGGGCAAAAGTACTTGATGGGCAATTGCCTGTGCTGACAGTGAATGGCGAGGATGTCACGGCGGCTTTTGTTGACGGCGCACAGCAGGCTCTGGCCTTGGTGGCGCAGCATGACATCCGACTGGCACTGCTCAAGGCGCGCAGCCCCTCGTGCGGTAACCGGGAGAACTATGACGGCAGCTTCAGCGGCACCAAGGTCGCCGGTGAAGGCGTAACCGCTGCGGCTTTGCGTCGGGCTGGGGTGCAGGTGTTTAGCGAAGAGGAGCTGGCGGCGGCGGAGGCGGCGTTGCGAGAGCTGGAAGGATAGTCAGCCCCGCGTGCAAAAAATGGTCGGGAGCCATTTTTAACGTCGCGTAGCGACGGCCCGAAGGGTGGCCGCCATGGATGGCAGGCCATACGAAAAAGGGAAGCCGAAGCTTCCCTTTTTCGTATCGCGGCAGCGCTTAGAACAGTACGCGGCTACGGATGGTGCCTTTAACGTGCTGCAGCTTCTCCAGCGCCAGATCGGAGTAATCGGCGTCGACGTCGATGACCACGTAGCCGACCTTGTCGTTGGTCTGCAGGAACTGGCCGGAGATGTTGATGCCGTTTTCAGCAAACACGTTGTTGATCTCGCTCATCACACCCGGGATGTTGGCGTGGATGTGCAGCAGACGGTGCTTGCCTGGGTGTGCCGGCAGGGCCACTTCGGGGAAGTTGACCGAAGACACCGAGGTACCGTTGTCGCTGTACTTGACCAGTTTCTCGGCCACTTCCAGGCCGATATTGGCCTGCGCTTCGGCAGTCGAACCGCCGATATGCGGAGTGAGGATTACGCGGTCCAGGCCGCGCAGCGGGCTTTCGAACTCTTCGTCGTTGGACTTCGGCTCGACCGGGAACACGTCGATGGCTGCGCCGATCAGGTGTTCGTCCTTGATCGCGGCGGCCAGGTGATCCAGCTCGACCACGGTGCCGCGTGCGGCGTTGATCAGGATGCCGCCCTTTTTCATCGCGCGGATTTCCTTCTCGCCGATCATCCACTGGGTGGATGGCAGCTCAGGCACATGCAGCGACACGATGTCGCACATGCCCAGCAGGTCGTGCAGCCTGGCGATCTGGGTGGCGTTGCCCAGCGGCAGCTTGGTCACGGTGTCGTAGAAGAACACCTGCATGCCCATGGCTTCGGCGAGTACCGAGAGCTGGGTGCCGATCGAGCCGTAACCGACGATACCCAGCTTTTTACCGCGGATTTCGAAGGAGTTGGCCGCCGATTTGATCCAGCCACCACGGTGGCAGGAGGCGTTCTTCTCGGGGATGCCGCGCAGCAGCAGGATGGCCTGAGCCAGTACCAGTTCGGCCACCGAGCGGGTGTTCGAATACGGTGCGTTGAACACGGCGATACCGCGCTCGCGGGCGGCGTCGAGGTCAACCTGGTTGGTGCCAATGCAGAAGCAGCCCACAGCCACCAGGCGCTTGGCGCAGTCGAAGACTTCGGCAGTCAGCTGGGTGCGCGAGCGGATACCGATAAAGTGCGCGTCGGCGATCTTTTCTTTCAGCTCGTCGTCGGAGAGTGCGCCCTTGAGGTACTCGATGTTGGTGTAACCAGCGGCCTTCAGGGTGTCCACTGCATTCTGGTGGACGCCTTCAAGAAGAAGGAACTTGATCTTGCTCTTGTCGAGAGAGGTCTTGCTCATCGGAGTACCTGTTGTCCCACAAATGGTGTCAGGGAAGGGTCAGCGAAGGTGCTGACCGCACCCGCAGATCGGCGCAGAGGCACGATTCACGGGGGGCGTATGCTAGCATACGAGCCCCGCGAAACACCTACCCTGGCAGATGAAGCGTGCTCAGGGTGACCATGAATCGTTTGAGAGTTCCGTAGATGACCAACCCTGCGCTGATCGAAGAGCTGAAGACCCTGGTTGAGCCCGGCAAGGTGCTTACCGATGCCGATTCCCTCAACGCCTACGGCAAGGACTGGACCAAGCACTTCGCCCCAGCGCCGCTGGCGATTGCCTTCCCCAAGAGCATCGAGCAGGTGCAGGCCATCGTTCGCTGGGCCAATCAGCACAAGGTCGCGCTGGTGCCGTCCGGTGGTCGTACCGGCTTGTCCGCTGGCGCCGTGGCGGCCAATGGTGAAGTGGTCGTGGCCTTCGACTATATGAACCAGATTCTCGACTTCAACGAATTTGACCGCACCGCCGTGTGTCAGCCGGGCGTGGTGACCAAACAGCTGCAGATGTTCGCCGAGGACAAGGGCCTGTATTACCCGGTGGACTTCGCGTCGGCCGGTTCCAGCCAGATTGGCGGCAATATCGGCACCAATGCCGGCGGCATCAAGGTGATTCGCTACGGCATGACCCGCAACTGGGTGGCTGGGCTGAAGGTTGTGACTGGCACCGGCGAACTGCTGGAGCTGAACAAGGACCTGATCAAGAACGCCACCGGCTACGACATGCGTCAGCTGTTTATCGGCGCCGAAGGCACCCTGGGCTTTGTCGTCGAGGCCACCATGCGCCTGGACCGTGCGCCGAAGAACCTCACCGCGATGGTGCTCGGTACCCCGGACTTCGACTCGATCATGCCGGTGCTGCATGCCTTCCAGAACAAGCTGGACCTGACCGCCTTCGAGTTCTTCTCCGACAAGGCTTTGGCCAAGATTATGGCCCGTGGCGACGTGCCGGCAGCTTTTGAAACCGATTGCCCGTTCTACGCCCTGCTGGAATTCGAAGCCACCACCGAGGAAGTCGCCGAAGCGGCCCTGGCCACCTTCGAGCATTGCGTCGAGCAGGGCTGGGTGCTGGATGGCGTGATGAGCCAGAGCGAGCAGCAGCTGCAGAACCTGTGGAAGCTGCGCGAGTACATCTCGGAAACCATCAGCCACTGGACGCCGTACAAGAACGACATCTCGGTCACTGTGTCGAAAGTGCCGGCATTTCTGCACGATATCGACGCCATCGTCGGTGAACACTACCCGGACTTCGAAATCGTCTGGTTCGGCCATATCGGTGACGGCAACCTGCACCTGAATATCTTGAAACCAGAGAGCCTGTCCAAGGACGAGTTCTTCGCCAAGTGCGCCACCGTCAACAAGTGGGTGTTTGAGACCGTGCAGAAGTACAACGGCTCGATCAGCGCCGAACACGGTGTGGGCATGACCAAGCGCGATTACCTGACCTACAGCCGCTCGGAAGCCGAGATTGGTTATATGAAGGCGATCAAGGCGGTGTTCGACCCGAACGGCATCATGAACCCGGGCAAGATCTTCCCGCTCTGAAAGCTGCTGCGGGCTACGCGCGCCATGCTGCGTTGGCGAAGTCAGGAAAAATGCTCATTGGCACAAGCCAACTCCGCTTTTTTCCCGACTCCGCCGCCCTGCCTGGCCTTCGCTCGCAACGCTTTCAGCAAGCTGAATTAAGTCTTTAGTCGAAACGACAGCCCGTGAAAGGTCGTCCACCATGGGCGATCAACGATTCAGAGCGTAGGGCGGGGCTACCGCTCTACGCCGTCTGCTCGCACAACGAGCGGCGTCATGCATTCCCATCAGGAGTTGCTTATGAGCTACCAGCATCAGTATGTCGATGGCACCCATATCCACTTTCCCATGGGCAAGGTTGTGTGCATCGGCCGTAACTACGCCGAGCATGCCAAAGAACTGAATAACCCGGTTCCGACCGAGCCCTTGCTGTTTATCAAAGCGGGCAGTTGCGTGGTGCCGCTGGATGACGGTTTTACCCTGGTTGAAGGTAAGGGTGACGTGCATTACGAGGCAGAAATCGCCGTGCTGATCGGCAAGCCGCTGTCGCGCACGCCGAACGCTGAAGAAGTACGTGATGCCATTTCCGGCTTCGCCCCGGCGTTGGACCTGACGCTGCGCGACCTACAGGCCACGCTCAAGGCCAAGGGCTATCCCTGGGAAACCGCCAAATCCTTCGACGGTGCCTGCGTGCTGGCGCCGTTCGTGCCGGGTGATGCCGTTGAAGACCTTGCCGATATCGGCATCCGCCTGGCGATCAACGGTGAAGTGCGGCAGGACGGCAACAGCCGTGACATGCTTAACCCAATTCTGCCGATGATCCAGCACATCTGCGGCCACTTCAGCCTGCAGCCGGGTGATGTGATCCTCACCGGTACGCCAGTGGGTGTCGGCCCGTTGCACAAGGGCGACGAGCTGGTGCTGGAACTGGTTAGCCACAGTCGTTTCGCCAGTCGCGCGCTCTAGGTCATCTGGCCGTGTACGCAGGCACCTGGAGGTGCCTGTTGGTCGGGTGGCGTCATAGAAACTTAAGGGTTGCTCTCTAGTCTGATAGCCATCGTTCTGCTGAGTTGTGTGCGATGTCGATCTGGATTGCTCGGCTGGTGCGTGTGCGCTGGTTGGTTGGGATGTTGTGTCTGCTGGTGGTGACATCACTGGCGATGAATTACCGCCATTTGGACGATCGCCTGTCCTTCTGGGTTCAGCAGCAACAGGTGGGCGTTGCCGAACAGCAGCAGAGCATCTGGCTGCCGGGTTACCGGGCCGTGCTGCAAGGCAAACCACTGCAAGGGCTGGAAGACGACGAGGTGTCCGGGCTGACCTACAGCGCGGAAAGCGACACCCTGTTTACCGTGACCGGGAAATACCCACAGTTGATCGAGCTGACCCTGGATGGTCAGGTGCTCCGGCGTATCGATCTGCTCGGCTTCGCCAATCCCGAAGGGGTGGAGATGCTGTCCGACGGCCGCCTGGCGATTATCGATGAGCGCAAGCGCACCTTGACCACCTTCAAACTCAGCGCCCTGACACGCCGCCTGGAGTTTGCCGATCTACCGTCGTTCGACCTGGGCTTTATTGATGCCGGCAATAAGGGCTTCGAGGGCATTGCCTGGGATTCGCGCAATGAGCGCGTGCTGCTGGGTAAGGAGCGTGGTCCGCTGGGGTTGTTCAGTCTGCCGTTTCCAGGCGAGGACGGGGCCACGGGCACCCTTGAGCCGATGAGTTCCGGGCACCTGTTTCTGCGTGATATTTCTTCACTGACCTACGATCCTCGGACTGGGCATGCGTTGGTGCTTTCCGATGAATCCAGCCTGCTGCTGGAGGTGGATGCTCTGGGCGAGCCCGTCAGTTTTATCAGCCTGAGTCGCGGCATGAATGGCCTGCATGGCGGCATTGAGCAGGCCGAAGGGGTGACCATGGATGCGGCCGGTAATATCTATATCGTCAGCGAGCCCAACCTGTTCTACGTCCTGCGCAAGGACCCGGTGGCCGAACAGCCCGCTGTTGCGGATTAAGTTTGGCTTAAGCACCGATTAAGCCTGGCTTCAGCTAGGCCCTCTACTCTGGCCCCATCACCTAACTGATTAGAGGGTTACCCCATGAAGCGTTTCACCTTGGCTCTGCTGCTGGCTCCACTGTTCTCCACCGCCGCCATGGCCACCGGTTATACCGGCCCAGGCGCCACCACTCAGGTCACCACCGTAGCGGCCGCATTGGACGCTGCCGACGATACACCGGTGGTGCTGCAAGGGCAGATCGTCAAGCGTCTGCAGGATGAGCTCTATGAGTTCAAAGACGCCAGCGGCACCATCAATGTCGAAATCGACGACGAGCATTGGCCTGCCCAGGCCATTTCTGAAAAGGCCGTGGTCAAGATCAGTGGTGAAGTGGATCGTGACCTGACCAGCCGCGAAATCGATGTCGAGTACCTCGAACTGGTCAAGTAAATCACTCGATCATGTGCCCATGTCAGCCCGAAGCCCTGCTTCGGGCTGACGCCGTTGTGCCACCCGTTACTGTTGAGAGTGAAGCGTCATGCGAGATCATTTCACCCTGAAACGTCTGCTGCTGAGCCTTGTCGCGCTGTCCTTGCTGCTGCTGGGCTTGTTTGCGCAGGAGTACCGTTTGTTCGAACGGGCTTGGTTCAATGTGCAGCAGTGGCAGCAAGCCGGTAGCGGACAGCAGGGCTCCATGCTGTTGGCGGATTATCAGGTGGACCTTGAGGCCCGCGTGATCGAGGGCCTGAACGATGATGTCTCGGCGCTGACCTTCGACCCAGACCGCAACAGCCTGTTCACCGTGACCAACCAGAAGCCGCAGCTGCTTGAGTTATCGCTGGATGGTGAACTGCTAAGGCGTATCGACTTGCATGGTTTTGGCGATGCTGAAGCGGTTGAGTACATCAGCCCAGGCCTGTATGTGATCACTGATGAGCGTAAGCAGCGCCTGATCAAGGTGCGGGTGGATGATGCCACCACCGAGTTGCATGCCGACCAGGCTCAGCAGTTCTCGTTAAGCATTGGCCTGAATGGCAACAAGGGGTTTGAGGGCTTGGCCTACGATTCGGCTGGGCAGCGTCTGTTTGTTGCCAAAGAGCGCGATCCGATGCGCATCTATGAGATTCACGGTTTTCCTCAGCGAGACCCACAGAGCCCCTTTGCCGTGCACGTGGTGGATGATCAGCAGCGTGACGCTGGGCTATTTGTACGTGATCTCTCCAGCCTGCAATTTGATGAGCGCAGCGGGCATTTGCTGGCGCTGTCCGACGAGTCACGCCTGGTGCTGGAGCTGAATGTCGAGGGCAAACCGATCAGCAGCCTGTCGCTGCTTGGTGGACGTAACGGCCTCAAACGCAGCGTACCGCAGGGCGAAGGCATCGCCATGGATAACCAGGGCGTGCTCTATCTGGTTAGCGAGCCGAATCTGTTCTATCGCTTCAAGAAACCAGGCGCTTAGGCTGTGGCGTAAAGGCTGCGGCCGCCGGTTGCAGCTGGCGCGCTGTTTTCCATTCAAAGCCCAGGGTCAGGCCGATGGCGGCGCAGGCCAGGCCGCCGGCTAATCCCCACCAAACGCCTTCTGCGCCCCAGCCCAGGGGGAAGGCTAGAGCCCAGGCCAGCGGCGCGCCAACTGCCCAGTAGCAGCCGAGGCCAACCCAGAAGGTGGTCTTGGCGTCCTTGAGGCCGCGAATTGCGCCCATGGCGATGGTCTGGATGCCATCGAAGAACTCGAACCAGGCAGCAATCGCCAGCAGTGCCACGGCCAGGCTCACCACCTCGGCATAGGCGCTGTCGCTGTGGTCGAGAAACAGCCCCACTACCCAATGCGGCCCCAGCCAGAACAGGCAGGCGAAACCGAGCATGCACAGCGCACCGAGGCCAAGGCCCAGGCGACCGGCTTGGCGTGCCTGCAGCAGGCGGCCGGCACCAAAGTGCTGACCGATACGGAAGGTCACCGCATAGGAAATTCCCACTGGCACCATAAACGCCACGTACACCGACATGATTGCGATCTGGTGCGCCGCCAGTTGCGTGCTGCCCAGCGCGCCCATGCACAGTGCGGCAAAGGCAAACAGGCCTGATTCCACCGCATAGGTGCCGCCAATCGGCAGGCCCAGACGCAGCAGCTCTTTCAGCTCGCCCCACACCGGCCGCAACAAGCCGCGCCACAGTGGATAAGGGCTGTAGGCACTGTGGTGCAGCACATGCCAAGCCAGCAGCAGCGCCATGACATTCATCACCACGGCGGTCACTAGGCCGATTCCGGCCAGGCCCAGTGGCGGCAGGCCGAACCAGCCCTTGATCAGTGCATAGTTGAGGACGAAGTTGGCCAGCGCGCCGCCAATGCTGATGGCCATTACCGGGCCGGGGCGGCCGATGGCGCTGGTAAAGCCACGCAGCGCCATAAAGCTCATATAGCCAGGCAGGGCAAACACCAGGGTGGAGAGAAACTGCATGCCGCCGCTGACGTTCTCCGGCTTCTGGCCGAAATACAGTAATGCTGGGCCCAGGTTCCACAGCGCCAGGCCAGCCAACAACGCCAGGCCCCAGCCGAGCCACAGGCCGTTCTGCGTCAGCCGGGTGACGCCGGCCGCGTCCTGCGCGCCATGACGGATGGCCACCAGGTTGCCGACCGAGGCAATCACCCCCACGCAAAAGATTGAGACAAAGGAGTAACTGGCTGCGCCCAGGCCGCCAGCGGCCAGGGTGGCGGGGCCGAGCAGGCCCATCATCACAGTGTCGGTAAACACCATCAGCACATGCGCCAGTTGCGCAGCAATCAGCGGCCCGGCAAGTTTCAGGATGGCGCGCAGTTCGCCACGAAGCGGATGCAGCATGATGAGTTCTACTCAGTTAGAAGGCTTGCTCGGGTGATCCGCGCAGGCAGAGAATGCGCCTATTCTCATAAGCCAGCCGTGGCAGCACAAAAGGATAATAGCGATGACAGGCATGACTATTACTCATGGGTTGGGTGCATGAGCCAGCGCCTGCCACCGCTGTATGCCCTGCGCGCCTTCGAGGCGGCGGCACGGCACAGCTCCTTTACCCGCGCCGCCGAAGAGCTGGCGATCACTCAGAGTGCGGTCAGCCGGCATGTGCGCACCCTAGAGGAACACTTTGCCTGCCGCTTGTTCGAGCGTCGGGGCCGCAGCCTGCAACTCACCGAAACGGCGCGGATGTTGCTGCCGGGGCTGCGCGATGGCTTCGAGGCGTTGGAACGCGCCTGTAACACCTTGCGTGTCGACGACGCGGTGCTTCGCCTGAAAGCCCCGTCGACGCTGACCATGCGCTGGTTGCTGGCGCGCCTGTCGCGCTATCGTCTGCTCAGCGCCAGTGAGGTGCAACTGACCAGCGCCTGGATGGACGTGGACAAGGTGGACTTTCTGCATGAGCCGTTCGACTGCGCCGTATTGCTCAGTCAGGGCGATTTCCCGGAGGAATGGGAAAGCACCGAGCTGTTTGCCGAATGGTTGATTCCGGTCTGCGCGCCAGAAGCCTTGAGCGAGCAACCCTGGGATCTGCCGCGCTTGCAGGCCGCCGAACTGCTGCATCCCACCCCGGATCGCCGCGACTGGCGACAGTGGTTGCAGGCCATGGGCCTGGCGGATCAGGTGCCGCTCAAAGGCGGCCAGGTCTTCGACACCCTGGAGCTGGGCATGGTGGCCGCGGCGCGTGGCTATGGCGTATCGATTGGTGATCTGGTGATGGTCGCCGAGGATGTCGCGCAGGGCCGGCTCGGCCTACCCTGGCCCAGCGCGGTGCCCAGTGGCTGCAGCTACTACCTGGTATGGCCAAAAGCGCGGCGAGGCCAGGAGCGCTTTCGCCGTTTGCGCGATTATCTGGTAGCCGATGTGGCGGCTATGCAGCTGCCGGTGGTTGAGCGGGTGGGAAGTCGGGCACGTTAGCGGGTGACGCGTAGAGCGTAAAAAATATTGGACTATCCTTTGTTGGCTTATTCGTATTATCGCTTTTAAAACATAGGGTTAATGCGATTTTAGATTGAGCTGTCTGCTGCTTGCGGTCTGATTTATTAACAATATAAGCGTATTTGTTTGACATATTTTACGGCTTTGGCAGACTGGCTTCAGGATTGTGGCTGCCAGATGAGCGCTTCTCGCGCATTTGATGCCGCTGCGGCGGCCAGCTAGACAGGCGCAATCAGCCGTAAAACAGAAGGTGCGCGACAACCGTCAGCCCTTCTGCACAACAACGGCAGCCAATCCCGGCTGCCCCAAGGTGATGTATGTCCAACAACAATACGAAACAGCGCCCAGGCGCGCGTAAACCGGTTGTCCTGATGTCCATGGGCGCTCAAGAGCGCAAAGGGCATGCCTATCAAGTCATGACCCACAAATACATAACCCCGCTGGTCGAACTGTCGGGCTGTGTGCCGCTGCTGGCGCCCAGCTGCTGCGGCGCGGATGACATCGAGCAGTACCTGTCGATGGTCGATGGCGTGTACCTGACCGGTGCGGGCAGCAATATCGATCCGGCCCTCTACGGTCAGGAAAACCTGACCCCGACTAAGGGTCAGGATAAGGACCGTGATCTGTTTGATATTCCACTGATTCGCGGTGCATTGGCCCGTGGTCTGCCGCTGTTCGCGATCTGCCGTGGCATGCAGGAAATCAACGTGGCCCTGGGCGGCAATATCCACCAGAAGGTCTACGAAGTCCCGGGCATGAATGACCACCGCGAAGACACCAGTGCTCCGGTGGAGGTGCAATACGCCGACAGCCACAGCGTGCGCGCGCTGCCGGGTAGCTGGTTTGCCGAGCTGATGGGTGAGGCCGAGTTCCCGGTCAACTCGCTGCACGGCCAGGCGCTGGATCAGCTGGGTGAGGGCGTCGAGGCGCTGGCCCATGCCGAGGACGGTCTGGTCGAGGCGATTCACCTGCCGGGCGCCGAGCAGTTCACCCTGGCGGTGCAATGGCACCCGGAATGGCAGGCGGCGCAGAACCCGCATTCGGTGAAAATCTTTAAGGCGTTCGGTGAGGCCTGTCGCGAGCAGGTAGCCCGCCGCGACCAGTAAGCGTTCCAACTGCATATTAAGAAGCCCCGTATGCGGGGCTTTTTTATGGCTGCGATTCAGGCCCCGCTGATGCTGGGTCGGTACTGCAGGGCTTCACCTAAGTGGCTGCGGCGAATATGTGCAGCACTGTCCAAGTCGGCCAGGGTGCGTGCCACTTTCAATACGCGGTGTGCTGCACGCAGGCTCATTCCCAGGCGCTCGCAGGCATTTTCCAGCCACTGGCGGTCTTCGCCCTGCAGGCTGCAATGTTGCTGCACGCCATTGAGATCGAGGTGGGCATTGGCGCAGCCCTGGCGAGCCAGTTGCTGCTGGCGTGCCTGCACCACCTGCTCGGCGAGTTCGGCGCTGCTTGGGCCGGGCTTGGCGTCAGCGTTCAGTCGTGTGGTTTCCCGCGGCACGCTGAGGTGCAGATCGATGCGGTCGAGCAACGGGCCGGAGAGTTTGCCGCGGTAGCGCTGGATCTGTTCAGTGGAACAGCGGCAGCGCCCGGATGGATCGCCCAAATGCCCGCAGGGGCACGGATTCATCGCCGCCACCAGCTGAAAGCGCGCAGGAAAACGCACTTTGTCGCGTGCCCGAGCAATCACGATCTGGCCACTTTCCAGGGGCTCACGCAGCACCTCCAAAACCTTGCGGTCAAATTCGGGGAGCTCATCGAGGAATAAAACGCCGTGATGAGCCAAAGTGATTTCACCCGGTTGCGGGCGACTGCCGCCACCGACCAGCGCGGGACCGGAGGCACTGTGGTGCGGGGTTCTGAAGGGGCGTTGCGGCCAGGCGCTAAGCGGAACGTGGCTGGCTACGGAATGAATTGCGGCGACTTCCAGTGCCTCCTGTTCATCCAGCGGCGGCAACAAGCCGGGCAGGCGGCTGGCCAGCAGGGTTTTTCCCGTGCCGGGTGGCCCGGTGAATAGAAGGTTGTGCGAACCAGCCGCCGCTACCAGCAGCGCGCGTTTGGCGGCGATCTGTCCTTGCACCTCGGCCAGATCGGGATAGGGCAGCACTTGGCGCAGCAAGCCCTGGGCCTGATAGGGGGCAATCGGCGTTTGGCCATTGAGGTGGGCGGCGAACTCCAGTAGGTGCTCGACGGCAATCACCGTGAGGCCGGACGCCAGGCTGGCTTCCTCGGCATTGGCCTTAGGCACTACTAAGGTGCGTCCGGCGGCGCGGGCGGCCAGCGCGGCGGGCAAGACGCCTTGTACAGGACGAATCGCCCCGGACAGTGCTAGTTCACCCAGGCACTCAAGCGGCTCCAGTGCGCTACTTGGCACCTGTCCGCTGGCGGCGAGAATACCGAGGGCAATCGCCAGGTCGAAGCGCCCGCCGTCCTTGGGTAAATCGGCCGGTGCCAGATTCAAGGTAATCCGCCTGGGCGGGAACTCGAAGGCGCAATTGAGGATGGCGCTGCGTACCCGGTCCTTGCTTTCCTTGACGGCGGTTTCCGGCAAACCGACCAGGGCCAGCGAGGGCAGGCCGTTGGCCAAGTGGGCTTCGACGGTGACGGCGGGGGCTTCAACACCCACTTGGGCGCGGCTGTGGACTATGGCCAGGGACATCGATCACTCCTTGATCGGCTGATGCATCCGCTGCGGGTGCTACTCGCGGGTGGCTGGGGCGTCTGCGCTGCGTGCTTCCATTTCGGCGACCTTGGCTTCGAGAGCTTCCAGGCGGGCGCGGGTGCGGGCGAGCACGACCATCTGGCTGTCGAATTCGTCGCGGCTGACCAAGTCGAGTTTGCTGAAGGCGCTTTGCAGCAGCACTTTGAACTGGGCTTCGAACTCGCCGCGCGGCAAGGGCGCGTCACCGTTGAACAGGCGCGAGGCGTGGGTGGTCAGGGCGTCTAGTAGGGCTTTAGGTGGCAGCATGATGAGGTTCCGTTTACAGATGGCGGCAGTGTAGCACGCAGCTTTATCGGGCTTGCCGGGCGGGCTTGGAACGGGGCTGGCGGGTTCTGCACGGTTTTCGCGCGCTGCTTGGCGGGCTGTTGCACCGTTGTTGTGCGCTGGCGGTTGGCTAGTACCGGGCTAAAACGCCCGTTTGCCGGGTAACTGCATGAAATAAATCGGTTTTACCTGATCTGGCAAGCTTTCTGCTTTGTCTCTTGCGACGCATGCACCGATGCAGTTCCGGTGCGTCAGGCGAAGCGGGGAAGTGCTTCGTCGGGAGCGGTTGGTGAGTATCGGTGCTGCTGGATCAGGGCGGCGATGCATTACAAAAGCCAGGCACTGCGCTTAGACTTGGCCCGGGTTCGCAATTCCTGGGGCATGTCCACCTTACACGGGAGAGAGTTACATGAAGCTAGTCACTGCCATCATCAAGCCGTTCAAGCTGGACGACGTCCGTGAGTCACTGTCGGAGATCGGCGTGCAGGGTATCACCGTCACTGAAGTCAAAGGCTTCGGTCGCCAGAAAGGCCATACCGAGCTGTATCGCGGTGCTGAATACGTGGTCGATTTCTTGCCAAAAGTGAAAATCGACGTGGCCATCGCTGACGATCAACTCGATCGCGTCATCGAGGCCATCACCAAAGCTGCTAACACCGGCAAGATCGGTGACGGCAAGATTTTCGTTGTAAACCTGGAACAGGCGATCCGCATCCGTACCGGCGAAACCGGCACCGACGCAGTTTAAGCCTCCGAACGAACCCCACGCCCCAGGAGTTAAACCATGACTCTGCGAAAAATCGCAGGGCTAGGAGCCCTTTTGTCCCTCGTTTTTCCAGGCCTGGCCCTGGCTGACGAGGTTGTGTTGAACAGCGGTGACACAGCATGGATGCTGACTGCCACTGCGCTGGTGCTGTTCATGACCATCCCTGGTCTGGCGCTTTTCTATGCCGGCATGGTGCGTTCGAAGAACGTCTTGTCGGTGATGATGCAGTGCTTCGCCATCACCGGCCTGATCAGTATTCTTTGGGTTGTATATGGCTACAGCTTGGCCTTCGACACCACAGGTATGGAGAAGGGCGTCACCAACCTCAACTCCTTTATCGGCGGTCTGAACAAGGCCTTCCTCAGTGGTCTGACGCCGGATAGCCTGATTGGCGCCTTCCCGGAAAGCGTGTTCATCGTCTTCCAGATGACCTTCGCCATTATCACCCCGGCCCTGATCGTCGGTGCCTTCGCCGAGCGCATGAAGTTCTCCGCGATGCTGATCTTCATGGGTGTTTGGTTCACCCTGGTTTACGCCCCGATGTGCCACATGGTCTGGTCCGGCGACGGCGCTTTCCTGTGGGATGAAGGCGTGCTGGACTTTGCCGGTGGCACCGTGGTGCACATCAACGCCGGTATCGCCGGTCTGGTGGCCTGTCTGGTACTGGGCAAGCGCAAGGGTTATCCGACCACTCCGATGGCACCACACAACCTGGGTTACACCCTGATCGGTGCGGCCATGCTGTGGATCGGCTGGTTCGGCTTCAACGCCGGCTCGGCTATCGCTGCCAACGGCACCGCTGGCATGGCCATGCTGGTGACTCAGATTGCAACCGCTGCTGCTGCCCTGGGCTGGATGTTCGCCGAGTGGGTCACTCATGGTAAGCCGAGTGCCCTGGGCATCGCTTCCGGTGTGGTTGCAGGCCTCGTCGCCATTACCCCGGCCGCCGGTACCGCCGGCCCGATGGGCGCACTGGTGATCGGTCTGGCGTCTGGCGTGATCTGCTTCTTCTGCGCCACCAGCCTCAAGCGCAAGCTGGGCTACGACGACTCCCTGGACGCCTTTGGCGTGCACGGTATCGGCGGCATCGTCGGCGCCATCCTAACCGGCGTGTTCGCTGCACCGGCCCTGGGCGGCTTCGGTTCGGTGGAAGACATCGGCGGCCAGGTTTGGATCCAGATCGTGGGTGTGCTGGTTACCGTGGTTTACACCGGCATCGTCACCTTCGTCATCCTCAAGGTGCTGGATCTGGTGATGGGCCTGCGGGTCAGTGAAGAAGCTGAATCGGTTGGTCTTGACCTCTCCGAGCACAACGAGCGCGGCTACAACCTGTAAGCACACGGAGCGCGCCCGGGGCCAACCCGGGC
>TARA_R110002072_G_scaffold189174_2_pt1 | contig 109813 bp, 114 predicted proteins | sample TARA_R110002072 | Tara Oceans TARA_R110002072 (sample SAMEA4397118) | marine metagenome | biome: Polar Biome; feature: [SRF] surface water layer (ENVO:00010504); material: water (ENVO:00002006), including particulate matter (ENVO:01000060) such as... | depth 5 m
AGGCCACTCAATCGAGTGGCCTTTTTTGTTTCTCTCGCACACGCATTCTAAGCATTTGATTAAAAACACTATTTTGTTGACACACAACGATTTCTATATAGAATTGCCGGCGCGGGATGGAGCAGTCTGGTAGCTCGTCGGGCTCATAACCCGAAGGTCGTCGGTTCAAATCCGGCTCCCGCAACCAGATACTCAAAAAGGCCACTCAATCGAGTGGCCTTTTTGTTTGTGCGCGATTTAGCTGATCACGCTCAATGAGAGCTGGAAGTTGCCTGCCTACACTGAAGCCGATGATCACTGACAGCCTAGGAGGCAAAACACCATGCCCTGGAAAAATACGGAAGCGCGCTATGGCAGCCTGAATATAGCGCTGCACTGGCTGATGCTGATACTTATTGCCGGCGTCTACGCATGCATAGAACTCAAAGGGAACTTCCCCAAAGGCAGCGATACCCGTGAATTGCTCAAGCAATGGCACTTTATGCTGGGCCTCGCCGTCTTCACGCTCGTGTGGCTGCGCTTGCTGGCACGCTTGATTGCACCCACGCCGGTCATCCAACCTACCCTGCCTACCTGGCAAGCCATCCCGGCAAAACTGATGCACCTAGCACTCTACGGCCTGATGATCGGCGCCCCACTGGCCGGCTGGTTGATCCTCAGCGCCGCCGGTAAACCCATCCCATTTTTTGGCCTGGAGTTGCCACCCTTGGTCAGCAAAAACCCGGATTTGGCTGGCACGATAAAGGAATGGCATGAACTGGCCGGTAGCGCCGGATACTGGTTGATTGGCCTGCATGCTGCGGCCGGGCTGTTCCACCACTTTGTTGTGCGCGACAACACCCTGACCCGCATCTTGCCAAGTAAGCAGCCCTGACGCCGCCAAGCATTCAGTCCTGATACACAGGTGACGCTCAGTGCTGGTCAATTGCCAGCGTCGCCGCTAGAATTGCGCACTTTTTGATCAGAGGCGCGACCAGCGCCCAGCATCCATCCGTACACGCCTGAGGTTAACGCCATGTCCACCCCCGCCACGCCGAAAGTCGGCTTTGTATCACTCGGTTGCCCCAAGGCGCTGGTGGACTCTGAGCGCATCCTGACTCAGCTGCGCATGGAAGGTTATGAAGTGGTGTCGACTTATCAGGACGCTGATGTGGTGGTGGTCAACACCTGCGGCTTTATCGACAGTGCTAAAGCCGAATCCCTGGAAGTGATCGGCGAAGCGATCAAAGAAAACGGCAAAGTGATCGTCACCGGCTGCATGGGCGTGGAAGAAGGCAGCATCCGCGACGTGCATCCCAGCGTGCTCTCGGTGACAGGCCCGCAGCAGTACGAGCAAGTGGTCAACGCCGTGCATGAAGTCGTGCCGCCGCGCCAGGACCACAACCCGCTGATCGACCTGGTGCCGCCGCAGGGCATCAAACTCACCCCGCGTCACTATGCCTACCTGAAGATTTCCGAAGGCTGTAACCACAGCTGCAGCTTCTGCATCATCCCGTCGATGCGCGGCAAACTGGTCAGCCGCCCGGTTGGCGAAGTACTCAACGAAGCTGAGCGCCTGGTCAAAGCCGGCGTCAAAGAGCTGCTGGTGATTTCCCAGGACACCAGCGCCTATGGCGTCGACATGAAATACAAGACCGACTTCTGGAACGGCCAGCCGGTGAAAACCCGCATGACCGAACTGTGCGAAGCACTCTCCAGCCTGGGCGTATGGGTGCGCCTGCACTACGTCTACCCCTACCCACACGTCGACGAGCTGATCCCGCTGATGGCCGCTGGCAAGATCCTGCCGTACCTGGATATTCCCTTCCAGCACGCCAGCCCGAAAGTGCTCAAGCTGATGAAGCGCCCCGCCTTCGAAGACAAGACCCTGGCACGCATCAAAGCCTGGCGCGAGATCTGCCCGGAGCTGACCATCCGCTCGACCTTTATCGTCGGCTTTCCCGGCGAAACTGAAGAAGACTTCCAGTACCTGCTCGACTGGTTGACCGAAGCGCAGCTCGATCGCGTCGGTTGCTTCCAGTATTCCCCCGTAGAAGGCGCGCCGGCCAACCTGCTCGACAACCCGGTACCCAATGACATCAAACAGGATCGCTGGGACCGTTTCATGGCCCACCAGCAAGCCATCAGCACCGCCCGCCTGCAACTCAAGGTCGGCAAGGAGATGGACGTGCTGATCGATGAAGTCGACGACCAAGGCGCCGTTGCCCGCTGCTACGCTGATGCTCCAGAAATCGATGGCAGCGTGTTTATCGCCAGCACCGACGTCAATCCGGGCGACAAGGTCCGCGTGCGCATCGTCGATGCCGATGAATACGACATGTGGGCCGAGCTGATCTGACCCAACGGATAGTTGCCCGCCACACAAAAACGCCCCGCATTGCGGGGCGTTTGCGTTCAACTGTCAGTGCAGCAGCTAGACCCGGAAACGACTCACCATCATCTGCAGCTGATTACCCAGACGCGCCAGTTCAACGCTGGCCCGTGCCGTTTCATCACTGGCAGAGGCCGTCTGCTCGGACACATCCCGCACGCTGATGATGCTGCGACTGATCTCTTCAGCCACCGCACTTTGCTGCTCAGCCGCCGCTGCAATCTGCTGATTCATCGACTGAATATTCGACACTGTACGGGTAATGCTTTCCAGCGAATCACCCGCGCGCCGGGTCAGCTCGACACTGCTGTCCGTCAGGGTACGGCTGCTCAACATGATGCTGGCCACCTGCTGCGTGCCATTCTGCAGCCCCGCAACCAAGCCCTCGATCTCCTCAGTGGACTTCTGCGTGCGTTGAGCCAAACCACGCACCTCATCCGCGACCACCGCGAAACCTCGACCCGCCTCACCGGCGCGCGCAGCCTCAATAGCCGCGTTGAGTGCGAGCAGGTTCGTCTGCTCAGCCACGGCCTTGATGACATCCATCACACTGCCAATCTTCTGACTTTCTTGCTGCAGAGCCGTCATGGCGCCAGTGGAGCGCCCCACTTCGTCAGCCAGACGCTCAATTTGGGCAATGGCCTGGGCTACCACTTTGTCACCTTTACGCGCCTCACTGTCAGCGTCCGTCGCGGCGTGAGACGCCTGCTCGGCATTGCGCGCAACCTCCTGCACGGTGGCAGACATCTCGTGCATGGCGGTGGCCACTTGATCGGTTTCACTCTTCTGGTTATTGGCCCCAGCACTGGTCTGCGCGGTTACGGCAGACAGCTCCTCGGCAGCACTGCTGATCTGGCTCACGCCATCACGAATGCCGCCAATCAACTCACGCAAGGTGCTGGCCATACGCTGCACGCCTTGCTGCAACACACCCAACTCATCCTGACGCACCACTGCGGCACTCGGTGTCAGATCGCCACTGGCAATGCGCCCAACATCCAACAGCGTCGCACGCAGTGGGCGAATGATCTGCCGTGTAATCAGCCATGCAGCAAGCAGCCCAAGCAGCAAAGCCATCGCTGTAGCCGCCACCTGCAGGTAGCGCGCCGCCGCACTTTCGACCGCCAGACGGTCAAGCTGGAAGCTGTAAAGCTCGTCGCTGATTTTGACAATCTCAGCGCCCTGCACGGTCATCTCCTGACGCGCGCGCGCAATGGCCTGCGTGGCATCACGCAGCGCCAACACCGCATCCCGGTACTGCGCCAAACTACGCTCAACCTGCAACACAGCGGCTTGCTGTGACCCGACGAATGCACGACTCACATCCGCCAGCCCTGCCATGATCGCCTCAACCCCCTGAATCATCGCCGACTCATTTGCGGGGCTGGCATTGTTACGGAACACACTGACCAGGTGTTGCACCTGCAGCAACTCGGCCCTGCTGTCAGTAATCGCCTGATACTGAGCAAAGCGCTGTGGATCAAATTCGGGTAATTGCACGACAACTGCCATGATCTGGCGAACTTGCTCAACGGCCTCGGCCGCCCTGAGGGCCAATACCTCATTAGCTGCATTGGCTTCTTTATAGGCAGCCTTCATGGCATTCAAGGACACTTGGTACTCATCGTTGATCGCACCCTGCTTCTTGAGTAACGCCACATTGACCGGATTCTTGAACGAAGCCTGCAGCGCCTCTTGCTTGGCAATGTAAGTGCTTAAGGTCGACTGTAGGCGTTCAGCGGTGGGCAAATCACCGTTAGCGATCATGTACTGCAACCGCGCAATACGCAGATTGGTGAGGCTGCTGTTGAGGTAGGTAATATCGCTCATCCAGTTGGCGCGCTGAATCACACTGCCCAGCCCACTCCAGCCCGTCCAGGCCATCAACACTGTCATCGCCAGCACAACGCCAAAACCTATCAGCAACTTGCGGGTGACGCTGATATTGGCAAACCAGGTATTCATAAAGCGGCCTCTCTCCAACGTACGTATCAAAAGCCAAATCAGCAGCTGGAGTTATTGTTGTGGCAGCGCGTCTGGACGGGATTGCCGAGGACTCGGCGAACTGTAGCTAGAAAGGAATCAGCAACTATCACGCTGAAACCACACGCCAGGCATTACCCGGAGTGCACAGCATGACGACGAGACATGCCAGGGCGTCACATTAATAGCGCCAAATTTATAACGCGTAGATTAAATCGAAGACAACACATGCAGACCCCCATGCTGCGGGGTTTTAGCTAGCTCGCCACTCAGGCCCTATCGAGCGGACTTAACACGGCTAGCCCGCCACGAACGCGGCTGAAAATGCCGTCACCAGTGGCGGTATGCCCTTGTGATACGCCAGGGGCCTAGGTAACGTGAGCGCACTTTTCAGGAGTGCCACAATGCGTTTCAGCCGCCCTTTTTGCCTTGCCTTGTTGCCACTGCTCGCCAGCTGCCAGGTGTTTACCGACAAACCCGCCGAGCCGGTGATCGAGCAGACGCGCATGCAGGGCGAGCTCAGCCTGAACGCGGGCCAGTTGCTGTTTCGCCCCTGCCAGGAACAACGTCAATTTATTCTCAAGGAAGACAGCGCAGCCGAGCTGAGCAGCGATGCCAGCACGCTATTCAATGATGGCCACACAACGCTGTATGTCGATATGCGCGGCCAGCTGCAGGCCAATGCGCAGAAAGGTGTCGATGGCCAGTTCGTGCCGGGCCAGGTGTACCGCGTTCAGGCTGAAGGCCATGGCTGCACAGACATCAACTTCGCCCGCACCCTCCTGCGTGCCAGCGGCCACGAGCCGGATTGGAATATCGCGGTAAGCAATCAGGGTCTGATCCTCAATCGCCCAGGTCAGGAGCCACAGGCGCTGCCGTACCTGGAAGAGCAATTGCCCGAAGGCCGCCTTAACCTCAGCAGTGAAGCCAACGGCCAACGCCTGGATCTGTGGGTCGCCCGCCAGCGCTGCGTCGACGGCATGAGTGGTGCGGTGCAGCACCTGAGCGCCGAGTTGCGTCTTAATGGGCAAGTCCTGCGGGGCTGCGCCTACCTCGGCGGCGCGCGCAACGATTAGCAATCAGATAGCTGAGATAGATCAGCCGAGCGGCAGACGATTGGCCTAAGCTGCAAGTGAAGACAGCCAAAGGGATATCGTTATGCTGCGCATTGCTATCAATGGATATGGACGTATCGGTCGCTGCCTGGTGCGCGCGTTGTTCGAGCGCAAACTGGAGCAGCAGATCCACCTCACCGCGATCAATGATCTGGGTGAGCAAAGCACCCTCGCCCACCTCACCCGCTTCGACTCCACCTTCGGCCGCTTTCCTGGCGATATCAGCCTGGACGGCGATACCCTGCTGGTAAACGGCCACCCGATCCAGCTGCTGCGTGAGCGCGAAGTGACTAATCTGCCCTGGCGTGAGCATGCGGTGGATCTGGCGCTCGAATGCACCGGCAAACTGAAAAAGCGCGAACAGGTCGAACAGCACATCAGCGCCGGCAGCCCGCGCGTGCTGCTCTCACACCCACTGGACAGCGCCGACCTGACCGTGGTCTACGGCGTTAACCATCAACTGCTGGGCGATCAGCAGATTGTGTCCAACGCCTCCTGCACCACTAACTGCCTGGCACCAATGGCCAAGGTACTGCACGAAGCCGTGGGCATTCGTCAGGGGCTGGTCAACACCATCCACTCTTACACCAATGACCAGAACCTGCTGGACAAGACCCACAGCGACCTCTACCGCGCCCGTGCCGCCGCGCTGTCGATGATCCCCACCAGCACCGGTGCGGCCAAAGCCATCGGCCTGGTCATGCCGGAGCTGATCGGCCGCTTGGATGGGCTGTCGATACGCGTACCGACGCCCAACGTGTCGCTGGTCGATCTGACCTTTACCAGCGAACGCCCGACCAGCCGTGAAGCGATCAACGCCGCGCTAAAGGCCGGCGCTATGCAATTGCCGCCTGGGGTGATGGAGTGCAACGAGCTGGCACTGGTGTCCAGCGACTTCAACGGCTACCCGGTGTCCTGCGTGGTCGACCTCAGCCACACCCGCGTGCAGGGCGATCTGGTCAAGGTCTTGGCCTGGTATGACAACGAGTGGGCCTTCGCCAACCGCATGCTCGACGTGATGCTGGCTTGGGTAAAGCCTGAGGTGCGCTAGCACTATGGGTTGAGCGCGCCCCATGACGGGCCGCTGCCGTTTATCGGCAGCGGCCTTTAACCACTGATCAGGCGTATAATCGTCGCCTTTTAAAAGCTGCCGGGTTGCCTCCGGCCCTGAAAGTGGATCGCCTTCATGCTTCGTATCACTGAACTCAAGCTGCCCCTCGACCACCCCGAAGAAGCCCTGCGCCCGGCCATCGTCCAGCGCCTGGACATCGCCGACAGCGAGCTGCTCGACTTCACCTTGTTCAAGCGCAGCTATGATGCGCGCAAAAAATCCAGTGAGATGCACTTCATCTACACCATCGACTGCGAGCTGCGCGATGAAGCGGCGCTGCTGGCCACGTTCAGCGATGACCGGCATATCAGCGTCACCCCGGATACCGCCTACAAACCAGTCGGCATGGCGTCCGAGAACCTCGCAGAGCGTCCGCTGGTAGTCGGCTTTGGCCCGTGCGGGATTTTCGCCGCGCTGATTCTGGCCCAGGCCGGACTCAAGCCCATCGTGCTGGAACGCGGCACCGAAGTGCGCCAGCGCACCAAGGACACCTGGGGCCTGTGGCGCAAGAACGTGCTTAACCCCGAGTCCAACGTGCAGTTTGGCGAGGGCGGTGCCGGCACCTTCTCCGACGGCAAGCTGTACAGCCAGATCAAAGACCCCAAACATTACGGGCGCAAGGTGCTGCAGGAGTTCGTCAAAGCCGGCGCGCCAGAGGAAATTCTCTACGTCAGCAAGCCACATATCGGCACCTTCCGCCTCACCGGCGTGGTCGCCACCATGCGTGAAGAGATCAAAGCGCTGGGCGGCGAAGTGCGTTTTCAGCAGCGCGTCAGCGATGTGCTGATCGAGGATGGCCAGCTCAAAGGCGTGGTGCTCGACAGCGGCGAGCAGATTCTCAGCCGCCAGGTGATCCTGGCCCTGGGCCACAGCTCGCGTGACACCTTCCGCATGCTGCATAAGCGCGAGGTCTTTATGGAAGCCAAGCCGTTTTCGGTGGGCTTTCGTATCGAGCACCCGCAAGGTCTGATCGACCGCGCACGCCTCGGTAAATACGCCGGCCACCCCAAGCTCGGCGCTGCAGACTACAAACTGGTGCACCACGCCAAAAACGGCCGCTCGGTCTACAGCTTCTGCATGTGCCCAGGCGGCACCGTAGTCGCGGCCACCTCGGAGCCGAACCGCGTGGTGACAAACGGCATGAGCCAGTACTCACGCAACGAACGCAACGCCAACGCCGGCATCGTCGTCGGCATTACTCCAGAGCAGGATTACCCAGGCGGCCCACTGGCCGGTGTGGAATTGCAGGAGCGGCTGGAATCTCAGGCCTACCTGCTCGGCGGCAGCAACTACGAAGCGCCAGGACAGCTGGTCGGCGACTTTATTGCCGGCAAGCCTTCTACTGAACTGGGCAGCGTCGAGCCGTCGTACAAACCGGGAATCAAACTGGGCGACCTGGCCCTGGCATTGCCGGACTTTGCCATCGAGGCGATCCGCGAAGCGCTGCCGGCCTTCGGCAAGCAGATCAAAGGTTTCGACCTGCATGACGCGGTGCTGACCGGCATCGAGACCCGCACCTCTTCGCCACTGCGCATTACCCGTGACGCGGATATGCAGAGCCTCAACGTTCGCGGCCTGTACCCGGCTGGTGAAGGTGCCGGCTACGCCGGCGGCATTCTCTCTGCCGGGGTGGATGGCATTCGTGTGGCCGAAGCGCTGATTCGCGACATGCTCGGGATTGCAGAAGCCTGATACGCCGCTGCTGGTTACTGATCAGCCCATGGCGCAACTCAGTCCGCCCGCCGGTTTAAGCTATAGACCGGCGGTAGGCAGGTCAGCAGGCAAAGGAATGCCACGCTCGGCACAGTCCGCCACAGCAGTAATGAACGCGGCCAGCTCGAACCCCTGAGCACTGAGCCAGGCGAAATCGTAGTAGGTGTCGGCATAGCGCTCACCGCCATCGCAGAGAATCGCCACCACCGAACCGGACTCCCCCGCCGCGACCATCCGCTGTGCAACCAGCAGCGCGCCAATCAGATTGGTACCGCTGGAGCCGCCCACTTTCCGACCCAGGCGCTGCGCCAGGTAATGCATGGCGGCCAACGACAAGGCATCCGGCACCTTGCACATGGCATCGATCACCGTCGGCAGAAAGGACGCCTCGACCCGTGGCCGGCCAATACCTTCGATACGCGAACCGTGGTTCAGGCACAGGCTGGCATCACCGGTGCGGTAGTAATCGAAAAACACCGAACGCTCGGCATCCGCGCACAACACCTGAGTGTTGTGGCGGCGATAACGCACATAGCGCCCCAACGTCGCCAGAGTGCCGCCGGTGCCAGGGCTGGACACCAGCCAACTAGGCTCAGGGAAACGTTCACTGCGCAGCTGCTGGAAGATCGACTCGGCGATGTTGTTGTTGGCGCGCCAGTCAGTGGCGCGCTCGGCGTAGGTGAACTGATCCATAAAATGCCCGCCGGTCTCTCGCGCAAGGCGCTCAGACTCGGCGTATATCTGCGTTGGATCAGTCACCAGATGGCTCTGGCCGCCGTAGAAAGCGATCTGTGCGATCTTCTCCTTCGAGGTGCTGGCCGGCATCACCGCGATAAACGGCAGACCCAGTAAGCGGGCGAAATAGGCCTCGGAAATTGCCGTGGAACCACTGGACGCCTCGATCACCGGTGCGCCGGGTTTGAGCCAGCCGTTACACAGCGCATAAAGAAACAACGATCGCGCCAGCCGGTGTTTGAGGCTGCCGGTGGGGTGGCTGGATTCGTCCTTGAAATACAGCTCGACGCCGGGCAATCCCGGCAGCGACAGGGGTATCAGGTGGGTGTCGGCGCTGCGCTGAAAATCCGCCTCGATGATGCGGATCGCTTCGCGCGCCCAGCTTCTTGAATCGCTCATACCTTATCCCCTAATCCAGAACACCAGCGGGCACCACGCGCGCGCCTCGCCACTGACTCAACAACACGCCGGCAAACACAAAGGCGGCTGCCAGCATCTGCATGCTATTCAGGCTTTCGCCCAATAACAGTATGGCGAACAGCAAGGTGAACACCGGGATCAGGTTGGTAAAACCTGAGGCCTGGCTGGCCGGCAAGCGGCTGACGCCGAAGTTGTAGAGCCCATAAGCGCCCACGGTGACCAGAATGCCCAGATAGGCCACCGCGCCCAGGCCCATGGGGCTGACGCTGGTCGGCAACGGCGCGCTGAACCAGGCCAAAGGCAGAAAGAAAACAGTGCCGACAAAGGCCACCATGGCGGTCAGCAGAAAGGGCGAATAGCGCGATGACAAGTGCTTGAGCAACAGGGTGTAACCCATGGCGCAGAGCATCGCGAGCAGCTCGTAGAAGTTGCCGAGGATGGGGTTACTGGCGTGCTCGTCGGCACTGCCGGCCAGGCTCAGCCATACGGCGCCGACCAGGGCGATCAGAAACCCCGACAGGGTGATGCGACTGATCCGTTCACGCAGGAAGACAAACGCCCCCACCGCCACCAGCAGCGGCAGCAAAGCCGTGACCATGCCCGCTTGCGCGGCGCTGGTTTGCTGCAGCGCCAGGGCTTCAAAGAGGAAATACAGGCAGGGTTCGCAGGCAGCCAGGCCAAGCAGGTACTTCCAGTCACCGGCGCGATAATGCATCTGTCCGCGCCAGCGCCAGGCCAGCAGAAACACCAGGCTGCCCAGGGCCATACGGCCGAAGATCACCCACAGCGGCGGCAATTCGGCAAAGGCCAGTTTCAGCGCAATAAAGGAACTACCCCACAGCGCCATGGCGATCACCAGGCAGATGATCGCGATGCCCCTTTCCCGCTCTTGCATACCAAGCCCCTGACTAAAGGCTGCAGTGTAGAGAGGCATACGCGACGCCGACAGATACAGTCAGCGCCTTGAACTGTGTGGGCTTATTGTTCCCAGGGCTTACCGCGAGTTTGCTCGCTGATCCGCAGCTTCTGCTGCAGTGCGGCTTTGGCCAACATGTGGGCGCTGACCGGGGCAGTGATAAACAGAAACAGGGTAATCAGCAGCTCATGCAAACTGACGCCCTCACCGCGAAAGCTGAAGTAGATCAGCGAAGCGATCACCATGCCGCCCACGCCCAGGGTGCTGGCTTTGGTCGGGCCATGCAGGCGCATAAAAAAGTCCGGCAGGCGGTACAAACCAATCGCACCGATCAAGGCGAATAGGCTGCCGATCAGCAGAAACAGCGCCACCAGCGCTTCGATCCAGGTATCCATTCAGCAGTCTCCGTAGAACGTTGTTACTCGATGATGTCGCCGCGCAACAAATACTTGGCCACTGCGACCGTGCCGATAAAGCCCATCACCGCAATCAGCAGGGCGGCTTCAAAATACAGGTCCGATCCCAGCCAAATACCGAGCAACACCAGCATGGCAATCGCGTTGATATACAGGGTATCCAGGGCCAGGATGCGGTCGGGCAAATCCGGGCCGATGATCAGGCGCGCCATGGTCAGCACCAGGGCCACGCCAATGATCATCAGGCACAGCGGGATCACGTAGGCGAGCATGTGAACACCTCCAGCAGGGGGGCTTCGTAACGCTGTTTGATTTCTGCGACCAAGGCGTCAGGGTCCGGCACATCCAGGCCGTGCACCAGGAGCATCTTACGGTCGTCACTGAGGTCGGCAGAGACCGTGCCCGGGGTCAGAGAAATAATGCTGGTGAGCATGGTCAGGGCCAGTTCATCTTCCAGCAGCATGGGAATTTCCACGAAGGCTGGGCGCAGCTTGGCGGTCGACCCAAGGATCAGCTTGGCCACCTGCAGGTTGGCCGTGATGATATCGCCGAGGATGCGCAGCAAAAACAGGCACAGCTTGAACGGTTTGTGCACCCGTGGAGGGTTGATCCAGAACACCTGGGTCAACAGCGGAATGGCCCAGCCGAGCAGCGCACCGAGCAACCAGTGGCCCAGGCTCAGGTCATTCATCAGCAGCAGCCAGACCAACAGCAGGCACACGCTCAGCAGCGGATGGGGTAACCAGCGACGTGCTTTCATCGTGCAGCTCCCGATTCGATGATTTGCCGGTACAGCGCCAAGTCATGCAGTTGGCTGGCGGTAGCCTCGACATAACTCAGCAGCGGCGCGGCACCAACCATCAACACCAGGCTGAGCAGCAGCAAACCAGCGCAGGCTAACAGCCGGCCGTAATCCAGCTCGGCACTGTCCAGCTGGCTCAAGCCGACACGCCAGAACAGCATGCTACCGGCACGGCTGAGGGCCACCAGGGTCAGCAGGCCGCCGCCCAGCACCACGGGCCACAGCATGAGCGCCTGCACGCCCGGCTCCAGCGAGCGCAGCAGCAACAGCTTGCCGATAAACCCAGACAGCGGCGGCAGGCCGGCCACTGCAATCGCGCCGAAGAAGAACAGGCCGCCGAGCAGGTGCGGGTTCTGCAGCGCGGGACCTTGCACCAGCAGCGCCTGCTTATCGCCGCGCTGACGGGCAATCAGATCAGCCAGCAGGAACAGCCCACCGGCCACCCAGGTGCTGTGCACCAGGTAATACAGGGCTGCGGCCAGGGCTTGCTCAGTGCCGATGGCAATGCCGGCGAGCAAAGTGCCCACCGATACCACCACCAGATACGCCAGGAGCCCCTGCAAGCTAACGGCGGCCAGTGCACCGATCACACCCAGTGCCAGGGTCAGCAAGGCAATCGGCCAGAGCCAGTCGTTGGCCATGTTGGCCAGGCTGCCGGCCTCGTCACCGAAGATCAGCGTGTACACGCGGATGATCGAATACAGGCCGACCTTGGTCATGATCGCAAACAGCGCGGCGACCGGCGCAGTGGCCGAGGCATAGGCCTTGGGCAGCCAGAAATACAGTGGCAGAAACGCCGCCTTGAGGCCAAACACCACCAGCAGCAGCAAGCCGGCAGCGCCCAGCAGCGCCGCATCATCCGGCCCGGCAGCCGCCACGCGAATGGCCATATCAGCCATGTTCAGGGTGCCGGTGATGCCATACAGCACGCCCACGGCGAGCAGGAAGAACGCCGACCCCACCAGGTTCAGTACCACGTAATGCAGCCCCGCGCGCACCCGTTCTGCCCCACCGCCATGCACCAGCAGCGCATAGGAGGCGATCAGCAGGATTTCGAAGAACACGAACAGGTTGAACAGATCACCCGTGAGGAAGGCGCCGTTGATGCCCATCAGCTGAAACTGGAACAGCGCATGAAAACTCTGCCCGCGCTCATCGTCGCCCCGCACCGCATACAACAGGGCAAAGCTACCCAGCACCGCCGTGACCACCAGCAACAAGGCGCTCAGCCGATCGAGCAGCAGGATGATGCCGAACGGCGCCGCCCAGTTACCGGCGGCATACACCTGCAGCACGTCCTGATCAGCCAGCCAGAGCAGATAGCCGCTCAATGGCAGCAGCAACAGGGTTGCCACCAGCGACAGGCTGCGTTTGACCCGCAGGCTCAGGCCCGCACCCAGCAGCAACAGGCTGCCGGCAAACATCGGCAGCAGAATGGGCAGGATCACGCCGTGATTCATTGTGCTGGCTCCTGGCCGTCAACATGGTCGGTCTGGGTTTCGCCCACGCTGCGCAGCGCCAGCACCACCACGAAGGCCGTCATGGCAAAGCCGATCACAATGGCAGTCAGCACCAGCGCCTGCGGCAGTGGGTCCGCGTAGGCACTGCCCTTGCCAATCACCGTGACCACACCGCCCTGCAAGCGGCCCATGGCAAACAGGAACAGGTTGACCGCGTAGGAAATCAGCGTCAGCCCCAGCACCACTGGGAAGGTCCGGGCGCGCAGCAGCAGATAAACACCGCTTGCGGTGAGGAGGCCCAAGGTTGCGGCAAATATGGCTTCCATTTCAAAGCACCTCTTCTACAGCTTTTTCCTGGGTCAACTTGCCCAGGTTGGCGAGAATCAGCAGGGTCGCGCCGACCACTGTCAGGTACACGCCCAGGTCAAACAACAGGGCAGTAGCCAGCTCAATTTCTCCGACCAGCGGGATATGGAAATGACCAAAAGCCGAGGTCAGGAACGGCCGATCAAACAGCCAGCTGCCCAAACCCGTCAGGCCGGCAATCATCACGCCGAGACCTGCCATGCTTTGGTAATTCAGCGGCAGGCGCGACTGCGTCCACTGCACGCCGCTGGCGACGTATTGCAGGATCAGCGCTACGGCTGTCACCAAGCCGGCAATAAAGCCGCCACCGGGCAGGTTGTGGCCACGCAGGAAGATAAACACCGAGACCAGTAGCGCCATCGGCAGTAGCACCCGCGACAAGGTGGCGAGGATCAGCGGATGACGGTCCCGCGCCCAGCTGCGGCCCTGCGCATCGACCTTGGGTTGGAACAGGCGCAAACCATCGAGCAAGGCAAAGATGCCCACGGCCGCAATCGCCAGCACAGTGACCTCACCGAGGGTATCGAAGCCACGGAAGTCCACCAGAATCACGTTGACCACGTTGGTGCCGCCGCCGCCCGGTACGCTGTTCTCCAGGAAGAACGCTGAAATGCTGTCGTACGGCCGCGTCAGCACGGCGAACACCAGCATCGCAACCATCAGCCCACTGCCGACCGCCAGGGCGAAGTCACGCAAACCGCGCAGGCTGCTCGACTCGATGCGCGTCTGCGCCGGCAGGAAGAACAAGGCGAGCATCAACAGGATGATGGTCACCACCTCGACCGAGAGCTGGGTCAGGGCCAAATCCGGCGCCGAATAGCGGGCGAAGGCCAAGGCCACCATCAGACCGACCACGCTAAGCATCAACAACGAAACCAGACGCTGCCGGTGGAACACCACCGTTACCAGCGCGGCAAACGCCATGATGCCCAGGCCCAGGGCAGTGATGCCGTCAATCTCGGTCATCGCCAGCGGCCCGCTGATCTGCGGCAAGGAGCTCAGCCCCTGAGTCACCACCAACAAGGCGGCCGCCAGCAAAAGTGCCAGGTAGCGCTGCAGCGAAGCATTCTCCAGCCATTGGGTAAAGCCGCTGCATGCCTTGACCAGCGCCTGTACGCCGCGCTCAAAGATCAACTTGGCATCCACACTCGGCAGCCCGGCATACCAACGGAACAGCGGCTGACGGAACACGTACACCAGAATCCCGCCGAACAAGGCAATAAAGCTCATCAGTAGCGGCAGGTTGAAACCATGCCAGATCGCCAGACTGTAACTTGGCACATCACCGCCCAGGGTGGCGGAAGCGGCAGCAGCCAGCAACGGTGCCACGGTATAGGCCGGAATAATCCCCACCAGCAGGCAGAGGAACACCAAAATCTCCACCGGCACCTTCATGTAGCGCGGCGGTTCATGCGGCGGGTAATGCGGCAGGTCGACCGGCTCGCCGTTGAAAAACACGTCGTGGATAAAGCGCAGCGAATACGCCACCGAGAACACCCCAGCCAAGGTGGCCGCCGCCGGAATCACCCAATTGAAGCTGCCCAGCAGGTGCTGATTGAGCGTTTCGGTAAAGAACATTTCCTTGCTCAAGAAGCCATTGAGCAACGGCACCCCGGCCATCGCCGAGGCTGCCACCATCGCCAGAACCGCCGTGTGCGGCATGTACTTCCACATACCGTTGATGCGCCGCATATCGCGGCTACCGGTTTCGTGGTCGATGATCCCTGCCGCCATAAACAGCGAGGCCTTGAAGGTGGCGTGGTTGATGATGTGGAACACCGCTGCCACAGCGGCCAAGCGGGTATCGAGGCCGAACAGCAAGGTGATCAGGCCCAGGTGGCTGATCGTTGAATAGGCCAGCAAACCCTTGAGGTCATGCTGAAACAGGGCCATCCCGGCACCAACCAGCAAGGTCACCAGGCCGGTGATACTGACCAGGTAGAACCACCACTCCGACCCTGCCAACGCCGGATACAGACGCGCCAGGAGAAACACCCCGGCTTTGACCATGGTCGCCGAATGCAGATACGCCGACACCGGCGTCGGCGCGGCCATAGCATGGGGCAGCCAGAAATGGAACGGGAACTGCGCCGACTTGGTGAATACGCCCAGCAGCACCAGAATCAGTGCCAGCGGGTACAGCTCATGGGCGCGGATCGCATAACCGGCCGCCAGCACCTGGGATAACTCGAAACTGCCGGCGATATGGCCGATCAGCAGAATCCCGGCGAACAATGCCAGACCACCGCCGCCGGTCACGGCCAAGGCCATGCGCGCGCCTTTGCGGGCATCGGAACGGGCGCCCCAGAAACCAATCAGCAGGAACGACGACAGGCTGGTCAGCTCCCAGAACATCAGCATCAGCAGCAGGTTTTCCGACAGCACCACGCCGAGCATGGCGCCCATAAACAGCAAGAGGAAAGCGAAGAAACGCCCCATCGGCTCCTTCTTCGACAGGTAGTAACGCGCATAAAGAATCACCAGCAGGCCAATGCCGAGAATCAGCAGGGCAAACAGAAAGCCCAAACCATCGAGACGCAGGCTGAGATTCAGGCCCAGGGCCGGTAACCACTCCAGCTTGACCTTCAGCAGCTCGCCAGAGAACACCGCCGACTGCTGCGAAAGCAGCAGTACCAGAGCCATCAGCGGCGCCACCCCGGCCGCCGCGGCGCAGGCGGAACGGCCCAGACGCTCGGCCAGTAATGGCAGAAAAATGCCGAGAAATGGCAAGGCGATGATCAGCGCAAGCGTCATAGAAAAACCCCTTAATACGAACCCGGCACGTTACCGTGCCCGGCTGACTCCCTAACTTGCTTACTGGCGGCCCGCCATAGCACTGACCGAAGCCGCACTCATACAAAAGTATTGCACCGCGGCGTTACGAGCGCCTGCCGGTACAACAGCGTGCGCGATTATCCATAACTATCGGCTAACCGTCATGGATAGAATTATTACTAAAAACTCCGTTTCCCGCGAAGTCGCCTGAAAACCCCTTAAAACAAGGATAAACGTCTGGTTTATCTAGAAAAAAGGCAATAAAAAGCCGGATCAGTCAAAACTGATCCGGCTTTTTCAAGGCTCAGTGAGAAACGCGGCTGGTGCCATTTACCGTCAGGATGCGCACACGCTCACCAACGCGGAAAACCTGATTTTCTTCAACGGCCTGAACATAGGCACGCATACTGCCGTCATCCTCGCGGACGGTGATTTCCACACCTTGGGTGCGGGTCAGCCCTTCCTCGGTCATCGCGCCGAGCAAACCACCGGCCACTGCACCGATCACGGCCGCCACGGCACTGCCGCGACCACCGCCCACACCACTACCGGCGACACCGCCGATAACCGCACCGGCACCGGCGCCGATTGGGGTCTTGGTGCCTTCGATCTTCACTGGGCGCAGTGCTTCGATGGTGCCCATGCGCACGGTCTGCACGGTTCGCGCCTCATCACGCGAGTAGGTGTCACCAGTCAGGCTGGAGGCGCAGCCGCCCAACAGGGTCAGCACGGCAAACGAAGCGGCCAACAGAACAGGGTTACGCATGATCATTTCTCCAGTTAGGCAGGTGTTCATTAAACCGCCTGCGCAGCTTAGCTGTCACCCGCCAATATGCAGCAAATCTTTACCCAAGCTGCGATGCGGAGCGTTAGCGCGACACTACGCCGCGTGCAACCTCAATACCCAATCAGCCTAAGCTAAGACTTGGCTTGGAGGACTTATGGATTACTTTATCGTCGTCATCACCAGTGTGGCTGGGCTGTACTTCCACTGGTGGCTGTATGTGCGAATCAAACGCTGGATGGACCGCGACCTGGCGTTATCACTGGCGGGCGACTGCGCAGCCAAACGCAGCTATATGCTTACTCGCCTAGCTGAAGCCCAGGCCGCCGGTATCACGCGCAGTAACCTACCCGCCTGGCTTGAGCAAGCCGCCGGAGAATACGCCGGCGACTGATGAGAACTCAGGGAGCCAAGCGCTCGCGGAGCCAGTCGGCGCCCTGCAAACGGAAGTTGAGGCGGTCATGCAGACGACTGGAGCGACCTTGCCAGAACTCGATGCGCTCCGGCAGCAGGCGATAGCCACCCCAGTGCGGCGGGCAATGTGGCGCGCGATCCAGGAAGCGTTGTTCGGTCTCTTCAAGCAGGGCTTCCAGCTCAGCACGATCGGCAATCACCCGACTCTGCGGCGAGGCCCATGCCCCCAGTCGGCTGCCCAGCGGACGCACCTGAAAGTAAGCATCACACTCATCGGCCGTGACCCGCTCAACACGCCCCTCAATGCGCACCTGACGCTCCAGGCTGGGCCAGAAGAAGGTCATGGCGGCAAAGGGGTTGGCAGCCAGATGCTTACCTTTGGCGCTGTCGTAATTACTGAAGAAGGTGAAGCCGCGCGCATCCAGCCCCTTGAGCAACAGCACCCGGCAGTGCGGGCGACCGTCGGCATCAACGGTCGCCAGGGTCATGGCATTGGGTTCGACCGGTACCTGCTCGGTTTTCACCGCCTCGGCAAACCACTGCTCAAATAACGCAAACGGCTCGAGCGGCGCCTGCGTTTCGCTCAAGCCATCACGGGTGTAGTCACGGCGCATATCAGCCAGGGTTTGAGTCATGGGCACATCCTCTCGAACAGATGGTGCCTAGCTTACCCGCGAGCGCTCTATTTGGCTTGATCTGCGGCAACACGCCGCGACAAAGCCCTTACTGGCTTTTGGCGGGCTTATCGGCCTTGGCGACAGTTTTGGCGTTTTTGTCTGCTACGGTTTTGCTGGCCGCGACTGCTGGGGCGGGAGCCGCTGCCGGCTGGCTGTATTTGGCGATAAGCGCGTTCAGGGTGGCTTTCGAGGTCAGGAGAATTTCCACCCGGCGATTCAGCGCACGGCCTTGTTGGCTGTCGTTGGCCGCACGCGGCATGTCCGAGCCCAGGCCCTTGACCATTAAGCGGTTCTGCTTGAGCCCGCTAAGGCGGAAAATCGAGGTAAATGCACGGGCGCGCTGCTGGCTAAGGTCACGGTTGGCGTTTACTTCACCGCTGCTGTCAGCATGGCCGAGAATCAATACCCCGATGGTTTCATCACTTTCCAGCAACTTAGCCATGCGGCTCAGCGGGGCCAGGGTGGCTGGCAGCATCATGTGCGGACGATCCGGGTTGAAGGAGCCCTGCACCGGCGCAGTGACCACCAGCAGATTTTCCCGACGCTCAAACTCGAAATGGGTGCCTTTGATCGCTTCACGCACCTTCGGCTCGTACACATCCAACCAGGCCTGAGTCACTGCCGGCGGCGGCATTGGCACCGCTTTCGGCGCGGGCTTTTCGGATTTCTCGAAAAGGCTGCAACCGCTGATCAGTACACACAAAGCGATGGCGAGAGTTTTGTTGGCGAGCATCGGGTATCCACACGTGGTAAGCAAAAATAAGCCGGTCAGTGGCCCGCGCGGGCGGCGGGCCAAACCATGTTGCGCAGCAGTTTAGCCGAGCTGGCTACAAACAATCAGCCAATAGACGCGCAAGTTTCTGCGCACGAGGGTCCATCAAGACGAACGGTCCTAGGTTGTTGGTGACAAAACCGAAGGCCACATCTCGCTCCGGGTCGGCAAAGCCAATGGAACCGCCGGCGCCAGGGTGACCAAAGGCGCGCGGCCCCATGCCATAGGTGGCGTTGGCGACCTCGGGCTGATCCAGCATGCAGCCCAGACCGAAGCGGGTGCGGGTCAGCAGGGTCTTGTCTTCACCGACCGCGTGTTCACGGGTCAGCTCGGCCAGCAACTCGCTTTCCAGCAACTGACCATCCAGCAGACCGCTGTAGAAACCGGCCAGACTACGGGCATTGCCATGACCATTCGCCGCAGGCTGCTGCATGCGCCGCCACTCAGGCTTATTGGTACTGGTCATGATCGACGGCGGGTTGGTAAAGGCCCGCGTGCTCATGGCCGCTGGTTCGCTCATCATGGTTTTGAGCAGACGCTGGGCTGCGGCGTCGCCAAAGTTGCCCTTGCCACGAGAGATGATCGCCACCCGGTCGAACTCTTCATCGGCCAGACCGACATGAAAATCCAGACCCAGTGGTTTGGCCGTGCGCGCGACGATGGATTCGCCCGGCCCACGCCCCTCAACTCGGCGCAACACCTCACCCACCAGCCAGCCATAGGTGATCGGCGCATAACCGTGGCCCTCACCCAATGGCCACCAAGGCTGTTCAGCGGCCAGAGCCGTGGTCATCGCATGCCAGTCGTATAAAGCTTCGGCCGGCAACATCTCGCGCAAGGCAGGCAGCCCGGCCTGATGGCTGAGCAAGTGACGCAGGGTGATCTTGTTCTTGCCGGCGGCGGCAAACTCGGGCCAGTAGCGTGCGACTGGCGCATCCAGTTCCAGCTTGCCCTCACCCACCAACTGCAAGGCGGTGACTGCAGCAAAGGTCTTGGTACAGGAGAACAGGTTAAGGATGGTGTCGCTGTGCCAGGCCTGCTGACCCTCCTTGTCGGCAACCCCGGCCCACAGATCCACCACGGTTTCACCGCCGACCTGCACGCAGAGCGCCATACCGCGCTCCTGTGGCTCATCGAACAGTGCTGCAAAGGCGTCTCTAAGCGCTTCGAACTTGAGGTCGAAATAACCCTGTATCTGCACCACCCTGCCCCCTTTTTATACTCGCCAAATGTTCGGCAGATTGTTTCAGCTCTGACGCCTGCGGTGAACCCAGCACAAGGCTGGTAATCCTACTATCAGCTAGGCGAATAGCCCTTTACGGAGCCGCAGGAACTGGCGCAGTTACAGGCTTGAGCAGCGTCTTAGGAACATCGAGGTTGGCCTTGCGCACGGCTTTGACAAAGCCATCCCAAGGCCGGTCGGTAATGGCGAGCAGACCCAAATGACCATTCTCGCCATCCAGTAAACGCCCGGTAACCGGCTGATCGAGGTACTGGAACCAGTGCAAGCCGACGATCTGCGGCTCTTCCAGGGCCTTGGCCAGGAAATGCGAATAGGCCGGGCCGCGCTCTTCTTCCTTATAAACCTCGGCAACTCCGCCCCAGAACGGCCCACGGTCACGAGAGCCGAAGTGGAACTCGGTGACCATCAACGGTTTGTCCAGCTGGCGCAGGGCAGCAAAGTCATACCCATGCTGCGGCTCACGTGTATAGAAGTTGAAACTCAGCACATCGCAGAACTCGGCGCAGGCATTCACCGCCTCGGGAATACTGCTGGCGAAACGACCACCCAGCAGCAGGTGATTGGGCGCGTGCCAGTCGAGCGAATCGGCAATGGTCTTGAAATAGGTGTCGGCATACAGGCGCAAGAATGCCTGCATGTCCTTCTCGATGGCCGGGTACTCGGCGCTTGGCAGCGGCGCCTTAAAGCCAGGATCTTCCATCAGCTCCCAGGCAGGCAGCTCGATACCCCAGGCGCGGGACAGGCCATTCTGATTGCGATACTTGTCGCGCAGCTGCTTGAGGAAGGCACGCTTGGCCGGCACATCGGTGGTCAGGCGCAGCGTGGCGTAGGCCAGGGCGTAACGGCCGTTGGGGTCATCCGCCGGGCCAGCCCAGGCCAGTTCGTTATCAGCGAAATAACCGAGCAGCCAGGGATTGTCGCGGTGATCGCGCGAAGCAATCGCCACCGCGCGCTCGGTGGCCATGGCAAAACGCGGGTCGAATGGATCAGGCATCGCGCCCCACCAATCGACACCGGTGCTGATAGTGGCGTAATCGCCATGAATCGACAGCGGGATGCTGAACGGCATGCGGGTATCGCTGCCAAAGGCCGGCTCACTCCAGTTCCCTAGGGTATTGAAACCCCAGGCCTGCAAACGATCCTGGCTCAGCGTACGCCAGGCCGTGGGGTCAACCTGGCCATAGCTGCGCTGCAGGTTGGCCTTGTAGAAATCGAACCAGCGCCCACTGGCAAACGCCCGGCCCTGGTTGGCGCCGGTGTCGCTGCGACTGTCGGATGTACCGAAATAGGCCGCCAGCGCCTCACCCGGCTGCGGCAAGCCGGCAAACATCGCCTCACGCCCCTCGACGTAAGTAGCGCTCTGCTGCGCGGTGACCGCATTGACGCCTAGCGAGTAGAACGGATGGCCTTCTGGCGTTACCAGGTACCAACGGCCGTCGCGTTTCTCGGTGCGAAAGAAGCCGCTCGCCTCAAACGGCATCCCACCGGTCCAGCCTGCAAACTTGTCCTGCGCAGGACGTTCAGCCAGCCAGGTATGCAATTGCTTCTGCTCCTGGGCCACAGCCTGCTGCAATTGCTCGTCGTTCTTGACCTTGCCCGGCCAATCGGCCCGTGTGTACTGGCCATAACTATCGACAATACCGGCATAGGCCGCCGCCGAAAGTGGCTCGGCGTTCACCCCAAACTGGCTGATCAGAATATGTTGCGCAGCTTTCGGCTGCGGCATGGACAGGGTAACCGCGCTGACCTTGCTCAGGTCCAGCGCTCCCGTGACGGTGTCCGCCAACAGCAGCCGCTGGCCCTTGTGCGTCCAGGGCATCGGTACACCGGCGCGCATGCCGTGATCGCGGGGCGACGTGGCTTGCAAGGGTATCAACAGAGTTTGCGCGGGACCGGCAGGCAGGGCAATGCGCGTACTCAGGCGTTGACCATCCGTGCTCTCGATCAGCACATCCAGGGTCAGCGCCCAATCCATGGCGTTCTGCACACGCAGGCTCATTTGAGTTTGCTGCGACCAGTCCCAGCTGCCGCTTTGCGGAGTCAGCTTCACACTCGGCTGTGCAGCGGGGTGAAAGGTCACACGGCGTAGCACCTCGCCTTGCGGCGTCGGTTCGCCAATGCGATTAGGCAGGTCAACATCTTGCGTGGTGACCTGCACAGCATCCATCGGCCGCACAAAGTTGAACAGCTCCTGCGGCTCTTTCGCCATGGCTGCACCGATAAAGCCCGCGAGCGCTGATACCAGAACAGCCGTTTGCAGCCTGCGCTTACCCTTCACGAACCACACTCCCCCATTGTTTCAACCACCTTGGGCAGCAATGCCCAAGGCCAAATTCAGGTCCTGATGTGAACCAGGACGTTGTTTACGCGTCACTTGGAACCGACATGGCGTGATGAGTTGCCAAGCCAGTGAAGTGTTAACTGATTTCCCGACGAAATGGCGGCAAAGCATTAAGAATCGACTTGCCGTAGCGCTGGGTGACCACACGCCGGTCCAGCAGCGTAATAATGCCGCGATCCGCTTCGGTGCGCAGCAGTCGGCCGCAGGCCTGCACCAGACGTAGCGAAGCATCCGGCACGGCAATTTCCATAAAGGGATTGCCGCCACGCGCTTCGATCCACTCGGCCAAGGCCGCTTCCACCGGGTCATCTGGCACGGCAAAGGGTATCTTGGCGATCACTACATGCTCGCAGTAGGCACCCGGCAGGTCGACACCCTCGGCAAAACTGGCCAAACCAAACAACACGCTTTCTTCACCGCTGTCGACCCGCGACTTGTGCTTGTTCAAAGTTTCCTGTTTGGACAAATTGCCCTGGATAAACACCCGCTTGCGCCAGTCACGCTCTAGGCCGTCGAAGACTTCCTGCATCTGCTTGCGCGACGAAAATAGCACCAGGGTGCCGCGTGAACCCTCTACCAGACCAGGCAGCTCGCGAATAATCGCAGCCGTGTGCGCCACCGCATCACGCGGATCGGCGTTCAGGTTGGGCACCCGCAGCACACCGGCGTCGGCATGATGGAACGGGCTCGGCACCACGGTGGTAACTGCCACTTTCGGTAAACCGGCGCGCATACGGTAGCGATCAAAGGTGCCCAGCGCCGTCAGGGTGGCCGAAGTCACCAGGGCGCCATAGGCGACATTCCACAGATTACGCCGCAGGGTTTCCGCCGCCAGGATCGGGCTGGCGTTAACCTCGATATCAAACAGTGCACCGCTATCGGCCAGGGTCAGCCAACGCGCCATGGGCGGGCTTTCCTCCGGGTCTTCAGCGGTAAAGGCCAGCCACAGCTCCCAATTGCCCTTGGCCCGCGCCAGCAGGCTGCCGAACAGCGGGTACCATTCCTCGGCCTGGTGACTGGCGATACCGACAGAGCCCTCACCATCCATGGCCTCCTTGAGCTGTTCTGTTACGCCAGTGAACAGATCATTGAGCTTGGAAAAACCCTTTTTCAGCTCCAGGCCCAGCTCGGTCAAGTGCTCCGGCACCACCCCGCCGATAAAGCGATGGCGCGGCCGCTCGCGGCCCTGCATATCCTCGCCCGGTTTGAAATCGGCCACCTGCTCACAGGCGGCGAACATAAATTGCTGCTGGGTTTTGAGCTCCCGCGCCAGTTCCGGAACCTGCTCGATCAGCCTGCCTAGATCCCCGGGCAGCGGATTTTGTGCCAGCAACTTGGTCAGGTTCTTGTCGATCTGGGTCAGCCAATCGGCAGTCGAGCGCAAGCGGGTGAAGTGGGCGAAATGGCCAATGGCCTTGTCCGGCAGGTGATGGCCTTCGTCGAACACGTAAAGGGTGTCGCGCGGGTCCGGCAGCACCGCACCGCCGCCCAGGGCCAGGTCAGCCAGGACCATGTCATGGTTGGTGACGATGACGTCGACCTTGCCCATGCCCTCGCGTGCCTTGTAGAAGGCGCATTGCTGAAAGTTCGGACAATGGCGGTTGGTGCATTGGCTGTGATCAGTGGTCAGTTGCGACCAGCGCGTGTCTTCCAGCTCTTCCGGCCAGCTGTCACGGTCGCCGTCCCATTTATTGCCGGCGAGTTTTTCGATCATCGTGGTGAACAGCTTCTGGCTCTGCTCATCCACATCGATCTTGAAGCCTTCTTCCTCGAACAGCTGGGCGGTGGCGCTTTGCGCCTGACCTTCCTGCAACAGGATATCCAACTTGGACAGGCACAGGTAACGCCCCCGCCCCTTGGCCAGGGCAAAGCTGAAATTCAGCCCGCTATTGCGCATCAGGTCCGGTAGATCCTTGTGCACGATCTGCTCTTGCAGAGCCACGGTGGCCGTGGCGATCACCAGGCGCTTACCTGCGGCCTTCGCCGTGGGGATCGCCGCCAGGCTGTAGGCCACTGTTTTGCCCGTACCGGTACCGGCCTCGACCGCTACGACGGCAGGGTCACCCAGGCGACGGCCTTCGTCGTCCGTTTTAATCGCCCCCAACACTTTGGCAATTTCGGCAATCATCAGGCGCTGGCCATAGCGCGGCTTGAGCGACTTGGCCTCGAGAAAACGGGAGTAAGCGCCCTGGATCTGGGACTTGAGTTCGGTACTGAGCATGGGGATTTTGACGCGAAAAGGCTGGATAAATTTTCAGTGTTTGTAATCGGCGGCTATCATAGCGCGCTAATCGATCCAGCGCTGAATCGCTTAGGCCCTGTTTACGAACTCGCGAGCGAGAGCCTGTTTCTATAGCAGCAGGGCCGACGCGCCGCAGATCGCAACAAGCGCCTCAATCAACAGGAGTGCCTGCATGACCCCATACGCTTTCGTCTACAGCCTGCATCTGCTCGCCGCCCTAATCTGGGTGGGCGGTATGTTCTTCGCGTGGATGATCCTGCGCCCAGCCGCAGTCGCCGCCCTAGAAGCCCCGCCGCGCCTGAAACTCTGGCTGGAGGTCTTCCCACGGTTTTTCTACTGGGTATGGGCGGCGGTGATTGTGCTGCCGGTCACCGGTGTAGGCATGCTGCACCTGCGCTTTAGCGGCTTCGATACCGCACCGCGCTACGTGCACATCATGATGGGGCTGTATATCGCCATGCTGGCGCTGTTTCTGCGGATTCAGGCACTGCAACTGCCTGAGTTACGCCGCGCCGTGGCGGCAGAGGATTGGCCGAATGGTGGCGCCGTGCTTGGGCGTATTCGACGACTGGTTGGTATCAACTTGTTGCTGGGATTGTTGGTGGTAACAATCGCGGGCCTGCGCCCTTCGCTCTAAGCCTACTTACGCAGCCGCTGCTTTCGGGCAGCGGCTGGCCCTCAAAGCAGCTTAGAACTGCACGATATTCAGCGCACCTGCAGGGCCTGGCTCACCGGCACGCCCTGCTTGTCCTGGCTTGCCGTCGCGAGCGCCATCGGTGCTGTACAACCAGCAACCCTTACTCACGCCGCCTTGACCGCCTGCACCAGGCGCGCCCGGCTGACCGCCACTGCCGCCATCCAAACGCACCTGTACCTGCTCAACAGGGAAATCCTGTGGCACTTCCAAGCGCACCTGCGCACCGGCAGCACCCGGCTGGCCGTCGCCCCCATTCAAACCGTCATGACCGCGACTGGCTTCACCCCAGGTGCAGCCACCTGGCTTGCCATCAGCACCAGCTAGACCTGCATAGCCTGGCGCACCTGTGCCGCCGCGGGCATCCAGCACTAAATTTTCCAGGGTAACGGCCTGCAGTCGCAGACTCAGGTTGCGCCCCGGCAGCGCCGGCTTTTCAGCACTGCCGCGTGCGCCACGCGCGCTGATCTGTGCGCCACTGGCAATATCGGCGGTTTCAATTTCAAGGCGCAACACCTGATCACCAGGGGCAATCGCCAGCCGCGCATCACGCCCAAGGCGCAGCTGTGCGACACGAATTTCGGTCAAGCCAGATGGAATCAGCAAGGTGCCATTATCGGCAATCGCCAGACGGTCTAACAGCAACACGCTGGTAGTGCTGGGTAGACGCATAACCGCATGGGAATCAACTTCAATCACCGCCTGGGCTAATGCCAGCGGACTGAACAGCGCAGCGAGGACGATGAGCTTACGCATTTTCGGCCTCCATCTGCTGCGCTGGCTCAGGCTCGGCTACTGGCTCAGCGGGCAGCCCAAGCAACTGAAACACGCCGAACAGCATGACGTGCACACGCTCGTGAGCCGGTTTGGGGCAAGCGGCGATGCGCTTGCTAAAAAACCACAGTTCAAGGGCATGGATCAGCAGAATAAAAGCCCCAGCGCCGTTCAACAGCAGCGCAAAGGGTTGTGCAAAGGGCTGCAGCAGGTTTGCCAGTACAACACCCCAGAATAATGCCGTCAGCACCTTACCCAACGTCAGAAATACCTTCATATCCGCCCCCGGCAGTTTTTTATTTCGCTGCACCTTATCTGCTTTGGGAGTGAGCTGCCAGAAGACCAGTAAAAACCATGAGGAACGAATGCCTTCACAGCTTTTACTGGTTTAAAACTACGCTTCGCTGTTAGGCCGTTGCGAACATGGCTGATGGGTTCGCAACGGCCTGACAGCGCATCACGTCGGTTATGGCTGCGCTTCAACCTCCGCTTCAACACGACGATTAATTGCACGCCCGGAGTCAGTGTCGTTATCCGCTACCGGCCGCGATTCACCATAACCGACCGACGAAACCCTGCTGCTGTCGATACCATGTTGATTGACCAGTACATCACGCACAGCATTCGCCCGCCGTTCGGAAAGTCCCTGGTTGTATGCATCACTGCCCACCGCATCGGTATGCCCTTCAACAGTCGTGGTGGTTTGCGGGTACTGCTTCATGAAGTCAGCAAGACTTTTGATATCGGCCTGACTGTCTTCTTTAACATCGGACTTGTTGAAATCGAACTTAACATCCAGCTCTACCCGAACCGACTCCACCATTTCAATGGGCTCAGGCTCTGCTTCGGCAGGCGTACTGGCATATTCCTTGATCGGGCAGCCGTTATGGTGAACTGGTGTATTAGGCGGGGTTCCTGGGCAACGGTCACGACGGTCGAACACGCCGTCATCGTCTTCATCACCATCCTGGGCGTAACAAATCAGCGTGCCAATGACCGCACCGGCCACCGCTCCACCTGCTGCCCACGTAGAACTTTCGATTGCGCCCAGACCTGCACCGGTCAGACCGCCAATCGCACTGCACAGGGGCCAGTTCCCTTGGTTGAGCGGCGCATCTCCCGTACTGGAAGTTGTGACGCAACCTGAAAGAACACTGCTGACCAAGAGAATGGGGGCTAGCCCCACGATGGATCTAACTCTCATGGTAGGAATCTCCTGTAATACCGGCTACTGCCGGTAACTTAGGAGTAAAGACCTACCCAGGAAGCTACACAAGCCAGACCCCTAGAGGGCCTGGCTTGTTTTCTTCAGAACGTCTGGAGTCAGACGATCAAGGACGAGCTTCTACTTCAGCTTCTACGCGGCGGTTCACGGCACGACCATCAGCGCTGGCGTTGTCCGCAACCGGACGAGTTTCGCCATAGCCCACAGCGTTAACGCGATCGCTGCCTACGCCGTACTGGTTAACCAGTACATCACGCACCGCATTGGCACGACGCTCGGACAGGGTCTGGTTGTATGCGTCGCTACCGACGGAGTCGGTATGACCTTCAACCACGGTGGTGGTTTGTGGGTATTGAGTGAGGAAGTCAGCCAGGTTTTTGATGTCACCGTAGCTTTCTGGTTTGACCTGAGCCTTGTCGAAGTCGAACTTGACGTCCAGCTCTACACGTACGACTTCAGCTGGTTCAGCAACGACAACTTCTTCAACCACTTCTTCAACCACAACAACCTGCTCATCGCTGGCGCCATGCACCCAGCAATATGCAGCTGCCATACCGGCACCTACGACGGCACCACCACCGGCCCACGAAGAGCTTTCAATAGCGCCCAGAGCAGCACCACCTACACCGCCGATTGCGGCACAGGTTGGCCAATCCGTTTTTTGTAGCCCGGCACAACCGGTCAAAAAGGTACTCGCGACAATCAGGGGTAATGCTTTCCTGGTGATGCTCATATATACGTCTCCTATTGGTAAATCGGCAAAAACCGATACTGACGAAGTAAAGACGCCAGTAACAAAATATGCCAGAGAATATGCAAACACATTACTAGCACGATCCGCACTAGGCCGCATTACTGCAGCACGTTAGTCTCTGCACACTTGAGCGAGGAGCCGTTATGCCTGCAACCCCATCCACCCGAACACCCCAGCAAGCCCTTGCCGCCCTGTTGGCACGCTACACGCCAGAACGCCTGTTGGTAGTCGGTAGCCGAAAACTACCTGCCATTGAAGCATTTATCCAGGCTCATCCAAGTTGCCACTTGGTGCAGGCGGATGCAGGCGTTCTATCTAATGAAGTAGCCGCCCAACGTTTCGATCTGGCGCTGATTGTCGACTGCCTTGAACACCTGCCAAAACGTGCCGGGCTGGAGCTGCTTGGGGGAATTCGCAACCTGAATGCCAGCCGAATGGCTGTGCTGGTCGATCTGCAGGCCTGTGAGTGGCAAGAAACCGATTTCTTTGCCTTGGCTCTTCAGGCTAGTGAGCGTTTCCAGCGCGATGAGCAGACGCTCAATCTATTCACCTACGACCTGCTGGAATACAAGCAAGTACCTGACTGGCTGAACGCAAAGTTCTGGGCCAATCCGGAGAATTTTGGCAAGTACTGGTGGTAAAGCCATGAGCAACACACCTTGCCCATGCGGCAGCGACCAACTGCTGGCATCATGCTGCGGTCGTTATCACGCAGGCATACCAGCCCCTAGCGCAGAAGCGTTGATGCGCTCACGCTATAGCGCCTACGCCCTGGGACTGATCGATTATCTGGTGCGCAGCACACTTGCCGCCCAGCAAGCTGGCCTCGACCGTGACGCCATCCTGGCCTGGAGCCTGGGCAGCACCTGGCTCGGGCTTGAGGTTGAAGAAGCGCAGCTAATCGAAGGCGAACCGCAGCACGCCTACGTCACCTTTACCGCGCACTGGCGTGATGAAAGCGGCACACACAACCACCGCGAACGCTCGGCATTTGTGTGCAATAACGGCCACTGGTATTTCATTGACCCTACAGTTGAGCTGAAACTTGGCCGCAACGATACCTGCCCGTGCGCCAGTGGACTGAAATTCAAGAAGTGCTGCGCGAGTTATTTCTGATCACTGACACCCAGTGTTTCTCCGAGAGCCTCCTCCTAGGACTCTCGGCGCAGAGCAGGCTAATCCTGCAGTTTCAGATGAGAAATATCCGGCGGCGGTCCGGCTGGGGCTTTTTTAGCCTCGCCCATGTCGCTGCCGGGCGGCGCCAAGCTGAACTGCGACAGGTCTAGAGCTGGCGCCTGCACCTGCGGCTTGCCGTCTTGAACGTCGTCGCCCAGTGGCGCAATGCCAAAATCCGGAGCGTCAACTTCGCTAAATGCGGCCATGTACTCATCTCGCGGCGCGACCTTCAGGCGCCCAGCAGGCTGGCCACTTCCCGCCTGCACTGATGCAGCAGCTGGAGACACAACCGGCGTGACGGCCATCGCCGGCGGCGCAGTCAACTCGATTTCCTCGATCTCATCATCCAAGCAAGCCACTTCAGCCAAGGCGCCCGCCCGCTCTAGGGTCGAACGGTATTTTTCCGCACCCGCTGCATCCAAGTTGCTTTTGATCACGATCCGTCGCCCCGAGAACAGCAACGCCAGGCGCTGTTCATCCGCTTGAAACAGCTTGGCCAGGTTGGCCTTCACCAGTTCCAACTGGGCACCCGGAACCAGCTGCGCACTGAAGGCAATTTCGTAGCGAGCCATGGTCATACTCCTGTCCTATTCGTTGCTCAGTATGGCGCAGGTTTTTTTACCGTCACAACAGGTGGCAGCCAAGCACTTGCTTGTTACACTGATGCGTCATTCGGAGTATGCAATGTTTTATCAGGCGCAAACGATAAGAATTCTCAGCCTATTGATGTTTTTTGGCCTTCTGTCAGGCCTTAGCGGATGCTCCTCTCCAGGCGATCTGAAGTCGCCCGAAGTACGCCTCGTTAAAGTCGACGTCGTTAAAGCCAAGTTGTTGGAGCAGCATTTCACGCTGCGCTTTCGCATCGATAACCCCAATAATTTCAGCCTGCCTGTCCGCGGGATGGACTATTTGGTGCACCTGAACCAGGTCAAACTGGCTGAAGGCGAATCGAGCGTTTCATTTACCGTTCCGGCCCATGGCCACCACAACTTTTCCATACCGGTGCGCACCAACCTTTGGCGCCACCTGCGACAGATCGTCAAGGCCCTGGATAAACCGGACCAGCCCATCCCTTACCGCCTTCAAGGTGCAGTAAAAACCGGCTGGCTGTTCGGACAGAGCGTGCACATGTCGCGCAATGGCGAGATAATTCCCGGCGATTACATTCCGGAGTAACTCGCATGACCCAGCAAGAACACGTCCACGGCCCTCACTGCAACCACGACCACGATCACGCACACAGCCATGATCACGGCCACGTGCATGGCCCGCACTGCAACCACGGCCACCAGGAACCTGCCCGCAACGCCCTGAAAGACGTTGGCCGCAACGACCCCTGCCCATGCGGTAGCGAAAAGAAATTCAAGAAATGCCACGGCGCATAAGCCTGTGATGAACAACCTCACGCTACTAGTCCTGCTTGGCAGTGCTGTATTGATTGCCGCGCTCGCGCTCTACGCCCTGCATCTGTGGCGGCGGGTCTGGGCCCAGGAAAAAATCCAGACTCAGGCACTCAATACACAGCGCGAACGCATCGGTGGTGATCTGCGCATCCTTGCCAGCAGCTTACTTGAGGGTCAGCTTCCGCTGATTGAAGGTGCTATTCGGATCAAGGTATTGCTGGATAACTACGACAGCAGCCTCAGTCAGGACCCGCGCTGTGAGGTTTTTCACTTGCTGTTCACCGCCACCGCCCAGGTGCCGACCCACGCCGACTGGAAAGCGCTTGAAAGAAGCGTACGCCGTCAGCATGAGCAACGTTTCAGTGAGCTTGAGTTGCAGCACAAGGCCGCCGCCCGCGCCGCCGCTCGCTGGCTGCTTGATGAGGCTGTACCGCCGTTGCGGCAAAGCGCCTGACTTACTCACCATGCGCCTTGTCAGGTGCATGGCGGCTGGCTAACTTAGTACCTCCTCACCTGCGCGCTTACGCTTCTGGAAAGCGCACACCCCAACCGACCGTTTTCCACCCGCAAGGAGCCTGCTGCATGCTAGCGCGCGCGTTACGCCCCATGGCCCATCTAAGCCTCGCCGCCTTACTGACGGCCGTCGTCGCGCTTACGGGCTGTCAGTCATTTCTGAACAGCCGCTACAGCGACAGCGTGCACCCTGATCAGGGCATCGTGCGGGTCAAGGGCCTGGCGCAAAGCGTGGTGATTCGCCGCAATCCGCTGGGTATGCCACTAATCGAAACCACCACCTTTCATGACGCGTTGTTCGCCCTGGGCTACGTGCACGCTAGCGATCGGCTTAGCCAAATGGTTGGCCTACGGCTGATGGCTGAAGGTCGGCTGGCCGAGATGGCCGGCCCAGGCGTGCTGGAAATGGACCGTTTCATGCGCGCGGTTAACCTGAAAAAAAGCGCTGAAGTGCTCTACAGCAACGCCTCGCCTCGGATTAAAAAATTCTTCGAGGTCTATGCCCGCGGGGTCAACGCCTACCTGTTCCGCTACCGCGACAAGCTGCCGATGGACCTGGCCGAGTCCGGCTATCGCCCGGCGTACTGGAAAGCCGAAGACTCAGTGCTGGTGTTCTGTCTGCTGAACTTCGGCCTGGCGGTCAACCTGCAGGAAGAAATCGCCTCTCTGGAACTTGCACAAAAAGTCGGCAGCGAACAGCTGGCCTGGCTGCTGCCAACCTACCCTGATGAGCCGTTGCCACTTGAAGAAGCTGCCAAACTCAAAGGCCTTGACCTCAAGGGCCAGCTGGCTGGCTTGAGCGATGTCAGCGCAGCCGTCAGTCAATTTGCCGATGCGCATATGCTCGGCGTGGCGGCGTCCAACAACTGGGCATTTGCCCCGCAGCGCACACGCAGTGGCAAAAGCCTGCTGGCCAACGACACCCACCTACCGCTGTCGATGCCCTCGGTGTGGAATTTCGTGCAAATCCGCTCACCCAAATATCAGGCAGCGGGCGTGTCGATTGCAGGCGTACCGGCGGTGGTCGCGGGCTTCAACGGCAAGCTGGGCTGGGGCATGACCATGGTCATGGGCGATAACCAGGACCTTTTCCTTGAGCAGGTCAAGCAGCAAGGCGGCCGTCTGCACTACCTGGCCGACGGCAAATGGCTACCGGCGCAGGAACGCCAGGAAACCTTCTTTATCAAAGGTGAGCGGCCGATTCGCGAAACCATTTTCGAAACCCGCCACGGCCCGCTGCTGAACTCGGTACTGGGCGAACGCAAACACATGCTGCAGCCCATGCAGCTGAGCAGTCGCTACGGTTTGGCCCTGAAAACTACGCAGTTTGAAGCTGACAAGACCTTGGACGCTTTCTTCGACCTGTCGCGAGCGCAATCAGTCGAGCAGGCCTTCGAGGCCACCCGTGAAGTGCGCGCCATGCCATTGAACATTGTCTTCGCCGATGCGCAGCATATCGGCTGGCAAGTTACCGGGCGCTTCCCCAACCGCCGCGCCGGCCTGGGCCTGATGCCCTCCCCCGGCTGGGACAGCCAGTATGACTGGGACGGTTTCGCCGACCCGATGCTGCACCCCTACGATCAGGACCCGCCAGATGGCTGGCTAGGCACCGCCAACCACCGCACCGTACCGCGCGGTTATGGCATGCAGCTGTCCAACTCCTGGTTCTACCCCGAACGCGCCGAGCGCATCGCCGCGCTGGCGGCAACGGGCAGGCATGACACCCAAAGCATGATTGCCATGCAGTACGACCAGACCTCGCCCTTCGTTGCCAAACTGCAGAACATGTTCAGTGCACCAGGCATGGCTGAAAGCCTGAAAGCCGCCATTGATGCATTACCCGCCATCGAGCGCAGCAAGGCACGCGAAGCGCATGACCGACTGATGAAGTTTGACGGCAAAATGGCCGCAACATCCGCGGACGCCGCGCTCTACAGTGCATTCCTCCACCAAAGCGCGCGAGAAACCTTCCTCGACGAACTCGGCCCCGACAGCACACGTGCCTGGAAAGCCCTGGTAGATACCGCTAATAACTCCTACTCCGCTCAGGCCGATCATTTGCTCGGCCGCGAAGACAGCCCGTTCTGGAATGACACCCGCACGGCGCAGCGCGAAGATAAACCGACCATCTTGGCACGCAGCCTGGCCGGCGCCGTCACCCTGCTTGAAACCAAATTGGGCAGTGAGCGCAGCGCTTGGCAATGGGGCAAGCTACACACCTACAACTGGACCACCGAAACCAGCCAACTGGCGCAATACATGAGCTCCAGCCAACGCACCAGCATCAACGCCATCAAAAGCTACCTGGATCGCGGCCCCTACCCTGCGGGCGGTGACCACGGCACACTGAATGTGGCGGCTTACAACTGGGGCGAGAACTTCGATACCTGGCTAATTCCAGCTATGCGCATCGTCGTCGACTTCGGCCGCGAAGAGCCCCTGATTGGCCTCAACAGCTCCGGACAATCCGGCAACCCGGCCAGCAAGCATTACGCAGACGGCATCGACGCCTGGCTCAAGGGCAGCTACATGAGCTTCCCATTCCAATCGCAGAATCTCGACAAGGTCTATGGCAATAAACGTTTGCTGCTGATGCCTGCAAATTGAAGCTCACCAGCGGCCAACTACCGTTCGTCGGCCGCCACTGAACCAATTCAGCGGCGCACCCTCTGAGTAAGTGGACTTACTCCATAGATCATCATCGTTTTAGGGCGCTTTTTAGCGCCCTTTCTTTTGCCCGCGATTCCCTAATGCACCTTAGCTGCCAGTTCTCATGCCGGTTTCGATCACGGTCGAGTATTTTCCTTCGACTCGCTCCGCACATTAAAGTCTTGCAGCTCTAGCGTGCACTTCACAGCCGGTTCAACGTAAGCTTTGTCATTACGCTAACGCTTGATGCCCTACCGTCAGCATTTCTGCTGCGCGACCTGCATAAGCCACTTGTTCTGCTCCCAGTGAGGACTTTGAAATGAGCAACCGCCAAGCCGAAATCGCTGCTGAACTTGACGTTGTGCCGCCCTTTGCCGACTCCGCCGCACTGGTGGCGCAAATCGACAAGCGCAAGGCGTTCATCAAGCAATGCCTGCGCAACTCAGGCCTCAAGGTGCTGGTATTGGGTATCAGCGGCGGCGTTGACTCGTTGACCGCCGGCCGCCTGGCACAGCTGTCTGTGGAAGAGCTTCGGGCAGAAACCGGTGATCAGGCCTATCGCTTTATCGCCGTGCGCCTCCCTCACGGCACCCAGCACGATGAACAAGACGCCCAGGACTCACTTAAATTCATTCGCGCCGATGAAGAAGACACGGTGAATATCGCGGACAGCGTATCGGGTCTCGGCGAGCAGGTGACTCATCTGCAGAAGCTCAGTGATGCACGCCGCGACTTCGTTACCGGCAATATCAAGGCGCGCATCCGCATGGTTGCGCAGTTTGCCATTGCCAACGCCAACAACGGGCTGGTGATTGGCACTGACCACGCCGCTGAAGCGGTGATGGGCTTCTTTACCAAGTTCGGTGACGGAGCCTGCGACCTCGCGCCACTGTCGGGCCTGGTTAAAGGCCAGGTGCGCGCCATCGCCAAGCACCTAGGCGCACCGGAAAACCTAGTATTTAAAGTACCGACAGCTGATCTGGAAGAACTGCGTCCCGGCAAGCCGGACGAAGAAGCGCATGGCGTCACCTACAGCGAAATTGACGCTTTCCTGCACGGCCAGCCAGTTCGCGATGAGGCATACGCCATCATCGTGCGCACCTATGACGCCACTCGCCATAAGCGCGAACTGCCACTGGTTCCCTGAGTTTCCGATACACATGAAAAAGCCGGGCATTGCCCGGCTTTTTTCGTTCCATCAACCGCTTAGGCTCTAGGCAGGGTCACACCCAGCTGGCCTTGGTACTTACCGCCGCGATCCTTATAGGACACTTCGCAGGGCTCATCGGACTGCAGGAACAGCATCTGTGCCACACCTTCGTTGGCATAGATCTTCGCCGGCAAAGTGGTTGTGTTGGAGAATTCCAAGGTCACATGACCTTCCCACTCTGGCTCCAACGGGGTGACGTTGACGATGATGCCGCAGCGCGCATAAGTGCTCTTACCCAGGCAGATGGTCAGCACATCACGGGGAATACGGAAGAACTCAACAGTGCGAGCCAATGCGAACGAGTTAGGCGGAATGATGCAAACATCGCTTTTCACATCGACAAAGCTCTTTTCGTCGAAGTTCTTCGGGTCGACAGTTGCCGAATTGATGTTGGTAAATACCTTGAACTCATCAGCGCAGCGTACATCGTAGCCATAGCTGGAAACGCCATAGGAAATCAGCGGCTGGGCACCTTCAGCGCGCACTTGGCGCTCAACAAAGGGCTCAATCATGCCGTGCTCTAGCGCCATGCGGCGAATCCACTTATCCGATTTGATGCTCATGGCGGCTGTCCTGCTGTAGCGAAGGGTGAAAAGTGCACGCATCTTACCGGGGCCGGCGGCAGGGTTCAAAGGCTCTTGAGCAAGCACGGGACGTAAAACGGTAAACCGTCTATCTGTCGCCAAATAACAGAAAGATGCACAGAGCATTCGCGCTTAGCGTTAAAAGCGAGTATGGTTGGCCCACTGTGCTGCATGTGTCACCGCGAATCGCTACTTGATGCCTAGATTTCGATCCAAACATCGTCCGACTCCTAGTACTCGTTGCACTCAGTCCCGGCCTGGGCTTTTCCAGGGCTGTTAATAAATTTGTTAGGAGACATAACATGTCGAATCGTCAGAATGGCACCGTCAAGTGGTTCAACGATGAAAAAGGCTACGGCTTCATCACCCCACAGTCCGGTGACGACCTCTTCGTACACTTCAAAGCTATCCAGAGCGATGGCTTCAAGAGCCTGAAAGAAGGCCAGCAAGTGACTTTCGTGGCCACCCGTGGTCAGAAAGGCATGCAAGCTGAGGAAGTTCAGGTTGTATAACCTGCACTAACCTCGCTTGATAAAAAGCCCCGCCTAGTGCGGGGCTTTTTTATGGGCGCTTACTTATCTGCGCGCAGGATGTGGCGCACTTGCGTGCGCCACTACCGAATCAATCTTCGCTGATCACAATGCTCGGCATTGCCTGCTGCGCAGTGCCCTGAGCAATCCGCGCGCCGACGTTACGTGCAGTTTCCTGATAGATCATCGCGATCTGGCTTTCCGGATCGGCGATGGTAGTTGGCTTACCGCCGTCGGACTGCATGCGAATGGCCATCGACAGCGGCAACGACGCCAGCAGATCGACGCCAAACTGCGCCGCCAGCTTCTCGCCGCCGCCCTCACCGAACAGATGCTCGGCATGCCCGCAGTTCGAGCAGATATGCACAGCCATGTTTTCCACCACGCCGAGCACCGGGATATTCACCTTGCGGAACATTTCCACGCCCTTTTTGGCATCCAGCAGGGCCAGATCCTGGGGCGTGGTGACGATCACCGCGCCAGCCACCGGCACCTTCTGCGCCAGGGTCAGCTGGATGTCACCGGTACCCGGCGGCATATCGACCACCAGATAATCCAGGTCATCCCAGGCGGTCTGGGTGATCAACTGCAGCAGCGCGCCAGACACCATAGGCCCGCGCCATACCACCGGCGTATTTTCATCGGTGAGAAAGGCCATGGACATCACTTCCACGCCATGCGCCTTGAGCGGCACAAACCACTTCTGGTCTTTCACCTGCGGCCGCGTGCCTTCCGGGATACCGAACATGATGCCCTGGCTCGGCCCGTAGATATCCGCATCGAGAATGCCGACCTTGGCACCTTCACGGGCCAGCGCCAACGCCAGATTGGCTGCCGTGGTGGACTTGCCCACACCGCCTTTGCCGGAGGCCACGGCAATCACATTCTTCACATTGGCCAGCGCCGGCACCTGATCCTGCGCCTTATGCGCTTCGATCACGCAATCAACCTGTACCTGTGCACGCTCGACACCGTCGAGGTTTTCCAGGGCCATCTGCAGCATCTGCGCCCAGCCGCTCTTGAACAGCCCCGCCGCGTAGCCCAACTGCAGGCGCACCTTGACCTGCCCGCCCTGAATATCCACCTCACGTAGGCAACCGGCGCTAACCGGGTCCTGATTCAAGTGCGGGTCGGTGTATTGGGACAAGGCGGCTTCGACCGCTGCGCGGGTAACGACACTCATGGAAGGCTCCGAAAGGCTGAGTAAAGCAGGCAGGCATCTTACCCCAGGCTAACTCCATAGGCGCGCACCGGCAGGCATTGCCTGCGCAAGGGTGAAAAATATCCGCTGCCCCTATATAGTTGCCGGCTTCCCTGAGTTACCAGTGCAGCCGATCCCATGAGCCAAGTCCGCAAGATTCTCGTTACCAGCGCCCTGCCCTACGCCAACGGTTCGATTCACCTTGGCCATATGCTCGAGTACATCCAGACCGACATGTGGGTGCGTTTCCAGAAGCTGCGCGGCAACCAGGCCATCTACGTCTGCGCCGATGATGCGCATGGCTCGGCGATCATGCTGCGCGCCGAGAAGGAAGGCATCACCCCGGAACAGTTGATTGCCAATGTGCAGGCCGAACACACCGCCGACTTTGCCGACTTCGGGGTCAACTTCGACAACTACCATTCGACGCACTCGGATGAAAACCGCGAGCTGTCTGCGGCCATCTACCTGAAGCTGCGCGACGCCGGGCATATCGCCACCCGCTCGGTGACCCAGTACTTCGACCCTGAGAAGGGCATGTTCCTCGCCGACCGCTTTATCAAAGGCACCTGCCCCAAGTGCGCGGCGGAAGATCAGTACGGCGACAACTGCGAAAAATGCGGCGCCACCTACGAGCCGACCGAGCTGAAAAACCCGCGCTCGGCCATCTCCGGCGCCGTACCTGAGCTGCGCGACTCCAAGCACTTCTTCTTCAAGCTGCCGGACTTTGAGGCCATGCTGAAAAGCTGGACCCGTGGCGGCGCGCTACAGGACGCAGTAGCCAACAAGATCGCCGAATGGCTGGATTCCGGCCTGCAGGAATGGGACATCAGCCGCGATGCGCCCTACTTCGGCTTCGAAATCCCCGACGAGCCGGGCAAGTACTTCTACGTTTGGCTGGACGCGCCGATCGGCTATATGGCCAGCTTCAAGAACCTCTGCGCCAAGCGCCCGGAGCTGGACTTCGACGCGTTCTGGAACAAGGACTCGACCGCCGAGCTGTACCACTTTATCGGCAAGGACATCGTCAACTTCCACGCCCTGTTCTGGCCGGCCATGCTAGAAGGCGCCGGCCTGCGCAAGCCTACTGCAGTAGCCGTGCACGGCTACCTGACGGTCAACGGGCAGAAGATGTCCAAGTCACGCGGCACCTTTATCAAGGCCCGCACCTACCTGGATCATCTGAACCCGGAATACCTGCGCTACTACTACGCGGCCAAACTGGGCCGTGGCGTGGATGACCTCGACCTGAACCTGGAAGACTTCGTACAGAAGGTCAACTCGGACCTGGTTGGCAAAGTGGTAAATATCGCCAGCCGCTGCGCCGGCTTTATCCACAAGAGCAACAACGGCCTGCTGGTAGCCGGCAATGCCGCACCTGAGCTGACCGAGGCCTTCCAGGCTGCCGCACCGAGCATCGCCGAAGCCTACGAGGCCCGCGATTTCGCCCGCGCCATGCGCGAAATCATGGCCCTGGCCGACCGCGCCAACGCCTGGATCGCCGACAAGGCGCCCTGGTCCCTGGCCAAACAGGACGGCAAGCAGGACGAAGTGCAGGCCATCTGCGCTCTGGGCGTAAACCTGTTCCGCCAGCTGGTGATCTTCTTGAAACCGGTGCTGCCCAAGCTGGCCAGCGATGCCGAGGCCTTCCTCAATGTCGCGCCTTTGAGCTGGGACGACCACCAGACGCTGCTGGCCAACCACCAGCTAAACCCGTTTACCGCTCTGCTGACCCGTATCGAGCCTGCGAAAATCGACGCCATGATCGAAGCTTCCAAAGAAGACCTGGCCGCCAGCGAAGCCACACCTGCTACACCAGGCAACGGCGAGCTGACCAAAGACCCATTGGCCGCCGAAATCGCCTTCGACGCCTTTGCCGCGGTCGACCTGCGTATCGCCCTTATCGAGAAGTGCGCGTTTGTTGAAGGTGCCGACAAGCTGCTGCGCCTGACCTTGGATATTGGCGATGCCAAGCGCAACGTGTTCAGCGGCATCAAGAGCGCCTACCCGGACCCGAGCAAGCTGGAAGGCCGCCTGACTCTGTATGTGGCCAACCTGGCGGCGCGCAAGATGAAGTTCGGCATCAGCGAAGGCATGGTCCTGGCGGCCGGCCCTGGCGGCGAGGAAATCTACCTGCTCAGCCCGGACAGCGGTGCCAAGCCGGGCCAGCGGGTCAAATAAACCTGCGACCCAATAGCGCAGCCACTCTGATCAGGCTGCGCTAGCCTTATGGCAGCACCTCAGGAAGGCTGATCCGGCTTGTATGGCTGGATCGGCTTACCGATAATAGCCACCCCTTTCCTGCGGCCTTTGCCCGTCCATTCACGGAACCTGCAATGACCGAACTCGCCTTGATCATGGTCAGCGCCATCCTGGTCAACAACTTCGTGTTGGTCCAGTTCCTTGGCCTGTGTCCCTTTATGGGCGTCTCGAAGAAGATCGAGACGGCTATCGGCCTGTCGCTGGCCACCACCTTCGTGCTGACCCTGGCCGCCATGTGCAGCTACCTGGTGCAGCAGTACGTGCTCAAGCCGCTGGATATCGAATACCTGCGCACCATCAGCTTTATTCTGGTGATTGCCGTGGTGGTGCAGTTCACCGAAATGGTGGTGAACAAGACCAGCCCGCTGTTGTACCGCGTGCTCGGCATTTTCCTGCCGCTGATCACCACCAACTGCATCGTCCTCGGCGTGGCCCTGCTCAACGCCAACAAGGCCGAATTCACCTTTATCACCGCTACCGCCAACGGCTTTGCCGCCGGCCTCGGCTTCTCCCTGGTGCTGGTGCTGTTCGCGGCCATGCGTGAGCGCATCGCGATTGCCGACGTGCCGAAGTCCTTCCAGGGCGCGGCCATCGGAATGATCACCGCCGGGCTGATGTCCCTGGCCTTTATGGGCTTTACCGGGCTGATCAAGCTATGAGCCTGGTGCTGATCGCCGTTCTTGCCCTGCTCGCCCTGTGCCTGGTGGCCGGCGCCATCCTCGGTTTCGCCGCCGTGCGCTTCAAGGTCGAAGGCAATCCGATTGCCGAGCAGATCAACGCCCTGTTGCCGCAAACCCAGTGCGGCCAATGCGGCTACCCCGGCTGCAAACCCTACGCCGAGGCAATTGCTGGCGGCGACAAGATCAACAAATGCCCGCCCGGCGGCGAAGCAACCATTCAGGCGTTGGCGGATCTGCTCGACGTTGAAGCCGAGCCGCTGGACGCCGTAGAAGGCGAAAAGCCGCAAATGGTCGCCTATATCCGCGAAGCAGAATGCATCGGCTGCACCAAGTGCATCCAGGCCTGCCCGGTGGACGCCATCGTCGGCGCGGCCAAGCAAATGCACACGGTGATCGTCAGCGAGTGCACCGGCTGCGACCTGTGCGTCGAACCCTGTCCGGTGGACTGCATCGACATGATCGAAGTGGGCAGCACCGTGCAAAGCTGGAAATGGGAAAAACCCTTGGCCCCCGGCCAATTGATTGCCAGTGACCGGGAGCAAGCGGCATGAGTGCGCAGGAACGTATCTGGGATATCCCCGGCGGCATTCATCCGGCCGAGCGCAAGGAGCTGTCCAACCGCACGCCGATCCAGCCAGCGCCGCTGCCCAAGCGCCTGACACTGCCACTCAACCAGCATATCGGCGCGCCCGCAGAACCTGTGGTCGCCGTGGGTGAGCGCGTGCTGAAAGGCCAGCTGATCGCCGCTGCCAATGGTTTTGTCAGCGTGCCCGTGCATGCGCCGACCTCTGGCACCGTGAGTTTTATCGGCCCGCAGCCTTACCCGCATGTCTCGGGCATGCTCGCCCCAGCCATCATCATCGAAAGCGATGGGCTGGATGAGTGGATCGCACTGACACCACAGCCTGACTATCGTCACCTGGAAAGCAGCGCTCTGGTTGAGCTGATTCGCCAGGCAGGGATCAGCGGTCTGGGCGGTGCGGGCTTCCCCACCGCAGTGAAACTCAACGCGCGGCCGACGCAGAAGATCCACACGCTGATCATCAACGGCACCGAGTGCGAGCCCTATATCAGCGCCGATGATCTGCTGATGCGCGAGCATGCTAGTGAGCTGATCAGCGGCATCGATATTCTGGTGCAGCTGATCCAGCCGGATCAGGTGCTGATCGGCATCGAAGACAACAAGCCCGAAGCCATCGCCGCCGTGCGCAGCGCGCTGAACGAGCGCAGCTATCAGCTCAAGGTATTCCCCACCAAATACCCCTCCGGTGGCGAAAAACAGCTGATCCAGATTCTCACTGGTGTGGAAGTGCCCAGCGGCGGCCTGCCGGCGGATATCGGTATGCTCTGCCAGAACGTTGGCACCTGCGTAGCCATCCATGACGCGGTGATGCACGGCAAACCGCTGATCTCGCGCATTACCACCCTGACCGGTGAGGCCCTGGCCCGACCGATGAACGTCGAGGTATTGCTCGGCACGCCGGCGGGTGAATTGCTGGAGTTTGCTGGCCTCGACCGCAGCAAGCTGAACCGCCTGATCATGGGCGGCCCGATGATGGGCTTTACCCTGCACGACTTCGCCGTACCCGTGATCAAGACCACCAACTGCCTGCTGGCCTCGACCACCGCCGAGCTGCCACCACCGCCGCCGGCCATGCCGTGCATCCGCTGCGGCGAATGCGCCGAAGCCTGCCCGGCCAGCCTGCTGCCGCAGCAGCTGCACTTCTTCGCCATCGGCCAGGAGCATGAACAGCTCAAGGCGCATAACCTGTTCGACTGCATCGAATGCGGCGCCTGCGCCTATGTCTGCCCGTCGAGCATCCCTCTGGTGCAGTACTACCGCGCGGCCAAGGGTGAGATTCGCGATCTGGAGCAGAAACAACTCAAGGCCGAGCAGTCGAAGCAGCGCTTCGAGCTGCGCCAGGAACGCCTGCGCCGCGCTGAAGAACAGAAAGAAGCCGAACGTCAGGCCCGTGCTGCCAAAGCGGCCCAAGCCAAGGCAGCGCAAGCCCAGGCCGCACCCGCTATGGCTAGCAGTGATACAGCAGCGGCCAAACCGGCCGGGCTGAGTGATGAACAGAAAAAACTCAAGATCGAAGCCAGCATGGCCCAGGTCGCCCTGAAAAAAGCCGAAAAGCAGCTGGCAACCCACGCCAGCCCCGAGCTACAGGCCCAGGTCGACGAGCTGCGCAGCGCAGCGGCCATCGCTCAGCAAGCGCTCGACATGGCCATGGCCGCCAACCCGCCTGCCATGGCGGCGGCCACCCTAGTTGCCGACGATGGTGCAGTGAAAAAAGCCAAGATCGACGCCGCCATGCTCCGCGCCCAAGTTCGCAAACTGGAGAAGCTTGAAGCGCCCAGCGATGAGCAGCAAAGCGAACTGCAACAACTGCGCAGCCAGCTGGAAGCCGCCGAAAAACTGCTGGCCAGCCTGGAAGCCCAGGCGCCAGCACCAACCGTCAAACCGACTGCCGACGATGGCGTATTGAAAAAGGCCAAGATCGACGCTGCCATGCTACGCGCGCAAGTACGCAAGCTGGAAAAACTCGAATCGCCAAGCGACGAGCAACAAAGCGAACTGCAGCAACTGCGCAGCCAACTGGACGCCGCAGAAAAACTGCTGGCCAGCCTGGAAGCTCACGCGCCAGCACCAATCGCCAAACCTGCTGCCGACGACGGCGCATTGAAAAAGGCCAAAATCGACGCTGCCATGCTACGCGCGCAAGTACGCAAGCTGGAGAAGCTCGAAGCACCCAACGACGAGCAGCAAAGCGAATTGCAGCAGCTGCGCAGCCAGCTGGAAGCCGCCGAAAAACTGCTGGCCAGCCTGGAAGCCCAGGCACCGACCGCCACCGCAAAAGCGCCCGATGCAGAAGCCTCCGATCCGCTGAAAAAAGCCAAGATCGAACTGGCGATGAAGCGCGCCGAATTGAAAAAGGCCGAAAAAGCCGGCAGCGATGAAGCCGCGCTTATCAGCCTGCGCGAGGCATTGGCAGCCGCCGAGCAGGCGCTGCACCAGGCCGAGGACGCATCCGGCAAGCCGGCACCTGAGCTGGTGCGCACCGACAAAAAACCGATTGATGAAACCACTCGTGCGTTGAAGACCGAAGTAGCCTTTGCCCGTGCGGATCTGCGCAAGCTTGAACGTGACGCCAACAGCCCAGCAGACGCCCTGACGGCTGCACGTCAACGCCTGGCCGATGCCGAACGCCAATTACAGGAACACGCAGGCAGCTGATAACAGCCCTGCGTAGCCAACTCAACAACCGGAGTGCCAATGGCCCTGCCCCGCATCACATCGCCCCACGCCAAGGGCAGCAATCGCACCCAGCAAGTGATGCTGCAGGTGCTGCTGGCTACGGTGCCGGGGATTCTCGCCCTGACCTGGCTGTTCGGCGCAGGCACGTTGATCAACCTGCTGTGGGCCAGCGCCTGCGCACTGGGTTTTGAAGCGGCTATCCTGGCCCTGCGTAAACGCCCGGTGCTGTTCTTCCTCAAGGACTACAGCGTACTGGTGACCGCTGTACTGCTGGCCCTGGCGCTGCCGCCCTATTCGCCCTGGTGGCTGACCTTGGTGGCGACCGGGTTTGCCGTGGTGTTCGGCAAGCAGCTGTATGGCGGCCTCGGGCAGAACCCCTTCAACCCGGCCATGCTCGGTTATGTGGTGGTGCTGATTTCTTTCCCGGTGGAAATGACCAGCTGGCCAGCGCCGCATACGGTCGGCCTGCTTGAAGGGCTGCAACAGATTCTCGGCATCGCCAACCTGCCTGACGGCTGGGCACAGGCCACTGCGCTGGACGCACTGAAGGTCAATAAAAGCCTGACCATTGACGAGCTGTGGGCGCATCACCCCGCGTTCGGCTATCTCGGCGGCGCCGCCACCGAGGCGGTCAATCTGGCCTTCCTCGCCGGCGGCCTGTATCTGCTGCACAAGCGCCTGTTCACCTGGCATGCGCCAGTGGGCATGCTCGCGGGCCTGGCCGTGATGAGCCTGCTGTTCTGGAACGGCTCAGGCTCGGACTCTAACGGCTCGCCGCTGTTTCATCTGCTGACCGGCGCAACCATGCTCGGCGCCTTCTTTATCGTCACCGATCCGGTCAGCGGCGCCACCAGCAACCTCGGCCGGCTGATCTTCGGCATAGGCGTTGGCGTGTTGGTCTATGTGATCCGCGCCTGGGGCGGTTACCCGGACGGCGTCGCCTTCGCCGTGCTGCTGATGAACCTGGCAGCCCCGACCATCGACTATTACACGCGGCCGCGCACCTACGGCCATCGCAAGCCGACACGCGGCTTCAAGTTGGGAGAGTGACAGTGGCCCTGCCTGAAATTAGCCGCTCGATGCTGAAAAACGCCCTGGTACTGGGGGCTTTCGCCATTCTGACAGTGGGCATCGTCGCTATTACGCAACTGGGTACGGCCAAACGTATTGAGGCCGCCCAGCGTGAAGCCAAGGTCCAGGCGCTGGCGCAGATTCTGCCCGCCGGCAGCTATGACAACCACCTGCTGGACAACATCCGCGACGTTAATGACCCATTGCTGGGCAACAAAGGCCCTACTGCGGCCTATCTGGCCACTCGCAATGGCGAACCCAGTGCGGTGATCCTGCAGGCCACGGCCCCGGACGGTTACAGCGGTAGCATCAGCCTGCTGATCGGCATCCTGGCCGATGGCCGCCTGGCCGGCGTGCGGGTGATCAGCCACAAGGAAACACCGGGCCTGGGCGACAAGATCGAGTTGGCCAAGAGCAGCTGGATCAACAGTTTCGTGGGCACCTCATTACAGAGTCCGGATGAGTCCGGCTGGGCGGTGAAGAAGGACGGCGGCCAGTTCGATCAATTCGCTGGGGCCACTATCACCCCGCGCGCCGTGGTCAAAGCGGTGCACAAGGCGCTGCAGTATTTCGATGAGCACCGCGCTGAACTGCTCACGCTCCGGGAGACTGACAATGGCTAGTTACCGCGAAATCGTCGTCAACAGCCTGTGGAAGAACAATCCCGGCCTGGTCCAGTTGCTTGGCTTGTGTCCCCTGCTAGGAGTCAGCAACTCGGTAGTCAATGCCCTGGGCATGGGCCTGGCCACTGCCCTGGTGCTGGCTTGTTCGAATGCTGCCGTGTCGCTGATCCGCAATGCGGTCACCGATGCGGTGCGCTTGCCCGCATTTGTCATGATCATCGCTGCGCTGACCACCTGCACCGAGCTGCTGATGCAGGCCTTCACCTACGAGCTGTACCAGATACTCGGCATCTTCATTCCGCTGATCACCACCAACTGCATCATCCTCGGCCGCGCCGAAGCCTTTGCCGCCAAGAACAAGGTCAGCCATGCCGCCTTTGATGGACTGATGATGGGCATTGGTTTCGGCCTGGTGATGGTGGTGATCGGGGCCGTGCGTGAACTGCTTGGCACCGGCGCACTGTTTGCCAATATGCAGCTGCTGTTCGGCCCGATCGCCGCAAATTGGCAACTGACACTGTTCAGTGACTACAAGGGCTTCCTCCTGGCGATCCTGCCGCCGGGGGCATTTCTGGTGCTGGGCCTGCTGGTGGCAGGCAAAAATCGCATCGATGAACACCTCGAGGCCAAAGCCAAGGCGCAGGAACCAGAAGCTCCTGTGCAAAGCCGTCGCGTACGCGTCACTGGAGTGATCGAGTGAACGCGGCCAAGCGCTACGAAATCTTCCGTCGCCTGCATGAAGACAACCCTGAACCCAAGACAGAACTGGCCTACAACACGCCGTTTGAACTGCTGGTCGCGGTGACGCTGTCTGCCCAGGCCACTGACGTCAGCGTGAACAAGGCCACCGCCAAGCTGTTCCCGGTGGCCAATACGCCCGAGGCGATTTACGCACTCGGCGTCGAGGGGCTAAGCGAATACATCAAGACCATCGGTTTGTATAACAGCAAGGCGAAGAACGTCATCGAGGCCTGCCGTATCCTGATCGAGAAGCACGGCAGCCAGGTGCCGGACAACCGCGAAGACCTCGAAGCCCTGCCTGGCGTCGGGCGTAAAACCGCCAACGTGGTGCTCAATACGGCGTTCCGCCAGCTGGCGATGGCGGTGGACACGCATATTTTCCGCGTCAGCAACCGCACCGGCATCGCTCCCGGCAAGAATGTCGTGGAAGTGGAAAAGAAGCTGATGAAATTTGTTCCCAAGGAATTTCTCCTCGACTCACACCACTGGCTGATCCTCCATGGTCGCTATGTGTGTCAAGCGCGCAAGCCGCGCTGCGGCAGCTGCCGCATCGAAGACCTGTGCGAATACAAACAGAAAACCTCCGACGATTGAGCCACTATTTAGTCGCTCAATAAGCTCATTGAAAAAATCTTTTTTACCCGCCCAGGTTTTGCCGTTATAAGGTGCGCAAATGGCCCTTGTAGCCTGGAGCAGAACTGATGAGCACTGACAAAGAAGAACTTGAGCTCGACGAAGATTTTGTTGCTGAAGAAGCGGACGATGCCGAAGCACCGGTCGAGGTGGCCAAGACCAACCTGACCAAGCGCCGCATCATCGATAACTTCCTTGAAGAGCGCCGCCTGCACAAGCAATTGGCCGAATACGACTTCGACCTTTAACGGTCTTGCCAACAAAAAAGCCCCGCTACACTGCGGGGCTTTTTTGTGGCTCAGCTGACTCAGCCGGCCTTAATCGGCGCGCGACGGCGACAACAGCTCAATTTTGTAACCATCCGGATCTTCGACGAACGCCAGAATGCTGGTGCCGTGCTTCATCGGCCCGGGCTCGCGGGTGATCTTGCCGCCGCGGGTGCGAATGTCTTCGCAAGCCTTGTACACATCGGCCACTTCCAAAGCGATATGACCATAGCCGGTGCCCAGTTCGTAGCTTTCCACGCCCCAGTTATGGGTCAGTTCGATCACGCTGTTGTGCGCTTCATCGCCATAGCCGACAAAGGCTAGGGTGAACTGCCCTTCTGGGTAGTCTTTGCGGCGTAGCAGGGTCATGCCCAGCACTTCGGTGTAGAACGCGATGGATTTATCCATATCGCCGACGCGCAGCATGGTATGCAGCAGTCTCATCAGGTGTCTCCTCATCAATGCCCGGCTGTGTGGGCTTATAAATGCAAACCCCGGCTTATGGCCGGGGCTTGGTGTGGCTCAGGTGCTCAAGTCTATCAGAGCATCTTACGGCCTTTGCCCGCAGCGATGCGCATGCGCAGGGCGTTGAGCTTGATGAAACCGCCAGCGTCGGCCTGGTTGTAAGCACCGCCATCTTCTTCAAAGGTGGCGATATTGGCGTCGAACAGCGAATCATCAGACTTGCGACCAGTGATGATCACGTTGCCTTTATACAGTTTCATGCGTACCACGCCGTTCACGTTGGCCTGAGACGCATCGATCATCTGTTGCAGCATCAGACGCTCAGGGCTCCACCAGAAACCGTTGTAGATCAGGCTGGCGTATTTCGGCATCAGCTCGTCTTTCAGGTGAGCGACTTCGCGGTCCAGGGTGATCGATTCAATGGCGCGGTGGCCTTTGAGCATGATGGTGCCGCCAGGGGTCTCGTAGCAGCCACGGGACTTCATGCCAACAAAGCGGTTTTCAACGATATCCAGACGACCGATGCCGTTTTCGCCGCCGATGCGGTTCAGCTCAGCCAGGACGGTGGCCGGGCTCATGGCCTTGCCGTCGATGGCGACGATGTCACCGGCGCGGTAGGTCAGCTCGATATAGGTTGGGGTATCCGGCGCGGCTTCTGGAGACTTGGTCCAGCGCCACATGTCTTCTTCGTGCTCGGTCCAAGTGTCTTCCAGCACGCCACCTTCATAGGAGATGTGCAGCAGGTTGGCATCCATGGAGTACGGCGACTTTTTCTTGCCGTGACGCTCGATCGGGATGGCATGCTTCTCGGCGTAGTCCATCAACTTCTCGCGCGACAGCAGGTCCCACTCGCGCCATGGGGCAATCACTTTTACGCCGGGCTTGAGCGCGTAGGCGCCCAGTTCGAAGCGCACCTGGTCGTTACCTTTGCCGGTGGCGCCATGGGAAATGGCGTCGGCGCCGGTTTCGTTGGCGATTTCGATCAAACGCTTAGCAATCAGCGGGCGAGCGATGGACGTGCCCAGCAGGTACTCACCTTCGTAGACGGTGTTGGCGCGGAACATTGGGTAGACGAAATCGCGGACGAATTCTTCGCGCAGGTCGTCGATATAGATTTCCTTGACGCCCATGGCCTGTGCCTTGGCGCGTGCCGGCTCGACTTCCTCACCCTGGCCGAGGTCAGCGGTGAAGGTCACCACTTCGCAGTTATAGGTATCTTGCAGCCACTTGAGGATCACGGAAGTGTCCAGGCCACCGGAATATGCCAGGACTACCTTGTTTACGTCGGCCATGCCATCAACTCCACGGGGTTGTGCGGGAAAACCGACGATTCTACTGCCCATGCCGCCTGATTTACAGAGGCGCGACAGCTTGTGACGACCAAGCGACGGATAATTGTTGGACAACAGACGAGTTGCAGGCGCTAGGAGGTGGCCGCTGGATCCGCAGCAGCAGGCGCCGGCTCCGCTGCTGGCGCAGGAGGCACTGCTGCTTCCGGCACTCGGTCAAGCAGAATGGTTACTCGGCGGTTCTTCGCCCGATTGGCTTCGTTGTTATTCGGCGCCACCGGGTAGCGCTCACCATGAAAACGCATGGTGATCTGCTCGGCAGGAATGCCGTTGGCCTTGAGGTACTCCATCACCGCCAACGCACGGCGGCGCGACAAATCGCGATTAGTCAGACGATTACCGCCATTGTCGGCATGGCCGTCTAGCTGAATGCGATTGACGCTGGGGTCGGCCTTGAGAAAGCTGAGGATGATATCGAGTTTGGCCTGGGCCAGCGGTTCCAGCGCCACCCCCCCACCTGGAAAGCCGACCTGGCTCTTGCGCACTTGATCGAAATTCACCGGCAGCAGCTTGGCCGTGCAATCCAGGTACTCGTGGTAGGCCTTATTGAATTTGGCCGGCAGCAGGCGCACCTCAACCGCATCCCCCCCCATGGCTGCGCGATGGCGTACCAGAGGACTGCGCCCCTCCAACAGACCAGTCAGCAAGCGCGTGCCTTGCTCTTGCGAACTGTTGAACAGCACCTCGGCCGGCACCACACTGACTGAGCCCAAGTTGATATCACCACGCCCCGGCTGCCAGGGCGCCGCCGCCGCCAGCAAGGTTGCATTACCGGCACCCAGCCAGCGCTCACGGGCTTTCAAGCTGAAGGTGACCTGTTCGCCCGCACGGCGTACAAACACCCCAGAACCGAAATCGGTGATCGGTTGCGACAGGCGGCACTCGAACTGATCGCCTTCGACCTGCCACTCAATCTTCTCCAGACGAGTCTGGAAGCTGATGGCTAGGACGGGCTGGCTTGCCAGCAGGCAAAGCACCGCGAGTGGGTAGGGTCGCACGACAGACTCCAGGGAATACGGCTTACCTCTTGTCTATCGGTGCCACGGCGGAAAACTTGAGCAGTGCTTTATGGCTATTGCTCGGGGCGGACCATAAACCAACCCCGCCTTCAATCCGCTTTACCCGCGACAGCCGCTTTCAGCGTGCTGCCAAGGGGCTTTTCCGGTAGCATTCTCACTACGTTTTGCCCGCCTGGAAGCTTCCATGACTGACCGCCTTACCCTGCTGCGTCCCGACGACTGGCACATCCACCTGCGCGACGGTGGCGTTCTGCCCCACACCGTCGCCGATGTCGCCCGTACCTTCGGCCGCGCCATCATCATGCCCAACCTGGTACCGCCCGTGCGCAACGCCAGCGAAGCCGACGCCTATCGCCAGCGCATTCTCAGCGCCCGCCCTGCCGGCAGCCGTTTCGAGCCGCTGATGGTGCTGTACCTCACCGATCTGACCCAGCCTGACGATGTGCGCACGGCCAAGGCCTCGGGTTTTGTGCATGCGGCCAAGCTCTACCCGGCCGGCGCGACCACCAACTCCGACTCGGGCGTGACCAGCATCGACAAGATTTTCCCGGTGCTCGAATCCATGGCCGAAGTCGGCCTGCCGCTGCTGGTGCACGGTGAAGTGACACGCAGCGAAGTCGATGTTTTCGACCGCGAGAAGGTGTTTATCGGTGAACATCTGAGCCGTGTGGTCGAGCGCTTCCCGACCCTGAAAGTGGTGTTCGAGCACATCACCACCCGTGATGCGGTGGAGTTTGTGCAAGGCGCTTCGGCCAACGTCGGCGCCACCATCACTGCCCACCACCTGCTGTACAACCGCAACCACATGCTGGTTGGCGGCATTCGCCCGCACTTCTATTGCCTGCCGATTCTCAAGCGCAACACCCATCAGGACGCCCTGCTGGATGCGGCCACCAGCGGCAACGCCAAGTTCTTCCTCGGCACCGACTCGGCGCCACATGCCAAGCACGCCAAGGAAGCCGCCTGCGGCTGCGCCGGTTGCTACACCGCCTATGCGGCCATCGAGCTGTATGCCGAGGCTTTTGAGCAGCGCAATGCGCTGGACAAACTGGAAGCCTTCGCCAGCCTGAACGGCCCGGACTTCTACGGCCTGCCGCGCAACACCGACAGCATCACTCTGGTGCGTGAAGACTGGACCGCACCGGCCAGCTTGCCATTGGGCGAGCAAACCGTTATCCCGCTGCGCGCCGGTGAAACCCTGCGCTGGCGTCTGCTGGAGAACCAAGCGTGAGTGAAGACCTGTACGACGACGAAGCCGAAAGCGGCAGCCACTCCGGCCCGCGCCACCCGATGGCCGCACGCTTTCGTGGCTACCTGCCGGTAGTCGTGGACGTGGAAACCGGTGGTTTCAATTGCGCCACCGATGCTCTGCTGGAAATTGCTGCCACCACCATCGGCATGGACGAAGGCGGCTTCCTCTACCCTGAGCACACCCAGTTCTTCCGTATCGAGCCGTTTGAAGGCGCGAATATCGAACAAGCGGCGCTGGACTTCACCGGCATCAAGCTCGATCACCCGCTGCGCATGGCCGTCACTGAAGAGCATGCGCTGACGGAAATCTTCCGTGGCCTGCGCAAATCGCTGAAAGCCAACAGCTGCAAGCGGGCGATCCTGGTTGGCCATAACAGCAGCTTCGACCTGGGCTTCCTTAATGCTGCGGTTAACCGCACGGGCATCAAGCGCAACCCGTTCCACCCATTCTCCAGCTTCGACACCGCCACCTTGGCTGGTCTGGCGTACGGTCAAACCGTATTGGCCAAAGCCTGCCAGGCCGCCGACATCGACTTCGACGGCAAGGAAGCACACTCGGCCCGCTACGACACCGAGAAGACCGCCGAGCTATTCTGCGGCATCGTCAACCGCTGGAAAGAGATGGGCGGCTGGATGGATTTCGACGACTGATAACCACAGTCGCCGCATAACCGTCGCCAATAAAAAAGCCCCGCAATCGCGGGGCTTTTTTATTACTGCAGTCAGCGCAGGCCAAGCCTGCGCTGCCTTTATCAGGCGCTTTGCGCCAGGTCCATCAACTCGCGGTTAGCCACGGCATACATGGCGTAATCGGTGTTGGTGGCCGCACGCAGTTCGCCGAGCATAACCTTCCAGCGATCCACCAGACGGCGGTGCTGATCCAGCCACACACCGACCCGTTCCTCGATATCTGCAGGACCTTCGGCCATTTGCAGTACAGACACCGTGATAGCGCGCTGCTGCCAGTCCAGGTCATCGCGGAAGGCCTCGCGGGCCAGCGCTTGCCAGTTGTTTTCCACCGGCAGGCTGGTGATCTGCTGCAGGTACCAGGACAGCTCCAGCGACCCGCCAATGGCGAAGTACGCCGCCGCAACCCGAGCCGGCTCCTGTCCGGTCACATCCGAGGCTTCGATGATCGGCAACAGGGTGTAAAGATGGCTGGTGCCAGCCACTACCCGCGCCAGTTCTTCCGGCACGCCGGCTTCAACATACCCCTGGAAGCGCGCCAACCACTGCTCACGGGCCGGGCCTTCGAGCAGTTCGTCGAGTCGACCCACCAGTGCTTCGATGCGCGGCGCGAAATGCGCCACGTCACGGGCCGCATCCAGCTCGTTGCGGCGGCTGCGCAGGAACCAGCGCGTCGCACGGCGGCCCAGACGCATCAGCTCATCCATCAATTGCAGTTGCAGTTCGGCAGGAACCTGGTAGTCCAGTGCCTCGATCTGTTTCCACCAATGCGGCAAGCGGAACAGGTCACGCACGATCACATAGGCGCCGGCGACATTCGCCGCGCTCATGCCAGTGGACTCCCTCAGGCGCTGCACGAAGGTGATGCCCATGTGGTTGACCAAGTCGTTGGCAATCTGCGTGCTGACGATTTCGCGCTTGAGACGATGGCGACGCATCGGCTCACCGAACTTCTTCGCCAACAGCGGCGGGAAGGCGGTTTCCATCTCACGCGCCAGGTACTCATCGTCCGGCACCAGGGATTTCAGCAGCGATTCCTTGAGGTCAATCTTGCTGTAGGAGATCAGCACCGACAGTTCAGGACGAGTCAGACCCAGACCATTGGCGGCACGTTCGTTGAGCTCGTCGTCGGTAGGCAGAAACTCCAGGGCACGATCCAGCTTGCCGGCCGCTTCCAGAGCCGTCATCAGGCGCTTGTACTCACTCACCCGCTCACGCGCACGGCGCTCAGCCAGCGACAACGCCTGGGTCTGCTTGTAGTTGTTGCCCAAAACCAGGCCACCAACAGCATCGGTCATTTCCACCAGCAGCTTGTTGCGCTGCTTGCCGGTCATGTCACCCGCGCCGACGATTTCGCCGAGCAAAATCTTGATATTCACCTCATGGTCGGAGCAGTCCACACCACCGGCGTTGTCGATAAAGTCGGTGTTGCTCTTGCCGCCATTGAGGCCGTACTCGACACGACCCAGCTGGGTCATGCCGAGGTTACCGCCCTCACCCACCACTTTGGCACGCAGTTCGCGGCCATCCACGCGCAGCAGGTCGTTGGCCTTGTCGCCAACATCGGCGTGGCTTTCCTTGCTGGATTTAACGTAGGTGCCGATGCCGCCGTTCCACAGCAGATCCACCGGTGCTTTGAGCAAGGCATTCAGCAGTTCGTTTGGCGCCAGCTTGTCAGCGCTGATGTCGAAGCGCTCTTTCATCTGCGGGCTGATGGCAATGCTCTTGGCGCTGCGCAGGAAGATCCCGCCACCCGCCGAAATCAGCTTGGCGTCGTAATCGGCCCAGCTAGAGCGCGGCAGATCAAACAGGCGCTGACGCTCAACAAAGCTCTTGGCCGCATCCGGGTTGGGGTCGATAAAGATATGCATGTGGTTGAAGGCTGCGACCAGCTGCAGGCTTTCCGACAGCAGCAGGCCGTTGCCAAATACGTCGCCAGCCATATCGCCGATGCCGATTACGGTGACGTTGTCCTTTTGCACATCGATGCCGCGTTCACGGAAGTGACGCTGCACCGAGACCCAGCCGCCTTTGGCGGTGATGCCCATGCCTTTATGGTCATAACCGGCCGAGCCACCCGAGGCGAAGGCGTCGTCCAGCCAGAAGCCGTATTCGGCGGCAATGCCGTTGGCGATATCGGAGAAGGTCGCGGTGCCTTTGTCGGCCGCTACCACCAGGTACGGATCGTCGCCATCGTGACGCACCACGTTCTGCGGTGGCACCACGGCGCCGTCTTTCAGGTTGTCGGTGATATCCAGCAGGCCGCTGATAAAGATGCGGTAGCAGGCAATACCCTCGGCCAACACATCATCACGCGAGCCGCCAACCGGAAGGCGTCGTGGGATAAAGCCGCCCTTCGCGCCCATCGGTACGATGACCGCGTTCTTCACCTGCTGCGCCTTGACCAGGCCCAGCACCTCGGTGCGGAAGTCTTCCTCACGGTCCGACCAGCGCAGGCCGCCACGGGCTACGTCGCCAAAGCGCAGGTGCACCCCTTCGACACGCGGCGAGTAGACGAAGATTTCGAACTTCGGCGTCGGCCGTGGAATATCCGGAATCGCCCGCGGATTGAGCTTGAAGCTGAAGTAGGACTTGTTCTGCCCGGCCGCATCGGTCTGGTAGAAGTTGGTGCGCAGTGTGGCTTTGATCAAGTCCAGGTAGCGGCGCAGGATGCGGTCTTCGTTAAGCACCGCAACGTTGTCCAGCGCGGCGAGAATCGCCTGCTCAAGCTTCTGCTGCTTGTCTTCCAGATCATCGGCGGTGAGCTTGCGCGCCAGGTAGAAACGGGTCTTGAACAGGCGCACCAGCTCCTTGGCGATATCGGCGTGGTTGACCAGGGTGCTGGCGATGTAGCTGAGGTCAAAGCCCAGGCGAATCTGCTTGAGATAACGGGCGTAAGCCCGCAGCAGCGCCACGTCACGCCATGGCATGGCGGCCATCAGCACCAGACGGTTGAAGCCGTCGTTCTCCGCTGCGCCGCCAACGATATTGACGAAAGCGCCTTGCAGGGTGTCGTTGAGCTGCTGGATATCAACATCCAGGCCTTCGGCATAGGTAAAGGCGAAGTCGTGAATCCAGAACTCGCGGCCATCAGCGCGGCGCAGTTTGTAAGGGAACTCGCCCAGTACGCGCAGGCCGAGGTTTTCCAGAATCGGCAGCACATCCGACAGCGGCAGCGGCGTGTCCGCGTGGTACAGCTTGCAGTGCAGCTGCTGCTCGCCCTGGGTCAGCGGCTGATAGAAGCTCATCACCAATTGGCGCTCAGCGTTCAAGCTCAACAGGTGCTGCATGTCCACCACCGCCGAGTGCGGGGCGAAACGTTCGCGGTAACCGGCCGGGAAGCCGCCGGGGAACTCGCTTAGCACTTCGGTGCCCTGGGCTTCGCCGAGGCTTTCGACAATCAGGCTGGTGTAATCGTCCTTCCACGAACGGCAGGCCTGGATGACTTCTTTTTCCAGGCGCAGCGGGTCGATCTGCACGCGGTTCTTCGGGTCAACCTTGAGGATGAACTGCACCCGCGCCAGTACCGACTCGGAGAAGAAGGTCCAGAACTCGCAATCGGTGGCCTGCAGGCGCTCCATCAGCACCTGTTGGATCTTCATGCGGGTTTCGGTGGAGTACACATCGCGTGGCACATAAGCCAGGCAGTAGCAGAAACGGCCGTAAGGATCGCGGCGCAGGAATACGCGAATCTTGTTGCGCTCCTGAATCTGCACGATCGCCATGGTGGTGTTGAACAGCTCGTCCACCGGGGTCTGGAACAGGTCGTCACGCGGCAGCACTTCCAGTACCTGAGCCAGCTCTTTGCCCAGGTGCGCGCTGCTGTCGAAACCGGAACGCTGCTTGATCACCGCTACCTTGCGGCGGATAAACGGAATGCTCCACACGCTCTCGGCATACACCGCGGAGGTGTACAAGCCCATAAAACGGCATTCCTTGATCACCTTGCCCTTGGCGTCCAGTTCGCGGATCGACACCAAATCCGGATACGCCGGGCGGTGCACGCGGCTCGGAACGGCGGCCTTGGCGAAGGACAGCAGCTGCGGCTCGCGCAGGTAGGCCACGGCTTCAGGTTCGATATGCAACTCATCGGCCTTGAGGCCGCTGCGCAGGCGCTTGGACAAGCCCAGCAGGGACTTCTCGTCATAGACCATGCTGCCGCCGCCAGTGCTGTCGGCAACAGTGAACTCTTCATAGCCGAGGAAGGTGAAGTGGTCGTCGAGCAACCAGCTCATGAATACCTTGATCTCTTCCAGCTCGGCGCCTTCAACCTTGAGTTTGGCCTTATCCAACCAGGCCAGCAGTTCTTTGGCCTTGGCTTTCATCGGCTGGAAGTCGGCGACACTCAGGCGTACATCGCCAAAGACTTCTTGCAGATCCTTTTCCAGGGTCTTCAATTCACCGACGTTGGAGCTGCGGTCAATCTCCAGGAACATCAGGGCTTCCTGCTGCACATCCTTGCCCTGAGCACCTTTGGGCAGGATTTCCTGCAGCTCGCCGCTCTTGTTGCGGCGCACACTGAACACGCTGTTCTGCAGGGTGTGGATGCTGTAACCGCGGCGGTTCAGCTCCATGCGCACCGAGTCGACCAGAAACGGAATATCGCTGTGCAGAATTTCTACGGCGGTATGGGTGGACTGCCAGCCGTGTTTTTCATAATCGGGGTTGAATACCCGCACTTCGGGCTTGGCCGGTTCAAAACGCTCCAGCAACCGCCAGGACGACAAGGTGCAACCGACCAGATCAGAGAGGCGACGCTGGGTCAGCTCCTCGAGGGCGATGATGCCGAAGAATTGCTCGGCGAACAGGGCTACTTGTGGCAGAGCCTGTTCACTGACGTGCTGCGCCAGCGCCGTTTGCAGGTGGTGCTGAAAATCGGCTTTGCTGGCCGCCGTAAAGAACGCCATGGGTTTGCTCCGTTTGGCTTGTTATTCGTCAGGGGACTCGATCAAGGCAGTCACGAGTAATGACCTTCGCCACAACCTTGTTGTTCAACGTTAGTCTAGGAGGCCGCGATTGCATTAAAGTGGCTGCCACTTAACTCTGGCGAGATTCAAGACTCGCTGGTCACATTTGCCGGATGAGCTTAACGATGGAACACCGTGAAGCGCTTGTCGCGCTGCGACATTTTCTTTCAAGAATAGTGGGTGTCTATGCGGGATTGCCTTCCCGGATTTAGCGGGCTGTAGAGCACCCTCCCCGGATAGAACCGCATAAACAAGCGCCAATTGGTACGAAAATTGGTATTTCGTTTCCATCGGTTTACTAGCGAAAGGCTCATAAAGTGCTGACAATCGAACGACTCAAAGAGGTCCTTGATTACAGTCCTGAAACAGGTCACTTCACTTGGCGGATAAATAAGCGCCGAGCAAGGACTGGGGATATAGCTGGGTCAGTGGTGGCTCACGGCTATATATTGATCAGAGTTGATCAGACGCGACAGCTAGCCCATCGCTTGGCCTGGTTTTATGTTCACGGCCGATGGCCAGATAAAAACATTGACCATATCAATGGCCAAACAGCGGACAACCGAATCGCGAACCTCCGTCAAGCCACTTGCGCTGAGAATCTCAAAAACATCAAAGTTAGCTCGCGCTCAACCACGGGGGTTAAGGGGGTTAGCCGGATGTCAGGTTCAAAAAAATTCAGGGCAACAATTCGATTTGAAGGCAAGCGTGTTTGCTTGGGGCTTTTCGATACCATTGAAGAAGGCGCTGCTGCCTACATGGCAGCAGCGGAAAAGCATCACGGTGAGTTTGCGTCGCACATCAGTCGAAAACAGCCCCGCTAAAGCGCGCAGACAGCACGGAGAGCCACCATGCTCAAAACATTTACGCTACTGATGTGCCAGGCTGGCATCGCCATTGCAGCACTGTCGCTTACAGCTAACGCCTGCGCTGACAATTTTGCCGAGTGCCTGCTGGAAAAATTGCCAGGTGTGCAAAGCCAACCAGCAACCAATGCAGCGCTTCAGATTTGCAAGAAGAAGTATCCAGCGAACTGGGCTTCCGTTGAGCAAGGCTCTGGTCTGGGCTTCTTTGCCGCTTATGACTCAGGGTATGAGTGCGCGCTTGATATTGGGCGCGATACCCAGCAAAGGCAGGCCGCTTTCCTGATAACGAAAGCATGCAAGCTGCTCTATGACGAGCGCGTTCCGGGTCTTTTTGACGATCTAGAATAGTCGCGCCAAACCCCAATATCACTGCACCATTGACGCCTGCCCTTTCCGGCGCTACCTTTGCCCTGTCGCCACATTGCTGGCGATACGGGCTTGGTAACCCGGAACAGTACAGGCGCACAGCGCCGCGAAAGCGGTTTTTTTGTGCTCGCGTTATGGCGGGCTGTGCGTGGGAGCCCTTCGGGGCTGCCGGGTTCCTGTACCCCGGTTTACCAACCCGCGCACAGTTCGCCACCCTTTCGCTTGGTAACGATGGTGGCGAACTCCTAACCAGTACGGGAGATTCACCATGCACGCACTCGCCTTTCGCAATACCGAATTTGAAATCATCGACCGCAGCAACCAGCCTTGGCTAAGGAGCTTCCAGATTGGAAGTGCCCTGGGGTACAAAAACCCAAGCGCAGACATGTCCAAGCTGTATGACCGCAATGCCGAAGAGTTCACCGACAAGATGACTGCAGTAGTTGAGCTGCCCACTAAGGGCGGCATTCAACAAGTGCGCATCTTCTCCCTACGCGGCGCTCACCTGCTGGCCATGCTTTCCCGCACCGCAGTCGCCAAAGAGTTCCGCCGCTGGGTACTGGATATTCTGGAAGGCATAAGTGAGGCCAGCAACGAACCGCGCCACTCACCTACCCTACTAGGCACCACCATCGGCACTGACGGCTTCCGCTGCTTGGGCGCTGTGCTCGACGGCAAACTCAACAAGCTGCCGGCAAAAGCTAAGCAGCGCGCCAAGATGCACGTCTGGTCGCAAGTGCACAAAGCCTTCAGCGTGGTCAGCGCGCAGGACATACCCGCCGAACAGCTCGACAGCGCTCGCAACTTCATCGCCGCCTATACGCTGGAGGGTGAGTGGCTGGCAGCCGAGCAGGTCAATCCGATTGCCCGGCTGGATATCAACTACCCGGCCAGCTGGCTGCCAGAGCACAACCCGCACGCTTACCGGTTTGGTTATCGCTCGGGCGGACAAGACCCATACATTCACATGATTGCCAAAAACTTATGCGGCATGGACTCGCGCTCGCCATCGTTAGCGCTTCTTGGTCAGCTGAACAGGGCTGGTTACGACGTTGATGCCTGCCGGCTTGAGGTAATGGCTATGCGTCACCACTTGGAGATGTACGACCAGTTGCTCCACACCCTGCGGGACGGATTGGAAAACAGCGGAATCACGTTCAAATTAAGCCGGGCGGCGCAGGCAATGCGATAGCGTCTAAAGTCAAGGGGGTTACGCCATAACAGCCTAACCTGCAGTAATCCTACAAAGGGCCACCCATATCGGGCGGCCCTTTTTATTTGTGAAGGAGAAACGCCATGCTGCAGATGCTTCTTTTTATGTTGTTATGGGGTGGTAACTTTGTTTGGCTGCTAATCGTAGTTGGTGGGGTTATGGCTAAGTGCATGAGGCGAACGAGCAGGCGCAATACCATTATTATTAGCGTTGTGGCGGTTTTGTCCCTGCTATTAACTCTGTCCACTGTTAATGAGGACGAAGGGTTCGACGACACCATAATGACCAATTGCGCAAGAATGGTAGACGGTTGCTATTAGCGCAAACAGGCGCCGGGGCGGCGCCACTTTTTTATTGCTCCCTCGCCAACCTGAACCGTCGCGCAATCTCGGCAGCATGCTCGCTGTCGCGCATCGTCCTGGCCTGCTTCACCGCCTTAGCCTGCGCCGCCAAGCTGATTTGCATCGGCGGCACACGGCCATTCACCAGGGCCATGATATTGGCCTGCGCAATACCGCTGGTTTTCAGGGTCTGCACTACTTCCGCCCTGGTCATGCCAGCCGCCTGTGCAGCGCTCACCAGCCTGCCCATTTCAGTGAACGCCTGCTGATATTGCGCGTTCGCTGCCTGTTTCGACTCCCCAATTTCCCCATCTGTAACCGGGTTGCTGCTGCGCAAGGTGCGTGTCAGCGTCTTACGCGCATTGGACAGCGCATCAGTGAAATCGAACGAGCGGTAGTACAGGCCTGTCTGCGTATCGAGCGTAGATGCCCGCCAGCCCAGTAGGCTGACCAGCTCGTCTCGCATGTCGTAGGGCTGGCCGCTGCCATCGCGCCGCTCGTCGTTGAAGGCTTTCAATAGCCGTTCGCCGTTGCTCATAAATCCAGGCTGCAGCGCCTTGCGCATGTGGTTGGAAATATCCTGCAGCTGGTCCACGCTGCCCGCGTCAGGGTTGAACACCGGGCCGCCCGTCGGTTTCTTGTTGGCCAGCACCTCGAAGATTGCGCCCGCGGTAATGTCAGCACCGAAGAACGGCGACAGCATATCGCTGAGCCCGCTTGCCGCTGCCTTCTCCCATGGCTGGTCGCGCATCATCGCGGTCAGTGGGCGCTTCCAGTAGCCGTAGGGGTCAAGGAAGCTCAAGTCGAAATAGCGCAACTTGCCGTCGGCATCGCGGCCGGTATAGAGGAACGTCGAGTTCTTCGACCAAGGCGCAGCCAAGTCGCGCAGCGCTTCTTCCTCATCATCACCCACGCCGGCAGCGGCGGCCGTCAGCGCAGCCAGTGCGTAGAAGCCGCCCGATACCATCGCAATGCCAGCGGCACGCTTGCGGCCAATTGCGCGCAGGCCTGGGTTGTCGCTCTTCAAGTCGGCAGCAGTCAGCTGCAGCATGTTGACGCTGGTGCGGATAATTTCAGACGGGAAGCTGACGAACGTACCCACAAGCGGGAACCGGCGCAGCCACTGAATTGCCTTGCCGATCATCGAATAGGTCGGGTAGGTGTCGCGGATACGCTTGGCCGCCATCGCCTCCGCTTCCGCCAGGGGAATGCCAGCCTTCAGCAGCCCGGCCTTCTCGTTCTCAAAGCCGATAATCTTCCAGAAGTCGTCACCGAACGAATAGAAGCCCTGGGCAAACTGGTTGGCCTTGCGCAGCCACTTGAGCCCGGTACCGCTTTTGCTGCTCAGCAGTTCGTCCATGCGGGCGTCCTGCAGCAGCGCCATCATTTCACCGGCGTATGGCGTGTCGTAAACAACGCCAAGGCGCTTGAGCTTGCGCAGGTACACCAGGTCTTCGCCGGTCGCGTTCTGCGTCACCTGCTCGCGCATGGCGGCCCAGCTATTTTTCATCTGCGTCAGGTCAAAGTGACCATTGGCCAGGCTGAAGAACATCGCCGACTGCCAGTTACGCATTGCGGTGGTGGGCGACAGGATGGTCTTGCCGTACTTCACCATGCCGTTAAGGCGCACAACGGTGCGGTACAGGTCGCTCATCTGCTCCTTACCCAGCGCATCTTGGAAGGCTTGAGCCACTTCGGGGAACGTCCACAGGCCATTGAGCGGCGCGTAGGTTTCCGACTTCTCGCCGGCAATCTGTGTGGTCGCGTCGGCTGGGCGGTTCTTGCCCTCGAACAGGATGGTGCCCATGCCGAACGACAGCACCCGGTCAAGGAAACGCTGATTCCATACCAGGCGGCCCATCTTGGTTGCCGACTTGGCGAAGTTCAGACGCGGGTCCATGTACTCGCCAAGCAGCGCGCGTATCTCCGGAGCAATCTCCTTGCGCTTAATTAGCACGGTCAGGTCTTTGGCGCCCAGCTTACCCTCGGCGATGAATGCACCCATCGAGTCGTAGGCGGTGCCGTTCTTGAGCATTTCATTGACGGTCACGTCAGCCAGGCGGCGCGCCTCTGCTGCGGTTTCGCCCTGCTCCATGTAGCCGCTGGCCAGGTAAGCACGGGCGGTGTTGACCACCTCAGTCGGCACCGTCTTGAACCATTTCGGATCGTCAAAGGCCTGGTAGGACCGGTTGACGTAGGCGCCCAGGTTGCCAGTGATCTTGTCAATCAATGCCTGGTCAGCCCCTTCCATGTTGGCCTCAACCTGCTTCTGCAGGATGCTCAGGTACTCACCAGACAGGCTGTCGATGTATTGGCGCATGGCAACGATGGCCACGCGAGTGGCTTCTGGAATAGCTGGATCGACCCTGCCGGCCAGGGCTTCGGCCAGCGGCTTCATCTGCTCGGCGGTGAGGTTGTCGAGGTCGACGCCGTAGTCGGCCTTCACAGCCTTATTCAATCCGCCGGACAGGTGGCGCACATCGAACTCGACGGCCTGGAACTCGCTGTCGCGGGTGATCTTCTCGGCGAACACGGCATCAGGTAACAAGCCGCCCGGCGCGAATTGACGGGCGAATTGTTTCTTGGCTTTCTGCCACAGGGTCTGTTCGCCCTCGCGCAGGCGGCGGTTCTCGGCGGCGAACGGGTCGTTACGCTCTAGCGGCGCCGGGCCGGTTGCGCGATTGAATAAATCGCGAGCCTCATCAGCCCACTGCCCTGCGCGACGGTACCGAATATCGGGGTCAACCTCATCGAAGGCCCCGGTATTGTTGGTCGCCGACTTCACCTGGTTATTGTAAAAGGCCACCCAGGTTCCGGTGTTCCCGAGCTGGATGCCGTCATAGCCCTCGCCTTCGAGCCGCTGGCGAACGGAAAGGGCCTTATCAAACGTATCGATGTTCTGAGACTCTGCCACGCTCATGCGGTACGGCTTTTTGACCGAGGCGAACAGCGGCATCACATTGGCAAGCCCAGGCATGCCGTCTGTCGCTTTTTCTGCGTAGGCTTTGGCCAAGGTGCCGTCGTTGGTCAGGAAGATACCCAGCGGCGCAGTGGTATGACCGGTGCTTCGACCCGCTCTAGTCTGGTCGAACACATTAAATTGCTCGGCGGTACCGTGATAAAGCACCAGCGGCTCACCGTTTGCGTCGAGAACCTTGGACACATCCGCAGGATTGACGCGCTGTAGCGGCTGGCGTACAAAGTCGCCTGGAGCCCTGGTATTGGCCGGCGTCGACCTCTGAGTTTCATTACTCATATCGCCCGGAGAGACTGCCGGGGCTTCTTCTTTTCTGTCTACAGCCACGGTGTTGTAGAACATCCGCCCGTTTGCATCCTCCCGCACCGTAAACACAGCCACCAGCGGCACACCGTCGACGTCGATAGGCGCCAACAGCTTGTGGTACGCAGTCATGGTTGGCGCGTTCTGATCAAGCGAACTGCTCGCATAGATTGAATGCTCAAACGCACTCTGCAGGCGCGACAGAATCGCCTGCTTGGCTGGGTCAGCAGCAGACGACGCTGATTTCTTCGCCCCAGACATGCCCATCACCACTTCGCCCAGCTCGTCATGCGGCAAAGGCTCGCTAAGCTTGGCCATGCCCTTCAACGATTCTTCCACCTTGGCCAAGCGCTCGCGCTCGGTGAGGTCTTTCCAGGCCTCTGGCATGCGAAGCTTGAGCGGTTTCACAGCATCCAAACGCTCCTGTGCATTCACAGCCTGCCAGTCACCAAACCAGCGCTTGAAGTTCTCACTGCGCACCTGGTGCCATTGCTTCTGGTTCAGCTTCGACGGTTTACCGTTTGGGGCAAGCAGGCGCCCCTTCTCGTCCACCATTTCCACCATGCGCCCGCTACTGCCGTTGCGGGAATACACCGAACGGCCACGGCCTTTCCGGGTACCAGACCGGATGTAGCGCCTGGCATTGGCAAGCAGCCCTTGAATATCCCCATCACTCCAGCCCACCTGCAGGCCGATTGAGCGCAGCGCATTGCGCATCGCTGTCAACAGGCGCGGCCAGAAAGCCTGTTCCTGAATAGTCCCGGCGGCAGCCATATCGGCCAGTACTTCCTCCATTGCCACTGCAGGCTGATAGCCGAAACGCTGCACCAAGGCATCGGCCTGGCTCTTCAGCTCGGCATTGCTGTTGTAGATGCTCATCAGCAACGGCGTCAGGCGCTTACCATAGGCACCCTGCAGGCCGGCGTGGCCGAGTACTTCGTGCTGCAGCACGAAAGCAGCATGCTTCACGTCACGCAGGTTGTCGGCCACCAGGTAAACCTGGCCATCGGCATACATCCCCTCAACGTCAAAGGCCCCATCACGCTCAACCTGACGCCGTTGGGCATCCGGCAGATCCTTGATCGACTGCACCACCTTGATTTCGGGCGCGTTCTGCCAGCCGCCGATCAGGCGCTTGAGCTGCAAACGCAGTTGCACCGCCCGGCTACCCTCACCGGTCTGCCCCTGACGGTAACTCTGGCGCGAGTACATGGCCACGTTGCCGTCTGCCTCTACTCGCGTCTCAATCGTTGCAAACAGCTTGTCGAAAGCCTCACTGACCGGCCCCTGCTCATCCGGCGTCAGGTAAGGGTACCGATCCTGGTTACGCGAGAACTCTTCAAGGCTGCGCACATTGGCCAAGTAATCGTTGCGATACCCCTGATCGGCTAGCTTGGCGATTACATAGGTTTCAAACGATCGAGCACCCCGCTCAATGATCCGTGACCAGTAACCATCAGACGTGCCGCTATCCAGCACCGCAGCACGCTTCGCCATCGGCGAGCGATCGAGGGTTTCAACCAGCTCGGCAAACGCCTTCTCTACTTGCGGCCGTACGCCGTTCGGGTGAGCAGGATCGGTGGCCCAGTTCTCTTCTGCGTACAGAGGCGCATTCGGATGGTTGGCCTGGTAAATATCCAGCTTTGCCCTGGTCAATTTCTGGCTCGGGTACCGGGTGTTCACCATCATCGGCTCAGGGCGATAGGTGATATAGGACGATTCCCGGCTCGCACCATATGCGCGCTCCTGACGCTTTCCTGCGAAGTAATTGTCGGCAGCGTGGAACCACTCATGCGCCAGCGACCCGGCCCCCTTGGTTTTGGTCAGGTTAATCACGATGGTGTCCGGCTCGAAGTGGGCACTTGCACGACCACGGCCGCGAGAACCGAAACCAATACCCAGGCGCCCTTCAAGGCTCAATGCCTTGGGCGGCACACCGATAACGTCAGCCAGATCCATGAAGGCGTCATATGCCTGGTTGAGCATTCCCTGCCGATCAGCATTACCACTACCCTGCGAAACCCAGTTACCGAACTCCACACCACGGAAACCGAAAGTTTCCAGCAACTGATCAGGGGTGATATCGGCGCTATTACGGTAATCCCTGCCAGTCCGGACCTCATTCAGGTCTCGGCGCATATCCGCCTTGGTCACGTTGTCACGGTTCTTCACCGCATCCCACGCGGCGACCAAGCTGTTATGGCTATTGTTGATGTAGTCGCGCGCCTCGGCCGTTGTTTTGAAGGTCGCAAGCCGGCGGGTTTCTCGGTCGCCGCTCTTCGCGATAAAGACTTCACGGGTGCCCCGGTCGGTGTAGACGTCGAACTTCATCTTCTTTTCCGGCGCCGAGTTGAGGTTCAGCGTGCTCCGGACATCGTCGAGGGCTTCAGCAATCGAGTTCTTGCCGAAAAAATGCTTGTTACGCCCGTCAATCTGCACCTCAACCCAGGAGCCCGGCGTCATTTTCCCTTCGACGTTGTAGCTTCCCGAAGCCATGCTGACCCGGCCAATACGCCCCCACTGCGCACGATCAATACCCATCAGCAGCTCAACCTTGTCGGCGATCGGGCGCAGACCAGGGCTGAACTTGCGCATCTTGGCTACGGTGGCGTCCGCACCAATTTCAGAGAGATTGTCGATAATCTCCCGCGCAGCCTTCACCTTGTTGACCCAGCCAGTCAGCTTGTAGGTAACACGCGGCTTGGCCGGGATGTACTCACGTACGGTCTGGTAGGAGGCGGCCTGGAAAGTATCCTCAATCCGGTTGATTTCATCCTTCGGCCAGAGTTCGCTCAAACTGCTGCTGGCGATGGCCTCGTCATCCATATCGGCGAGGCGCTCACGCACGCCGCGCAGCTCGTCCTTACGGGCACCGCCCAGCTTCTCGCCGGCATCCTCGATCTTGGCCGCAGGCGCTTTCGGTGTACTGCTGGCGGCCGGCGCGCTGGCTAGTTCGGCGGAAGCACCAACCAGCGGCGACTTAGTGTCGCCATCCTTCAGCCATTCCTTGAATTGCGCCATCGGCATCGGCGTGACAGGGCCTACTTTCCAGCCGGCGTCGAAATTCTTCTTGTACGCCGCCACAGCATCGGCCTGGCTGTCAAAGCCGAGCATCACCTTGTGCTCATCAAACCCGCCTTTCTGGTCGACCTGGTCAATCACAAACACCTGATCACTGGCAGGGTTGTCGCCCAGATAGATATCGACGTGATCACCGTCGGCGCCCTCGGTGCGCTTGATGTAACCGTAGTGATCGCTCATGGCATGCGACCACTCACTACCATCGGGGCGCTTACCACGCCGAACAGATCCTTTCGGGTTTTCGATGGCCAAGCTCAGGCCCTGTACGCTCACATGACCCTTGCGGTAGTTTCCGGCCTCTTTCTGTGCGTCGGTTGGCTCCGGCATGTCATTGGCTGGCGAGGTTGCTGCCTCTGCTGCAGCTGCACTCACAGCCGCGGCTGGATCGACTGTCGGAGCATCCTCAATCCCGCGTTCTTTGCGCAGTTGCGTCCAGGCCTGACGGTTAACACCCTCCGGTGATTCCTTGTTCAGCGCGTTGAACTGCTCAAACGGCAACGCCGCCTGGGCATCATCGACCTGGCGCTCATATTCGCTTTCAAGGCGGCCGACAGCCGCGTCGTAACCCGGCGATCCCTTCTTGATGCCGGCAGCCTTGGCCATCCTGGTAATAACCAACTTTTTGGGGTGGCGCAGGACTTCCGGCAAATCCTTCCGATCAACCGGCTGCGGTACAGGCTTCACTGGCGCAGGCCTGGCGGTTGGCGTTGCCGCTTGGGCGACTGGGGCGGCGTTCACCGCATCTGCAACAGCCGGCTGTACCGGCGCAGGCTCCACTACAGGTGCATCCTGGCTGGCCGCCGGCGGTGCAATGGCCCGCACCTCGAACTGTTTCGGGCCAACCTGCACAGCCTCAAGCACGTCAGCGCTGCCAGCCCGCTGGATAGCGTTCTTGGCCGCCAGCACGTTGCTGTAGGTCTTACCGACCGGCGCCTGCTGGTCCATGCCTCGCCCGCCCTGCACATAGTCGGCTGGGCGCTTGGTTGGAATCTTGCCGGGTACCGCATTGCCTTCGGCATCCACATTGATCGAGCTTTCGCGCAGGTCAGGAATGCCCTGGCGCTCAGGCTGAGCATCAAAGGTCCGTGGCTCTGCACTTTCCTGCATTGGCGCATCAGGCTGTGCAGCAGGCATCAGCTCGCCAGCGACTGGCACGGTACCGCGCTCAACCTGCTGATCCATCCCTGGGCCAAAGTCGCGCACTGGCTGTTCACGCCCTGGTACTGGCCGCTGCTCGCGGTCAACGTCACGCGCAGGGCCTTGCTCGCTGACATTACCCTGCTCATCGGCATACAGGGTCTGGTCTGGCGCCGGCAGTGCCAGGCGCTCAGGGGCTGGAAGTAGCGCCTGCTCGCTATCAACAGCAGTGACGGCAGCAGCAGAAAGCGGCCCAGCATTCGGGTCAAGGCCCATTTCTTCCGAGCGCTTGCGTGGCAGCACGTTCACGCCGGCGCCGATAGCCGAACCAGCAAGGGTTCCTTCAACTGCAGCCCGCGCCAGGCCTTCAGTCAGATCCTTTTCTTCTGCCCAGTTCTGGAACATGGTTTCCTGAACGGACTGGGGTAACTCTTCAAGCACGCCTTCAGTCAGCGCACCACCCGCAACACGCCGCGCCAGCCCTGGCGCCTCCCCGGCAACCTGGCCAGCACCACCAGCAATCAAGCTCTCAGCGTCCACCACGCCCATACCCTGCGCAGCCTTCGCACCCAGCACGCCAATCACACTACCAACAGCACCAGCACCAGCAGCTGCAGCAGCGGCTCGGCGAGGCTCAACGTCACGATCAATCTGATCCATGGTGCCGCCGGCAATCACGGCACCCTCACCCACACCACCCGCGATTGCACCCTGAGTGGCGGCCTGCGCGGCAGTCGTAGGCGCACCAATTACACCAGTCGCCCGACCAGCAGCCAGGGCACCACGGCCAAGCACGCCGCCTGCCAGCATCTGCGGCACTGACTCAACCGCCATGCCTGCAATGTTTCCAGGGTTGCTGATATACGCACCAGCAACATCAACGGCGGTTCCTTCCTCCCATGCCCGGTCAATCTCTGCGCTTCCGGCCTGGCGCTCTGGGCTGTATTCGTCCCGCGCCTCTTCCGCCCACTGGCTTGGCTGAAAGCCAGTGACTTCCCCTAGCTTGTCGGCGGTTTCGTCAACAAAACGCTTGTTGGTCAGTGCAGCAACAGGGATATCGGCAAGGCCGGTGGCGATGCCTGGCAGTTTTTGCACGCCACGTTTGAGGTCGGTTCCCAGGTCGCCGGCCAGCGAGGTGTTTTGAGTTGGAGCTTTCAGGTCGTCGAACAACCCTTGCTTGCTCGACGCACCACCCGGGGCGCCGTCTTTCAGGTCATCAAACAAACCAGCCATCATCCACCCTCCAAAAAGAAAACCCGCCGTAGCGGGTTAAGTCTCTGAGGGTGGTGCTGGAAAGGCGAACCCTACAGGGGGTTGCACTTCAGGTGCTGTTCATCGTCGAAGCCGAGAATCATCTGCAGCTGCTCGCGACGATATTCAACCTCGCGCTCAAGCGGTGGCTTCTGACGCTTCCAGATGGCCAAACCACGACCGTTCTGGCTGGCAACCTTCTTACCGTCATCGAGGCGCTTGCATGCCTGGTCAAATCGCTGCTTCTCAGTCAGCTCACCACGCAGCAGGGCATCAATGTGCAAGTCGCACCAAACGGCGAAACGTACGTCCAGCCAACGCGCAAACGCCACAGCAAGCTTTGGATGCAACCAGGTTCCACCACCGCGACCCGCCTTAGTCACCGCAAGGCCAGTGGACTTTGCAAGCTCCAGGGTAAAAGCCTTGGCCTGCTTTCCTCTGGAGTCCATCAAACGCAGTTTTTCTAAATCTGTCTCAGAGACACCTTTGCCAAATAAAGCTTCAGCCAAGGCGCTCACATACTCAACTGTCTCAATGGTGCGAAGCCATGCTGTCGGTTCTTTGCCAAATCGCTTTGCGGCTGAAGATGCGTCAATCCAACCATCGCTGCTGAAGCGCACAGGCTGGCCATCGTAGTGAAAAGGAATAACGTTGTTCATAGTGCTCACCTTCCGCCCTGGAAGGGAAAGCAGGCAGGGGCGTGGGCGGTGCGAACCATCCCTCTTCGGCTGATCGGGCCTAGCCTGCTTCGGCGCACCCGAGGGAGGCCGGCCCGGTTTCCCGAGGCCTTCCCGACGCTATGTCACTGGAAGGCCACGGCAAGTACCTGGCAAGACCAGTTTCAAAGCGGAATTATTGGGAGACGAACCCTACAGGGGGTTAGGCGACGCAATCACGCAGCCAGAAATGAAAAGCCCCGCATTAGCGGGGCTTCGTCACTTCGAAGTATTAGCAGGCGGAGGGATCGGAGGAGTTTGCTCCTGCATTTTTGACTTAGCCATTTCAAGGCCAAAATCAATGGCTTTGTTTGCTACAAAACCAGCAGTGCCTAAGATAATTCCCCCAATCGCGATAATTAGGCTGAAGAAAGTCGCAGCTATAAGCATTTTCCGCTCAACCTTCTCGATCCGAGCCTGAAGAGCGTCCTGCCCGTCTCGAACTTCACCAACCCGCTCCGTCAAGCTATTTACAGCTGACTCAAGTCGCCCAGTAGCCGCAGTTAACTGGACTACAGCATTCATAGTCCATGAGTCTTGATTCTGTGTAGGCGGAGCAATTGGAGGTGTTGGAGTGCTGCTTTCAGGGATTGCAGGCTTCCGTGGTGTTCTTGGTGCCATCTCAGGACTCCCAGCGAGAGTTCACCCACTCCCAAATATTGGTTGGAGCCCGACCGTAATACGATGAAACGGCCACCACTACGCCGGTTCCAGATGATCCATCAGTTATGCCTAACTCATTAGACAATTCCTGCGCGGTGCCATGAAAACTGACGAAGGCACCCTCATTTGGAAGCTCGATAAAATCTATGCGCTTAGTCTCTTTCAGGCTTTCCATGGCTTTTTTTATGCCAGCCTGATTCGAATTCGGCACTACCAGAAAAATTGCCATTTGCTCCTCACCCACAGCGCGGCATTGATTAGCGCGCCGCATTATCCATTACCAACAGTATGGGTCAAGCCGTTAGCAATCAAGGTAGGCGAGACTAGAAACACCGTAAAGGTGATGATTTAAGCAGTGCTGCAACGTGTCAAGATGCGTCTATTGCCCGCCTACTCAACCCAGGCTATAACCGTAACATGAAAAACCACCTCGCCATCATCATCCTGCTCGCATGCCCACCCCTGGCCATGGCGGATAACTTTGCCGAATGCTTGCTGGATAAGCTGCCAGGCGTGCGAGCCCTCTCCGAGAGATTGGTGCGACTAACGTGTTGCGCCCTCATGTTTTTCAGTTGCCAAGCGATTGCCGCCCAATCACTTAACCTCGACGAGATAGCCCTAGACACCGTTCAACAAGTCAACGCCAACCCGCCTCCGCTTGAGCCAGGAATGCTGTCTTACCGCGCGTATGCAGACCGACACACTGTTATCTATGAATCAGTTCTGAGCATGCGTAAAAACATATCCGAAAGTGACTTGTCTGCCTGGCGAGCCGAGGTGGCAAAAGAACTCATACCTCAAGCCTGCGAAGTTCACCGCAACAACCCTGCACTCAAGCAAGGCATGCAGTACACCTATCTATACCTTGATCAAAGCAACAAGCACATCGGTGAATTTGTTGTCACCGATACTGTTTGCGCAGGCCTCTCAAGCAGCCTGTTTGACGATCTGCGCTGACCAACTTACAGCGGTTCAAGCCCCCACTCTGCCAACCGTTGATTGACAGCGTCCCTAGACACCCCAGAATCAATAGCTGCTTTCGCGTCACTCAATGCCCGCTCTCTATCAACCCCAGCAGGAAGGTTTGGCGTTCCTGGGGCAGCGACGTATTGGCCTGTCCGGGTATCGAAAACCATTGAAGCAGCTTTTGCACCCTGTGCATCTGTGCCGCCCCTAACCTCGATGTAACGGCCTTTCCCAGGCGGCACTAAAGCCTCATACCCCTCACGGGCACTGGTGCGCTCTTCCTCACTCAAGCTCGGGTCAACCATGCGTGCCTGTAGCGTGGCGATGCGCTCACGGTCCTGCACGCTGTACTGTCCAGATGCCAACTCTTGCTGCAGGCGCTGCTGGTTCAGCTGCTCGGTGTCCATGCGCTGAGCATCGGCGGCGATGCGCTGGTTGATTTCCGAAGCATTCTGCTGGGTCTGGGCGCGCACGGCCTCGGTCTGTGCCTGTTGTTGATCGACCACGGCCCGCTGGCGCTCAGCCACCGTTGGTGCGCGGGTGTTATCCAAAATCCCGGTGACTTTCCCGGTATCACCGATTTCACGCGGCCGCTCGGCAATGGTCTGTGCGCGGATATCATTGGCACGATCAAACCGCTCGATCGCCAGCTTCGCATCACCGGCCTCGCCGTAGGAGATTGCACCACCCACGCCATTGCCCACGTTATTGATCGAGCCACGCTGCTCAAGCGGCACATCGTCGGCCATGTTGGAAATGCCTGCAGCTTTAAGCCCAGCAGCACCAACACCCAGACTCGGAAGTTCTTGCGCACTTGCAACAGATTCAGCGTCATTGGTGAACTCAGGCACACCGTTCGCCCCCACCCTCGACGCAATTTCACCACCTGCACCACCAGCACCGACGCCGGTTTTGTTCCATCCTGGCGCGCCGAGGCGTGGCAGTTCTGGTGCTGCTGGGCGCGGCATGCCGTTGTAACCAGGCACACCTCCGACAGCTTGGGCAGTTACAGCAGGAGTTGTTGCGGCAGGCTGGCCTGCTGGTTTAGCCAGCGGCTTGACGCCCAGAACCTCACGACCTGCAGACTGGATATTCTCAGCAGCACCTGCCGCCTGATCCCAGCCTTCTTTTGCAAAGTTAGTAGCCATATCACGGTACTTTCCGGAGCCACCCTCAAGGGTTGCCGGGTCGCCGCCGGCCAATCGAGCAGCACCAGAACGCAAACCATCAACGATCGCTGCCTGCGGCACCAGTGCTGCGCCGGCCAATGCTTTTGCGCCGCCTACCAATCCATCAGTCAGCCCAGGCTTTGGGCGCCGCGCGCCAAGGCGAGGCAGTTTGTCAGGGTCTTCAACCAGCCCGCCATCGGCAAAGAACTGCTGCTTACCCTGCTGGGCCTTGTATTGCTGGGCCATTTCAGGATTGAAGCCAAGGCGCGGCAGATTTTCCCGCTCCTGCTTGTAACGCTTGAAGGCTTCCCGATCAAAACCGCGCGCCCCTGCAGGGGTATGGGTTGCATCCTTGACCTGGTTTAGCACTTCCGCGCCAACGGCGTGCACCTGCTCTGGCGGCAGCTCGTACTCACCGTTGCTTAGGTTCACAGGTACATTCTTTCCGTAGCCTGGCGCGCCCAGTCGCGGCATATCCTGGCTGGCAACCAGCGAGTCTTTGTACTTTTTGGCCATTTCAGGGTTGAAACCGAGCTTGGCTGTCGAATCTGCAGGCATGATGAAACTCCCGGTGGGAACCTCTTTTTTGATGGAGTCAGAAGTCCCAGTACCTGGCCCTTCTACCGGGCCACCCTGGCCCCGCTTCGAGTGATGGGGGAAGCCGTACATTAGGAAGCCCTCTGGTGACGTATGGCGATTCTTTGCGCCCCTGGCGTAGCTCGCAAACCTTACAGGGGGTTTAAAGGTCAATCCTGCTCAGCTGTACCGAGAAAGGCCGTCCAGAATGGCGGGCTGATCGGTGGGGCTGAATCATCGTCAATTTCATAACCAATTTTCTCGATCACCCCTGCGCCACCAATAGCTGCACTCACCAAGTCATCAAGATCTAACGCTCGCCGACTGGTGCTAGTCCAAACAGAGCCGACCTGCTGCACGACGCGTTGCACCAGCTCGTCGCCGGCCAAATCTGGCACATACTCATCGCCAACAACTTCCAGGCTGCCATCATCACGCAGCGCCATAGCAGGGTATTTACCAACGTACTTGCTGGTAGAGCCCGCCAGCTGAGACAAGCCCAGCACCCCGGCAGCAACAGCCACGCAAAGACTCACGCTGCTCACATAGCTGTCTGGAACAGGGTCGTATATATCAACGACCTCATAACCAAACACGTTTAAACCGGACTCTGGCGAAATCTCAACGCCCGCCGTTGGCCAAGGTAATGGGCCTATTTTCTGACAGTACAAAAAAGACATGCTGCCCCCTTAGGATGGCTCGTAACCGCCAAAGAACATCAGCTGCCCAGCAAGATCCTTGGCCACTGACACGGCCGTATTAATCTCGCCACCCAACAACATCGCCTGCATTGCCTCACCAGTGGCGCCAGAATTGATCAGCGTGTACAGGTTATCGGGGCCTTTCGGATAATCCAGGATCAGCCACATGGCACCGTTTTGCATGCTGCCACCGACCTCTGGGAACGGCTGCCCCTCAAACACATCGACTGGTATGGTCAGCACCAACTCGGCCGAGACTGCCACGCCATCTACCTCGGCATAACTGCAGCGGTACAGACGGATCTCTGTCGGCTGCTGCGCTGGATTAAACGACGCCTCGCGCGGCCAATACGTCGCCACATGGGCAAAGGCACTGCCCAGGATCAGCAGCCCCTGGGCAGTGTTCGTGAAGTTTTCCAAATCGCCTGACCACTCATACAACTCCGGCAGCAGCATTTTCTTTACCGTCGCATCACCACTGCCATCTGCATTCGAGCTGACAACCAATCGGCCATACTCAGGCAGTGCGTACTCAGGCCCTGGCGTGACCATGCAGTGAACCCTGATCTTCTTAGCCATCGACACTTTCCTTCATAAATGGATACCAGGGGGCCGGCGGGGCCAACTGGTTGCCGACATAGAACTGCCCCATACCTGGAGCGCCGAAGGTTGTAGCCTGCCCTGGCACCCCAACAGAACCGTCAATGAGCTTCGCCCAGGAAGCGCCGCCATCATTGCTGACCCAGGTATCACCCTCATCATCGACAGTGGTGGTCAACAGAAGTCCGAACGGGCAAACCACCTGGTCATCAGCATCACGCACCTCACGCTGATAGCAGGTGATCGCACACCGAACGCCTATATCGTCAACAGCCTGGGAAAAGGTCGGCAGCGCAGAGTCGGTCATGGTGGTGAAGTCGAAGACCCTTATGCCAAGGGTCACTGAAAAGGTGCCATCGAACGGCGCTTGATAGACGAAATAGACAACTCGCCCATATCCGACGTAGGCCACCTGCTGCACCACGTCGTAGGCCGGCAGCCATTCATGGGCAATAGAAGTCATGCGGTCGTTATAAGCTGCGATATCAGGCTGCTCATCTGGATTAGCCTGAATGCCCATGTGCGCCAGAGACGCGAAGAAATACCAATCACGGCCGTCTGTATTGGGTGGTGATGGGAAGTAGTTAAACTGCGTTCCCCACACCCTGGTAGTACCGGACAAAGGCACCACCGTGCGGCTATCGCCACGCAGAAACCAAAGCTCGGCAGGCTGCGCATCTGGATAGGGGCCAAAACCTAAATCCGTTCCGTATGCGGGAACTGCTATATCCGACTCCCAGCTATCAGAGAACCACCCGCGGTATGAATCTGTGAAGTCACCATTGCGGTCCACGTCCTGGCGAGCCGCCCCCAGGAACGCCGTGCGCTCGTATCGGCTCACGCCGACCACATAGCAGCGCTCACCCTCAATCACACCACCCCAGATCACTGTTGGCAGCTTCGCGACATCAGCAGCCATAGTTGCAGAGTCATAGTCAGGGCATGTTTCAGGCCCGAGCACATCCGGGTACCGCACCTCCACCGAATAGCTAAGCGTCGACGCGTTGACCGAAACGACCATAAACCCGGTCTTATTGATCACCACATTGGCCGCCTCACCCGGCTCGATATCACCCAGCTCTCGGTACTCACGCGTTATCGGCTCTTCGTACCGGTCGCACGCGCGCATTGAAACCAGAAACTCCAAGTCCTCGCCTATGACAGTGCACGCGATCGCCCCTGGAATGCACGGCAGGCGCAGCTCAGAAACCCACTGCCCCACCGGGAACCCAGGTTTTTTGCTGGCCTGGCGAAAGAATGGCGGGAAGTCCGCAGTATCAATAACTGCAGTGTCACTAATACGTGGGATATCCGGTGCGCTTACATCCGGCACCGGGTTGCCACTGAATGAACACAAGCCAATCACAGACCCGTCAGGCGGGAATGGATCAAGGTCGCCTGGGTTTATCTCTCTGACGACCTTGCCCAGAAGCAAGCCTGGCCTGGCTGCAGCTCGCGCCCATGTGTCAGCGATGTACCAAAGGATTGGGTAATCAGGCGCGCCCTCATCAAACAGCGCATAAGGATGCAACGGGACGTGGGCATAGGTCGTGCAGAACACTACCGGCGACAGAGGCTCGTCATCGACAACCTCGGCCATCGCCGTGAAACATAGATGCGGTGGTAGCGCATAGTTCCAGCGCGGCCGGTACCGGTCATAACCAAATCCCGTTGGCGTTACAGGGGACTCGACATACTCAGGGCGGTTCACGCTGTTGTAGATCACTGACAGATTGGGCAGGCCTACGTCCTCCTGCACCGGCACAACGTCATGCAACAGTTCTGGCGTGAAAACTACAGCCCTCATCGGGCCGTCTGCAGACCGCCACCCAATGAATGCTCGCCAGGTAGTGCCCTCCCTAGCTGCCCCAGACCCTTCTAGATAAATCTCATCCGCTGCTGGGCGCCCCTGAAAAAACGTCGCATGCACGGCCGTCACAGACCATGAGGTTACGTCCGGCAGTGGCGGCACGATGTACGGGACATTGATCGTGACGAAGATCCCGTCGCTTGTGGCTGTGGTGTAAAAACGACCACTCCATGCAGGGAACTTGGCGACCTTTGGCGTCACCGGCTCCAAGAATGATGCTCGCCACCCTTCCCGTGTATCGAGCGTATGGCGGTCACCAAAAGCAGTAGATAGCCAACCAGCATTAAAGCCCAGCCGATAGGCTCCACCCGGCACACCTCGCAGTGCAACGGGCATATCCACCACCAAGGCCGTAACCTTCTCACCGCGGCGGTTCAGCTTGATTATGTAGCCATCGTAGATCGATGACTTTGCCTTGCCGACCATGGCCATGCCCAACGCATAGGCACGACGGCGAGCGACAGGATCAGGCACGCATGTAAAGCGCACCGTCACCTTGATCATAATTGCTCTACCTGGGCGACCAGGGTGCCTGCTGCAGATCCTGCAGATGCTGAAATTTCAGCAAACCCACGCGCAGCCTGAGCATGCGCGCCGGCAGCACCACCACCCTGGAACATCGCAATGCGGTTGCGATCGATGTTGCTGTTCACATCAGCCCCTACGCGCGCAGCGTCCAGGCGCAGGCGCTCCCAAGTCACCTCCACATCGTAATAAGACTGCAGGGTGTTGTAGTAAGCGGTGTAGGCGCTGGCTCGAATGCGAGCAGTTTCTGCATCGAGCTGGTACAGCCCATACCAAGCCCGGAAGAAGTCCGCACTGGTATTGAGGATTGCTGTCTTCAGCTGTGCAGCGATCTGTGTTGCGTGCTGCAGCAGCAGCACCTTGATATCGGCATCCTTGATTGCCTGTTCACGGCTCACCTCAAGGATGCTGTCAGTCGCACGCTGCTCCAACTGCCCGAGCACGCTAGCCATTGCACCAGATGGCAAACTAAACCCACGCGAACTGAATTGAGCCTCGATCGAACGGCTTTCGCTTTCTACCGTCCGGTACGCGCGGTCGCGTGCTTGGTGCCACACCAGCTCAAACACCGTATTGGGCACGCCGAAAGGCTTTACCCCGCTGATGACATTGGCGCACCAGTCCTCGTTGATGCTCTGGAAATCACCATTAATGGCCGGAAAATACTTGCCGATCCAGCCATCCACGCGATCGTTAAGCTCGGCGATGTTCTGGTCCGACTTATCGGCCCCTTGAAACATATCGCTGAACTTGGGTGGCGCCTCAAGCTTCGGCTTGAGCCCAGGCGAATAACTGAACTGTTTTTCCTTTAGTGACGGGCTCGCCCCATCAGAAATACGCGCAGCACTGAGGGAGGCTCGGTCAATCGCAGTGCGCGAGAGGGAAAACAATTCACCTGTTGTGTTGCTGTATTCGCTCATCTGCGTTTCCCCTGCGTGCGCCTTGCCATACCACCGCTAACCCACTCAATGTCATCCAGCACCGCATGTGAGGCCTCAACCAACTCCAGCCGAAACTTCCAATAACGCGCTGCGTAACCTCGGCCGATATCGGCGCGGTAAACCTCCCCGCGATTGATCGTGGCGTAGGTCACAAACTGGCCCTCGTCGTTTTCTGTTCGCACATACACCTGGCCATCCGTATCGGCGCCGACCATGACCGCGGCAACGCGCTTCTTGGCCATGGTTCCCGCAGGATCTGCGGCGAACTCAACACACGCATCCAGAAGCTGGTCACTTTGTCCGATTTCATACAGCCCATCGGGACGAAGCCCGTATGTTTTCTGGCCTACGCGGGCAAACTGGAGGAAGTCAAAACCGGTGTAGAAGGAAACAGCGCCGCTGGCGACATTGGTCGCGAACTGCGCTACCTCAGAGATAACGTGCGATGCGTTGTCGCTGAAACATATCCCCGACTGAATCATGGCCAGGATGATTGCACTGGCACTCATGCCGTCTTGCAGCGCGAGTACTTCAGCCAGCGCCCCATCGATCACAACCAGGAAATCAACACTGGTGCCGATGTTCAGCACTTCGCTGAACGCACCATAAATAACCGGGTCCAGTATCCAGCTATCACCGACCTGCAGTGATGTGAAAGCCATGCCCGTGCCTTCCGGCTCAAACATGGATATGCCGAAACCGTCCATATCAATATCAAGTACGGCCCGCGAATAGCCCTCCGGACCGGCGCCAACCATATCCATGTCGACCACCAGGGTGCCGACACACCCGCCGGCTTTGGTTGCAGATCCGCGCAACTCAAACGGCAAGACGATACTGGCGCCTACAACTTCAACATCCGTGAAGCCAGCGCGAGCTGTCAGCACAAGATCAGCCACCTCACCGCCACCCCATACGCGCGGAACGTCGCCTGCTCTCATGGCCATGTCGATCGGCAGCGTGGCGTAACCGTTGTTCACACCCACGTAGACATTCACATCCCATGGAACACTGACAGCGACGCTATTCAGCAGCTCAGTGCTTACGTCAACCGTCCAATCCCAAGGCACAGGAATGCTGCGTGCAGTTCGCCAGTCCCACGGGATATGCAGCGACAAGGCCCGGTCATCAAGCCTGGCGTCCCAATCCCAACTGGCTTGCACCGGCACAGTGACCAAGGCGCCGAACGATGGCGAGTCGATATAGTCGCTGGCGGCGTAGAGCACAGCGAACAGCGATGCCACACCACCGAATAACGCCGGCCGAATCAACTGCCAGTCATCCACGGCATAGGTGACGTAGCCGCCAGCGCGCGTAACTGTCATTCGTGGGTAGTCGATAATGCGGTATGGGCTGGCAGCGATAGCCACGCCTCGCTCAACCACCTGGATAAACCCATCACCAATGCAATAGAACCCATGCTCTATTGCCGCAAACGATCCGACAGGCGCCCCGCTTCCAGCGATACCGCACACAGCGCCTGCAAGCATCGGACTAAACGAAAACGCCCCGATAACATCACCAGCCACTGCACTTGCAGACTTTGCCCCGGCGGTCCATCCAGGCGTATCGGTCTGCTTTAGCTGCGCTTCTCTGCCGGCCACACCCTCAACGGCCGGCACGCAGTAAGTAACCCAGCGGTTTGCATAGCCTGATACGCGCCACTTACCCGTGCGCGGATCAGTCCAATAGGTGGGCTCAGACTCCCTGAGAGTCCAGCACCTTGCCGGGCTGGCTATGACCTCTTGTACAGACGGCACATAGGTGAGCTTAGCCAGCCGTACCAGACGGTCTGCCATGATCAACCCTCAGTGATTGCCACCACGTAGTAGTTAATCTTGCGCTCATCACCTGGGGTGAAGATCACATCGCTTACCTCGATATCTGTCCCTACTAGGCCCACGGTGCCCTGCAGACGTACCGCAGCAGTAGACAGCGAGCCGTCATCGCCCAGGGCATGGTGACGGAAGAACGTGGCGGTACCGCCGGTGGTGATATCGCCACGCCAGACCTGACTGCTCGACTTGGGAAGCTGTCCACCAGCAGGCGCAGCAGCCATATTCAAGGTACCGCCAGCGCCATCCACGGTAATGGTGCACAACGGCACGGCCGAACCTAAGGCGGCATCAGCGTTGGCCGGCACGGGGCCGCCATAGAAAGTGATCACCTTGCCATCGAGCGCCTGCTTTACAGAGCCAGAGGCCAGTACATAGTCACGAAACCCAGTGCTGCGCTTCATACAGAACCTCCAACAATCAATTCTCCGGTGGCGATCCGGGGCGAGTTACCAGCCGTAATAGAACGGGTCGCTGGCAAGGCCTGCTTCAACAGAAAGTTGCCGGCGTTATCCACCACACTGATAAACGAGAACGTGTAACCAGCAGCCGCTGCAGGGAACACAATCTCCGCACTGTTGCTCAATGCCCCGTCGGCCAGGTCAGCAACGAAAGTGACGGCTTGGCGGACATAGTTCGCATCGGCGACCTCATTCAAACCGGTATCACCTGGGTCACCCGAGTGCAGGCAAACCTGCCAAGAGGTCGGGCGCGTCGGAACGGAGCCAGTTGTCAGCAAGTACCCGAGCGTTTGGTTACGCGCAGAAAGAGTCATACCCATGATTCACCCCTTAAACACTTAGCAGCGCGATCGAGGCGCCAAGGCGGAACGTCGAACCGGCCGGAACGTCATACGGCGAGTCGAAACGAACGATTGAAAGCAGCACGCCACTGGCACTGCCCCGAGTTGCATCCGAAACAATGAACCCAGTGCGCAGGCGCTTATCGGCGGTAAAGGTGTACTCGGCCCGCAACCCGGCATTACTCAAGGTGCCAACGCCGTCGTACTCGTTATCCCACAGCGGCCTGGTTGTCTCGCTGTACGCAACCGACTCAGCAACCAACGTCGGCAGATCCGCCGCCTTGGTGGCGCTGGTTGGCACGTAGTCGGCCTCGCCAACACCGATGTACCAAGCAGAAATTGGCGCCGTAGTGCCCTTGATGAGGCCGGCGATGTGGTCAATCCCTTGCTGCGGGATGATGTTTCGTACAGGCGGCCCGCTAACCAGCACCTTGCCGTCAGGCCCAACAATCTCAGCCTGGTAGATAAACCCCAGGCGACACAGCGAGTTCTCTCTTAAATCGATCATGGAGTAATTACCTCACCCTCGTAGTAGTCAGTGGCTGCGAGTGGGTTACCACCCTTGGCACCCCGCAAGGCCGATACAACGGTTTGTTTCCCGTTAAAGTCGATCGCCGCCACAGATGCCGAAGCTGCGGATTGCGGGGCGAATTGCGGGCTGCTCAGAAGTGATGCGACACCTGCAGTTGCAGTGACCAGGCCCAGGTGAGAAACCCAGACAGGGCGCCCATCAGGAAGAAGAGTCATGGAGCCAGGGATTGCCTGCTCGGGGCGGCCTTTGACCTTCATCTGCGATATGGCATCGGTGCCAATACCCGAAACCAGATACACGCAGTCTGCGTTCACGTAGACCCCTTCACCCTCTACAGCGAGGCAGTCGGTGACTTCTGAGGGGTACTGAAAGAATGCTGACGATGGCTCGCGCAGGTGCGGACGCATCGGGGCTGTGTGCCATACCACGCGGCCAGCAGCCTGAAAGATCACACCGTTCGCAGCAGTCATGATTGCCGCGTCGCGCAGCGGCTCATCCATGAATTGAGTAGCTAACCTGGCGCCGGAGTCATCGACCCTTGAGGCGATATAGGCGCCTGCTCCTTCATGTTGCATATAGCCTGTAGAGCCACCTGGTGCGGTGATGTACAGGCGCCCGTATTCGGGCAAGGTAAACACCAGCGAAGAGCCTTCCGGAACAGAAATAACCCCAAACGCGCCAGTCGCCCCTTCGGTACCGTTGCGCACCAGCGTAAAGGCATAGCGGTAAGTTCCAGCAATCAGGGCGCCGGTACCGATTGTAGGTACCGGCTGGGTTGTAACCGTAGGCACACCCCATTCACGAACAGCATCACCGTCATAACGAAGCGTCTGGTTAGTGGTAGTGATGAACAGCTCGCCGTTTGATTCCGCCCCACTCACACGCCCCGCACCAGGTATCGACGCAATGACGCGATGAGTGTCAGTTCCCGTGGTGTACGCAATCAGGTCTTCGCCGTCTGCCACTACAACCTGTTGGCCTACTGCGAATGCAGCGCGCGCATTTGCGCAGGCAAGCACCAGCTCATAGTCGGCACGCAGCGTAAGCGCACCATCTGCACCAACATCGTAGTTCTCGATATTTCGCGCAAAGCCTTCCCTTACACGCCGCCAGTCAGAGCGGTTGTCTACACCATTTGCCCAGGGGAGGACTTTTATCGATTCACGCATCGTCGTCACCAGCCTGCCCGGGGACCCAGGCATATGGCGACATTGTCAACGCAGCAATAATTAGGAACTAACCCTACAGGGGGTCAGGGCTGCAGCCGGCTCGCCAAGCAACAAAAAGCCCGCACTGGGCGGGCATTGGTGTGGCGCATGGCGCGCAATTCGCGAGTTATAACTTGGGAAAGGCTACTAACTGCACAGGCCCGGCTGAGTTAGTTCAACCCTCTCACCTGATTGATCCTTTTATTGTGATAAGTCAGCAGCGGGTTGAGTCACCTAAAGGTCATTACGCAGCTGTAGTTGGATTCTATATTGAAAGGTGTCCAACTATATGTGCAATTGAGCGTTCCCGATGCTCCCACTTGACAACTGGCCGTCGCCAAACCGTAAAACAAAGTTGATCCCGACAGGAAGCCGTATAGATTCACCGCAACCAATGGGCTTGTCCAAGTGATCGGGACACTGGATTCGACCGAGTTGTTTGTGCCGACAGCAATCAGAAAATCGGAAGCATTTGCGGTCAAAGAGATCGTAGGGCCGCCACCATGGTCTATGGCTATGAACGAACCCCTAACGGCCATGAGGCTGGCTGAGCATGCAGCTGAGGTTGACTGGGTGAATGTCTCCGTGGCATCTCCGCTGTAAACTTTTGTCGCGACGTAAAGTCGCGTGTTGTCAAAAGATCCAAGAAAGCTATCAATCCTAGATGTCCAACCCGCTGGAATCGTGAACGACCTATCGCCTCGGCATCGTAGAATAGCAACAAGGGTGTCGCCAATTTGAGTACCAGCCGGCACGGAAAGAGTTGGTGAGCCGGAGAACGTTTCGGACGTACCAGTCTCCCCGACTAAAAAAGCACCGGAGCCCGGAGCGACAACGGTAACTGGGCGCTGAGAAGCGATAATTCCAGAAAGCATGATTTCACCTTGATCGATTTAGGCTAGCAATCCGCCGACCCACCAACTGTTTTCAGCGATCCGTTTGATCGTCGCGGCCCCATACTGGACAGTCATGGTTGCCGAGCCTGCCGATACTCCGTTGAGGGTGACTCCAGCAGCGGCAGTGATGGTGATAGCACCCGCGTCAGAGCGCAGGAAGTGGATCTCTGTGTCAGCAGCCCATGCCACAGAAGCCTGTGCAGGGATGGTGGCTGTGTATGCGTTGGCCGTGCCGTTGACGTTAAAGGTGTTTGCGTCTGCCAGGGCCAAAGTGCGCGAGCTGGTTATTTGCTGGATTGTTGGCACGCCACCGCCACTCGGCAGCTCAATGTTGCCCGAACCTAGCAGGCTGTTGCCGCCAACGGTCTTGATGTTGGCGCCGCTGACCAGCGTGGCCTGCTTGCCCGCTACCACTGTAGTCAGGTCGGTGATCTGCTTCTGTAGCTTACCGATGGCCACCTGAATCGAATCGGTGTTCACCACAGCGCTACCGGTTACCAGGCTTAGCCCGCCCAGCACTGCGTCGAGCACACGCGCAACCGTGAACCACTTGTTGGTTGTCCCCTCGCTCAAGCTGTCTGTGTCGGCGTTCGCGGTGGCGCCAGCAGATACCCCGCCGAGCTTCGACTTCTCTGCATTGGTGTAGGCGTTGGTGTCCGCATTGCTTTCGTACAGCGCTTTGACCTGGGCGGCAGTGATCGGATCTGCACTACCTGCCTGAGCGACCCACTCGTCGTCGCTGTCATCCCAGATGTAGCGCTGCACTGGGTCGGCGGTACCGGCGTCTACGTCTGCGTAGTCACCAGCCGAAGCAGTCGGCAAAGCTGTCTGCAGGGCGGTCAGGTTCAGGTAGGTGCCGCGATAGTGCGACCCTTCGAGCCCCGCGAGCTTTGCTTTCTCGGCGGCGGTGTAGTTCTCCTGGCTCAGGCCGTACCCTGCGATCTTGTCGACCTTGAGGTCGAGCTGCACAGTCAGTGCAGCGGGCTGTACCGCAGTGTCTGCCAGCGCGCCCTGCGCTGACGTAGCAGCACCTATATCACCAGGGGCTGCCGGAATGAACGGCGCGCCCGACAGGTCGGCATAGGCACCACTGGTTGCAACAGCCGAAAGCGATCCTGGCTGAACTGCAGTGTCCGCTTTTGCTCCCTGGGCAGCGGTTGCGGCACCAATGTCGGACGGCGCTGAAGGGATTGTCGGCTTATCGGTCAGTGCAGAATAAGAACCACTGAAGGCAACACTAGCCAAACTGGCATTGTTGGCTGGCGTGTACGCGAGAGCACCGGTCACATCGGCGCCAGACAGGGTCACAGCCCCCGTTCTGTTGTTGAACTTAGTTACACCAGCACTACCGCCACCACCAGTACCAGGCGCTCCGCGCAAGCCGGCGGCAATCACTGCACGACGAAACCCATACTTGACCACGATTACGCTGCTCACGCGGTCACCTCATCTTCTACTGTCACAGAGCTGATTGCCGTGAGCGGATACACCTCGCCGCCCGGGGCGATGGCCTCGGCGTCGTATATGCCGCGCTTCCAATCCAGACCCTTGGCCGTGTCGGCGTCCATCTTGAGAAAGAACGCGCCAAGCGCCACATCCACAACAGCTTCACCATCAGGGTTCTCTGCTGGGTCGCTGTGCCAGCTGAACAGCACGGTACCGCCCACCTTGTCACGCACCTGGGCGCGGCAGGACCAGCCTGTCAGATCCACCGGCTTCGGGAACACCACCAGGCCAGATCCGCTGTACGCCTTCCAGCAGTGCGCGTTCACATTATTCAGCTCGATGGTGTCAACGTCGATCACCTTGATGAAGTAGTGCTCGCCATCGTTGCTATTCAGATCGGCGGGCGCCTTCACGCACGAAACCTGCACCGGCCAGCCGTCAGGTATGCCATGACCAGCAACAGTCAGCCGCACTGGCGCTGCGCTAGGCATAGCCGTGATCGGCTTGTAGACCAGCTCGTCGTCGGCATACAGAAAGCCGAACTCGAAGGTCTTGCCGCGGGTGATGACGATATCGATCTGCTCGGCCATTGCGTTCCCCTTAGTCGCCGCTCATGCCGACATGGCAGCGCGTGCAGCCTTCATTCGGGCCGCAGGTGCAGGTGCGAGAAGCCTCATGCAGGCGACTGCGAAGCTCGTAGCCCATCAGCGGCCAGATCTTCTCCACGGCATTCTCACGGGATATCTTGCGGCCTATCTCTGCGTCGAAGTTCTCCGGGCTGGCACACGCCGACTCACCAGTGACGGTAAAGCCGTTGCGCAGCACCAGAACGCAGAAGGTCAGCAGGCCGAGACTGCCAGTGTTCAGGTTGTGAATCGGATGATTGCCATGCGACGACATCCGCGCCCCATCAGCTGCAGTGAAATAATGCTCACTGGCGATGTTCGCATTGATATCGGCCAGGGAGACGCGCGGAGCGGTCAAGCCCTTAGCCTGGATTTCCTGCTCGATTGCACTATCAGCACAACCTAGCTTGCCCACGTCACCGGCTTTCAGCGACTCGGCATATGCCGCCTGGCCTTTCTGATAATCCATCCATGCCGCATAGAAACTGCCGCCGCTTCTCGCGCCTTCCTGCACCAGCGGAACGCTGCATACGTCAAACTGCAGGCTGTTTTGATCCCAGACAGTGAGGTTCACCATCGTGTCGCTGTGGACATAGGCAATCACGGCAGCGAGAGGCTGCGATGGGTCGCCGAACGCAAGCTTGCGGCCGGCCATGTACTGCGCGGTCGGGAAGAAATGCAGAACACGGCCAACGGTTGGTTTGATTGGGGTCATTGTGGCGCTCCGGTTTACGGTTGCTGTTACGGTTCGTGCTGCTCCTGCAGCATGGTCAGGTAGTCGAGCAACATTGCTCGGACTGCCCTTTCATCCATGGCAGTGAAGGGCTTCCTACCCTCAATCACCGCCTCAACTAGCGCTACCGGTACAACATGCTGTGACCGGTCAGCAGCGGCCAGCACCAGGTGCGGCCGGTATTTCTGCATCTGAACAACGTCGCTCATTCGCCCACGATCTTGCACTTGCGGTGCAGTTCGAAAAGCGTCTTCTGCAGGCGCTTTATTTGGGCTCGCTGGACTTTGAGCCCTTGCTGTAAGGCTGAAAAATCCCATCCAGCAGCGGCTGTAAGTTCTGGGGCTCCAGCATCAGATCCTCCGGCAGCGGTAGCGGATCGCCCCACTCGCACACCTGGGCAGGTGGCATTGACTCGCACCCCGCAAGTGCCATCAGCAAGGCAACGGCGCAGGCGATCGGCCTCATCTTGAGCATCAGTCTTCTCCTTCTGGTATTCGGCTTCGGCTACTTGGAAGCCAGTGATCAGCTCGCGCTGCAAACGCATGGTGACGCGCAGTGACGCAGCCTTAGCGTCACTCTGCTCAGCGGCCGTCACAGCTGCGTCACGCTCAGTGGTGACGTGATCAAGCCGCCACAACGCAAGCAGCAGCGCAACAACGACGGCGATACGCAGGTAATTGATCATTGCGCTGCAATCCCGATGCTTACCGCGACTGCGATCACCATGAAGATGGCGGCCAGCACAAAGCGGACCCAGGCCACAACACGATCATCAGTGCGCCACGACAGCCGCCAGAAGGAAACCGCCAGCGCGACCACGAATGCAGGTATCAGCCATTCCATCTGCAATCTCCTATTGGGCGGCCATGCACTGCGCATGGCGTTCAAGCTGTCGCTTCCACACGCCCCAACAACGCCTGTTGGGCTTGCCGTTGATCGTGGTCGAGCAGTCATAGCCGGCGGCGTATCGCCAGTTGAGCAACGCTTTGCATGCACCGACGTAGTCGCCTTTCAGCAACCAGGTGCGCGGCGACTTCGGCTTGCGCCAGTTGCCTATGCCGTACTGGCCGGTGAAGTCGACGTAGATGTCGTATTCCTCTTGGAACAGTTCAACACCAGGGATTGAGGCGCGGAAACGCTGCTCTTCCTCTTCGTGCAGCGCCCGAGCCAGTTGCTCGGCACGCTGCCGGGTGATCGGAGGATCTGCGAGCGTCACCCGGGTGCCGTCTTCGTAGCGGGTAGAGCCGTGGCCGATGGTTGGCACGTCGCCCTTGGTCGGGATGTGCGGAGCTAGCAGCTCAACGCCACCCTGCTTGACCACCGGGCTTTCACCTTCGCTGGCAATCCAGCCAGATAGGCCTGCCGCGCTAAGCGTCAGCAGCGTGACCAGCACCCTATTGCGGACGCTCACGGTGCACGACCATCAATACGGCATTGCTCACGATAAGCCGCGATACGGGCAGCGCTCTCGGCCTGCTCGCGCATATCACGACGGTGCTGGAAGTAGTAATTCAGCGCCAGGCCTGCCAGTGCGATCAGCACGCCCGCCAGACCTATCCAGTTGACCTGTGCCAGCCAGCCCAAGAAACCGGCAGCAGCACCACCGAACGTGGCCTTGTTGGCGACAGAAGCACCAAGCGCCTCGACAACCCCTTCATGTACCTGCTGCGCCATAACGTGCTCCCGTGCTGGCTGATTCGCGTTGGTCGTATGCTATGGAGCAGATACGTTTGGCACGAACCCTACAGGGGGTCAGGGAAAGAACACCTTGGTGGTGTGCGTTACGTCCTCTCTGGTGATACGACGCAAATCGCTATCCGGACGTGCACCGAAGTAACCGGTAAAGGCGCGCTCTGCATCCTCGGCCTTGCCTATATCAAACGTCTCAACGTCAGGGATACCAAAGGCTCTGAAGAGCGCCCAGAACACCAGGTGCCGGTGATGTGCCGGGTTTATTTCAAACTTCTGCGAAGGGGTTGATACGGATGAAAGCGGCAGTCGGTAGCCCTCGAGCAGAAGAGTTGCCGCTTCATCGGGGGAAGGCACCAGCCTGATAGTGGTATCACCCTGAATGGCGTACCTGACCTTTCCAGCGAGGTCACGCCAGTGGTTGACGGTTCTATCCAGTTCTTCCTCAGACATAAGCCGCACCGGCTCACGGAAGGACGCACCCTGGCTCCGAATGGCGATGTGGGTAAGCTCGTAAAGTGCAGGGTGAAGCGCATAGACCGAAGTACCAGGCGATACGTCAATTTGGCAGATGCTTTCGTTCTGAGACTCATGCAGTAGACGGCCACGAATGGCCGCCTCAGCCTCTGCATCTACTAACCACTGCTCAATGAATGAGTCGGCAAAGAAATACGGCTTCGCCTGATCCTGGGTTATCAGGCGAAACTCATTCACCAACTCAGCCCGAGTCATTACGCAACCCCGAACTGATCAATCATGCCGGTGACCTGCTGACGCAGATCACCAACAGAAGCGCGGCTGTCCAGCTTCTGGCGGTAATTGGTCATGGCGTATTCGCACAGCGCGTTCTTGGTCATGTTCGACACATGCTGCTTCAGGTCAATCAGGGCGTTTTCCTTGTCCTGATCTTCCCGCTGGCGCTTCGCAGCTTCGTCCAGAGTCTTCGAGGTGTCATCCTGATCAAGCGACTTCGCTGGCTCAGTGACGACAGCACCCTCGCCGGCCTCTTTGAACATATCGGCATGGCGCAAAAACTTGCGAGCGACCTCGGTAGGCAGGCCGCGCACCTGGTCTTTCTCAAACGACAGGCCGGTACCGTAGAGGTGGTCGGTGTAGACTTCCTTGCGGCCGATGTACTGGACCGGGATATGGCCGCCAACAACCAAAACCGGAGCGCTGCTAGCTGCAGCAGCGGCCTTGCCAGCCGGCTTCTTCGCCAATGCCTCGGCTACAGCAGCAGCCACAGCCGCGTCTACATCATCGGCATCCGGCAGATCTTTCAGCGCATGCACCACACCGCGGAACAGGTAGTCCTTGGCCTTCTGCTCGGCGGTAAGTTCGGCATATGGGCGGCAGCAGTGGTGAGTCTTTGCAGCCTCGTCCTTAACTTCGCCATAGACCCAGCCATCGGCGATCTTCTGCGCCAGCCAGCTTTCATGGGATTGCTCAGGGGTGGCGTCGGGATTGGCCAGGTGCATTTCCACACCTGCAATGGCTGATTTCTGCTGCCACTCCGGCGCATCTTCCCAGGCGACTTGCGAGGCATCGCCCAGCGACAGGCAGTAGGCGGCGTTGATAGCGTGCGCAACCTGCGCAATGACGAGTACCTTCATGTTCGTATCCTGCGTAACGGGAAAGAAGAAAGGGCCCGAAGGCCCTTAAATGATCAGGCTCAGCGGTCGCCTTTCAGCTCACCGGTAACCAACACCTCGATCTTGCTGACCTTGGCGTTGGCCGCCACCGCAGTGGTCAGGATCAACCGGGCTGGCTTGGCCAGGACTTTCAGCGCCTTAGCAGCCGATGCACGCAGGCGCGCAGCAGTAGCCAGGTCCAGGCCGGTACCGAAGTACGCAGCATCCTGAGGAACGCCCGCATCATCCACACCATCCTCGTAGGCAAAGCCCAGCGAGCCGGTGATGGTGGCGGTCATGCCAGTGCTGATCAGGATCGAAGCATCATCCAGACGCATACCAGCAGGCAGTGGCCCGAGGTCGACCACGTCGGCAGCAGCAATAGCCGCACCAGAGTTAGCGTTAATGGCGCCGCCATTCGCTGCGGTTTCCAGCTTGAAGTACAGGTTGGTGGTGTTGCCGTATGCACCGGCCGCGCCGCCGAACTGGCGGTTGCCGAACTGTTTCAGAGTTACCTTAGCCATGATGGGCTCTCCTTCAATGGGGTTAGAAAGGCGGGCCGGCGTTACCCGGCCCTACCCATCACAGACGCTCGCCGATGATCGGCACCGCGGTGTCGATCGCGGTGGCGCCGTAGTCGGTGAACTCAGTACCGTTGCCGGTATTGACCGCGAAGCGGATCTTCGACACACCACGGATGCAGCCCAGCAGCAGCTCCACCTTGTCGCCGTGGTCGAGTTCCTTCTCGCTCCAGAACATCGGGATCTTCGACTTCTCGCTGGCAGCCATTGCCTCGGCCACAGCCTGGCCACCCAGCAGGATTGCGCGGTCGACGGCGTGAGTGGTGCCGAAACCAGCCGGCACAATGCAGGAGGTTTCAGTTTCGCTGTCGCTGGCGGCGCAGTAGTTGATGGTGTCACCCGCATAAAAGCGGATGGGCTTCGGCATCTTCACGATCAGAATGCCGTTCCACAGACCAACCTCACCCAGGAACAGCGGATGCCCCTTGGCTTGCTGAGCGCGAGCCATCGCACCGGCCTGCAGGGTGCGGAAGCTAGGATCAGCAGCGAACAGGTTGTACTGCGCCGAAGACACCAGCAGCACACGCAGCGGCGAGTCATTCGCAGCAGCGTCACCCTCGAAGATCACCGGAGGTGGTGGCAGCGCAATCTGGTCGATCCAGGTGCGGATACCGTCCACGGTGTCCATCTTCAGCAGGTCGGTGGTCGCCAGGTCGACTTCGCCGCCGGACACGGTGAACGGCTTGATACCGTTACCGCCATCGGCGATGTAGTGACGGTTCTTGGTCGGCGCCTTAACGCGGTTGACCATGATGTCGGCGAACAGCGGGTTAGTGTTGACCGGGATCTTCCACTCGATGTTGTCGTGGAAGCCACGGGCGCCAGCCATGTGCACCAGCAGGCTCTGGTCGACATAGGCATCCATCTGCTGCTGAGCAACAGGGCGGCCCAGGCGACGGAAGTCGGCCGGCGAACGGATGCTGGTCATGGTGTCGCCGAGGTCGATCGGGAAGCGCGCCTGGTTCACACGCAGCTTGTCCTCGGACAGCTTCATGCCAACGCCGCGACCTTCCGCATAGGCACTGCCCATGATCGGGTAGCCGCCAGTCGGGTTCAGCAGGTGAAAGGTCACCTCATCGCCACGGCCCTTACCCAGGTCCTGGCACTTCACGATGGGCATGTGCTGAGTGGTCTGCTTGCGCAGGGTCGCCTCGGCGCCAGCGGTGCCTTTCGGCATCTTGCCGGTCAGGCGGTTCAGGGTGGTGTTGCGTTGAGTGCTCTGAGCGAACAAACCAACGGCCTGCTCGACCATCGATTTCGGATCGCCGTAGCTCATATGCGTTTTGTCGACCATGGTGAAACTCCTTGTTAAGCGGGACTCCGGAGCGTCAGACGCTCCGGTTCAAAAATGCCTCGATCTGCTCCGGGGTCTTGTCCATCAAGGCCTCGGCCATTTCATTGGCGCCTAGGTTCGCCAGCGCTTCGTTGCCAGTAGCCGGCCCGGCCTTGCCGCCCGGAAAATCCGAGAGGCTTGCAGGCACAACCGGCTTGGCTTGTGCAATGGCTTGCTTGGCCGCCTCCTTGACGCTCTCCGCAGAGGGCGCCGGGGCGGATTGAGTTTTTCCAGTGGCCGCTTTGAACGTGTCGAAGAACTCTATGACTTCCGGTGCCGAGCCCGATTTCATGGTGCTTTCAAAGCCAACACGAACGTAGCTAGGCTGGGCCGCTAACCAATCAGCCAACTCTTTGCTCTCCAGCATCGAGTCGATTTCAGGGTGCTTTTCATAGATCGAGTCAAAGTGCGAAGAACGCAGATCGGAAACCTGCTTCTGCTCATGCGGCTGCAATGCTTGCTTAACCTGAGCCTCAACCAGAGCCGGCAGGCTCTGTGCGATCAGGGTCTGCACGCCCTTTGCGATGGCCTCTTCGGAGAAATCACCGAATATCTCAGGGCTGACACCTGCATCGAGTGCGGCCTGAGCCGCTGCGACCTGGTTGTCGGTCTGAGTGGGGGCAATCCCTGCTTCCACCCGCTGTTGCGCCTGAGCTTTAAGTTCAGCCAGTTCCTGTTGTGCCGCTGTAGCCGTGTCGCGCCATGTCTTCTCAGCTTCGCGAGCCTCCACCAGCTTGTCGTAGCTGATGGTGTGCTTGCCGTCCTTAGCCAGAATCACCGCGTTTTCGGCGTTGAGTTCTGCGTCGCTGTTCGTCTGTTCGGTATTGGCCTGCTCGCCTTCTGGCTTGGCCTCAGTTGCAGCGGTAGCGCCGGGCTCGCCACCAATTTCCAGGGCAGCATCAGCTGCTCCGGTATCGCCCTCTTCGCTCAGCTCCAAAAGCTGGGCGGCCTGCTCTGCGGTCAAAACGCCATCTGGTGCGTGCTGCTGTAAAAACTCTGCTTGGTTCATGCCTGTCCCGCCACATATCGCCGTGGCCGCATAGGGGCTCAGCAATGCAGGTCGTTGCCTTCCTGCGCGTCGCTGTGCGCTGTGCGCTCAACTTGCAGGGAAGTGTCAACGGGGGGCCTGAAAACAAAAAACCCTACAGGGGGTCAGCCCTGCAGGGTTCTGGTGGACCAGGACAATCAGCCCAGGTTGTCAGCCGGCGTTGCCGTCTCAATACCTTCCATGGGTGATGCACCTTCCTGCGGTACCGGTGGGAATTCAGGGCTGGTGTTCTGCACCACATCAGCACCCTGGATGTACGGCGACTTGATGTTCATCGCCGCGCTTTGATTGGCTACCGGGAAGTTAGGATCATCGCCCTGCTGCTGCTCATGGCCGGCGCCCATCATGATCACGTCCGCCACCGGGGCAATCATCGGCATCTGCGCAACCTGGGCGGCTGCCTGCATCGCGCTGTACGCTGCCTGCACACCGATCTGAACCGCCTCTTTGCGGATCTTCTCGATTTCAGCCTCGGTTTTGCCCTCTTTCATAGCCAGCTCACGCATCTTCAGCTCGGCTCCAGACTTCGCCAGGGCATCCTGCACCGCCTGCTGGATACGCTTCTCGATCGCCTCCGGGCTCTCCTGCTCGGCTGCAGCACGAATCGCCTCGACCACATCGCGTTTGAACGGCACATCCATGAGGCTGACCATGAACGGCAGCATCGCAGCCTGGTACTGCGGCGGCAGCGACTTGACCGCTTCCGACATGGCGTTGAGCTGCTGGCCACGGTAGCTGGCAGTGCTCGGCACATCCTCAAGCGATACCTTCAGCCGTGTGCGCTGCAGGTCGTTGGACAGGTAGGTGTAGCCGGCAGGGTCTTGCTCAGGCTTGTTGATCACCACGGTGCGATCCTCGCGCACAGCATCACCTTCAATGATGATTTCCTGCTGCTTGCTGCCCATGTCTTCGATGATCATCGACATCAGCATCTCGCCCACCATCGACCGGCTGGCGCGGAAGTTGTCCATCATCCTGGCCAATCCCTGGTTGCTCTGCTCGATCTGCATCTGCTCCTGCTTGCCGCTGGTGGCCGTGCCTTCCTTGCCCATAAAACCAGTGGTAACGGATGACACGCGCTGAATAGCTGCGCGATTGTCCTGCAGCATCTGGAACTGCTGGGCATTCAGCTGGAAGTCGCGATCGACTTCGAACTTGGCACCCGGTGTATTCATGTGCTGTGCATTCAGCACGATATCGGCATCGACGCGTGCAATTGTGTTGCGCAACTGCGCATCGGTCATATCGACAGCGCCCTTAGTGCGAGTCACACGCACCGACGACAGGCCCCAGCGCAGCTTGCTGATACCGCTGTTGAGCGAGTCCTGCGAGTAGATCATGCCGCGCACGTAGCCATATGGCACGTTGGTGCTGTCCTCACGGAAGCCCCAGAACGGCACATAGGGGAAGAATCGGTGGCTGTAAGTGGTTGGACCGTCATACAAGCAGTGCGGGCCGAGCCAGTAACTGCGACGCACCCTGGCCACCACAGCACGGCTATAGGTCGACAGTTTGCTCGCCAGCGCCACCTGGTGCGCCAGGTTGTTCTCGTCGTACTCAACCACACGGCCATCGGGGGCGGTGATCACGCCAACCTCTACCCAACGGCGGTACCAGAGCTCAGCCAAGCAGGTTTCTTTCGAGGTCGGGTTGTACCAGCGCTCTTCTTGCACCGTCCATGCACGGGCTTCTGCCCAGGCATTGTGCAGCCCGGTCGACTCGCCGCCGTCATTACTGCCGATATGATCATCCATCCACCAGGTGGCGCCATTGCGCCCAATGGCCATGATCAGCTCTGCATGGTCTGGAAACACCCGCGCGATGCGGTCAGGCCGCAACCAACGCTGTCGGCGCAACCAACGCGCGTCGCTCAGATCCTTCTCGCGCGCATTCATATCCCAGTGGATTTCGTTGCGATGCACAGCGCCGCAGCGATACGGGAACTTGAACGGATCGCTTTCCCGGCTCACCTCGGCCCAACCCACGCCGATGGCGATCTGCGGACGGAACGCATCACTGCACGCATCATCAGCCCGGCTGTGACGCTCGGCCTGGTTGAGCTTGTAGCTCAGCGCATCGGCTACATCCTGGCCGCCAACGTCGCCATCAGGCGTCACGCGCCAGTCGGTGCGGGTCGCAGACTCATAACCCTGGATCGACAGCAGTGCAGGCCCAACCAGATCCTCGACTGCAGGCGGAATACCCAGCGCACGCTGACGAGCCAGCAGCTCACTGTCCAGTTGGTTGCCGTCGGCGTAATCCATTTCCTTATCGGCCGTGACACGCCAGTTCGGCTGTTCCTCGATCTCGCGCATGATCTCGCTGTACTCATCCAGCGTCATCGCCAGATCATCTACAGGCTCACCTGCCGGCCCTTCTTCTTGGTAATCGATCGCTGTGGCGTCCATGGTCTGTCCTCAGGTGCGCCAGTCTGGCGGCGGGGCTTCTTGGTAGTCGCGCGGTGCTTCGTTCACCATCAGGTCAATTGCCTGACCGACGTAACGGAACATGTCTGCGCCGTGGCTAAATTCGTCATGCAGCGGGCCCATGGGCTCATTGGTCTTGGCGTGGATGTCGCGCTTGTAGCGCTTCAGGCACTCAAGCAAGCGCGTAGCCTTGGTCAAATCGAAGTAACAGCGCGGGAACAGCATGCGAACAGCCTTGATACCTTCCTCAACGCTGGCCTGCGGCAGGCAGTTGGGGTACGGATTGCGGCCCATAGCTCGCAGATGCTCTTCGGTGCTTTTGCCTGTCAGGAAGTTTCTGGTGCGGCCGTCGTGTGGCAAAAAGTCAGTGCCCCAGCGGTATGGCAGCTTCTCCAGCTTGGCCACGTACCAGTCCAGCGTGCGGTGGCTGTCCTCGATGTAGCCGATGATCCGCACATCCATTGGCCCTTTCTGCACCAAGCCGATGGTCATCGAGTCGTTCCAGCCCAAATCCCACACGGTGTGCACAGGCAGCGTCGGGTCATACGGCACAGGGCACACGCGGCCATCTTCATAGACCGCTTCAATTTCGTGCTTATAGATCGCACCGGCAGCAACACGCCTGGCCTTGCCTTCCCAGATATGCTCGTAGTCCTCTTCGCTCATCGAGCGCTTGGCCTTCTTGCGCTCTTCATTGAGCACTTCAGGGAACCAAGGGTTATCGCGCCAGTTGATCTGACAAACCCAGGTGTCAGGGCTCGGCGTGGCGATGAAACGGCTGTAGGTGTCGTCAGTCTCCATATCCGGGTTAAGGGTCAGCCAAATCTCGCTGCCCTCTTTCCGGATAGTCGGGATCAGCACATCCCAGCTCTTCTTGCTGACACCGTGAGCCTCTTCGACCCAGACGATATCGACACCCTCAAACGACTTGATCGAGTCGACCGTATGCGCCTGTAGGCCAGAAAACAGGATCAGCGTGCCGTTCTTGCCGCGAATCTCGGTGTCGAGCACGTCGTAGAACGCTGTCAGGCCCAACTTGACGATGTAGTCCTTCAGCAGCCGGTGAACCGAGTCGCGCATCGACTTCTGGATTTCACGAGCGCACAGGATGCGCAACGGCGTGCGCGAGCCCATTTCCAGCAGCACCTGGGCCACACCATGCGACTTACCGCCACCGCGACCGCCGTGCATCACCTTGTAGCGGCACGGCTCATACAGAGGCGACAGCTTGAACGGTAGCGTCAGGTTGAGGTTGATCGGCGCGATGAAGGCAGTCACTGATCGTCCTCCGCGCGCTCTGGCGGCCGAACGAAGGTGACAGTGCTATTCACCGCAATCGCACCACCATTCGCACCGGTCAGCTCGGTTTGCAGCTTGTCGCCGTATTTCTTGGGCGCCATCTTGCTGGCCAACCACTTGCGCGCATCAACACGCAGCCGGTTACGCGCTACCGCTGTCGAGTCGAACACAACCTCGGTATGACCTTCGCCGTCATCATCATTCGATCCATGCTTGTCGGCGCGGACCATGGTGCATTCTTCGTCGGCGATATCGAGGATCTGCTCGGCCAGCAAATCAGCCTGAGCCTCGCGCGCGCACGCGTACTGCATCCGAAAGGCCGCCATCGCATCATCGCCAAGCCAGCGCAGCACAGTGGTCATACTCGGCATACCTGGCTGTTTGCACACATTGCGCAAGCTCATACCGTCAGCGATGTACGCACACAGCTTGGCCGCTACCAGGTCTGAGTAGGCTGTTGGCCTTCCTATTGGCTTTGCCTTACTCGCACGCACAGACGAGCCAGCGGCCTTCTTGGCTACTGGCTTCTTCTTCGCTTTCGGGGTGGCGGGCTTCTTACCCGCTTGCTCTGTCTTCATGCCGCGAGTGTTCACGGGAGGCAGAGCGGGTGTCGAACCCTACAGGGGGTGGCGTCTTGCTGGGTTGCGGGCGGTGTAAACCCACTCAGGTTGCGGGTTTGGTGCTGGGTGGTGTCGCGCTGGCGTAACCAGGTGGGCGGCTTGTTGCGTATGCGTTACATCGGAGAGTAGAAAGCCCGCACATCGGCGGGCTTTCTTTCGTCGCAGGATCGCTCAGGAAGGCGCCGTACTCTCAGACGCAATCACGTCGACGGTACCGTTGAACACAAACCCTGCACTGGCTACACGCATATCACTGCGCAGCAACGGGCTTCGGTAGGCGTCCAGGCTGGGCAGCTGCAGCAGTGGGCCGGCCACCTGGGCCGATACCGCAGCGTCACAGTGCTGAGCCAACGCCTGGCACTGGTCATAACGATCCAGCGCTACAGCGATCGACTCAGGCGCCGCAAACGCACTACACGCAAACAGCAGGGATGCTGCAATGGAAAGGAAGTACTTCTTCATCGGGTATGCCTCATACAGGGTGAGTGATTGGCATACCGAGTGTTCGCGGGAGAGGTTGGGCGGTACAAACCTTACAGGGGGTTAGCGTTGCCAATCAGCTCCGCTGGCACTCGCACAACATCGCCCGACTCATGACGCACTACTGCTCGACAGATTGCTATCGGTGCCGTTTCGCCAACGCCGCCGGCCTCCTTGAAACTCGTATCGATCCAAGAAAACCCAGTGTCGAGTGTGGCCGCTACCATTTCTTTGTTGCCGTAAGCCTCTTGAGGTCCAGCATCAAACACGCAGACCTTGTACTTGTCACGCAGTGGACCGCACTGGCTCCAGTCGGTAGACGGCGCGAATCGCTCAAGATCACCATCGCCATGACCGATCAGAATGAAATCACCCTGGCAGGCTTCTTCGCACAACGGCAGGCCTACAGCATTCGCTACAGCCCAATCCAGCGCAGCACCGACCAGGTCGACGGTCTTTACTTCGTAAAAATCATTCACCGCATCAATCCTCGACAGGCGTGAAGGTTACATCGAATGCGCCAATGATAGCCGACACCGCGCCACCGAACTCCCGGTTGCCATAGTGCAGTTGCCGGCGCTCGGTACGTGGCTCGCTTCGATCATCACCAGGGAAGTGCTGCGCATTCATGTGCAGGTGGTTGCAGATGATCCCAGCCATCGCACCCAGCGCGGCCGGATCAGAATCTGGAACAACGCAGCCAGTACTCAAACTGCCACCGTCGATATCGACCGAGAATACAGCGACAGGATCTTCCTCGCCTTCGGCAGGCAGCAGGGCATAGTGGATGGTCATAGGGGTCATAAGTGGTTCCTCATAATTCATAATTAATAACGTCTACTCACCGCGAAACGCGTCACGCTGGCGTCACGCTATCCGTCCGTGACGCGTCACGCGCCGTCATGGCGGCCCTTTCTTTTTTCCGCTGTCGATAGGCTCTAGCACGCTTAGCTCCTGGCTTTTCGCTGCGCCGCACACCGTCACGCTCCGTCACGCCATCAACCCGTGACGCGTCACGCTCCGTCACACCGCCTATCTCCAAATTCCGCGAAAATTCCCGCTCGATTTTGTTCAGCCGGCCACTCAACTCACCAGCCTGCAGGCCTGCTTGGCGCCCTACCTCGATCGCTGCTGTCTGCATTGCTACGCCGGCCAAAAGCTGGGCCAGCATCCGATCTTCTTTCGGCGTAAGGGTCAGCACCTGGTCACCGATATCAATCTTCGATGTGCCGTCGGGCAGCAGTGTTTTGCTGATCACCCTGGCTGGCGGGTGAGTCTCGGCCGGCACATAAACCCCGCGCTGCACACGCACCACCAGGCCATCGTCAATCAGCGCACCGACACGGTCGTCAATCACCGACAGCTTGAGCTCTGTAAGCGCATGCAATGTTTCTCGGGTAACCACCTGCTCCTGGGCGTGCAGGTCCTGCACCGCCTCCAGAATGATCTGCGTCGATGATCGTTTCGTTGTCATACCCTCTCCCCCGCTCAACGAATCAGCCCCTGCTCACGCAATATTCGGTACTGCTCGGCCAGCCAGGCCTGGAACACTGGATCTTTCACTGCTCGCCACCCTTGGCCAGTTCTTTCTCACGCTCGGCCGCCAGGATCTTCTCGACGGCTTCCCGCCATCCTGGCCCGTGCTCGAAGTAGGCATTCAGCAGCCAGTGGATCACCGCTGCCTGCTCTTCCTCGGCTTTGCGCGCAATCTCATGCCCCATAGCACGCAGGGCATTGGCCAGGTGGTAACACCAGAAGTTCGGGCGGCCGAGAATGAAGCGCAGGTGCTCGTCAAGCGCGGGGATGCGGTTCACTTGAGTGGCCAGCCTGGCGCACGGATACCGATCGTCCCTGCTGTTGCGCTCGACGCGAACGTACAGATGCGCATTCCACGACACCGATATTTGCTGCCAGCGGCGAAGCGCGGCCGGGCGAGCGCCGGCACCGGAAAACATCTCGTTCGGGCGGTCTGCGTCGTCGAACACGATGATGTGCGGGGTTTCCTCGGGCACCGCATCCTGCAGCACTTCCGGCGCCTTGCCTTCGTCGAGCTCATAAACGCCAAAGCCATTGGCTTCCAACTGCTTGAGCAGGCCTAGGCCAAAGTCGATAGAGTCACCACCACCGGCTTTGTAGGCAGACCAGCAAGCATCGCCAAGCCGCCCGGCCGCCACATTGTCTGGCTGATGCAGGTAGGTATAGGCCCTGCAGGTGCCTGGCATGTCGTATGCCCTTCCGGTCATGCCTAGCTTGTAGATCGATACGGACTCAGACATGGCTGGCCTCCTGTTGTTTTTTCAGTTCGCGCAGCTTCAGCCGGTACAAGGCCGCGATCTGCTGCAGATCCTCGATGGTGTATTTCTTGGGTTCGTGTGGGCCTTCCAGCCAGGCCAGCGCCTCGGCGCCGATCTTCCGCACCAACCGAATGCGGTACTCGACGATGTTTCCGGACTTCTCCAGATTGCAGTTCTTGTTGCACTGGCGATGCACGTTAAGCGGCTCGTAACGCAGCTCGGGGCAGGCACCAACGGTGCGGTAGTGCCCAGCGCAGTACTGAACATCGGCGGTGGTGCCGCACGATATGCAGGGCTGGCCAGCGTCACGCGCTCGGATATAGGCGTTGAAGGCGTCCTGAGCCGTTTTGGCGTAATCGCCGCGGCCTTTCAGCTTCTCTTTGCGCACCTTGATTTCCCGGCGCTCGCGCTGCTCAAACGCCAGCCGCTTATTTGCCTCAGCAGCCTTGATAATCAGCACCGCACAGTCAGGGCTACACCATTTCTCAAAGCTCTGCTTGGGTATGAACGGCGCACGACAGGTACGGACAGCGCACTTCTTCGGCTTTTCACTGACAGCCTTCAGGGGCTTGCGGGCAATCATGCAAAAGTCCCCATCTGATCAGCCGCCGCCATCGCGTCAGCCTCGCTGGTGAAGTGCGCCGACAACACCAACCGCCAGCAGGCGTTGAACACATCGCGGTACAGCGGCTCGAATGCCGTGTCGTCCATCGAGGACCAGCTGATCGACTTGGCCTCACGCCGTATGCCTTCGGGCGTCTGCACCAGGTTGTAATGCCCTGCCTCGATGGTCACCCACTCGCGGAATTGGGCGCGCCCCTTCTCCACGGCCGGGAACCGCTCAGCTCGGTCGGCCTCCAGCTTCTTCAGGTACTCCCCCACCGCCACCTGCAGCTGGCCTGGGCGCTGGTTCAAATCCTCGAAATACTTGGCCAGGCCTTGAATGCCTCGCAGCTCCTGCCGCGGGATCAAGCCGCCCTTTGGCTCCCAGTAGTCATACGCCAGGTCCAGCATGGCGAAGAACTTGCCGTGGAACTTGGCGTTGCGCATCTTGGTGAACTTGCCATGCACCGTCTGGCCCATCTTGAGCTTCTGCAGCTGCTCGCGGTCAGCCTCGGTGGCTGGTACAAGGCCTTGAGGTGTGCGGATCAGTGCCAGTTCAGCCACGCTTGCGACCCTCAACTACCGTGCTAAGCGTTCCGCAGCGCTGGCACTTTCTCTGCACCAGCACCTCGCCATGGCTCTTGAAGCGCACTGGCTCACCCCACTTGCAGTCGAAAATCAGGCATACCAGCTTCATGGTGTCGCCTCCGTCATCTTCACGGCCTGGCGCCCCAGCGAACGAAGCGATAACCGCGCATACCCCAACTCACGGCGCGCTATCGAACGGTCACGGATCAGCCGCCAGGCGCGGAGGCAATGCCGGCAACCGCCGTTGCGGGGCCGTAAGCCTTCCTCTTGCTCATCGCTGTCCAGCAGGCGCATGCCATAGCCGCACTCGCTTGGCGTGGTTTCGGTGTACGCCGCCCACAGATGCGTTTTGTTCTTCCCTGATTTCTCGTCCCAAATCTCTGCGCGCTCTGCGTTGGAAATGCTCCAGTCATTTGACTTGACGACAATCGGGCAGCGCTCAATAGCCGCGCCGATACGGCGACTCAGCGCATCGACCTTCTGCAGCGCCAGCTCATGCCGCGCCAATGCCTTGATGAACTTATCCATCACGCAACCTCCGCATTCGGCCAGATCGAGCGCGCCACGGTCAGCGCGTCGTCGGCGTCATCCATCAAAATCATCGAGAACGGTGGGCGGACTGGTAACAGGACTTTCCAGCAGCGCTTAGTCATTGGCTTCACCCCGGGCAGCTTTACGCAGCTCTGCCAGTGCGGCGCGACCGACCTCTGGCGTGCAGCGAGCATCGACGGTTTCAGGCAGTGCCAGCGGCAGCGCTTTCAGCGGTTCGCCTGCAATGACCATGCGCACGCAGATCGCGTAATTGCGCTCGAAAATCTTGCGGCTCGCGTCCTCTTTCAGCGTGTTCAGGTTGTGAAAGCCGGTTTCGGTGGCGGCGTGATACACAGCGGCGTGTGACCATTCGGCGTTGGCGGCGCTTGGGTGCGCTTTGTTCGTAGCTTCGCGGTACGCCTTGTAAGCGGACGGCAGGCCAAAACTTTCAGCCGTAGGGCGGCACAGAGCTTTGAACTCGGTCGCGGACGGTGGCCATTTTTCGTCAAGCGCAGCCACGGCATTCAGGCCGATAGCGATTTGCTCGCCGGTCATTCCGCTTAGCACGGACGCCCAGGCGTGGGTTTGGTCAGCCGACACGCCGAAACTCGCCGTCCAGCGGTGGCCGAAAATCTCCGTCATTTTCAGCCATAGCTTGTCCAGTAGCCCCTGGCTCAGCTTGACCGCCTTTGGCTTCTCGCTCGGCAATGGCTCGCTTGACCTGATCGACTGCTGAGTTACCACCCTGGCTGCCAGTTTGCTTGCCTTGTGCATTTGCTTTCTCCACGAATACGCCGGTCCAGCCGTTTGCGACTGTGTTGTTCAGGGCTGCGTCTGCATCGGCAGCAGAAAGACCGGCCAGCTTTGCGGCAATCAGTTCGCAGGCTTTTTCGGTCAGCTTGGTTTTCTCGTTGCGGTGAGCAACGAAGTCGGCCCATGCCTTCTGGCCTGCGTTTTGCGGCTTAGCGGTTAGGGCGTCGAAGGAAGGCTTAGGCTTGCGTTTCTTTTTCGATGACAGCGGTTGCGCAGCGGCCGCTTGTGTTTTTGATTCTTCTGTATCTGTATCTGTATCTGTATCTGGTGGCGTTACTGTAACGTTACATGCCCGTTTCTTCTTCTCGCGGAAGGCTGCAACCCGCGCCGCGCTTGAGTCAGAGACATACTGGCGCTTGTCCCATGCCACAGGCAAAGCATCGGCAGTAATCAGCCCTTTCGCCTGCAAAGTGGCCTTGGTGGCTTCCCACTGCTCGTTACTGATACGCAACTGAAACGCTACTTCATCATCATGTAACGTTACATCGCCGTTACTGCAGCGCATGCACAACAGCATGACGTAACGCCGCTGGTCAGCCTCAGAAAGCATCTGCACTTTTGGGTCGGTCGAGAACTCCGCGTACATGCGGAACCATGCGTTCGCCATTACGCTGCCACCTCTTCTGCAAGACGGTACTCAGCTACGCGAACCTTCTTGCCGTCGCGGTTAATGACTGCCACCAGCGTGCGCTCAACCGCCAGGCCTGCATTGGTCAGATCGTTGATGCGCGCGGCCAGCCGAAAGCAGCCGAAAGCATCAAGAGCCTCAATGGCCGTGATCGTCTTGCCTGCTTCAAGGTGGCGACGGATAGCGGCACACTGGCTGCTACTGGTGTTGCGATTTGGGTTGTCGTTCGCCATAATCAGGTCACTCCTTTCAGGTGTTGCTGTTGAAGAAGCCGGGCTGCCACCCGGTTTTTTTGTGCCCGCGATTTACTCTTCCCACTCCAGCACCTGATCAGCCGAGGGCTGACGCAGGCCGAGCTGGGCCAGGGCGCGCAGGTGCTCGACGTACTCAGGGTCAAAGCACTGCATGCGCTCGGGCACCACCTTCAGCCCCAGGTGCGCGAGCATTTCCGCTGTCTTGGTCAGCTGCCCTTCCGACTTCTGCCGGCTGATCAGGCTTTCGCTGACGCCCATCAGCTCGGCTAGGTGTGCCTGGCCCAGGCTTGCAAGCGCCTTCAAGATGGCTCGCTCGTTCTTTCTGGTGCGGTCGGTAGCGGTCATGGTTAATGGCCTCAAGCGGCGGATTTGTTTGGCCTCGCCTCACTCAGCAGCCAGTCGGCCCTGAACTGGCCGCCTGACGCATCAGCAAGGCGCTGCGCGTAATTGGTTTCGCCTGTGTAGTCGGTGCGTGGGAGCGAATCAGCTGTCAGCCACTTGTAAACAGCCCGCTGGCTTACGCCGCACGCGGCAGCGGCTTGTGCTACCCCGCCAGCCTTTGCAATGGATGATTTGAGTGCGCTCATGGGCTTGGCCTCCCGGCCTAAAACTGAACTTGCGGTACATATTATGGCTGGACTGAAAGTACATGCAAGCACATGCGACATTGAACCCATGGTTCAGTCAGAAGAATTGCGGGCTAAATTCGTCGCGCGCCTCAAGCGTGCCCTCGCCAACGCAGGTATTGCGGAGTGGGGAGCAGGCGCTCGCCTTGCAAAAATCACTGGCGTTACGCCGAAGGCGACAAGCAAGTGGATAAACGCCGATTCCATGCCCAGTCGCTCACATTTGTTGGCAATTGCAAAGGAGTTGCAGGTAAGCGCTGAGTGGCTGCAATACGGTGACGGGCACATGGAGCCCGACCTGCACACAAGCGACAGCGTGATTACGCTAAAGCACCCAAGCTATGAGCGCTCTAACGTGGCGCCCGCCAAGGAATCGCACAGAAAGGACAAGGAGTACCCATTGATCAGTTGGGTAGCGGCAGGATGCTGGCAGGAGGCATGTGACAACTTCCACCCAGGCGACGCCGAGCAGTGGATAGCCTCGGATGCCAATGCAGGCCCGCATGGCTACTGGCTCACTGTGAAAGGCCCGTCCATGCAGCCCACGTTTATGGAAGGCTCGCGCATCCTGGTAAAGCCGGAGGGTTTCGACCTGGTAAGCGGCAAGTTCTACATCGCCAAGCTGATGGATACTGGCGAAACCACCTTCAAGCAGTACATCCGCGACGGCGGCATAGGCTTTCTGCAGCCGCTCAACAACGCATTCCCCATCATGCAGATCACCGACAACGTGCAAATCATCGGCCAGGTAGTGGATGGCCGGCTGCCGCCGATTTTCTGATGCATCGGCCAGGAGGTCGATAATGACTGTTTTCAAGGCACTGGTGCCTATGAAGGACGGCCTTTACCAAATGAGCGTGGTCGAATACCAAGGGATGTTTTGGCTTGTCCCAACATGGCTCGACCTGCCACGCAAAGGATGGTCAAAGCCAGGGCGATTAATCTGCCTGAGCTTATTGCAGCATCAGCAGATGATGGACAATCCGAATGAGCAGTTTCTTGTAACGTATCCAATACCCAAATCTCTTTTGAGCGGCCCCATCCCGCCCGAACTAGCAATTCAGTACACCGTGATAGACCTGCCTGATCTAGAGTTTGAAACCCACGCTTCAGGCTCTCTTCACTGATTCCCGACTTCAGCATAATCACCACCCTATAAGCCCGGCCCAGCGCCGGGCTTTTTGTTGCCGCCTGAAAATAATACGGCAATTCCAGCCAAAAAATGTACTTTTGGTTCTTGACGGTATTGAACCGACAGTACATATTGAGCGCCATGGCCAAGCAAAACCGGCCACCGCTCTTTACACAATTTCGAACCTTCCGCAGTCCCGACAGCCACGGCTGAGCGACGGAAGCAAAACACGACTGCTATTGCCGGCGAACCGGCCCACGCATGGCTCTGGTCACCATGCCGACTCGACCTGTTGACCCCTGGAATCAGCAGCCCACCGAGGCGCACCCACCCGCTCCCTGCCGGATGCCTGAGATGAAGGCGCACCACCTGCACAGCGGCCAAGTGAAGCAATGCCCGGCCTGATGGCGAGTAATCAGGCACCGACAGCCAGACGCAACAAGCGCGCAAGAGGCCAGTAGCTGAGCGCGGTAGGAACACCTGAAGTTTTCCCGTTGCGCCTTGATCCAGGGCGCAGCAGGGGAAAGCAACCGGAGGGAATCGCAATGCACGAAAAAGCGGCGATGGCCGTTAGGCAATACCTCGGCATGATCCGCAGCGAGTCGGACCATACCCAGGCAAGAGACCACTTCTACAAGACGGTCGGCATGTTGCGCGGCCTTTACTACGGCGAGGTTATCGACTCCAGCGAAATTGTTGCTCTGACGCAGCTGGCGGGAAGCGCCTACATCTACGCCGGCAAACCTTGGTAAGGAGATAGCCATGGCCCAATTCAACATCGACAGCCACATCAGCAACGGCAAGCGCCTCGACTGGCTGGCGCTGGCCGGCGGCGGCGACACAGCTGACAGCATTGTCATCGAGGTGCGCCGCGCCGCCATGAAGAAGTTCGGCGACGGTGTGTGGTTCAACCGCTGGACGCATGTGGCGCTCAGCAACGGCTTTGTCACCGTGCAGATGCATGCGTGATGCCGACGAATCACTGCTGCACCTGGTGACGGGTGCAGCGGGAAAACAACCGGAGAACAGAAATGATCAGCCAAAGAAGACGAGCGCGCATGAATTTAGACCCGCGCGACCCTGAGTGGGATGGTCCGGACGAGGACGAAGAAACTGATTCCGATGAAGATCAGGACTTTGATATTCCTGAGCCTGATCTGGAATATCGCGACGAGCGAGAGCCGTAAAAGAATCCCCCACCGACAAATCGGGGGCGCCACCCAGCAACGCATGATGCCGCGCTGGGGCTATGCAGGTTTGCCGCCTGGGCAGTAAGGCACCGATCACCTCGAAAGAGGCTGTATCGGGAATATCCGTTGAGCCTGTGATAGGTAGCGCTGCCTGGCAGGTGATCCCCGGTAAGTATCGCGGGAGGTTGGTGCCGGTTTTACTCACCCCGCATGCAACGGATATTCCCGATGCAGAATGGTCTGCATCACAACCCAGTTAGATGCCTTTGCATTCCACTGGGCAGGGCTCGCCGTGAGGCGACATGTACATCGGGCCACGGCAACGCAGGAGCGGAGCTGCCAGGTGATCTAGCACCGAAGGTCAGCCGGAACAGGCGCAAGCCGGCACCCGTGCGACGGGTAAGCGCTGCATATTCGCGTCATCCAAAGCAGCGCACCTACCCCCTACCCCGTACCCATAAGCAGGCAGTCAGGCCAAACCTTTGCGGAAAGTCTGAGGCTTGGCGCGCCTGACTTATGGGTATGCACTGAGGATTCAGCTATGCACCACGAAATCGAGTTAGACGAATTTGTCCTGCAGGTCGAAATCACCGACCTGACCGACATACCGCCAAACCCCAGTTCCTGGGATAGCCCGGAAGACTACTACGGCTGCCGAGAGCTTGAGTTCAGCGTGATCAGCGGCGAGGTCTACGACGAGGACGGCAAAGCCACTGACCTTGGCCGAAACGGCTGCGCGGCGGTTTCTGAAATGCACGCCGAGCTGATCGAGGAGCTGCTGTGGAAGATCGTTGACGGCGAAGCCGAAAACGCAGCGCTGGAGCGCGCTGAAGCCCGCGCAGAAAGGTGGTGTGCATGAGCATCGAATGGATGAAGGCCCAGGCCGAAAAGGCCATGCGTGACCAAGTTGAGCGAGCCATTGCTACTTCACGCTACCCGGATGGCAGCCTGGCTCAGGGCATGCTTGAAGGCTTCTACATGGTCGACCTGATCAATGACGTTGGCCTTGGCTACTGGCGCCAGCGCGTCGAAATAGCCGTCACCGAGCGCCGAGCCGAGCTGCGCCGCCAACACCACGTTAGCCTTTTGGAGCGCCGCGCATGACAGCCCCTACCCGCCAAGCCCTAATCCAAGCCCTGCAGTCGCGGGGCTTTTTATTGGTCGCTGATCTGCCTAAGCCGGTCAAGGTCGTTAAGCGCCGAGAGCTGCACGCCGATGACGCCGTGTTCATGGAAATCGACACCGAGGTGCTGGCCGCCTACGGAGCACGGCCATGAGCGCGCATGAGCGGGGGCGGCCTAATCCCTCCATCGTAATCCGCATGCCTGAGCTGGTGGCCATCGTGGGGCTGGCGCGACCGACCATCTATAAGCGCCTCAAGGATGATCCTACATTCCCTCGACCTGTGCCATTGACTGATAGCAGCGCAAAGGGTGCTCCGGTCGGCTGGCTCTTGTCAGAGGTGCAAGCCTGGGTTGGCAAGCGAGTCGCCTGCCGCACGGAGAAGCCTGAAATTGAAATGAGAAAACCGAGCAAGCCTTCTGTGCCATTGCGCGATTTATTCGCGGGGAAAGCCCTGCAGGGGCTTCTGGCAAACGCTCACCTATCACGATCGATCATGAAAGAGCCTAGCGCAGAGCGGTCGGCAGGCACCGGAGTTCATGCTTGGCACGCAGAGGTGGCCTATCAGTTCGCAGACGCCATGCTTGCCGAGCGCGAGAAGGCAGCCAGGCCATGACCCGCTACCAGCGCGCCAAGCGCTTCCACACCTGGGCGGCCTGCGCTGGCGTCATCTTCCTTTTCATCCTTGTCACCATCGTCGGCTCAAGCCTGGGCTGACCGGAGAATCTGCATGAACGCAGCGACCGATATCAAGCTGATCGAAGATATCAGCGAAGAAAACGCCCCAGCGATTTACGTCGAAGGCGGGCTGAAGCCGTTTCTGGATGCTGTGGCTGCCGAAGTGTCGACCGAAGTGCCGGACACCAGTAGCCGCAAGGGCCGAGAGCGCATTGCCTCCCTGGCCGCAAGGGTCAGTCGCTCCAAGACCGCCGTTGAAAAGCCTGGTCGTGACTACCTGAAGCGCCTGAAAGAGCTACCGAAGGTTGTCGAGGCTGAGCTGCGCGAGTTCACCCGCGCCATGGATGCCTTGCGCGATGAAGTGCGCAAGCCGCTGGATGACTGGCAGGCCGCCGAGGATGCCCGCATTGATCGCCACCAGGCGGTGATCGACGAAATTAACGAGCGCGCCGCCGAAGCCGGCACCTATGACGCCGAGTATTTGCGCGGCTCCATTGCGGCGGTTGAGGCGGTTGTCATTGGCGAGAACCTTGAAGAGTTCGAGGCCGAGGCCGCCAGGGCCAAGGATAAAGCGCTGGCCACTTTGCGCGCCGCCCTGGTGGTGCGTGAGAAGCATGAAGCCGAGCAGGCCGAGCTTGCCGAGTTGCGCCGCCAGCAGGCCGAGCGTGATGCTCAGGCCGAGCGTGACCGCATTGCCCGTGAAGCGGCCGAGCGCGCCACCCGTGAAGCTGAGCAAAAAGCACAGGCCGAACGCGATGCAGCAGCACAGCGCGAGCGTGACTTGGAGCTGCAAGCCGAGCGTGCGAAGCGCGAAAACCTGGAGGCCCAGCAGCGTGCCGAGCAGGCAGAGCGCAACGCCAAGGCAATGGCCGAACAGGCAGCTGCCGAAGAGCGCCAGCGCCAGGCCGATCACCAGGCCGAGGTCGAGCGCCAGGCAAAGCGGCGCGAGGCAGATATCGAGCACAAGAAGGCAATCAACAACGCCGCGCTGGCCGCATTTATCGCGGGCGGCATGCCAGAGGATTGCGCCAAGAAAGCGGTGACCATGATTGCCAAGCGTCTGGTCCCAAACGTCAGCATTCAATACTGAGGTCAACATGAACCAATTATCTCGGGTCGACCAGCAGGAAGGCGCGGTTGCTGTAGCGGGCGAGTCGGCGACCATCCTGCAGATCATTCAGCAGGTGGCCATGAGCCCAACCGCCGATATCGACAAGATGGAGCGGTTGATGGCCATGCATGAGCGCTTCCAGGCGCAGCAGGCCAAGCAGCAGTACGACGAAGCAATGTCGCGGATGCAGGAAGAGCTGCCGGTTATCGGCGAGCGCGGCGGCATTCGCGACAAAAGCGGCCGCATCCAGAGCACCTATGCGCTGTGGGAGGACATTAACGAAATGATCAAGCCGGTGCTGGCCAGGCACGGGTTTGCTCTTTCGTTCCGCACACCACGCAACGAGCGCGGCATCGAGGTTGAGGGTGTACTGAGCCATCGCGGCGGCCACCGTGAAACCACGTCACTTGTGTTGCCGGCTGACACTACCGGGAGCAAAAACGGCGTCCAGGCGGTTGCTTCCAGCGTTAGCTACGGCAAGCGCTACACGGCCGGCGCGCTGCTCAACTTCACCACCACCGGCGAGGATGATGACGGCAACGGCGCAGTGGTTACGCCGCGCGTCACCTCAGTGCAGGCCGCCCAGTTGGCAGAACTTCTCGACAAGTGCAGCGACAAGGCCAAAGCCGCGTTTGCCGGCATTCACGGCACGCCGGCTAGCGTCGAGAAAGCCGCATTCGACCAGGTGCTCGGCATGCTTTCCAAGTCGGCCAAACAAAACACTCAGGAGTCTTGATATGCAGATCATTACCGACATTGAGCAGGGCACGCCTGAATGGCTGGCCATGCGCCTGGGTATCGTCACCTGCTCCGAGCTGGAAGCGCTGCTGGTCAACGGCAAGGGCGAGGCCGGCTTTGGCGTCGCAGCGTTCACCTACATGGATCAGCTGATTGGCGAGCGCATCACTGGTGAAGCCGCCGAGCTTCCATTCCAGACCAAGGCCACGATTCGCGGGCATGAACTGGAAGGCGTTGCGCGCGGCCTGTACGAGGCGCGCGAAGAAGTTACGACCCAGGCTGTCGGCATCATCCTCAACCACGGAATCGGCTATTCGCCGGACGCTCTGGTCGGCGCGAACGGCCTCACCGAAATCAAAACAAAGCTGCCCAAGTTTCAGGTCGGCATGATCCTGGCGGACGAGGTACCGAAAGAGCACGTCGCGCAGTGCCAGGGCGGCTTGTGGGTATCGGAGCGCGAGTGGATAGACTTCATCAGCTACTGGCCTGGCATGCCGATGTTCGTGAAGCGCGCCTACCGGGACGAAGTGATGATTCGCAAGATCGCCGAGCGCGTCAAAACCTTCCACGAATTACTCGAAGAGCGCATGCACCGCGTTCTCGGCCTGGCCGCTTAATCAACCAAGGAGATACACATGCCTGTTTCAGAGTTTGGCCGTATTGGCCGTGACGCAGAGCTTCGCTATACCAGCGGGCAAAACCCGGTCGCCGTTTGCAGTATCCCGGTCGCCATCGACTATGGCCGCAAGGGCCAGGATGGCAAGAAGCCTACCCAGTGGTATGAGGTCACGCTGTGGGGCAAGCAGGCCGAGGCGCTGGCCGAGTACCTGACCAAAGGCAAGCAAGTGTTTTTCACCGGCAAAGACCTGCACATTGAAACCTTCAATAAGCAGGACGGAACACAGGGCATGAAGCTGGTATGCGAGTGCCAGGAAATTAAGTTTGCCAGCGACGGCCAGCAAAGCACCCAGGCACCGCGCCAGCAGCAAGCACCGCAACGCCAGCCGGCGCCGCGCCCACAGCAACCGCAGGGCCAGCAACCCGCGCCGGACTTCGACAGCTTCGATGACGACATACCGTTCTAGGAGTTACCTATCGGGGCGCTCGCTGCCTTCTCGTCTAACCACTTACACAGGGCGCACACAGCGCCCTTTTCTTTGAGGACATTCCAATGGGTTTTATGACCACTACCGAGCTGATGGCTCACCACCGCGACTTACTCAACTCGCTGGCTCTGCTCGACAAAGCCGCGCCAGGTTGGAACAAAGCCGACCGCGAGCGTGGCCAAGCAACCCGCCGCAACCTGCAGCAAGAAATCGGCCGCGTTGAAGGCGATCTGCACATGGCCGGCGCCATCCGCAAGCAAGCCTAGGAGGCGTGATGGCACTCACCCAACAGCAGCGCGACGCCAACACC